>Ga0209810_1000563_pt1 | contig 78149 bp, 63 predicted proteins | sample Coa_R1_7_FD_187159 | JGI IMG/M metagenome (GOLD analysis project Ga0209810, IMG submission 187159) | Surface soil microbial communities from Centralia Pennsylvania, which are recovering from an underground coalmine fire - Coalmine... | ecosystem: Environmental > Terrestrial > Soil > Unclassified...
AGCCTCATATGTTATTTCATACTATTTCATGTTGATCGGTGCCATCCACCCCACTGTCAGAGGTCGGCCGTAGCCTCAGGCGCGGTGCTGACCGCTGCCTACGGGCTCGACATCGAGACCGACACCTCGAGGGGCGGGCTGGATCCCCGCCGGTGCCGCATCGTGGCGGCGGCCCTGGCCACCGAGGCCTACGTGGTCGTCATGACCGGTCCGGAGAAGCGGATCCTGGCCAACCTCGACGACAAGCTGGCCCGCCTGCCCGACGGGGTGCTGGTGACGTGGAACGGGTCGTCCTTCGACCTGCCCTTCATCGCCGACCGGGCCGCCCGCCTCGGCCTGCGCCTGGGCCTGCAGCTGCGCCTCGATCCCGCCATCGTCCGCAGTCACCCGCCCCTGGCCGGCCACGACGGGTCCTACCAGGCCAGCTGGCACGGCCACGGCCATCTCGACGCCTACCTGGCCTACCGGTCCCTGTCGGAGGGGTCGGGTGAGTCCTGCGCCCTCAAGGCGGTGGCCCGCCGGGCCGGGCTGCGGGTGCTCGAGCCCGACCCCACCCGCATCCACGAGCTCAGCCCGGCCCAGCTGCGCCGGTACGTGGCCAACGACGCCCGCCTGGCCCTGACCCTGGCCCGGGCCCGGTGGTCGGAGGTCATCCGGGGCTGGCAGGCCCTGAGCGCCTGAGGGACCGGAGCGGCCTCAGCGGTAGCGGGCCAGCACGGCGGCGGCGGCCCGGGGGCCCACCCCGGTGAGCTCGGGCGGGGAGACGACCTCTGCCCCCTCCCCCGCCACCAGCAGCAGCCGGGCCAGCCAGGCCTCGCCCCCGACGGCCACCTCGACCCTCACCCGACCGTCGCCGGCGGTGGTCATCGACCGCACCGGATAGCTGTCGGTGACGGAGGCGGCCGAGGCCGGCAGCAGGATGGTGGCGACGCGGACGTCGGGGCCGGGCTCGAACACCTCGGTGGGCACCGCCCGGGGCGCCGGCGCCTCGAAGGTCTCGCCCGTCGGGTGGGCCGACTCGATGCGGTCGACCCGGAAGTGCCGCAGGCCGCCGGCCCGGTGGCAGTGGGCGTCGAGGTACCACCGGCCCCCGGAGGAGAAGACCGCCAGCGGGTCGACCACCCGGTCGGTCACCTCGTCCCGCGAGGCGGAGTAGTAGGAGATCCGCAGCTGGCGGTGGCCCTCGACCGCCCGGCGCACCTCGGCCAGCAGCGGCGGCTCGTCGAGGTCGACGGTCACCTTGCGGTGTTCGCCCAGGGCCGACTCCAGCTTGTCGAGGGCCCGGGCCAGGGCCCCGTCGGGATCGGCCCCCGGCACGGCGAGGATCGCCCGGGCCGAGGCGGCCACGGCGAACCCCTCGGCGCCGGACAGCCGGCGGGGCCGGGCCAGGTCGGCGCCCAGGTTGGCCTCCACCCGCTGGTCGTCGACCAGGACCTCCATGAGCTGGTCCGGCGTGTACGGCGGCAGGCCGCAGCAGGCGGCCAGCTCCAGCTCGGCGACCACCTCGTCCTCGGACATGCCGAAGCGCAGGGCGATGTCGGCGATGGAGGCCCCCTTGCGCCGCGAGAGCCATCCCAGGACGGCCAGCAGCCGGCGCAGGCGGGCCTCGACGGTCGGGGTCGGGCCGCTCATCGGGCCGCCAGGGGCTCCAGCCAGTCCACCACGGCCCGGCGCAGGTCCTCGGGGGCCAGCACCACGGCGTGGTCGAGCAGGCCGAGCACCCAGGTGCGGAAGGCGCCGGGGTTCACCACCGTGAGCTCGAACACGGCCGAGCCGTCGGGGCGCCGCTCCACCACCGCCTCGGCGCCCAGCTCGGCCGCGACCAGGTTGGCGTGGAAGGCGTCCACCAGCACCCGGGCCGCCACCCCTTCGCCCTCGCCGATGCGCCAGGGGTCCTCGGGCATCGCCGTGGACGGGTCGAAGTCCCCGGGCGGGGCGAAGGTGGCGCCCTCCACCGGGGTGGGGGCGCCGGTGATGCGGTCGACCCGGAACGAGCGCAGGGCGGCCCGGTCGTGGTCCATGCCCACCACGTACCAGGAGCCGAAGCGGAACAGCAGGCCGTAGGGGTCGAGGGTCCGGCGCTGGCCCCGGTGCTCGAAGCTCACCGTGCGGTGCGAGCGCATGGCCTCGTGCAGGGCCGGCAGAGCCGGCAGCGAGGGCAGGTCGGCCAGCACGGTGGCCGCGGTCGGCACGGCTCCCAGCTTCCACACCGCCTCCTCGGCGCTGCGACCGTCGATGCGCACCCCGGCCACGGCCAGGTTGAGGGCCGACTGCTCCTCCTCGCTGAGACCCAGGTCGGGCAGGTAGTAGTCCTCGGGGCGGATGCGGTAGCCGGCCTCCCCGTCGACGGTCTCGACCGTTATCACGATCCCCTGCTCGCGCAGCAGTCGCTTGTCCCGCTCGAAGGCCTGCCGGTAGGCGTCGCGCCCGGGGGGATAACCCTCGACGGTGTGGATCACCTGCTGGAGGGTGAGCGGGCGCTCGGTGTCCAGCAGGACCAGCAGCAGGTTGGTCAGCCGCTCCACCCGGTCCATCGGCGGGCTCACAGTAGTCTGGGCGAGGCGGGAGGGCCCCGGTGGTGGCTTGCCTGAGCGTTGTATCCGCCGCGCCCCGTGCGCGCCGGGGCGCGGCGCGCCATGCTTGTCCGGTGGCCGGGTCGGGGCGCCTGCCATCGGTGTGGATCTGGGGACCGCACGTTGCGGCGGTGTCGGCGGTCGTCCTCGTCGGCGTGGCCTACGTGGCGGTGGTGCGCATCTTCGGCGGGCCCGAAGGCGGCCCGGGCGGGCCCCGCCGCCGGCACGCTGCCTTCGCCGCCGCCCTGGTGCTGTCGGCGGTGTTCCTGACCTGGCCCGTTGCCGACCTGGCGCAACGATCGCTGCTGGTGCGCATGGCGCAGCAGACGATCCTGCTGCTGGCCGTTCCGCCCCTCGCCCTGCTTGGCCTGCCCCGGCGCCTGGTCGATGCGATGACGCGGCCGGCGGTGCTGGACTGGGCGGCCCGCTCCCTCACCCGGCCGGCGGTGGCCACGGTGCTCTTCAACATCGGCGTGCTCGTCGTCTACCTGCCCCCGGTGATGAACACCACGGTGCGGTCCTGGCCGGCCCGGGCTGGAGTGGACCTGACGCTGCTCCTCGCCGGGGTGATCATGTGGGTGCCGGCGTTGCGGGTGCTGCCGGGTACCGGGCAGCTGCGCCCCACCGGCCGGGCCGGCTACCTGATGATCCAGTCGGTGATACCGAGCTTCGCCTCGCTGGTGTTCATCTTCGCCCGCCACCCGCTGTACTCCGCCTTCGACCCGAGCAGCATCGGCATCACCACCCTGGTGGACCAGCAGCTGGCCGGGGCACTGGCCAAGGTGGCCTCGCTCGCCGTCCTGATCGGCGCGGCCGCCACCCTGCTGTGGCGCAGCCACCAGATCGAGGAGAGGGGCGGGGACCCCGACCCGCTTACCTGGGACGACGTGGAGCGGGAGCTGCGCCGCCTCGAGCGCCGGCAGCGCCCGACCGACTCGACCACCTGAGTCCGCTCCCTGCTCAGGGCGTGCCGGGCCAGGCGTCAGGGCCGGGCGGCGGGGCCGGAACCGCCCGGGCGCTTCACCACCTCGCCCGCCTTCCACACCCAGGTGATGCTGTCGGGATCGCCGAGGATGGCCAGGTCCTCGAGGGGATTGGACGCCACCGCGATGACGTCGGCGTCGTAGCCCTCGGTCAGCACGCCGGCCCGGGGCGCCTGGGGGCCCAGGGTCAGGGGGCCGTTGGCGGTGGCCGCCTCGACCGCCTGCAGGGCCGACATCCCTGCCTTGGCGAGCAGGGCGAGCTCCTCCCCGTTCTGTCCCCAGTGGCAGGGCAGGTGCGCCCCGGTGGTGGAGACGTCGGTCCCGAGGGCGATGGTCACCCCCCGCTCGATGGCGAGGGCGACGGCGTCGGCGTGGTGCTCGGCCACCTGTTCGAGCTTCCTGAAGGCGTAGTCGGGCAGGCCCACCCGGCGGCCGTGGTTCATCAGCTCGGTCACCACCAGCCGGGTCGGCACCAGCACCGCGTCCAGCTCCCGCATCATGGCCGCCGTCTCCTCGTCGAGGTAGGTGCCGTGCTCGATGGTGCGCACACCCGCCTCGAGGGCGGCCACGATGCCCGGCTTGCCGTGGCAGTGGGCCGCCACCACCCGCTCCGCCCGGGCCGCCTCCTCGACGATCACCCGCAGCTCCTCGGCGCTGAACTGCTGGTGGATCGGGTGGTCCACCTCGCTCATGACCCCGCCCGAGGCGCAGATCTTGATGAGGCGGGCGCCCTTGCGCAGCTGCAGGCGCACCGCCCGCAGGCACTCGGGGACGCCGTCGCAGTTGTGCAGCAGCCCGGTGCGTTCGGCCAGGTCGTGAACCCAGCCCACCGGGTACATGTGCAGATCCGCATGGCCACCGGTCGGGGACAGGATGGCGCCGGCCCCGTACACGTGGGGGCCGACGTTGGTCCCCTCGTCGACCGCCCGGCGCAGGTGCACACCGGCCCCACCCACCTCGCGCACGCTGGTGAAGCCAGCGTCCAGGGCGGCGGCGGCGTCGGCCGCCACCCGCAGGCCGATCAGGACCGGGTCGACGGTGGCGAGGGCGGCCAGGTCGGCGCTGCGCTCGCCCATGAAGTGGCCGTGGCACTCCCACATGCCGGGCATGACAGCCGGCACCCTGACGGTGTCGGTGACCCCCTCGGAGGGGGCGCCGGCGGTCGGGCCGGCGTAGCGGATCAGGTTCCCGTCCATGACGACCGAACCGTCGGTGACCGGGTCGCCCCGACCAGGAATCATGACCTCGGCGTCGATGCGGATCATCCGGCCGGCCCCCCCTCTCGCCCGGTCCAGGCTGGCAGCCGGACGGGCGGCCGGCAACGGGCGCAGCGGGTCGTCGTCACAGGTGCTGGAAGCGCTGGGGCGGCCGGGCCAGCACCAGCGTGCCCAGGACCCGGGATCCGTCGGGCTTCACCACCACCACGGCGAAGGGACCGCTGGCCTGGTTGAGCGGATGGGAGACGGCGGCGGAGGCGTACTGGCCCCGGAAGGCGACCAGGCACACCCGGCCCGAACCGAGGCGGTCGGCGGCGGGCAGACGGTGCAGGTGGCGCACCTCCTCCAGCCGGACCCCGATCAGCCGGCCCTGGCCGTGCACGGCGCCGACCGCCGAGGGCAGGGCGTGGAAGCAGGCACTGGAGGTGGTGCCCAGACCGGCGTGGCCGGCGCATCCGGCCAGGCCGGCCGCCACGGCGATGGCGGCCATGGACCGGGCCAGCCACCGCCCCACCGCCGCTACCCGGGTGCCCATCATGGAGCCACCTCGGCCGGTGCGTCGCCGTAGCTGGGCGGCGGGAGGGCGACGGCGGCCCGCCGGCGGGCGATGACGGCCAGGGCGCCGACGCACGCCCAGCCGACCAGAAGCAGGGCCCAGAAGCTGATCAGGCGGTAGATCAGCACGGCGGCCACGCTGGAGGGGGCCGAGCCCCCGTAGGCGACCAGACCGATGGTGAGGCTGCCCTCGACCACCCCCAGCCCGCCGGGGGTGACGGGGAGGTTGGCAGCCAGCTGGGCCGCCCCGTAGGCGAGCAGCAGGCCCCGCCAGGGCACCGGCACGTCCATGGCCTGGAAGGCGGTTATCAGGCAGGCCAGGTCGAGACACCAGTTCCCCAGCGCCCAGCCGAACACCGCGCTCATGCCGGGCCAGGAGGGCTCGACCGACTCCAGCCTGGCCTGGATGCGCCCGGCCACGTCGACCGGCGCCCACCGGGACCGGCGCAGCACGGCCCGCAGGCTCGCCAGCACCACCCGGATGGCCGCCCCGATGAGGCGGGGCTGGCGCAGCAGGGCGATCAGCCCGGCGGTGGCGGCGAGGGTACCCAGGGTCACCCCCAGCAGGTCGAAGGCGGTGCCCTGGCCCACGGCGGCGGTCACGCCCAGGGCGGCCATGACGGCCAGAGCGGCGCTCAGCATGACGGTGGTGGCCACGATGACCCAGGCCGCCACCACCTCGCCCACGTCGATGTTGCGCAACTGGCGGAAGCTGTAGACGGCGCCGAAGGCGGGACCGGCGGGCAGCGAGTTGTTCACGGCGTTGCCGGCGAAGGCGATGAGCAGCAGCCGCCGGAGGGGGCGGCGGTTGCCTGCCTCTCGCAGCAGCCGGCGCTGGGCCCCGGCGTAGCAGGCCATGGAGAGGATCTCGACGACCACCGCCAGCAGCACCCAGGCCAGGTCGATGCGGCCCAGGTAATGGCTGGTGCCCGACAGCTCGCCGCCGCGGCTGGACACCACCAGTCCGGCCACGGACAGGGCCGCCGCCGCCAGCAGCCACCGCAGCAGGCGTCCCAGGCGCCGGTGGCCGGCCAGCGCCCTCCGGCCCCGGCCCGGCCCGCCGGCCCGGCTCATGTGTTCTGGGCGGTCATGCCCCCGTCGACCACCAGCACGGCCCCGTTTATGTAGGAGGCCGCCGGCAGGACCAGGGAGAGGATGGCATGGGCCACCTCCTCGGGCTCGCCGTAGCGCCGCAGGGGGACCCGGCGGCGGGCGAAGCGCTCCTTGTCCTCCTCCGGTATGGCCGCCGTCATGGCCGTCCTGATCGGCCCGGGGCACACGCAGTTGACCGTCACCCCGGTGCGGCCCAGCTCCACGGCCAGGGACCGGGTGAGCCCGATGACCCCGTGCTTGCTGGCCGTGTAGGGGCTGGCGAAGGCGGTGGCCCCCAGGCCCTCGGTCGAGGCCACGTTCACCACCCTGCCGGAGCGGCGGCGGGTGAGATGGGGCAGGCACAGCCTCACCAGGCGGGCCTGGGCGGTGAGGTTGACGGCCAGGGTGGCCTCCCAGGCCTCGTCGTAGGCAGGCGAGTCCAGCGGAGCGAGCAGGCTCACCCCCGCGTTGTTGACCAGGATGTCGACCGGACCCAGGGCCCCGACCACCTCGCCCACCACCCGGGCGCAGGCCCCGGCGTCGGTCACGTCGAGGGCCCACGCCTGCGCCGTCCCGCCGGCCGCGGCGATCTCCCCGGCGCAGGCCCCGGCCGCCTCGGCCTGGCGGTCGCAGACCGCCACCCGGGCCCCCTCCGCCCCCAGCAGGCGGGCGGTGGCCCGCCCCATGCCGCTGGCGGCCCCGGTGACCAGGGCGGTCATCCCCGCAACCGAGCGACTCAGAACGAGCTCGTCGGCCACGGGTGGAACGTTATGCCGGGCGGCGCCAACTGGTGGCGTACCGCCGTTGCGCCCGCCCCCAGCGACGGCCCGGCCCGAATTCACTTACCCGTCGCCGCCGCCGGCCATGCCCGGCGGTAGGGTCGGCGGCGGATGCCGACCACCACCCCGCTGGGCTTCCGTCGCCAGGTCCCGGGCTCGGCCCGGGCGGAGGTCGGACGGATGGGCGAGCGGGACGCGGTGGTCGTGCGCATCGACCCCGAGCGCGGCCTGGGGGCCCTGGCCACCTCCGACGGCGACACCCTGTGCGAGGCGGCGGCCCTGGCCCTGCGCCAGCGCCTCCCCCTGGTACTGCACGTTTCGTCCTCGGGGGTGGACATAGCCGGGGGCATCGAGGCGCTGGCGGCGTGGGGGCGGGCGGCCCGGGCCCTGACCGCCTGCTCGGGGGTGGTGCCGGTGCTCATGTCGGTGGACGGCCCGGCGGTGTCGGGGCCGGCGCTGCTGCTGGGTCTGGCCGACGTGGTGGTGATGACCTCCCGCAGCCACGCCTTCGTGTCGGGGCCGGCCATGGTCGGCCAGGTCACCGGGGTGAGCATCGACATAGAGCGGCTGGGGGGCACCGCTGTGCACGCCCAGCGCACGGGCGTCGCCGCCCTCGAGGCCCGCGACCTCGACCACGCCGTCGAGCTGCTCGGGGAGGTCCTGGGCTACCTGCCCGACCACACCGACGCCCAGCCCGACGCCTGGCCGACCGACGACCCTGCCGATCGGGCCTGTCCCGAGCTGCGGGAGGTCATCCCCGCCTCCGCCTCGGGCTCCTACGACGTGCGCCGGATACTGCAGACCGTGGCCGACCAGGACACGTTCCTCGAGCTGCGCCCCCGTTACGCCACCCAGATGGTCACCGGGCTCGGACGCCTCGCCGGCCGCTCGGTGGGACTGGTCGCCACCCAGCCCCAGTCCATGGCCGGCACCATCGACATCGCCGCCTCCCACAAGTGCGCCCGCTTCGTGAACTTCTGCGACGCCTTCGGCCTGCCGGTGATCACCTTCGTGGACACCCCCGGCTTCCTCCCAGGCAAGGACCTGGAGTGGCGGGGCATGATCCGCCACGGCGCCCAGCTGGCCTTCGCCTACGCCGAGGCGTCGGTGCCCCGGATCTGCGTGCTGCTGCGCAAGGCCTACGGCGGGGCCTACATCGTGATGGACTCCCGCACCATGGGCGGCGACCTGTGCCTGGCCTGGCCATCGGCCGAGGTGGCGGTGATGGGGGCCCGGGGGGCGGTCCAGATCCTGCACCGGAGGGCTCCGGCGGAGCAGATGGCCGCCCTGGAGGACGACTACAGCGAGGCCTACCTGACGCCGTGGATCGCCGCCGAGCGGGGCCTGGTGGACGCGGTCATCGACCCGGCCGACACCAGGGCGGCGGTGGCGGCCGCCCTGGCCCAGGTCGTCTCCAAGCGGGAGCGGGTGGTCGGGCGCAAGCACGCCAACGGGCCGCTGTGAGCCTCGACGGCGCCCTCGGCCCCGAGGCGGCCGAGGCGGTGGCCTCCCTGTGCCTGCGGGGACTGGGCCCGGCCTGTCCCGAGCCGAGAGACCTGGCCGCCGGGCTGTTCGGGACGGCCGAGCCGGTGGTGGTGAGGGGCGATCCGGCCGTCGGGGTGGTGGCCACCGCCCGGCGCCGGGGGGCGGGATACATCCGGCTGCTGGTCGTGGACCCCGACCGCCGTCGCCAGGGGGTCGGCCACCAGCTGATCACCCTGGCCGAGGCCGACCTGGACGGGTGCGGGACCATCACCGCCGGAGCCGACGCCCCCGACTACCTCTTCCCGGGGGTGGACCCCTCCCTCACCCCGATGCTGTGCCTGCTGGAGGCCAGGGGCTACCGCCACACCGGCGCCAACCTCAACATGGATGTGGACCTGGACGCCCTGGGCGGGCGGCCGCCCGAGGGGGCGGTGCGGCTGGCCGGGCCACCCGAGCGGGCCGAGGTCGAGGCGTTCATGGCCCAGCACTGGCCCAACTGGGCCGACGAGGCCCTGCGGGGCCTCGACCGCCAGCGGCTCCTGCTGGCCCACGACGACGAGGGCATCGCCGGCTTCTGCGCCTGGGATGTCAACCGGGCCGGGTGGCTTGGGCCCATCGGGGTGCGCCCCGGCCTGTACGGCAGGGGCACCGGGGTGCCCCTGCTCATGGAGGCCCTGCACCGCATGCGGGACGAGGGCCGGCACCGGGCCGAGGTCGCCTGGATCAGCCCCATCCGCTTCTACGTCCGCAACGCCGGGGCCCGCATGGGCACCGTCTACCTGGTGTTCGAGAAGCGCCGGGCCCGATGAGCGACCCGCTGGACCCGGTGCTGGTACCCCGCCCCCGCCAGCTGCGCCTGGGCCGGCGGCTGGTGGCGGTGGGCGAGCCCCGGCTGTCGACCGACGCCGGCCTGCCCTCCGAGGGCTACCGCCTGCGGGTCTCCGAGGGGGAGACGACCATCGCCGCCTCCGGCCCGGCCGGGGTGAGCCGGGCCCGGGCCACCCTGGCCCAGCTGACCAGGCAGGGACAGGCCCCCGAGGCCGAGGTGGAGGACTGGCCGGCGACGGCGGTGCGGGGCTTCATGCTCGACATCTCCCGCGACCGGGTCCCGACCATGGACAGCCTGCGGGCCCTGGTCGACCTGCTGGCCGGGCTCAAGTTCAACCACCTCGAGCTGTACACCGAGCACACCTATGCCTACCCGGGCCACCAGGAGGTGTGGGCCCAGGCCAGCCCCATGACCGCCGACGAGGTGGCCGAGCTGGAGGCCTACTGCGCCGAGCGCCACATCGAGCTGACCCCCAACCAGAACTGCCTGGGGCACATGGAGCGCTGGCTGGTCCACCCCCGCTACCGCCCCCTGGCCGTGGCCCCGGCCGGCTGGACGGACGGCCGGGGCCGGCTGCGCCATCCCACCACCATCGACCCGGCCAACCCCGGCTCGCTCGCCCTGGCCCGCTCTTTGCTGGCCGAGCTGCTCCCCCGCTTCGCCAGCCGCCGGGTCCACGTCGGCCTCGACGAGCCCTTCGAGCTGCCCGCCGGGCGCATGGGCGAGTACGGCGACTACATCGGCGCCCTCCGCCGAGCCCCCGAGGTGGACGGGAGGGAGATGCTCATCTGGGGCGACATCCTGGGCCGCCACCCCGAGCTGGTGGACCGGGTGCCGTCCCAGGTGACGGTGTGCGAGTGGGGCTACGAGGCGACCCACCCCCTCGAGGCCAGGCTGGAGAGGCTCAACCAGGCCGGCCTGGCCCACTGGGTGGCCCCGGGCACCTCCAGCTGGAACAGCATCCTGGGCCGGGTCGCCAACGCCGTGGCCAACTGCGGCCTGCACGCCAGCGTCGGGCGGGCGGCCGGCAGCCAGGGGCTCCTGCTCACCGACTGGGGTGACAACGGCCACCTGCAGCCCCCGGTGGTGAGCACCCCGGCCATGGTGGTGACGGCCGAGGCGGCCTGGTCGGGGACCGACCCCGCCGGCCTCGACCTGGCGGCCGCCCTCGACGCCGTGGTCTTCCCCGACCACCGGCCCGGGCTGGGGGCCGCCCTCCTCCGGCTGGGCGACGCCTACCGGGCGGTCAAGCCCCAGGTGGAGAACAACGTGTCGATCCTGCTCCACTTCTACTCCCCCCAGCTGCGGGTGGGTGACGGCTTCACCGAGGGCCTCGATGCATCCCAGCTCGACGACCTGCGGGCCACCCTCGACGCCGGCCTGGCCGCCCTGCCGCCCGACGCCGGGCTGGTGGGCGAGGAGCTGGCCAACGCCGCCGCCATGGTGCGCCTGGCCGCCGACGACGCCGAGGCCCGCCTGGCCGGGGACGGCACCCTGGGACCGGTCCCCGAGCCGGTGCGGGCCGGGCTGGCCGAGCGGGCCCTGGCCCTGGCCGACGAGCACCGCCGCCTGTGGCTGGCCCGCAGCCGGCCCGGCGGCCTGGTCGACAGCGTGGCCCGCCTCGAGCACCTGGCATCCTGCTACCGGGCCGGGGTCGGGGTCGGCTTCGTGCCCCCCTGGCGCCGGCCGGGCGAGCCGGGGAACGACCGAGCCGGGCAGAGACAGAGGCAATGAGGGAGGCAGCCATGGACGAGCGGTTCACCCCGCGCCCCGAGCACCGCTTCACGTTCGGGCTCTGGACGGTGGGCAACCGCGGGCGCGACCCGTTCGGGAACGAGGTGCGGGCCCCGCTCGACCCGGTGGAGGCGGTCAGGCGGCTGGCCGACCTGGGCGCCTACGGGGTCAACTTCCACGACGACGACCTGGTGCCCCCGGGGACGGACCGGGGCGAGCGGGAGGTCATCCTCAAGCGCTTCCGGCGGGCCCTCGACGACACCGGCCTCAAGGTGCCCATGGCCACCACCAACCTGTTCAGCCACCCGGTGTTCAAGGACGGGGCCTTCACCGCCAACGACCCCCAGGTCCGCCGCTACGCCGTGGCCAAGACCCTCGACGCCATCGAGCTGGGCGTCGAGCTGGGTGCCACCGTCTATGTCATGTGGGGCGGGCGCGAGGGCACCGAGTGCGACGCCGCCAAGGACGTCCGCCACGCCCTCGACCGCTACGCCGAAGCCGTCAACATCTGCTGCGCGCACGTGCGGGACCGCGGCTACGACCTGCGCTTCGCCCTCGAGCCCAAGCCAAACGAGCCCCGGGGGGACATGTACCTGCCCACCGTGGGCCACGCCCTGGCCTTCATCGAGACCCTCGAGTGGCCCGGCATGGTGGGGGTCAACCCGGAGTTCGCCCACGAGACCATGTCGGGGCTGTCGTTCAACCACGCCGTGGCCCAGGCCCTGTGGGCCGGCAAGCTCTTCCATATCGACCTGAACGCCCAGCGGCCGGGCAAGTTCGACCAGGACTTCCGCTTCGGCTCCGAGGGGGTGCGGGACGCCTTCTACCTGGTCAAGCTGCTGGAGGACGCCGGCTGGGAGGGCATGCGCCACTTCGATGCCCACGCCTACCGGACCGAGGACGCCGAGGGGGTCTGGGACTTCGCCCTGGGCTGCATGCGGACCTACCTGGTGCTGGCCGACAAGGCCCGGCGGTTCCACCAGGACCCGGAGATAGCCGCCGCCCTCGAGGCCGCCGGGGCGGACGGGCTCGGGCGGCCCACCATGCCCGAGGGCCGCGGCCCCGAGGCCGTCGCCGCCCTGCGCCGGGCGCCCTACGACCTCGACGCCCTGGCCGGCCGGGGATACGGCAACGAGCGGCTGGACCAGCTGGTCAACGAGCTGCTCCTCGGCGTCCGGTGACCTCCGGCCCCGCCCCGGCGAGCCCACCCGCCCCGCCCGGGCGCTGATGCCCCTGGTCCTGGGGGTGGACTGCTCCACCCAGTCCACCAAGGTCGAGCTGCGCGACGCCGACAGCGGCGCCCTGGTCGGCGAGGGCCGGGCCCCTCACCCCCCCACCACCCCGCCCCGCTCCGAGCAGGACCCCGCCCGGTGGTGGGAAGCCCTGGGGCTGGCGGCCGCCGCCGCCCTGGCCCGACCCGGCCTCGCCCGGTCGGTGGGGGCGGTGTCGGTGGCCGCCCAGCAGCACGGCCTGGTCGCCCTCGACTCCGGCGGGGAGGTGCTCCGGCCGGCCAAGCTGTGGAACGACACCGAGTCGGCCCCCGACGCCGACTGGCTGGTAGGGGCCCTGGGGGGTCCGCAGCGGTGGGCGCAGGCCTGCGGCAGCGTCCCCACCGCCGCCTTCACGGTGGCCAAGCTGTCCTGGCTGCACCGCCAGGAGCCGGCCGCCTTCGGGGCCCTGACCCACGTGCTGCTCCCCCACGACTGGCTCTCCTACCGCCTGAGCGGGGCGCTGGTCACCGACCGGGGCGACGCCTCGGGCACCGGCTACTGGTCACCGGCCGAGGAGCGCTGGCGCCCCGACCTGCTGGCGGTGGTGGCGGCGGACAAGGACTGGGGGGAGATGCTGCCCCGGGTGCTGGGGCCGGCCGAGGCCGCCGGAGCCCTCACCCCGGCCGCCGCCGGCCACCTGGGGGTGGCCGCCGGCCTGCCGGTCGGGCCCGGGACCGGTGACAACATGGGCGCCGCCCTGCGGCTGGCCATGGCACCGGGCGACGTGGCCGTCTCCATCGGGACCTCGGGAACGGTCTACACGGTGAGCCCGGCGCCCACCGCCGACGCCCTCGGCGAGGTGGCCGGCTTCGCCGACGCCACCGGGCGCTACCTCCCCCTGGTCTGCACCCTCAACGCCACCAGGGTGACCGACGCCATGGCCCGGCTGGTGGGCCTCGACCGGGCGGAGTTCGCCGCCGCCGCCCTGTCGGCCCCGGCCGGGGCCGGTGGGGTGGTGCTGGTGCCCTACTTCGACGGCGAGCGCACCCCCAACCGCCCCCGGGCGACCGGGCTCCTGGGGGGCCTGCGCTCGGACGTGGAGCCGGCCCTGGTGGCCCGGGCCAGCTTCGAGGGGGTGGTGGCCGGGCTGCTGGAGGGCCTCGACGCCCTGGTCCGGGCGGGGGTGGCTTCCCCGGCCCGGCTGCTGCTCACCGGCGGTGGGGCCCGCGACCCCGCCTACCGCCGGGTGCTGGCCGACCTGGCCCAGCTGCCGGTGGTGGTGCCGGAGGGGGTCGAGCACGTGGCCGGCGGCGCCTGCGTGCAGGCCGCTGCCGTGCTCCACGGATGCGCCCCCGAGGAGGTGGCCCGGGCGTGGGCCGGCCCGCCGGCGGCCGAGGTCGACCCCGACCCCGGGGTGGAAGCCCGGGCGGTCAGGGCCGCCTACGCCGGGCTCAGGGGGTAGGGGGCGGCCGGCGGCGACCCTCCCCCGGCCGGAGCGGGGTCAGACCCGGGCCAGGTCGGGGCGCAGCCGGTAGCCCTGGCCCCGGATGTTCTCGATGACCTCGTCGCCCAGCTTGCGCCGCAGGTAGAGGATGTAGACCTCCAGCTTCTTGGAGCTGGGGTCGGCGTCCTCCCCCCACACCGCCTCCAGCAGCTGCTGGCGGCTCAGGATCTCCCCGGCGTTGCGGAACAGCGTTTCGGCCAGGGCGAACTCCCGCCCGGGCAGGTCGACCACCTGCTCGCCGAAGACGATGTTGTGGTGGTGCAGGTCAAGCACCATGGGGCCGGCCTGGAGGCTGGTCTCGGACTCCTCGGCCTGACGGAGGCGCAGGCGGGCCCGGGCCAGCAGCTCCTCGAAGCTGAAGGGCTTGGTCATGTAGTCATCGGCCCCGCCCTCGAGGCCGGCCACCGTGGTGTCCACCTCGTCGTTGGCGGTGAGGATGATGACCGGCAGCTTCTGGCCCCGGGCCCGGATGTCGGCCAGCACGTCCAGGCCGGGCCGGGTGGGCAGGCCCAGGTCCAGCACCAGCAGGTCGAAGTCCCCCTCACAGGCCCGGCTGGCGGCAGCGGCGCCGTCGTCGACCACCTCGGTGTCGAACCCGTTGGCCTCGAACCCCTTGCGGAGGAACGAGGCGATGCGGTCCTCGTCCTCGGCGATAAGGACCTTGGTCACGTCTCCTCCTGTCTGGGGGGCTGAACCGGCAAAACCAGGGTAAAGGTTGCACCCTGTCCGGGGGAGCTGGCCAGCTCCACCCGGCCCCGATGGGCCTCCACGATGGCCCGCACGATGGCCAGGCCCAGGCCCGAGCCCTGGCTGCGGCGGCGCTCGTTGCGGCCCCGGGCGAAGCGCTCGAATATCCGGGTCTGGTCCTCGGCGGTGATGCCGGTGCCGGTGTCGGACACCCACAGCCGGAACTCGTCCCTGCCCCCGGCGAAGCCCAGGGCGATGGTGTCCCGCTCGGTGGTGTGGGCCACGGCGTTGACGGTCAGGTTCATGACGGCCTGGGTCAGGCGCTGGCGGTCGGCCATGGTCCGGACCGACCCCGAGGACTGGCACACCCACCGCCGGGGGGCGATGGCGGTGATCTTGGCCATGAGCTCGGAGACCAGGTCATCGACCCGCACCGGCTCCAGGCGGAGGAAGCCGGGGCGCTCGGCCTTGGCCAGCAGCAGGAGGTCCTCGACCATGCGGCTCATCCGGTCCAGCTCGTCGCGGACGATGAACATGGTCTCCTCCCGCTCGGCCGGGTCGTCGCCCAGCAGCTCGAGGTGACCGCGGATGATGGTGATGGGCGTCCGGAGCTCGTGGCTGGCGTCGTTGATGAACTCCCGCTGGCTGACGAAGGCGGCCTGGAGGCGGTCGAGCATGGCGTTGAAGGTCCGGGCCAGCTGGCCGATCTCGTCGTCGCCGACCCGGGCGATCCGCCTGGTCAGGTCGGTGTCGGATATGGACTGGGCGGTGTCGGTCATGAGCCGCACCGGCACCAGGATCCGCCCCGCCACCAGCCAGGCGATGACCGACATGACCAGCAGGAGGGTCAGGGACACGGCGGCGGCCACCCCGACCTCGGAGTTCACCTCGCCCAGGCTGGCGGCGGTGAACTGGGCCGCCACGAAGGTGGCCGAGGGGGCCTGGCCGGCCGAGGCCACCGGCACGGCCAGGTAGCGGACGGCCCCACCGGGGGTGGACAGGTCGCCCCGCACCGAGGTGGCCAGGTGGGCCACCGAGGTGTTGAAGCCAGGCACCCGCGCCAGCGGGTAGCCGCCCCCGGTGCTCCGGTAGGGGTGGCCGCCGACCAGGGCCAGGTACTGCTCACCGGGGCCGGGCACGTGGGTGCTGAGGAAGGCCGAGAACAGGCTGTCCACCGAGGCCGACCCGCCGCTGGGCTGGGCCTGGCGGGCCAGGTCCTCGAGGTTCACCGACAGCTGGGTGTCGATGCGATGGACCATCCGGTGCATGAGCACCGTTCGCTGGGCCACCAGGGAGGCGCCGATGGTGACGACCAGCAGGACCACGTACCAGCCCAGGATGCGCACCCGGGCGCTGGTCAGGAAGGCGGTGAGACGCCCCGGCGCCCGGGCGGGGGCCGCCCGGCCGACGGCGAGGCCGGTGGTCAGCTCAGTCGCGAGCGGAGCTGCCATGACCACCGTCACCATGGCCGTGGGCCCGGTGGCCCGGCCCGTCTGGGGCCCCCCGGCCCTCGCCCCGTCCCCCACCGCTCGTGGCCGCCACGACGACCAGGCCCGGGCTGTCGGCCGTGGTGGTGGCGGTGCCGGGGTGGTCGACCGGGCGGGAGCCCGAGCCACCTGCCGAACGGTCGGATGCCAGCTCGGCCAGGTCGTGGGCCAGGCGGGCAAGGTCGTGGACCAGCACCTTGGCCCCCTGATCGCCGGCCTGGTCGGCCGCCAGCTGGGCCTGGTCGGCGGCGATGTCGGCCTGGTCCTCGGCCAGGTCCGGGTTGGCCTGGACCTGGTCCTCATCGGTCGGTGCCGTGGCGGTCGGGGTGGGTGAGGTCGGGGCGGAGGTGGTCGGAGCCGGGCTGACCTTCTTGACCGGCGAGTGGCCGGGGCTGGTACTGGTCGGACCGAGCGCCACCGGGCCCTCCTGCTCAGGACCGCCGTTGACCGGCGCCGACGAGGTCGGGCCGGGTACCGGCTCGACGCTGACCGGCTGGTTGGTGACGGGCGTGACCTGCACCGGGGTGGTGACCGGGCCCGAGGCGGTGGGCAGGGTGGGCGCCACCGGGTTTCTCACCGTTCCGGCGCCGACCGGGGGCTTGATGGAAGCCACCGGGGCGGAGAGCACGGGAAGGCGGACCGGTCCGGCCGGCAGGCGGGAGACCGGCGCCGGGCCGGGCGCCACGGCGGGGGCCGGAGGGGTGCCCAGGGCCACCTGGCCCAGGGTCGGAGCGGGCCGGGGGGCGGGGTGGCCGGCCGGGCCGGGCCGGATGGCCGACGGTGAGGAAGGGCCGGGTGCCGGCAGCACGATCCGGGGCAGGGCCTGGGGCGGGGGGACCGGCTGGAGGGAGTTGGCCACGAAGGCCGAGGCGGTGCCGACGGCGGCCAGGATCGCTGCCACCACGGCTACCGTCACCAGCCGCACCCACCCGCGTCGGGCGGGGCGGCCTAGTGAGCGGGTCAAAGCCCGCCACCGCCGACCTCCAGGACTGGTCATGTCTCCTAAAGGGGTTTCGGTCGGGGCTTTAGGGAATCCTGTCGACTCCCCGGAAAGATTCCCAGGTTTCTTATCACTAACTCTACCTTTTTCAGGTTCGACCAGGGAAAATTAGCCGCGTAGTCCCCCAAAAAGGACAGTCATCGCCAGTTCTTTTTTTGCGGCCTGGGCCCACCCGCCCCGGGGCCGGGTCGGGAACCGGACGCCAGGCGTTCAAGCCCTCACTACGAGTCGGTGCCCCTCCACCACCGAGCCGACGACCGCGGCGGGCAGGCCGGCCTCCCGCAGGGCGGCCACCGCCTCGGCCGCCGCCGCCGGGTCGGCTCCGAACAACAGCCCCCCCGAGGTCTGGGGGTCGCAGAGCAGGGTCAGGTCGACCTCGCCCACCCCGCCGGCGTCGAGGATGGCCTCGACCCACTCGCGGTTGCGGCGCGCCCCGCCCGGCACCGGCCCCCGCTCGGCCAGCTCGGCCGCCCCCGGCAGGGCGGGGACGGCGCCGGCGTCGAGGACCGCCCCCACCCCGGACGCCTCGGTCAGGCGGCGCAGATGGCCGAGCAGGCCGAAGCCGGTGACGTCGGTGGCGGCCCGGCTTCCGGCCGCCAGGGCGGCCTCGGCAGCCCGGTCGTTGAGGGTGCACATGGAGGCGACCGCCGCCTCCACCACCCCGGCCGGGGCGGAGCCGTCCTTGATGGCGGAGGTGATCAGCCCCACCCCCACCGCCTTGGTGAGCACCAGGGCCTCGCCGGCCCGCAACCCCCGGTTGAGCAGGGCCCGGTCGGGGTCGACCTCGCCCACCACGGCCTGGCCGAAGCTGGGGTGGGGGTCGGTGATGCTGTGGCCGCCGGCCACCATCCACCCCCCGGAGGCGGCGGCGTCCAGGGCCCCCTGGAGCACCTCCACCAGCAGGTCGGCGCCCAGCTCGTCGCGGTTCCATGCCACCAGGTTGAGCGCCACCAGGGGCCGGCCGCCCATGGCGTAGACGTCGCTGGCGGCGTTGGTGGCGGCGATCCGTCCCCAGGCCCGGGCGTCGTCGACCACCGGGGTGAGGAAGTCGGCCGTCAGCACCAGGGCCCGGCCCTCGCCGATCCGCCACAGGGCGGCGTCGTCGCCGGTGTCGGAGCCCCACAGCAGGTCGGGATGGGTGCCGGGGACCAGCCGGCCCATCACCTCGCCCAGCTCGGCCGGCCCCAGCTTGCAGGCGCAGCCGGCCCCCGGGCTGTAGGACGTGAGCCGGGGCCTCATGCCGGCGCCGGGGCCGGACGGCACGGTTCCGCAACCGGCTCCGGAACCATGGCCAGCGAAGCGCCCCTCATCCGGGCGGACCATAGATCGGCGCCGCCGGGCCGGCTTGCCCCCGGGTCGCCCGGTGGTCGACCCTGGGCCGGTGAGCGCCGGCGTCGGCTACGTGGCCGCCTTCGGAGGTGGGGTGGTGTCCTTCGCCTCGCCCTGCGTGCTGCCGATGGTGCCGGCCTACCTCTCCATGGTGACCGGCCTCGACGTGGCCGAAATCCAGGCCGGCTCCACCCGCCACCTGGCCCGCATCGCCCGCGACACGGCGCTGTTCATCGCCGGCTTCGCCGCCGTGTTCGTGGTGCTGGGGCTGTCGGCCACCACCCTGGGCCGGGCCGCCTTCCGCAACCACCTGCTGCTGACCAGGGTCTCGGGGGCGGCGGTGCTGGTGCTGGCCGCCTTCGTGGCCGGCTCGCTGGTGCTGCGCCTGCCCTGGCTGTACCGCGAGGCCCGCTTCCACCCCAGCCCCTCCCGCCTGGGGCCCCTGGCCGCCCCCCTCACCGGGGTGGCATTCGGCTTCGGCTGGACCCCCTGCATCGGACCGATCCTGGCCTCGGTCCTGGCGGTGGCGGCCACCCGGGCCCAGGCCACCCAGGGGGCCCTGCTGCTGGCCATGTACTCCCTCGGCCTGGCGGTGCCGTTCCTGGCCGCCGGCCTGGCCCTGGGCCGGCTGTCCTCCGCCTTCGCCTGGGTCAGGGCGCACTTCCGGGGCATCACCGTGGGCTCGTCCCTGGTCATGGCCGGCTTCGGCGTCCTCCTGGTGCTCAACCGCCTGACCTGGCTCACCACCCAGCTGGAGACCGGCCTGCGCCACGTCGGCCTGGGCGGCCTGGTCAACCTGGGATGACCCTGATACAGCCCTAAGGAGCGCCGGGGGCCGACCGATGCATGCGGTGGTGGCTCCCCCGGGCGGAGGAGCCGCCCGGTCGGGACCTGGGCCTTTCTGCCAAGATTTTCTCCAGGTCCCGCCGCGATCCATGAGCGGTCCGCCGCCGCCGGCCCGGCTCCCCCCGGGACATCCCCGGCGGCGGCTACCGCCCTTGCGCCCCTCTCGCCCACCCCGGACCGGCCCGAGTAGGTTCCCCGCCCTCGGGGAGGTGGGGAGATGGATCACTCGGAGATCGCCGTCGTCCGGCCGCGCTGCGCCGACTCGCCGTTCCCGCTGGGGGTGCCCGGGCCCGAGCCCCGGCTTTCCTGGTCGCTGGCCGGGGCCGGACGGGGCCTGGTCCAGCAGGCCTACCGGCTCCAGGTGGCCGAGGACCCGACCTTCTCCTCTCCACTGGCCGACTCCGGCCGGGTGGAGGGCGGGCGGTGCCTGGGGGTGGACTGGCCCGGCGATCCGCTGGCCTCCCGCCAGCGGCGGTGGTGGCGGGTCAAGGTGTGGGCCGGCGGGTCCGAGTCGGCCTGGAGCGAGCCGGCCTTCGTGGAGGCCCCCCTGCTCGGGCCGGACGACTGGACGGCGGTGCCGGTGGGGCCGGTGCCCGGGGGCGCCGATGAGAAGGTGCCGGGCCCGTGCCCGCTCGTCCGGGGGGCCTTCGAGCTGCCGGCCGAGCCGGTCGAGGCCCGCCTCTACATCACCGCCCTGGGCTGCTACCAGGCGGAGATCAACGGGCTGCCGGTCGGCGACGAGGCCCTGGCCCCGGGCTGGACCGCCTACCGCCGGCGGCTGCTGTACCGGACCCACGACGTGGGCCGGCTGCTGAGGGCGGGGACCAACGTGATCGGGATCACCCTGGCCGACGGGTGGTACCGGGGCCACCTGACCTGGACCAAGGCCCGCAACGTCTACGGCGACCGCCTGGCCGTGCTGGCCCAGCTGCACGTGCGCCTGGCCGACGGGCGGGAGGTCACCGTGGGCAGCGACCCGACCTGGCGAACCTCGACCGGGGTCATCCGGTCCTCCGACATCTACGACGGCGAGGAGCAGGACCTCTCCTTCGACCAGGCCGGGTGGTCGCAGGCCGGCTTCGACGACTCCGGATGGTCGCCGGTCGAGGAGGTCCCCCTGCCCGCCGGCACGGAGGTCCTGCCGGCGGCGGTGGCCCCGGTGCGGGCCGTCGAGGAGCTGCCGCTGGCCACCTCGTGGGTCTCCCCATCGGGGGCCAGGCTGATCGACTTCGGCCAGAACGTGGCCGGCCGGGTCCGCCTGGTCGCCCGGGGCGAGCCCGGGGCCACCCTCACCATCCGCCACGGCGAGGTCCTCGACGGCACCGGCGAGCTCTACACCGCCGCCCTGCGGGGGGCCAGGGCCACCGACCGCTACCGCCTCGACGGCACCGAGCAGGTCCTCGAGCCCCGCTTCACCTTCCACGGCTTCCGCTACGCCGAGGTGTCGGTCGACCGGGGGGCCCTGGAGGTGGGCCCGGCCACCGCCGTGGTCCTCTCCTCCGACCTCGAGCGGATCGGGGGCTTCGCCTGCTCCAACGACCTGGTCAACCGGCTGGTGGCCAACGTGGTCCGCAGCCAGAGGGGCAACTTCGTTTCGGTGCCCACCGACTGCCCCCAGCGGGACGAGCGGTTGGGCTGGACGGGGGACGCCCAGGTCTTCGCCCCCACCGCCTGCTTCAACTTCGACGCCTCGGCCTTCTTCGCCAACTGGCTCCAGGACGTGGCCGCCGACCAGACCGCCACCGGGGCCGTGCCCCCCTTCGTCCCCGACATCGTCCCCCCGACCAAGATCTACTGCGCCGCCTGGGGCGACGCCGCCACCGTGGTCCCGTGGGCGGTCTACGAGGCCTACGGGGACCCGGCCGTCCTGGCCCGCCAGCTCCCCAGCATGAAGGCCTGGGTCGACTACGAGGCCAGGCGGGCCGGCGACGACCTGCTCTGGACGGGCGACTTCCAGTTCGGGGACTGGCTGGACCCGGACGCCCCCGCCGGCGAGCCCCAGAACGCCAAGACCCCGGGCCAGTTCGTGGCCACCGCCTACCTGGCCCACAGCGCCGGTCTGGTGGCCGACGCCGCCGAAGTGGTCGGCGACGACGACGGGGAGCGCTACCGGCTGCTGTCGGAGAGGGCGCGCGAGGCCCTGTGGAAGGCGTGGTCGGAGGACGCCTTCGCCACCCAGACCGCCGCCGCCCTGGCCCTCCAGTTCGACCTGGCTCCCCCGTCCCAGCGCCCCCGGCTGGCCGAGCGGTTGGCCGAGCTGGTCGCCGAGGCCGGCGACCGCATCGCCACCGGGTTCGTGGGCACCCCCCTCGTCTGCCCCGCCCTGTCCGACAACGGCCAGGCCGAGGCCGCCTACCGGCTCCTGCTGCAGCGGGAGTTCCCGTCGTGGCTGTACCCGGTGCTGGCCGGGGCCACCTCCATCTGGGAGCGCTGGGACGCCATCCAGCCCGACGGCACCATCCACTCCGGCCAGCTGGGCTCGAACGAGGCCGGCATGCTCTCGTTCAACCACTACGCCTACGGGGCGGTGGCCGAGTGGCTGTACCGCCGGGTGGCCGGCCTGGCCCCCGACCGGTCCGAGCCCGGCTACCGCCACGTGGTCGTCTCGCCCCGCCCCGGCGGAGGCCTGGGATGGGCCCGGGCCAGCATCCGCTCCCCCTACGGCGACACCGCCGTGGCCTGGAGCGTGGCCGACAACCGCCTCGAGCTGTCCCTGGTGCTGCCCCCCAACACCTGGGCCACCGTCACCCTGCCCACCCCCGACCCGGCCAGCGTCAGGGTGGACGGGGAGAGCCCGGCGAAGGTCGACGGGGTCCGGTCCGCCCTGGTGCCCGACGCCCCGGTGGTGCAGGTCGGCTCGGGGCGCTACCGCTTCGACTGCGCCCTGTAGGGGGCGCCCCGTCAGGGGTGCCCGGTCAGGAGTACCCGATCAGGGGTGCTCGGTGTAGATGCGCCTGACCACGTCCTCTATGCCGGGCTCCTCGATGCTCAAATCGACCAGCGGGGCGGCCGCCGCCACCGCCGCCACCAGGGCCGAGGCGCTGACCGCAGAGCCGTCGAAGGCCAGCCACTGGCGGGGTCCGTCCACCGCCACCGTGGTCGCCCCCTCCACCTCCAGCGGCGGGCGGGGCTCGGCCAGGTCGACCACCAGGGTGCGCTGCTGGCCGTAGCGGGCGACGATGTCGGCCAGGGGCCCGTCGTGGATGACCCGGCCCCGGTCGATGATCATCACCCGGCGGCACAGCCGCTCGATGTCGGCCAGGTCGTGGGTGGTGAGCAGCACGGTGGTCCCCCGCTGGCGGTTCATGGAGGCCAGGAACTCCCGCACCTGGGACTTGCTGACCACGTCGAGGCCGATGGTGGGCTCGTCCAGGTAGACGATGGCCGGGTCGTGCAGGAGGGCGGCGGTTATCTCCCCCCGCATGCGCTGGCCAAGCGACAGCTGGCGCACCGGGGTGTCGAGGAAGGGGCCCATGTCCAGCAACTGGCTGAAGGTGTCGAGGTTGGCGGCGTGCCTGGGGGCCGGCACCCGGTAGAAGTGGCGGAGCAGCTCGAAGGAGTCCCGCAGGGGCAGGTCCCACCACAGCTGGGTGCGCTGTCCGAAGACCACGCCGATGCGGCGGGCGACCTCCACCCGCTGGCGGGACGGGTCGAGGCCGGCCACCCGGACCCGCCCGGCCGAGGGGACCAGGATGCCGGTGAGCATCTTGATGGTGGTCGACTTGCCTGCCCCGTTGGGGCCGATGTAGCCGACCATCTCCCCCTCGGCGAGGGTGAAGCTGACGTCGTCGACGGCCACCACCTGCTCGAACCGCCGCCGCAGCCGGCCCCGCCGCCGGGCCACGGTGAAGGCCTTGGTGACCCCGGTCACCTCCACCACCGGGCTCATGAGCCGGTGCTGCGGTGGTGGCGGATGGCGCCCCGCCACGCCGCCCGGGTCAGAAGGGCCATGGCGGCGGCCACCGCCGGGGAGAGGAACCGGATGACGGCGACGCCGGTGACCGGGTCGGGCTTGCCCAGGATGTAGAGGACCGGAAAGAAGGCGGCGAAGCCGATGGGCACCACGATGCCGAGGATGATCCGCAGGGCGGTGCCGTAGATCTGCAGGGGGTACTGGGACAGGAAGTTGCCGCCGTAGGTGAAGGCGTTGATGAACTCCCGCCCGTCCACGACCAGGAAGGTGAAGGCCGCCCCCAGGATCCAGATGCAGGCGAAGATCACCGCCCCCGACAGGGCGCTGGAGACCAGCACGGCCACCCGGGCCCAGGTCCAGTGGACGGGCACGTGGGCGATGGCCAGCCCCAGCACCAGCAGCGCCTCGGCCAGCGTGCCCACCCGGCGCAGCTCGAACTCCTCGGCCGACAGCTGGACCAGGGCGCCGAGGGGGCGGACCAGCATGCGGTCGAAGGAGCCCGCCAGCAGGTGCCTGGGCAGGTACTCGACCTGGCTCACCACCAGGTCGGCCAGCCGGAACGAGACCCCGGCCAGGCCGTAGAGCAGGGCGACCTCCCACAGCGACCAGCCGGCGAAGCGGGGCACGTGGGTGAAGATGACCAGCAGGACCAGGAAGTCCAGCAGGGTGATGGTGAACTGGGCCGCCAGGTACACGAAGAAGGAGGTGCGGTACTGCCACTGGCCCCGGATGCGGGCGGCCAGCAGCCGGCCGTAGACCGCCATGGTGTCGCCCATCAGCCGCCCTGCACCACCAGCTTGCGCATGACCGCGCCCAGGGCGATCCGGCCCGCTCCCAGCAGGACGACGGCCCAGAGGGCCTGGATGCCGAGGGTGGCCAGGGCGTCGGACCCGGTGTGGCGGCCGAGGAAGAACTCCACCGGCAGGTAGGCCACCGAGGCGAAGGGCAGCACCCGGCTGGCGGCCTCCAGCCCGTGGGGGAACACGGTGATCGGGATCATGATCCCGCCGAGGAACATCTCGCAGATGACAAGCATCTGCGACAGGCCGCGGGCGTCCAGAAGCCAGAAGCTGGTGAGGTTGACCAGGTAACGGAGGCCGAAGCTGACCGCCAGCCCCAGGGCCGACGACACCACCACCAGGGCCCACTCCCCGGGCGTGGGCAGCCGCAGGGAGAAGAACAGGGCGGCGACCAGCACCGGGGGCACGCCGCGGGCGAGGAACTGGTAGGCGGCCCGGCCGACGTCGAGGGCCAGCCAGTAGCCCTGGAAGTCCACCGGCCGGTAGAGGTCGCCGATGATGTCGCCGGTGCGGACCCTCTCCTCGATCTCGGTCCAGCCGAACAGGGCCATCGGCATGAGGTAGCCCTGGGTGACGAAGGTGTAAGTGACCACCTGGCGCAGGTCCAGCCCGCCCAGGTGGGGCCGCAGGTGGTAGAGGGCGATGAGGATGTAGGCCCGCACGAAGCCGAACACGGTGTTGGTGCTGACCCCGGCCACGGTGGCGGCCCGGTAGGTGGCGAACCGCCGGAACCCCCGCCGGGCCACCTCGAGATACAGCCGCAGTCCCCCCATGAGGACCGCAGACTCTATGGTGCGGGCGATGCCGCGGCCGGAGGAATTGGCGCCCTGGTCGGGGGCGGGAAGGCCTTGAGCGGGACCGACCAGGAGGAGTACCGCCAGATCCGCTTCCGCCGCCCGCCCGGGGCGGCCGAGCTGCTGCTGGTCCGCCACGGCGAGTCCGCCCCCCAGCGCCCGGGCGAGGAGCAGGCCATGATCGACGGCCAGGCCGACCCCGACCTCGACCCGGTGGGGCGGCGCCAGGCCGAGGCGGTGGCCGACCGCCTGTCGGCCGAGACCCTGTCGGCCGTCTACGTGACCAACCTGCGCCGCACCGCCCAGACCGCCGAGCCGCTGGCCGCCCGCCTGGGCATCACCCCGGTGGTGGAGCCCGACCTGCGGGAGGTGCACCTAGGGGAGTGGGAGGGGGGCCTGTTCCGCAAGCACGTCTCCGAGGGTCATCCCCTGGCCCTGCGCATGCGGGCCGAGCAGCGCTGGGACGTAATCCCCGGAGCGGAGCCGGCAGAGCGCTTCGCCGCCCGCGTCCGCCGGGGCATCGCCGCCGTGGCCTCCCGCCACCCGGACCAGGCGGTGGCGGTGTTCACCCACGGCGGGGTCATCGGCCAGGTCCTGGCCATGGCCACCGGCAGCCGGCCGCTCTCCTTCAGCGGCTCGGACAACGGCTCGATCTCCCACGTGGTGGTGATCGGCGACATCTGGATGGTGCGGCGCTACAACGACACCGCCCACCTCCACCCCGCCTTCACCACCGCCCCCGAACCGGTCATCTGACGTGAAACCGGCCGGATGATGTGGTCCGGCCCGCGGCTCGCCAGGCCGGCTGGAGGCCGGCTCGGGACGAAGTCCCGAGGTTTTGGGCTCAGGCTGCCGGTGGGACGGCGGTGACCGTGCCGTCAGAAGCGACGGAGACGGTCCAGCCCAGCAGGGGGGCGCAACTAAGCGCCCACCTTTGGTTGGGGAACCTTTCCAAGAGGAACCGGCCTCGACAGCGGGCCACCTTCACTGCGGTGGGTCCCGTGGATCAGCGTGGCGTGGGGGCATCGGGCACCATTGATTGTCGCTTCGAGCACGACGCTGATCCGCCGGCTGGCCCACCGGCTCACATCACCAGCACCGCCGCCCCCTCGACCCGGTCGGCGGCCAGGTCGGCCAGGGCCCGGTCGGCCTCGGCGAACGGGTAGGGCGTCACCGTGGGGCGCAGCGGTATGCGGGCGGCGATCTCCAGCAGCTCGTTTCCGTCGGCGCGGGTGTTGGCCGTCACGCTGACCAGCTCCCGCTCCTCGAACAGGTGGCGCTCGTAGTCGAGGACCGGGATGGCCGACAGGTAGATGCCCGCCACCGCCAGGCGCCCGCCCCGGTCCAGGGCCGACAGGGCGACGGGCACCAGGTCCCCGGCGGGAGCGAAGAGGATGGCGGCGTCCAGGGGCTCGGGCGGCGGGTCGGTGGCCCCTCCCGCCGAGGCGACCCCCAGCTCGAGGGCCAACCGGCGGGCCTCGGCCGAGCGGGTCATCACGTGCACGGTCGCCCCCTCGAACCGGGCCACCTGGGCAGCTAGGTGGGCGGAGGCGCCGAAGCCGTAGATCCCGAGGCGGCCCCCGGGGGGCAGGGCGGAGCGGCGCAGGGCCCGGTAGCCGATGATGCCTGCGCACAGCAGCGGCGCCGCCTCGAGGTCCGAGAACCCCGGCGGGACGGGGTAGGCATAGGCCTCGTCGACCACCGCCGCCTCGGCGTAGCCGCCGTCGGCGTCCCAGCCGGTGAAGGCAGGGGCCACCCACAGGTTCTCGGCCCCGGCTCTGCAGAACCGGCACTCCCCGCAGGTGCCCCGCAACCAGGCGATGCCCACCCGGTCCCCCACCCGGAACCTCGAGACGCCGGGCCCGGTCGCCTCCACCGTGCCGACCACCTCGTGGCCGGGCACGACGGCGGGCGCTTTGGGGGCCAGTTCGCCCAGGGCCAGGTGCAGGTCGGTGCGGCACACCCCGCAGGCGGCCACGCGCATCAGGAGCTGGCCCGGCCCCGGCGTGGGCACCGGCCGCTCGACCAGGCGCAGCGGTCGGGTCGGCATCGGGCCGGGCCGCTCCACCACCCACGCCCTCATGCCGGCCCGCTCGAGCCGGGGCCGCCCGTGCCGGCGTGTCCGGTCGGCAACCGGGCGTAGCCTGAGCCCATGGCCGACATCGACAAGACCGAGGACGTCTGGCGCAAGGAGCTCACCCCCGAGCAGTACCACGTCCTGCGGGAGGCCGGCACCGAGCCGGCCTTCACCGGGCGCTACTGGAACGTCCACGACGACGGCACCTACCACTGCGCCGGCTGCGGCACGGCCCTGTTCTCCTCCGACACCAAGTTCGACTCCGGCACCGGATGGCCCAGCTTCACCGAGCCGATGGTGGCTGACGCAGTCGAGCTGGTCTCCGACCGGAGCCACGGGATGGTGCGGACCGAGGTTCGCTGCCGGCGCTGCGGCGGCCATCTGGGCCACGTCTTCGACGACGGGCCCGGGCCCAGGGGGGAGCGGTGGTGCATGAACTCCGCCGCCCTCGAACTGCGCCCCCGCTGAAGAGGGTTCCCTCGCGCACCATCGATACCGGAATGGGTGGAAGGTCCGGGTCACGTGACCGATAACCGGCCCGCCAGTGGGAGATCCGCTCCGGGGCTCCCGTAACCTGCGCTGGTGGCCTACGCGATCGAGGCGGCCGACCTGGTGAAGGTGTTCGGGCACGCCGTGCGCGCCCTGGACGGGCTCAACCTCGAGGTCGAGGCGGGCACGGTGCTGGGCCTGCTCGGCCCCAACGGCGCAGGCAAGACCACCGCCGTGCGGGTGTTCACCACCGTGCTGCGCCCCGACAGCGGCCGCGCCCGGGTGCTCGGCCTCGACGTGGCCACCGACGCCGAGGCGGTGCGGGCCAACATCGGTTTGGCCGGGCAGAACGCCGCCGTCGACGAACGGCTCACCGCCCGCGAGAACCTGCGCCTGATCGGCCAGCTGAGCCAGGTGGGCCGTCGGGAGGCGGTCCGGCGGGGAGAGCAGCTGATCGCCCGCTTCCAGCTGGAGGAGGTGGCCAACCGGCCGGCCAAGACGTACTCGGGGGGCCAGCGCCGGCGCCTCGACGTGGCCGCCTCGCTGGTCGCCCGGCCCCCGGTGCTCTTCCTCGACGAGCCGACCACCGGGCTCGACCCCCAGAGCCGCAGCGACCTGTGGCAGACCATCGAGGAGCTGGTGAGCGAGGGCACCACCGTGCTGCTCACCACCCAGTACCTCGAGGAGGCCGACCGGCTGGCCCAGCAGGTGGCGGTGGTCGACCACGGCAAGGTGATCGCCGAGGGCACCCCGGCCCAGCTCAAGGCCCGTATGGGCGCCACCGTGCTCGATCTGGAGATGGCCGACGAGGCCGAGGCCCAGAAGGCCTCCGACGTCCTGTCCCGCCTGACCGAGCAGCCTCCGGTGGTGCAGGGCCGGGCGGTGGAGGTCAACGTGGACGACGGCGCCCGCTTCGTCAGCCGGGCCCTTACGGCCCTCGAGCAGGCCGCCCTGGTCCCGGCCCACCTCTCGCTGCGGGAGCCCAGCCTCGACGACGTGTTCCTGGCCCTGACCGGGCGCAGGGCGGAGGAGGTGTCATGAGCGCGACCACCGCCGTCGCCCTGCCGGCGCTGAGGGCGCCCGGGCGGCGCAGCGGCGTGGTGAGGGCCCTGGTCGACGGACTGGCCGTCACCGAGCGCAACCTGATCGGCTACACCAGAACGCCGGAGGCGCTGTTCTTCCTGGCGGTGCAGCCGATCATGTTCGTGCTGCTGTTCCGCTACGTGTTCGGCGGGGCCATCAAGATCCCCGGCTTCAACTACGTCAACTACATGATGCCCGGCATCTTCGTGCAGACCGTCGCCTTCGGCTCGGTGAGCACCAGCGTGGGCCTGGCCGAGGACCTGCACAAGGGTCTGATCGAGCGCTTCCGTGCCCTGCCGATGGCACGCTCGGCGGTGCTGGCGGGCCGCACGGTGGCCGACGTGTGCCGCAACCTGTTCGTCATCGTCATCATGACCGCCATCGGCTTCGCCGTCGGGTTCCGCCCCGCCAGCGCCCTCGGCTTCTTCGGTGCCGTGGGCGTGCTGGTGTTGTGGGCCTTCGCCATGTCGTGGGGCTTCGCCATCATCGGGCTGTCGGCTCCTGACAGCGAGACGGCCCAGGTCATGTCGTTCCCGGCGATCTTCCCCCTCACCTTCGCCTCGTCGGCCTTCGTCCCCATCGCCACCATGCCCGGCTGGCTGCAGGCCTTCGCCCGCCACCAGCCGATGAGCAACGTCATCGACGCCGCCCGCGCCCTCATGCTGGGTGGACCCACCGCCGGCAAGGTGGCCGCCGCCCTGGCCTGGTCCGTGGGGGTGCTGGTCGTGCTGGCGCCCCTGGCGGTGCTCCGCTACCGCCGGACCGCCTGACCCCGGCCCACGGCCTCCCTCCGCCGGACGGCCCGGGCGATTTCCCCACGTTGGGGAAATCCCGACAATCGGCACGATGGTCGCCATCGCCATCGGCGATTCGGGGCCTCACCCCTCTCCCCTAGGGGGCTGACCGTAGCGGGGCGCTGGGGTATATGAAGGTGTCCTCGCCGGTCAGGAGGTAGCCCCGTGAAGGACCTGATCTACCAGCGCTTCCTCCTCCCCGCCCTCGACCGCTACGCCGGGGCCCCGGCGGTGGCCGACGGCGACTGGAGGGCCACCCTCTCCGAGCACGTCGAGCGGGTGCTGCGCCTGGGCGACGGGCTGGCCTCGACCCTGGGCGTGGGCCCGTCCGATGGCTGCGCCGTCATGGCGCTCAACGGCCACCACTACCTCGAGCTGTACCACGCCGCCTTCCTGGGCTCCTGCGTCCTCAACCCGCTCAACCTGCGGCTGGCCCCCAAGGAGCTGGAGTTCATCCTCTCCGACTCGGAGACCAAGGTGGTCTTCACCGACGCCGCCTTCGCCCCCCTGGTCGACCGGGTGCGGGCGGGCACATCGGTCGAGAAGGTGGTGCTCATCGGGTCGGGCGACGTGCCCCACGACCTCGCCGGCGAGGACCTGATCGGCGCCGGCCGGGCCCAGGTGCCCCCCGAGCCGGATGAGTCCGATCCGGTGGTCCTCATGTACACCGGCGGCACGACCGGGCTGCCCAAGGGCGTGCTCATAGACCACCGGGCCGCCATGCTCGACCTCTACAAGATCGCCGCCATCTTCGGTTTCGACGAGAGCCACGTCTACCTGCACCAGACCCCGATGTTCCACGCCGCATCCTTCGGCGGCATCCTCTCCATACCGGCGGTCGGCGGCATGACCACCTTCGTGCCGCTGTTCGACCCCGAGGCGGTGCTCGATGTCATCGAGGCCAACCGGGTGACCACCACGGTCATGGTCCCGACCATGATCCAGATGGTCCTGGACCACCCCGCGTTCCGCCCGGAGCGGCTGTCCTCGCTTCGGGATCTGATCTACGGGGCGTCGCCCATGCCGACGGCGCTGCTGCAGCGGCTCTTGGAGACGTTCCCCGACCTCGACGTCTGGCAGGGCTACGGCATGACCGAGAGCTGCGGCCTGCTCACCGTCCTGCGCCCCGAGGACCACCGTGGCGGCGGCGAGCTGCTCCGCTCGGCCGGCCGGGCCGTCCCCGGGGCCACCCTGTGCGTCCAGGACGAGGAGGGCCGGCTGCTACCCCGGGGCCAGACCGGTGAGATCTGCGCCCGCAGCGGCAACTACATGTCGGAGTACTGGCGCCGTCCGGAGGAGACCGAGGCCGCCTTCCGGGGCGGCTGGTACCACACCGGCGACGCCGGCTTCCTCGACGACGCCGGCTACGTCTACCTGGTCGACCGGGTGAAGGACATGATCGTGACCGGGGGCGAGAACGTCTATTCCGCCGAGGTGGAGAACGCCCTGTCCGGCTTTCCCGGCGTCAGGCAGGTGGCGGTCATCGGTATCCCCTCCGAGCGCTGGGGCGAGGCGGTGCACGCCATCGTGGTGACCGACCCCGACGCCGGGGTGACGGCCGAGGCCCTCGAGGACTGGGCCCGCCAGCGCATCGCCGGTTACAAGGTGCCCAAGTCGTTCGAGCTGCGGACCGAACCCCTGCCGCTGTCGGGCGCTCTCAAGATCCTCAAGCGCGAGCTGCGCCGGCCCTACTGGGAGGGCCAGGACCGCGCCGTGGGCTGAGGCGCCTCGGGCCGGGCCCGGAAATCCTTGAGCCACCCCGACGGAAAGTGCCGGCCCGGAACGACAATACGGCCGTGGGGGAAGCCGAGGACCAGGGGGCGGCCATGCTCTCGCTCTACGAGCGGGCCCTGCCCGTGGTCTTCGGCTACCTGGCCGACCGCTGCGGGGACCGGGCCACCGCCGAGGACCTGACCTCGGAGACGTTCCTCGCCGCCGTGGCGGCGGTGAAGGCCCCCGGGCCGCCGGCGGTTTCGATCGCCTGGCTGGTGGGGGTGGCCCGCCACAAGCTGGTGGACCACTGGCGCCGCCGGGGTCGCCATGACCGGCTGGTCGACCGGGCCGCCACCGAGGTGACCGGTCCCGAGGACCCGTGGGAGCACGAGCTGGACCGGCTGCGCTCCGACGCCGTGCTGGCCGGCCTCGGTGGCCATCATCGGGCGGTGCTCACCCTGCGCTATGTCGACGGCCTCCCCGTTGGCGAGGTGGCCGAGGTGCTCGACCGCAGCGTGCACGCCACCGAGGCCCTGCTGAGCCGGGCCAAGGCCGCCTTCCGGCGCGCCTATGTCGTCGAAGGAGCCGACGATGCCTGACCGCACCGATTCCTTCGCATCCCTTCGCCGGCCGGCTCCCCCCCTGGGCCCCGATCCCACCTTCGCCGCCTCCCTGCGGCGCCGACTCGAACGGGAGCTGGGCATGACCACCGCCGACCTCAACCGCAGCGACTCCACCGCGGGACGGGGCGGCACCGACCTCGACGGCACCCTGGCCATGGTCCACCTCAGGGTCGCCGACGCCGACCGGGCCATGGCGTTCCTCGCCGCCCTGGCGGGATGGGAGGCCGAGCGGGTGCCCTTCGACGACCACATCAGCCATTACACGATCAACACCGCCGTCACGGTGCGCATCCTCGACGACCCCGGCTCCGCCCCGGTGGTCCCCTTCTACCGGATGACCATGGTGTCCGAGGCGGCGGCGGCCGTCCCTGCCGCCGGGGGCAGGGTCGTCGAGTCGGGGGCCGAGCCCGACGGTGGCGGCTGGGCCCGGGCCGTGGACGACCAGGGCCTCCCCTTCGGGATGTACCGGCCCCGCGGCTACCAGGGCTCGGCGGCGCCGGGCCGGCCGGCCACCGGTGAGGTGGGGCTGGTGTTCATGACCGCCGACGCCACCCGGGCCGATCGCTTCTACGGCCCGGTGCTGGGATGGCACCTCCAGCGCGTCCATCCCGACAGCAACTACTTCGAAGCCGTTCCGGCCGTCGGAGTCTTCGACGAGGCCGCCGCCTTCGGCCGCCCGGTGGCCCCGTCCCTGCGCCTCTATCTGTCGGTGCCCGCCCTGTCCCCCGCCCTGGCCCGGGTGAGCGAGCTCGGCGGCCGGGCCGGTGAGGTGGCCCAGGACATGGGCCCCTACTACACGGCCTGGTGCAGCGACGACCAGGGCACCGGCTTCGGGCTCATGGCCGAGGCCCTGCAGTAGCCGGGCCTCACGCCAGGCCGAGGTGGCGGCGCAGGAAGACGAAGGCCAGCGCCGACATGACGGCCTGCTGGGCGGCGTCGGCCGCCCCGGCGTGGCCGCCCTCGATGTTCTCCCAGTAGCTGACCCGGTGGCCCTGCTCCAGCAGGCGGGCCGCCATCTTGCGGGCGTGGCCGGGGTGGACCCGGTCGTCCTTGGTGGAGGTGGTCAGCAGCAGCGGCGGGTAGTCGGCCTCGGGCCGGGCCAGGTGGTAGGGGGAGAAGGTGGCGATGAACGCCCAGTCGGCGGGGTCGTCGGGATCCCCGTACTCCGCCATCCACGACGCCCCCGCCAGCAGGTGGCTGTAGCGGCGCATGTCAAGCAGCGGGGCCTGGCACACCACCGCCCCGAACAGCTCCGGGGTACGCACGTACATGTTGCCCACGAGGAGCCCGCCGTTGCTTCCGCCCATGATGCCCAGCTGGCCCGGGGTGGTCACCGACGAGTCGATCAGGTGGTGGGCCACCGCCTCGAAGTCCTCGTAGGCGCGGTGGCGGTTCTCCCGCAGCGCCGCCTCGTGCCACCGGGGCCCGTACTCGCCGCCGCCGCGGATGTTGGCCACCACGTACCGGCCGCCGTGGGCCAGCCACGACCGGCCGATCACGCCCGAGTAGCTGGCGGTCAGCGAGATCTCGAAGCCGCCGTAGCCGTACAGGATGGTGGGAGCCGGCCGGCCGGCCTCGATCCCTTCCTCTTCGCCCACCAGGAAATACGGCACGCGGGTGCCGTCGGCGCTGGTGGCGAAGCGCTGCTGCATGGTCATGGCCGAGCTGTCGAAGCGTTCGGGCTGGGACCGAAGAAGCTCGGGCGGCCCGTCGGCCGGCACCAGGTAGAGCGAGGTGGGGTGCAGGAAGTCCTGCCCCATCAGGAAGGCGTCGTCGGATACGTCGGAGTCGACCGGCCAGGCGTTGACGCTCCAGACCGGCAGGGACCCGGCGACCGGCCGCCGCCGCCAGCCGTCGCCGGGGTCGGCCGTTTCGAGGTGGTCGCGCACGTCCTCCTGCACGGTGAGGATCAGGCGGCCCCGAGTCCAAGCCCACTGCGACAGGGCGGAGGTGGCGGTAGGCACGAACACCGCCGTCAGCCGGCGCGCGCCGGCGAGGTAGTCCTCGAGCTCGGCCGCCACCAGCGAGCCGGCCGGATGGGTCTGGCCGGGCACCTCCCAGTCCCGCCGGGGCCGCACCAGGAGCCACCGCTCCCGCAGGCTGACATCGGCGTCCTCGGGCACGTCCAGCTCGACGAGCGAGCCGTCCCGCAACACGTACTTGCGGGATCGGTAGAAGTCGAGCGCCCGCCGGAACAGGTGGTGGCGCCAGCCGGGCAGGGTGTCGACCGACACCGCCACCGACACGTCGGCGGCCTCGCCTTCGAACACCAGCGGGGTGTCCTCCAGCGGCTTGCCCCTCTCCCACCGCCTCACGGTGCGGGGATAGCCCGAGGTGGTCGTGGTGCCCTCGCCGAAGTCGTGACCGACATAGACCATGTCGTCGTCCACCCACACCAGCCACCCCTTCGACAGGGGCCGCACGAAGCCGCCGTCGGCCTCGGTGACGAAGCTCTTGTCGACCATGTCGAACTCCCGTGTCACCGACGTGTCCGAGCCGCCGGGTGAGAGCTCGAGCAGTGTCCGGCGGCGGTCGGGGCGGCGGGTGGAGCCCCCGTGGTAAACCCAGGACTCACCCTCGGCCGCTCCGAGGGCGTCGACGTCGAGCAGGACCTCCCAACGCTCCTCGCCGGCGCGGTAGCTCTCCCAGGTGGTGCGCCGCACCAGGCCCCGACGGTGCTCGGCGTCGGTCCAGAAGTTGAGCACCGAGTCGAGATGCCGCGACGGCAACGGGATGCGGTCGTCGGCCTCGAGCACCTCGAGAATGAAGGCCCGGGTGGGCTCGAAGCGGGGATCGACGAACAGATCGGCCTCGGTGACGGCGTTGCGTGCCCTCACCCAGTCGAGAGCGCCGTCGCCCTCAACCTCCTCCAACCAGGCGTGCTCGTCCTGGAGTCTCCGGTCGGGCGGGCTCGGCTCGGTCATACCGGCAACCTACCCATCCGTACTGCGCCCCGCCTGCGGAAAGGCCCATAGGCCACCAAGACCGACGAACTCGACGTTCACCGTCAAGCTCACGCAAGGAACCGACCGCCCCGACGATGACCATTGTCGTCGTAGTCAGTAGTCGTCATCTGGGCTCCGTTCCTTGTGCGGTGGAACGGCGCCTCGGCATAGTGACGGGGCGGGCAGGTGCAACGCGCCGGGCGAGCGCGTTCGAGCAGAGGAGCACAAACGGTCAGCCAGTCGAATACCGCCGACTTCGACCATGCGGTGCGCAACTGCGCCGCCATCGTCTCCGGATTCGCCAACCTCATCTCCGAGGAGGTGGCGGAGTCCTCCAGCGTGGTCGACGAGCACGTCGAACGGCTGGCCGCCAACGTGGACGCCATGCGCCGGCTGCTGGAGTCACGCCCGCCAGCCATGTCGCCGGCCAGGCGCGGCGAACGTCGGCCCCGCCTCGCCCCGGTCCGTCCGCTGCGGTCGCTGCTGGTGGTGGAGGACGACGACGACCACTTCTACCTGCTGCGCTCGCTTCTGTCCCGCCACGGCCGGGGCGGTCCATGGCGCCTGTTGCGGGCCCGCACCCTGGCCGAGGCGCGCACCATCCTCGCGACCCAGGAGCCGGCCTGCAGCCTGATCGACCTGCACCTGCCTGACTCCGACCAGCTCGACACCCTGTCCCAGCTCCGGGCGGCGGCACCGTTCCAGCCCATGATCGTGGTCACCGGTGCCGAGCCCACCAGCGGGCTGGACGCCGTGCGCATGGGCGCCCAGGACTACCTGGTGAAGGGGAACCTGTCGGGGGAGCTGGTCGAACGGGCGGTCGAGTACGCCATAGAGCGGGCCCGGTTCGAGGCGGCCCTGGTGCATCAGGCCCTGCACGATCCGGTCACCGGGCTGGCCAACCGCAGCCTGCTCTTCGATCGGTTGTCGCTCGCCCTGGCCCGGCTCGACCGGCACAGCTCCAGGGTGGGGCTGCTGTTCATCGATCTCGACCGGTTCAAGATCCTCAACGACAGCCTCGGCCACCAGATCGGAGACGAGCTGTTGACCCAGGTGGGCCTCCGGCTCATGAACCGGGCCCGGCGGACCGACACCGTCGCCCGGGTCGGCGGGGACGAGTTCGTGGTCCTGATCGAGGACCTGGCCGACGGATCCGAGGCGGCCAGGATCGCCGAGCAGATCCTCGCCATGTTCGACTCTCCGTTCCCCTGCAGCGCCGGCCCCCAGACCCTGTCGGCCAGCATCGGCGTGGCCATCACCGACACCGGCGACATCTCGCCCCAGATGCTGATCGCCAACGCCGACACCGCCATGTACCGGGCCAAGGAGCGGGGTCGACGGCGGTGGGAGCTGTTCGATCAGGACATGCGCAACCGCCTGGTCAACCTGTTCTGCCTCGAGCAGGAGCTGGCCGGGGCCCACTCCAAGGGCCAGCTCGAGGTGTGGTACCAGCCGGTGGTGGACATCGGCACCGGCCGCACGATCGGCGCCGAGGCTCTGCTGCGCTGGAACCACCCGCTGCGCGGCCTGCTCAGCCCGGCCGACTTCCTGCAGGTCGCCGAGGAGACCGGCCAGATCATCGACATCGGAGCCTGGGTGCTGCGGGAAGCCTGCGAACAGGCGCAACGGTGGTCGGACGATGGCGTCGTTGAGCCCGGCTTCGTGATGTGGGCCAACGTGTCCTCCCGCCAGTTCGAGCGCCCTGGCGACCTCGAGCGCACGGTCGTGGCGGCGCTGGGGGCGGGGTCAGGGCCGTGGGTGCTTGGCCTGGAGATAACCGAGACGACCGTGCTGCAGGACGTGGAGCAGGCCGGTGCCGTGCTGGCCGACCTGCGGGCCCTCGGAACGAGGATCGCCATAGACGACTTCGGCACCGGCTTCTCCTCCCTGCGCTGGCTGCAGCGGCTGCCGATAGACCGGCTCAAGATCGACGCCAACTTCGTGGCCGGGGTCAGCGACCGGGGGGCCGACCGGGCCATCGTCGCCGCCTGCCTCGGCCTGGGCGAAGCCTTGGGGCTGGGCTGCACCGCCGAAGGCGTGGAGACCGCCAACCAGCTCGAGATCCTGACCCAGATGGGATGCCAGGCCGCCCAGGGACACCTGCTGGGGATGCCCTCTCCCGCCGCCCGGGCGCTCAGGAGGGCCACCGGTGACCGCCGCCACTAGCGGCTCGTTCTGGTCGGGCGGCAACCTGCACCGGCTCCGGCGGCCGGCGTCCTCGCCGGACACCACCGCCGTGCGCTTCGCCGCCGCCGTGCGGCTGGCCCTGGTGGTGGCCGCCGCCGCCGCCGGCTCGTTCATCCCCGACACCACCGGCCGTCGGGCCGATCTGATGCTGGTGGTGGGGCTGGCGGGGGTGCCGTGGGCCACGGTCCTGCTCTTCGCCTCGGAGCGGACGGGCAACCGGGTGGCGCTGATGGGGGGACCGCTGGGCGACCTGGCCCTGCTGGCATCGGTGGCGGTGGTCTACCCGGCCGCCAACCAGGCCGTGCTGCTCGGCTACCTGGTGGTCATCGTCTTCGCCGTCTACACCATGGGCCGGCCTCTGGCCGCCGGCGTCGGCGCCGGGGCGATCGCCCTGGCCTGGCTGTGCCAGCTGCTCGTGCCCGGCCGGCAGCGGGCCGCCGACGGGGTCCTCATCGCCTTCACCGCCGCCGTGGTCGCCATGGTGTCGCTGTTCGAGCGCACCGCGGTGCTGCGCACCAGGGCCGACACCCGCTACCAGCGGCTGCAGACCAAGGCGGCGACCATCGTGGCCCACGTGGCCGACGCCATCGTGGTCACCGACGCCGCCGGGGTGATCACCCAGGCCAATCCCGCCGCCGAGCGGGTCCTGGGGAACGACTCCGCTCCCCTGGTGGGCAGCCCGTGTGCCATGAGCCTGGCCCTGCGCAAGGGGGAGAAGCCCCTTGACTGCACCGGGCGCTGCGGCCTGCTCGACGTGGTGAGCCCGGAGGCGGCGGCCAGCGGGGTGGAGGTGTGGCGGCTCTGCCGCGACGTCCGCCAGCCGCTGCTGGCCAGCGCCGCCCCGGTCGAGGCGGCCGGGGGCGCCGGCGAGGTGGTGCACTCCATGCGCGACATCACCCAGCTCAAGCAGGCGGAGGAGGCCAAGACCCTCTTCCTCGCCACCGCCACCCACGAGCTCAAGACCCCGCTCACGGTCATCAACGGCTTCGCCGAGACGCTGCGGACCTACGAGGACCTCGACCCCGACCTCAAGATGGCCGCCCTCGACGCCATCCGGTCCCGCGGGATGGAGCTGAGCCGGATCATCGACCGCCTGCTGCTGTCCAGCCGCATCGAGGCCGGCCGGGTCCACTTGCGCCTCGAGCCGGTCGACGTCGCCCGGCTGGCGGGCGAACGGGCGGCCACCTTCGGCCAGGCCAGCGGGCGGGCCGTGTCGGCGCGCATCCCCGAGGGCGTCCCGGCGGTTACCGCCAACGCCGAGGCGTTCGTGACGGTGGTGGACCACCTCCTCGACAACGCCGTCAAGTACTCGCCCCACGGCTCGCCGCTCGAGCTGGACGTGCAGGCGATGGACGACCGGCTGGTGACCGTCGCCGTCACCGACCACGGCATCGGCATGGACCCGGAGCACGCGGCCCGCTGCTTCGAGAAGTTCTGGCAGGCGGAGGCCACCGACGTCCGCCGCTTCGGCGGAACAGGCATCGGCCTGTACATCGTCCAGTCGCTCGTCGAGGCCATGGGGGGAACCGTTGACGTGCGCACCGCTCGGGGCCACGGCAGCACGTTCATCGTCAGCCTGCCCGTGCGCCCTGCCGGCGACGAGCCGGCACCAGCCGACGCGGGTGAGGGCGACGCGGCCGACCGGGGCGAGCCGACCTCCATCCGCGAGTTCATGCGCCAGATCGGGGTGCCGGAGAGGAGGGGACGGTGACCTACGCCGTCGGGCTGGCCAACATCTTCCTGGGGGTCATCTACACCTGCTACGGCATCATGACCCTGCTCGACCTCAAGCGGGGCTGGAAGGAGCGGGGCTTCTCCCACTTCGGGGCGGCATGGGTGGCCATGGCCTTCACCTGCGGGCCCCACCACCTCGAGCACGGCGTCCACGTGCTGGGCTCGCCGCTGGGCGCCGGGCCCCTCGACCTGGCGGTGGTGCTGGTCGGGTTCCCGGCCGGAGCGGTGTGGTTCCTCCTGCGGGTTGAGGCGCTGACCGGTGGCCGGGGCGACCGGTTGATCCGCGGCACGCCCTCGTGGATCGCCGCCCTGCCCTGGCTGGCGGTGGTCTACCTGGGCTCCCTGGTCCTCGAATCGGTCCTCCTGCTGCGGCACGGATCGGCGTTCACCCCCCGCATGACGCCCAACGTGCTGCTGCTGGGCATCTACTGCCTCATCGGCTATTACCTCATCCGGGCCCAGGTGGGCAGCCACCGCCAGACCGACGGCTGGTCGCTGTCCGGCCTGGCCCTGGGCATCGTGTTCCCCACCTGCGGGCTCATGCACGTGTTCTTCGCCGCCTACGCCGCCTCCGGCCGATACGACATCGAGGCCATCGGCCTCACCATCGACTGGCTGGCGGTGCCTGCGGCCATCTACTTCGTCTGGGTGGTGCGGGCCCTGTACCTCGGGACCATCACCGACTGGAACGAGAGCGCCGGTCCGGTGCAGCCCCAGCTGGCGGGGACCTGACGTGTCCGTTGTCCTGCTGGTCGACGACGCCCCCGACATCCGCCTCCTGGAGCGGGCGGTGCTGGCCCGCCGGGGTCATGAGGTGCTGGAGGCCGCCAGCGGCAGGGAGGCTCTGGCGCTGCTCAACGACGGGCCGCTGCCCACCGTGGTTGTCCTCGACGTCCAGATGCCGGAGATGGACGGGTGGGAGACCTTGTCCAGCATCCGCCGCCACCCCCGGGCCGCCGACATCCCGGTGATCCTGTGCACGGTGAAGAGCCGGTCCCAGGACGAGGCCCGGGCCTGGCGCGGCGGCTGCGACGGCTACCTCATCAAGCCCTTCCCCATCGCCCGGCTGGCCGAGGAGGTCGAGGAGGTGGCCCGGCGCAGCCCCGAGGAGCGCCAGGCGGTGCGCCGCCTTCACCACGAGCAGCTCTCCGACATCGCCTAGCGCGGGCGATCCCGAACGACAGGAAAGAGCCCCCGATGGCCAGTCAGATCCGAACCTTGATCGTGGACGACCAGTCCGACGTGCGCCTGCTGCTGCGGACGGTGATCGACCGGGCCAACGCCGGCCTGTCTGTGGTGGCCGAGGCGTCCAGCGGGGAGGAGGCCCTCGAGCAGGTCGAGATGTGGAACCCGCTGGTGGTGGTGCTCGACGAGATGATGGCGGAGATGAGCGGCCTGGACACCGCCGCGGCCCTCCGAGCCCGCCGGCCCAGCCAGATCCTCGTGCTGTGCTCGGCCTACCTCGACGAGGACGTCATCGCCCGGGCCAGGGAGATAGGCATCGACGCCTGGGTCTCCAAGGACGCCCTGCGGGAGCTGCCCGGCCTCATCCGCAACCTGGTCTGCCGGGCCGGCTGATCCGGCACCGGCTCAGCTCCGCAGGTCGATCGGGGCCAGGGCGGCGCTGATGCGCCCGGCGACCTCCTCCACCGCCCCGGTGCCGTCCACCTCGATCAGCACCCCCCGCCGGCGGTAGTAGTCGACCAGGGGCTCGGTGCTGGCGGCGTATACCTCGAGGCGGTGGCGGATGGTGTCGGGGTTGTCGTCGGAGCGGTCCCCGGCCCGGCCCAGCAGGCGCCGCACCAGCTCGTCCTCGGGCACCGCCAGGGATATGACGGCGTGGAAGGTGCGGTCGTTGGCCGAGCCCCACTCATAGGCTGCCTCGGCCTGGGCCAGGGTGCGGGGGAACCCGTCCAGCACGAACCCGGTAAGGGCGGGAGGCCCGGTGATCGCCTTGAGCACCAGGCTCAGCACCAGCCGGTCAGGGACCAGCTCGCCCTGGTCCATGAGCTGCCTGGCCTCGGCCCCCAGCCGGCTGCCGCTGGCCACCTCGGCCCGCAGCATGTCGCCGGTGGCCAGGTGGGGCACCTGGTGGGCATCGGCCAGGATGGTCCCCTGGGTGCCCTTGCCGGCCCCCGGAGGTGCCACCAGCAACGCCCGCAACATCGATCGACTGCCTCCTGTGCCGCCCGGTCGCTAACTGGGGCACATGGTGGCATTGGCGGGCACCGCCAGTCGCACCAGGTAGGCATCGTCGATGTCCCGCACGCACGCGCTGTAGTAGTAGGCCACGTGGTCCACACCCCGCCGGCCAACCAGCACGCCGTGGTCCAGCTCGCCGGCCAGGTTCACCGCCCACTGGTACGGGGTGGCCGGGTCGGCGGTGGTGCCCACCACCAGGATCGGGGGTGCCCCGGGGTCATGGGCCGCTCCGGTGACCCGCGACGCCGGCACCGGCCACACGGCGCAGATGGCGGTGGCCCACTCGAACACCGGGCCGAACACCGGGGCCCTCTGGCCGGCGGCGGCGGCGATCGACGGATAGGCCGACAGGTCGGGGTTGCCAGGGTGGTCCTCGCAGTTGATGGCGCTGTTGGCGTCGGAGTTGTTCGAGCTGCCGTGCACCTGGTAGCGGTCGGAGAGCGAGAGCACCCCCGATCCGTTGCCCGCCGCAGCCTGGGCGAGGGCCTGGCCGAGGCTGGGCCAGAAGCTGGTGGAGGTGAGGGTGTCCATGGTGGCGAGGTAGAGCTCGCCCACCCCGGCACTGCGCCCACCACCGGCCGGCTCGCGCTGCTTGCGCATCCGGTCCAGGAGCGACATGAACGCCGACTGGGGATCGCCCCCCGGCCTCCAGGCGCACGACGACGAGCCGGCGCACCAGCTGAGGAACGAGTTGAGGCTGGACTCGAAGCCGGCCGCCTGGTCGGAGGCCATCTGCTGCAGGGTGAGGGCGGGGTCTATGGCCCCGTCGAGGACCATGGCCCGGACGTGGGTCGGGAACATCGATGCGTAGGTGGCGCCCAGAAGCGTTCCGTAGGAGTGGCCGAGGAAGGTCAGCTCGGTGTCGCCGAGGGCGGCCCGGATGCGGTCGAGGTCGCGGGCGGCGTCCACCGACCCGACGTGGGCCAGCAGGCTGGCGGTGCTGCGGTTCACACAGTCGGCGGCGTAGGCCCGGAAGCCGTCGATTAGGGCCTGCTGGGAGGACGAGTCGGTGGGGGCCGGATCGGGCAGGGGGCCGGGGGATCCTCCTGTGCCCTGGATGCAGTGCACCGGGTCGCTGCGCTCTACCCCGCGGGGGTCGAAGGACACCACGTCGAAGTGGTCCTGCAGGCTGGGGGTCAGCACCCGCAGCTCGGTGGGCAGGTCGTCGATGCCCGAGTCACCGGGCCCACCCGGGTTGATTACCAGCGAGCCGATCCTCTCCGACGGGACCAGGGCGGGACGCCGGGCCAGGGCGATGGAGATGGTCGCTCCGTCCGGATGGGAGTAGTCGAGGGGGACGGGCAGGCTGGCGCACTGGAGCGCCCCGCACGGCGTCCAGGACAGGGCCGGAGGGGCCGTGGTCGTGCTCGTCGTCCTGGCGGGGGCGGCCGTGGTCGTGGTCGGCGGGACCACCCCGGCCGACCTCGCAGGGGGAGCGGCGGCGGGCCGCCGCGAGCCCCCGGCATGGGTGGCCACCCCCACGCAGCCGGCGGCGCCCACCAGGGCGGCGGCCACCGCCAGCCAGCGCCGGACGGTGGAGGTCGGGACAGCTGCCACCGGCCCACTGTGACATCTGAGGGCAGCCGGCCCGCCGCGGGCGACGCCGGCGCGGGAACAGCCAGGCCAACCCGGCCGTTATATAGTTGAACGCTCAATTGTTGGAGGACCGATGCCGGCCGTCACCGCAGACACCCTCACCCTGCCCCGCCTACCCGCACCCGGGCCCGACCGGCGGCCCCGGCCGGTCAGGTCGGTGACCACCGCCCCCAGCGGGCTGGAGGGCGAAGGCTTCCCCGTCCGGCGCGCCTTCGCCGGCGTCGACCTGGCCGACCTCGATCCGTTCGTCCACATGGACCAGATGGGCGCCGTGGACTACGGCCCCGGCGAGCCGCGGGGCACCGCCTGGCACCCGCACCGCGGCTTCGAGACGGTGACCTACATGATCGAAGGCACCTTCCAGCATCAGGACTCCCACGGCGGGGGCGGCATCATCTCCGACGGCGCCACCCAGTGGATGACCGCCGGCGGCGGCATCCTGCACATCGAGACCCCACCCGAGGCGCTGGTCGTCAGCGGCGGGCTCTTCCACGGGATCCAGCTGTGGGTGAACCTGCCCGCCAGCGACAAGATGGTCTCGCCCCGGTACCAGAGCCTCGAGGGCGAGCAGGTGGTGCTGGTCTCATCCCCGGACGGCGGCGCCCTGCTCCGGGTGGTGGCCGGCGACGTCGCCGGGCACCGGGGCCCGGGCGCGACCCACACCCCGATCAGCTTCGTCCACGCCACCGTGGCGGCCGGCGCCCGTCTCGAGCTCCCCTGGGATCCCGAGTTCAACGCCCTCGTCTACGTGCTGGCGGGATCCGGGTCGGTCGGCGAGGAGGGCCGGCCGGTTGCCGGTGGCCAGCTGGCGGTGTTCGGCTCCGGCGACTACCTCGCCGTCGCCTCCACCGAGGGTGGTGCGCCGCTCGAGATCCTCGTGCTCGGGGGCCGGCCCATACGCGAGCCCGTAGCCGCCTACGGCCCGTTCGTGATGAACAATCGCCAGGAGCTGGTGCAGGCCATGGAGGACTACCGGGCCGGCAGGCTCGGGGTCATCCCTCCCGGCGCCCTCATGCCCTTCCACGCCTGAGGGCGCCGGCCCGGCTCACCGCCGGCCCGACTCGAGACCGAGCAGGAACTGCTTGCGGTCCAGGCCGCCCCCGAACCCGGTCAGCGAGCCGTCGGCGCCGACCACCCGGTGGCAGGGGACGATGATGGACACCGGGTTCCGGCCCACTGCGGCGCCCACCGCTCGGGCCGCACCGCGCCGCCCCACGGCGGCGGCCAGCGTTCCGTAGGAGACCGTCTCGCCGTAAGGGATGTCCCGCAGGGCCCCCCACACCCGGCACTGGAACGGCGTCCCATCGAAGACGATGTCGACGTCGAACTCCTTGAGGTCGCCAGCGAAATAGGCCCGCAGTTGATCCGCCACCCCGGCCAGGGCCCGGTCGTCGCTGGGCCAAGCGGCGTCGGGCGCCGGCATGTGCCGCTGCTTGTGCATGTGCACTCCGACCAGGGCGCCGCCCCGGCCGATCAGCAGCAGGGGCCCGATGGGCGAGTCGACTCTCGACGTGACGGTGGCGGGGGTCATCCTTCTCCTCGTTCCGGTCGTGGCAGCGGCCTGGCGGTCACTGCCGCTGGATAGCGGTTGATGGGGTGGTCGAGCACCGACCACAGGTACTGGGCGGCGTATGCCCGCCACGGGCGCCAGGCCTCGGCCGTCCGCTCCAGGGAGACGCGGTCGTCCGGCAGGCCCAGGGCGGACGCCGCCCGGCGGATCCCCAGATCCCCGGCGAGGAAGGCGTCCGGATCGCCGAGGGCGCGCATGGCGATCACGTCCACGGTCCACGGTCCGATCCCGGGCAGACCGGCCAGGGCCTGGCGGGCCGCCTGCCGGTCGCAACCGGGGTCGAGGCGCAGACGGCCGGCGGAAAGCTCCCCGGCCAGGGTGAGCAGGGCGTGGCGGCGCGAACCCGGCATGGCGAGGGACTGCGGGTCGATCTCGAGCAGCAGGGCCGGCGCCGGGAAGAGGTGGGTGAGGCCCCCGGCGGGGTCCTCGATCGGCGAGCCCGCCAGCCGCACAAGCCTGGCGGCGTGGGTGCGGGCCGCCCCGGTGGAGACCTGCTGTCCCAGCACGGCCCGCAGCGCCATCTCCTCCGGATCCACCGTCCGGGGCACCCGCCGGCCGGGCGCCTTGGCGATCACCGGGGCCAGCACGGCGTCGTTCGCCAGCAGCTCGTCCACGGCCACCGGGTCGGCGTCGAGGTCGAGCAGCCGGCGGCAGCGGGCGATGGCCGCGGCCAGGTCGCGCAGATCCGACAGCCACAGCTCACAGGCGATGTGGTCGGGTTTCGGCGCCAGGGCCACGATCCCGTGGCCGTGGGGCAGCGCCATCGTCCGACGGTAGGCGCCGTGGCGGTACTCCTCGCAGCCCGGCACGGCTGTCGCCAGCAGATGTCCGAAGAGGTTGTCGGGGCACAACGGGGCCCGGAACGGAAGCCGGACCCGGACCGTCGCCGCACCCGCCGTCGGCGCCGGCGCCGGGCGGCGGCGGAGCTCGGAGGGGGGCACGGCGAAGACCGCCCTCACGGTGTCGTTGAACTGCCGGATGCTGGAGAACCCGGCGGCGAAGGCCACCTGGGCCATCGGCAGCGAGGTCGTCTCGATCAGCAGGCGGGCGGTGTGGGCCCGTTGGGCGCGGGCCAGCGCCAGGGGCCCGGCCTCCAGCTCGGCCTGCAGGATCCGCTCCAGCTGGCGGGGGCTGTAGCCGAGGCGGCGGGCCAACTCGGGCACCCCGTCGCGGTCCACCACGCCGTCGGCGATGAGCCGCATGGCCCGGCCGACCACGTCGGCCCGCCAGTCCCACTCCGGCGAGCCAGGCAGGGCGTCGGGGCGGCACCGCTTGCACGCCCGGAACCCGGCCTGCTGGGCAGCGGCGGCGCTGGCGTAGAACCGGACATTGGAAGCGCCCGGCGTGCGCGCTGGGCAGGATGGCCGGCAGTAGATACCGGTGCTGGTGACGGCGGTGAAGAACCACCCGTCGAAGCGGGGATCGCGGGACTGCACTGCCCGGTAGCAGCGGTCGAAGTCCTCGATCACCGGACCAGAGTGCCAGGTCGGGCCGGCCCCGGTCTGGCGGGTTTCCGACAACGCCGTAAGGCCCGCTCGGGCCCACGCCCCGAGGCTCCTCCGGCATGGCGGGGCCCCATCCCCGAGCTCCTCCGCACCCGGCCGGCGTCGGGCCGGTACCGTTCGGGCCCTGGCCAGCTCATCCAAGGAAGAGGCCGTCACCCTCGAGGTTGCCGGTCACCAGGTCGCCGTCACCAACCCCGAAAAGGTCTTCTTCGAGGAACGGGGTGAGACCAAGCGCGACCTGATCGACTACTACCTGGCCGTCTCCGGGCCGCTGATGGCGGCCATGGGCGGACGACCGGTGTTGCTGCAGCGCTTCCCTCATGGTGCCGGCGGATCGTCGTTCTTCCAGAAGCGGGTACCGCCGCAGCACCCGGACTGGCTCCAGACGACGATCGTCTCCACCCCCAATGGGACCACGTCCGAGGCGCTGGTCGCCGCCGACATGGCCCATGTCGTCTGGGCGGTGAACCTGGCATGCCTCGGCTTCCATGTGTGGCCCTACCGGGCCGACGACGCCGCCCATGCCGACGAACTGCGAATCGATCTCGACCCGTCGCCCGAGGTGGATTTCGACATGCTCCGCGAGGCTGCCCATGAGGTCCGCACCCTTCTCGACCTGCTCGGAATCCACGGCGCCCCGAAGACGACGGGCAACCGCGGCATCCACATCTACGTACGGCTGCAGCCGTTCTGGGACTCCTACCAGGTGCGCTCGGCGGCGGTGGCCATCGCCCGCGAGCTGGAGCGGCGCCGGCCCGAGCTCATGACGGCGGCCTGGTGGAAGGAGGAGCGGGGCCAGCGGGTCTTCGTCGACTTCAACCAGAACGCCCCCCACAAGACGGTGTTCGGGACGTGGTCCGTCCGGGCCCGGCCCGGCGCCCAGGTCTCGACGCCGTTCCACTGGGACGAGTTGGAGACCGTCGAGCCGGACACCCTCACCGTCGCCACCGTCCCCCAGCGGGTGCGGGACCAAGGTGATCCGTGGGCGGACCTGTACGCCGAACCGCAGTCGCTGGAGCCGGCCCTCGAGCTCCACCGGCGCGACGCCGAGGCGGGCCTGCTCGACGCCCCCTGGCCCCCCGTGTACCCCAAGATGCCGGGCGAGCCGGCACGGGTCGCCCCCAGTCGGGCCCGGCGACCGAAGGACTGAAGTCCGGCCCCGGACAGCAAGGAGAACGGCGATGGACGAAGCCTGGATAGTCGACAACCCGCCCTCGACCCGCTACCCGATCTACACCCGGGGCAACGTCGGCGAGGTGTTCCCCGATCCGGTGGCTCCCCTCTCCTGGACCCTGGCCGGCCGACCGGGTTCGGAGCCGGCCTGGCGGGACGCCCTGGTCCGCTTCGGCGCCTTCGAGCAGTCCGAGTTCGATCCCGACGAGCTGGAGATCCTCGGCGTCTTCTACGGCTACTGCTACCTGAACGTGTCCGTGTCGCGGATCTTCGGCGTCAGGACACCGGGGCTGACCCCCGAAACCATCGACTACACCCTGTTCGGGACCCAGGCCGAGGTCCAGCCCTACACCCCCCTGCCTACGGACGAGAGCCCCGAGCGCACGACGGCGGTGGGCCAGACCCTCGGCTGGGTGCTGAGCGTCGACCACCTGCCCGATCTCGATGCCGACCGCAGGGCCATGGCCGAGCTGCGGGCCGCCCGGCCGGACGTCGGATCCATGGGCGAGCGTCAGTTGGTGGACCGGGTGCGGGAGCACATGGAGCGCTGGTTCCGGCACCTGTTCTCCCAGCACCTGTTCATCACCTACGCCTCCACCGTGGGGACGGGCATCGTCTCGACGGTGTGCCAGCAGATCGGGGAGCCGGGCCTCGCCATGCCTCTGCTGTCGGGTCTCGGTGGGGTGGACTCGGCCGCTCCTTCGGTGGCCATGTGGGACCTGGGCCGCTCCATCGCCGCGTCCCGCAGCCTCACGCGGCTCTTCGACGGCGGGACCGACGGGCTGCAGGACCGCCTCCGGGCCAGCGACGACCCCGACGCTCGTCGGTTCGAGGACGCCTTTGCCGCATTCCTCGTGGAGTTCGGGTCCCGCGGGCCGAACGAGTGGGAGATGAGCTGCCCGACCTGGGAGACCGACCCCGACATGGCCCTGGTGGCCATCGACCGCATGAGGCTGCTGCCCGACAGCGCCGCCCCGGCCCTCCACGCGGCCAAGCTCGCCTCAGACCGGCAGGCGGCGGCGGACAAGGTCCGCTCGGCGCTGACGGGCAACGCCGAGGCCCTCGGCCAGTTCGAGGCCGGCCTGCACTCAGCCTCGGTCTTCCTGCCGGCCCGGGAACGGACCAAGACCACCATCGTCCGCCTGGTGCAGGAGTCCAGGGTGATGATGCGGGAGCTGGGCCGGCGGCGGGTGGAGAGCGGGGACTTCGAGCGCCCGACCGATTTCGCCATGCTCACCAGCGATGAGCTGGAGGACTTCCTTTCCAACCCCGAGCCGTTCCGGGGCCTGATCCGCTCCCGCCACGCCCGCTGGGAGCAGCTGCGTGCCCTGGTCCCTCCGTTCGTTCTCAACGGCGAGCTGGTGCCGCCGTCGCGCTGGCAGGCCAGCGCCGACCGGCCGTCGCACCCGGCGCTGGCAGGGGAGGTGCTGGCCGGCATACCGGGCTGCGCCGGCGAGGCGACCGGCCGGGCCCGGGTGGTGCTCGATCCAGCCCACGGCGGCGAGCTCCATCCGGGCGAGGTCCTGGTCGCTCCCAGCACGGACCCGTCCTGGACGCCGCTGTTCGTGCCCGCCGCTGCCGTCGTGGTCGACGTGGGCGCCCAGCTCAGCCACGCGGTGATCGTCTCCCGCGAGCTCGGCATCCCCTGCGTGGTGTCGGTGAGCGACGCCACCAGGAGGCTGCGCACCGGATCGCTGGTCCGGGTGGACGGCACCTCGGGCCTGGTGACGGTCATCGACCCCTGAGACCTGGGGCCGGACACCTGACGCCTGATGCCGGTTGCCTGCCTCGGCCGGGGACGGGGTCAGCGCAGCAAAAGCCCGGTCCCCCGCAGGTGGGCCGTCTCGTTGAGGGCGACCACCGAGCGCTCCCCGCTGCGGGCCGCCGCCACCCGGTTGATGCTGGTGTACAGGGGCTCGAACCACATCAATTTGGAGATCCCGAGGATGTGGGCGAAGTAGGCGTTGATCACCCCGCCGTGGCAGAAGACGGCTACCACCCGGGAGGGGTTGGCGGAGATGATGTGCTCGAGGGCGGTCACCACCCCCCGCTGGAACTCGATCGGGTCCACGTCGAAGCTGTCGAGGCGGCCCTCGGCCATGGCCAGCCACCGCTCGTCACGGGTGGCCCTCAGCTCCTCCACCGGTATGTAGCTGGTCGCCTCCCGGTCGAACTCGCTGAGCTCCTCGTCGACCACGATCTCGAGGTTGTGCCTGGTGGCGACCGGCTCGGCGGTCTGGCGGGCCCGCCGCATCGGGGAGGAGAAGATGCCCTCCAGCCTCTCCTCGGCCAGCCACTGGGCCAGCCGCTCGGCCTGGGCGATCCCCCTCTCGTGCAGGCCGGGGTCGGCGCGCTCGTCCGACTCGGGCACCCGAACGGGTTCGGCGTGGCGGATCAGCAGCAGCTCCACCACCCCAGACTTGCAGACACGACCGGCCCCGTCGGCGCCGCGCCGGCCGCAACTCTCCGGTCGCCGACCGGGCCGGTCCATATAGTTGACCGGGCGTGAGCCGCACCGAGCGCTGGGTGAGCGGGGACCGGGGTGGCCTTGTCGGGGCAAGGCCAGCCGGTGATCGTGCCCGCTTGCAGCCCCGGGCCCGCCCGCTTCGGCGTCACGCCCCGTCGGTTCTGTTGAAGGGCCAGCTCCAGCGCCACCTCTCGGGGCTGGAGCTGTTCCGAGGCTGCGACCGCCGCACCCTGCGTCGGGTCACCCAGTGGGGGGACGTCATCGAGGTGGGGTCCGGCGACACCATCGTCGCCGAGGACACCCTCAACTACTGGTTCTTCGTGGTGCTGACCGGCTCGGTGCGCCTGAGCCGGGCGCAGCGGGCGGTCGCCACGGTGGGCCCGGGGAGCCACTTCGGGGAGGCCGCCATCGTCGGGTTCCGGCCCCAGACGGTCACGGCCGTGGCGACCTCGCCGGCGATCCTGTTCGTTCTGGGTGCCCGCTATCTACTGTCGCTGGCCGGTACGTCTACCCCGTTCCAGAAGGCGTTGTTCCCCGAGGTGGCGCCGGCCGACTACCCGTCCTTCGTGCAGCAGATGCTGCGGGACGGGACCCTCGAGTGGCGCCGGCTCAGCCCCAAGCGCCCCCAGGCCAGGACGGCCCCGGCGACCGCCGCCCGCCAACTGCCGCCGGGCCGGCCGCTCTCCCTGCGGGAGGCGGTGGCGGTCCTGGCCCCCCCGCCCGGTGCAACCGGCGGCCAGCAGCCGCTGGTCCCCGCCCGCCGGCCTGCACCCCGGCCGGCGTGGGCCCTTCCGGCCGCCGCGCTGGTCGTCGCGGTGGCAGTGGTCGGCGTCGGCCTGGGCTACCACCCGCCCATGGCGGTGATCTCGCCCGGTCGGCCGATCGACGTGACGGCGGACATCCGGATCGCCGGGGTGCCGACCCGCCCGGTCCACGGCCGGCTCCTCCTGCTTTGGGTGCGCATTCGCCAACCGAACCTCGTCGGCGCCCTGAGTGCGCTGCTCCACGGTGACACCACGGCGCCGGCCGGCCCGCCACCAAGCGCGGACGACCGCGCTCGGGCCGAGGTGCAGGGCCGCCGGCAGTACCTCGACAGCCAGCACCTCGCCGTGCGCGACGCCGCTGCCGTGCTTGGACTCGACCAGCGCCGGGTCTCGGTGACCATCCGCGACCGGGGCCTGGTAGGCCCGTCAGCCGGCCTCGTCTACGCCCTGGCCATCGTCGAGATGGCCGGCCGGCGGGACCTGCTGGGCGAACGCACCGTCGCCGTCACCGGAGAGCTCGAGCCCGACGGCCGGGTCGACGCGGTGGGGTGGGTAGGCGTGAAGGCGGCCGGCGCCCTCGGCGCCGGTGCCACCGTCATGGTGGTGCCCGCCGGCGAGCAGGCGGAGATAACCCACGGCGCCCAGGTGGTCTATCCGGTGTCGAGCCTGCAGCAGGCCGTCGCCGATCTGACGCGCTCCACATAGTGCGGCCCCGGTTCAGGTCATACTGATCACGGATGGTTGTGCTGCGACGGGGCCAAGTTCTGGTGAGCGGGGACGGCTCGCGGCGCTACCTCGTCGCCGAGCCGCTCGGTGCCGGCGGTTACGCCGACGTCTTCGCCGGCTGGCGGCTCGGCCGCACCGGCCGCAAGCGCGGCGCGGTGTGCCTCAAGGTCTCCCGCGACGGCACCAGCTGGCACGGCGAGAGCTACTTCGGCCAGCTCATGGGGGGCGACCCCAGGGTGGTACAGCTCCTCGACAGCTTCCCCCACTTCACCGGCAACGGCGCCGGGCGCAAGACGCTGTTCGTTCTGGTCTTCGAGCTGGAGGACCAGAACGTGGCCGAGTGGTTCGCCAGCGGCGGCACCCCCTGGACCGAGTCAGGGGCCAGGCGGGAGCTGATCGGCCTGCTGCGCGTGCTGGAGAAGCTGCACCGGATGGGGGCCAGCCACCGCGACATCAAGCCGGACAACGTCTATGTCGCCCCCCACCGCCGTCTCAAGCTCGGCGACTTCGGCGTCGCCCGCCACGCCCCCGGAGGGGGGCCGGTGGGGGCCAGCGCCTTCGCCATCGGGTTCGTGCCTGACAGCCTGCGCACCGGCCAGCGGTCCCGGTGGTACCCGAGCGACGATCTCTACCAGCTGGGGCTGCTGATCCTCACCGTGCTCACCGGGGAGACTGTCTACCGCGCCTCGCGCCGGCGCATCGAGCGGTTGGAGCTCAGCCCCGACCTCGAGACCGCCCTGGTGCGGGCCACCGGGCCCCGGGGCAGCCGCTATCAGGACGCCGCCGAAATGCTCACCGCCCTCACCGAGCCCCATGCCGAGGTGGCCCGGCCGCGGTCGCTGGCAGGCAAGCGGGTGGTATTCACCGGCCGCCTGCCGATTGCTCACCACGAGGCCCAGGCCCGCCTGGCGGAGGTCGGGGGCATATACCAGGCGGAGGTGACCGGGCGCACCGACGTGCTGGTGGTCGGAAGCCCCTCCCCCGCCTACCGACGGGGCCGACGAGGCACCAAGTTTGCCGACGCCACCCGGGCCATCAAGGCGGGCAAGCAGATCGCCATCATCGGCTGGGACGACTTCATCCGCCTCACCCGCATCCGCCAGGCCGCCTCGGCCTGATCGGCGCTGCGCTCAGCGGCGGCCGAGGGCCCGGGCCAACTGGGCCCGGCCCATCTTCGACCGGCCGGGTATGTTCCGGCGCCTGGCCTCCTCGTAGAGCTCGGCCCTGGTGCGCGGCTCGCTGCCGCCCTCGCGCCGGCGGCGGGCCACCGCCGCGCCCTGCTTGCCGAGGGCCGTGCGGGTGCTCTTCGGCATGTGGGCGATGGTCTTCTTGGCCTTGGCCGCCTTGATCGCCTTGCCTACGTTCCGGCCGGCGGCCCGTCGCTGTCTTTCTGTTGCCATGGGCGTCACCTCCCCGGGCCATCTCCTACCCAGTGGGGCCCCCGGCGGATTCCCGTTTGCGCCGCCGGGACGGCCGGCCGGCATCGGCCGGTTGGCCATAGGGTTGCCTGGTGAGCCCGATCGAGCTGGCCGTGCGCGACGTCAGGATCGTCGACGGAACCGGAGCCGCGGCGTTCGAGGGTGACGTGGGTGTGGACGGGGGCAGAATCTCCTCCGTCGGAGGAAGCGCCGGATCGGCCCGGACGGAGATCGACGGGCGGGGCATGGTGCTGGCCCCCGGCTTCGTTGACACCCACACCCACGACGACGGTGCCCTGCTGGCCCACCCCGGCCTCCAGTTCAAACTGGCCCAGGGCTGCACCAGCCTGGTGATCGGCAACTGCGGATTCAGCGCCGTGCCGGGGACACCGGGCCGGGCTCCCGCCGGGGGCCTGTTCGCTCGCATGCAGGTGACTTGGGAGGACCTCGACGGCTTCCGCGCCGCGGTCCAGGCGCGCCGGCCGGCGTGCAACTCCATCGCCCTCGTCGGACACAACTCGATGCGCTCGGCGGCCATGGGCTCGGAGCGCCGGCCCCCGAGCGACCACGAGCTGGCCCAGATGCGCTCCTGGACCAGGCAGGCGATGGACCAGGGAGCCTGTGGACTCTCGACCGGGCTCATCTACGTCCCGGGTCGCTACAGCGACACCGAGGAGGTGGTCGCCCTGGCCGAGGAGGTGGCCGACGGGGAAGGGCTTTACGCCACCCACATGCGCAACGAGGCGGACCGGCTCCTCGAGGCGGTGGACGAGGCCATCAGCATCGGCAGGCACGCCGGGGTGGCCGTCCACATCTCCCATCACAAGGCCATGGGCCGATCCAACTGGGGTCGGGTGGGTGACTCGCTGGCGGCCGTCGACCGGGCCAACGCCGCCGGGGCCGACGTGACCCTCGACGTGTATCCCTACACCGCCGGCAGCGGCCGGATGATCGAGTACTTCGACCTCGGGCGGATCGACCCCGAGCTGGCCGCCAGTATCCGCCTGGCCGCCTGCCCCGCCTTCCCCGAGCTGGAGGGCCGGATGCTCACCGACGTCGCCGTCGACAAGGCCATGGAGCTCACCGAGGTGGTCCGCATGATCCTGACCGCTCCCCGGGGGGAGGAGACCATCTCCATCGGCTACGGGATGTCGGAGGAGGACATCGAGACCAACCTCCGCCACCCGCTGGTCATGGTGGGGTCGGACGGCATCCCCAACCTCAGGGGCAAGCCCCACCCCCGCCTGTTCGGCACCTTCCCCCGCATCCTGGGCGAGTACGTGCGCCAGCGGGGGGTGATCCCCCTGGAGGAGGCGGTGAGGCGGATGACCTCCCTTTCCTGCCGGCGCTTCGGCCTGGCCGAGCGGGGCGAGGTCAGGCCCGGCTGGTGGGCCGACCTGGTCCTGTTCGATCCCGACCGGGTCCTCGACCGGGCCACCTACGACGAGCCAGCCCAGGAGCCCGATGGCATCCACCTGGTGGTGGTCAACGGCCAGGTGGCCTACCGCGACGGACAGCACACTGGCGTGGGAGCCGGCCGGCTCCTCCACTACCGCCAGGCGGCCTGAGCGTGGCCCCGGCGCCGGTGGACCGCGCCCGCCTGGGCGCGGCGGTGGCGGCGGCGATGGGAGAGCTCGGCATACCGGGGGTCGCTCTGGGAGTGCTCGAGGCAGAGTCGTCCTGGACCTGGTGCGGCGGCGTCACCAGCCTGGCCGATCCTCAGCCGGTCACCGAGGAGACCATCTTCCAGATCGGCTCCATCAGCAAGACCTTCGTGGCCACGGCGGCGATGGTGCTGATCGACCAGGGCCGCCTCGACCTCGACGAACCCGTCCGCTCGTACCTGCCCGAGCTGCGGCTGTCCACCGAGGAGCTCACCGCGGCCGTCACCATGCGCCATCTGCTCACCCACACCTCCGGATGGGTGGGCGACTACTTCGGCGACACCGGTGATGGCGACGACGCCTTGGGCGCCTTCGTGGCCAAGCTGGCCAAGGCACCTCAGCTCACACCGCCCGGGCGGACCTACTCCTACAACAACACCGGGTTCAACCTGGCCGCCCACGTGGTGGCGAGGATCGCCGGCACCAGCTACGAGCGGGCCGTAAAGGACCTGGTGCTCCGCCCCCTCGGCATGCGCCGGACCTTCTACACCGCCGAGGAGGCCATAACCCGCCGGGTGGCGGTCGGCCACCGCCAGGGGCGGGTGCAGCCGTGGCGGCGCTCGAGGGCCTACAACGGGGCGGGAGGGGTGCTGTCCTGCGTGTCCGACCTCTTGCTGTACGCCGCCTTCCATAGCGGCGAAGGCAGCCCGCTGATGAGCCGGGCCTCGCTGCGCCGGATGCAGGAGGAGACCAGGCCGGCCGGCAGCCTGTGCGACGAGGTCGGCCTGGGCTGGATGGTGGACCGCATCGCCGGCCGGCGGGTGCTGCACCACGGCGGCACGACCAACGGGTACATGGCCGACCTGAGGCTGGTGCCCGAGCTGGGACTGGCCTGGGTGCTGCTCACCAACAGCCACCACGAGCACCAGCTGGACCGGGTGGTGCTGGCGGGGCTGCTTGGGTCGACCGGCGACCAAGCCGACTTCAGCCCGGGCGACCTGTCCGAGTTCGCCGGCCGCTACCAGGCGGTGCTGGCGGAGCTGGAGGTAACCGTCGTCGAGGCCGGGTTGCGCCTGTCAGTGTCGACGCCGGCTCGGGCGCTGTGGGACCCGAACGAGGAGGCCCCACCACCGCAGTCGACCGCCCTCCGCTTCCGCGATCGTGACCGGGTGGTCGCCCTCGACATGCCCTACACCGGTCACCGGGGAGAGTTCGTCCGCGACGAGGAAGGCCGGGTGGCCTGGTTCCGCTGGGACGGGCGCATCGCCGGACGCCGGTGACCGGCGCCGGGCCCGCTCACCGGGCCGGGCTGGTGGCCCTGGCGATGGACCCCGACCACAGCACCGGGCCCTGACCGGGGCTGCGCTTGGCGGTATACATCGCCGCGTCCGCCCGGGCGACCACCTCCTCGGGCGGGGCCGAACCGGCCTCCGCCCAGGCGACCCCGACGCTGGCGCTCGAACGCCAGCGGTCGCCGGCCACGGTCAGGGCGGACACGGCCCCGTCCTGGATGCGGCGGGCCAGATCGATGAGGTCGTCGGGGGAGGCGACGTGGCGGCACACCACCACGAACTCATCGCCGCCGACCCGGCCGATCTCGTCGCCCCGGCGCACGGCATGGCGTAGGGCCTCGGCCAGCCGGGTGAGGGCGTCGTCGCCGGCGTCGTGGCCGAACGAGTCGTTGATCTGCTTGAAGTTGTCGAGATCGAGGAAGACCACCCCGACCGGGCCGTCGCCGGCCATGGCCTCGGAGAGGGCCTCGAAGATCGAGCTCCGGTTGTGCAGGCCGGTGAGGGGATCGGTTGCCGCCTGGATCTTGAGATCGGTCACGTCCATGACACAGATCAGCGCCCCCAGGACCTGGCCCTCGTCGACCACCGGCCGCAGCGCCACCCGGCACATGCGACCCGGCGCCCCGGGCCCGGCCGGCAGGCGGATGTCCACATCGGCGTCCGAGCCCGACTCGAGGGCGGCCGTCACCGCCCGCTCGAGGACGCCGGCCTCCTCCGGTCCCAGGCACGTCCTGAGCGAGCCGACCGACTCCACCGTGTCGCTGGAGAGCAGCGAGCGGAAGCTGGCGTTGACGTAGCGGAAGGTCTGGTCGGGGGCCACCTCGGCCAGGCCGACCGGAACCGTCTCCGCCAGCCGGCGCAGCACCTGCTCGCTGTAGCGAAGGGCCTCGGTGGCGGCCATCTCCTCGGAGATGTCGATCATCTGGCAGATGACGTAGCGGCGGTCGGCCTCCTCGATCAGCTCGTTCGAGGTCTCCAGCCAGCGCCAGGTCCCGTCGAGGCAGCGATAGCGCAGGCGCACGGCGTGACGAGCCCCGCGGGCGATCATCTCCATCCAGTTGTCGATGGCACGGGCATGGTCGTCGGGATGGATGAAGTCCAGGGTCGGCCGGCCGACCATGTCCTCCCCGCTCCAACCGAGCAGGGCGGTGGTCGCCTCGTCTATGGCCCTGATGGTCGACACATCGTCCTTCTCGATGACGGCCAGCCGGGGCCGGCTCGGGAGCAGCTCCTCGGCCGGAACCGGCGCCGTCCCGGCCCCGGCGGCGGGCAGCACCAGGCGCAGCAAAACCCCGTAGGCGTCCCTGACGTCGGCGTAGTGCAGGCCGACCTCGCCGTCGCCCTCGGCCATCCGGACCCGGGTGACCGATATGCCGTGGCGGAGGGCGTCGTTGAAGGCGTTGACCACCTTGGTCGCCTCCTGCGGCGCCACGAGGGAGAGGAACGAGCGGTCGTCGATCACGTGGGTCTCCAGCAGAGGGACCGCCGCCGGCATCGGCACCGGCCGACCGTCCGCCCCGATGGAGGCCACCAGGGCATCGGGGTGCTGGCTCAGCCAGATGCCGAGGGCGTATACCGGAGACGCCGCATCGCGACCTTGCGGCTCCTCCCCCTGGTCGCCGGTGCTGCCCGGATCGCTGGTCGACATCCTCGGCCCCCCTGGCCGGTCCGGCCCGCCTCGGCCGCCCTGTTCCGATTCCGGGTATCGGATGGCATCCGGAAGATCTGCGCGTAAACCACTAGAAAACGTCCCGTTGTAGCCATACCGTCATGGCCCGCCCGGGCCATGGTGGGCGCCGGCGTCGGCCCGGGGCGGGAGTACGGGCGGGGTTGGCGGGCCGGGGCTAGCGGCGCCGCAGTCGGTCGGCCGGGCGGGACACCTCGTTGAGCCGGTGGACGACATCCTCGGACAGCCGCAGGTCGATGCCGGGCAGGTTCTCCTCCAGCTGGGCCAGGGTCCGGGGGCCGATGATCACCGAGGTGACCCCCCGACGGCCGAGCAGCCAGGCCAGGCTCACCGCCGTGGTCGTCGTGCCCAGGTCGGCGGCGACCTTGGACACCTCGTCGAGGATGTCGAAGTTGCGCTCGGTGAGGGTGGCGGCCGCCCACGGGTTGGCCGGCCGGCCCTGACCCGCTTGCGCCGCCATCTGCATCCGCCGGCCCAACCGGGTGTCGCCGCCCGGATCCTCGCCCCGGCGGTACTTGCCGGTGAGGAAGCCACCGCCGAGGGGGCTGTAGACGATGGCCCCCAGCCCGTGACGGGTCGCCGCCGGCAGGACGTCGGCCTCGATGTCGCGGGCGATGAGCGAGTAGCGGGGCTGGAGGCTGGTGAACGGCGTCCCGTGGATCCGCTCGGCCGCCCACTGGGCCTCGACGATCTGGCTGCCGGTGAAGTTGGAGCAGCCTATGTAGCGGACCTTCCCCGAGCGGACGAAGCCGTCAAGAGTGGCCATCGTCTCCTCGATGGGTGTGTCGGGGTCGGGCTGGTGGCACTGGTAGAGGTCCACGTACTCCGTGCCCAGCCGGCGCAGGCTGGCCTCGAGGGCCCGGGTCAGGTGGACCCGCGACAGGCCGACGTCGTTGGGCCCGCGGCCCTGGGGGCCCCGACCCTTGGTGGCGATCACCACCGAGTCGCGCCGGCCCTTGACCGCCCGCCCGACCACCTCCTCGGACTGGCCGCCGGTGTAGACGTTGGCGGTGTCGATGAAGTTGTAGCCGGCACCGAGGAACGCGTCGATGATCCGGCGGGCCTCCGTCTCGTCGCAGGGGGCGTCGGTGGTCCCGAAGTTCATGGCCCCAAGACAGGCCCGGCTTACCTTTAGGCCCGAGCGGCCCAGGCTGACGTACTCCATGCTCATCCCTCCCCGGGGGCGCCGCTACCGGCGCCCCGCTCCATGAGAACCGGGCCGCTGGCGTCGCGGCCCTCCACCTTGTCGACATCCACCACGACCGCCACCCCGCGACGCTGGGCGTCGAGGTTCCGCTCCACCTCGGGCGAGTTGGCGTACACCTGGTCCCTCACCGCCGGGCTGTCGTCCACCCGGGCCCGGCCCTGGACCTGGTAGGAGGTCCGGCTGGCCGGGTCGCGGTAGAAGAACGAGACGTGCGGGTTGGCCGGAATGGCGGCCAGCAGGCCTCCCTCGGGGTTGCGCACCCACACCGCCATCCGGTCCGAGGAGAACACCTGGGTGCTTCCCCGGGGCGACATGTGCGGGCGACCCTCCGCATCGACGTAGGCCATCAGGATCGGTGTCCCGTTGGCCAGGGCGCCGTTGATCGCTCCTGCCATCGCCTCGGAGAAGTCGACCTCGGTGGCTATGGGCGGAGGAGCGGGGATGAGGGTGGTGTCGGCGGCCACGATCAGATCGGCGGCGTCGAAGCGCAGGTCGACCCGCAGGCCGCCCACCGGGGCCGAGGCCGGGAACCGGCACGAGACCACCAGGGTGTCCCCGTCGCCGGCCGGCTCGGACCACTCCGCCTGGGCGATGAGGGGTGCCAGAGGCGAGGCCCCGAAGCCGGCCAGTACGGCGTCGCGGCCCTCGCTGGCCCCCATCGGCGTGGTCGCCCTGATGTCGTCGTCGAGCACCACCGAAAGGCGTGACTTGGAATCCTCCGTCGGCGCCTTCAGGGCGTCGACCCACAGCTGCACGGCGGCCTTGCGGTCGGTCATCGGTTCCCCCAGAGATGTCGGACGGCATCGAACGGATCACGCTTCACCACGCAGTCGCCCCGGTCGAAGATCATGGTCGCCCGCTCGTCCAGCGAGTACGACGGCCACTTCGGCAGGCCGGGGTGGTTGGGATCGCCGTGGCGGGCGAATGACAGCCACGCCTCGCTCATGCGCTCGGCCAAAGTCGAACGGCTGGCGCTCGGCTGCATGACCGGGGGCCGGACGTTGTCGAAGACGAAGGCGATCTCGTAGCCGTGGGCCGCCCGCAGCGGGCCCGAGGCCCAGTCGAAGCGGTACATGAAGACCGGCTGGCGGCCGCCGGCGAGGCGGAGCTCGGCCAGCCTGGCGGTGCCGAAACCCATGAAGGCGTCGCTGCGGATGGCGATCAACAGGTCCAACAGGTCAGCGTCGGGGTAGGCGCCCCGGTAGCCGGCCACCAGCTCGTCGGCCCGCTCGCCGAAGCCGGACAGGCGCTGGCGCAGCCCCTCCTCGTCCAACTGGGACGGATCGGAGAGCACCGGGTCGGAGGCCAGGGCCATGGTGCCCTCGTCGCGGTTGCGCCCGATCAGCAGGGGGACGTCGATGGCGCTGCCTTCGGCCATGGCCTTGCCTGGGTGCTGGACCACGGATACGCCGTCCAGCACCGGGGCGAAGCCGCCCATGACCCCACCCCCGTCGCCGCCCGGGCGCGGCGCGGCCTTGCGCTGGGCGGCTAGCAGATCCTCGACGGGCAGGTCCCGCAGGCGTTCCAGCGCCGAGCTGTCGCCGGGGATCCCGAGCGCGTCGAGGAGCCGTTCGGTCTGGGCGGCCGCCTGCTCGGGGCCCTGTACCCGCAGGCTGGGCCCGCTCTGGATGACGGCCCGGTGGAACAGGCCCCGGGCGGCCGGCATCACGTGCAGGACGCTGACCTTGGCCCCTCCGCCCGACTCGCCGAAGACGGTCACGTTGGCCGGGTCGCCGCCGAAGGCGGCGATGTTGTCCTGCACCCACTCGAGGGATGCCACCAGATCGAGCATGCCGGCGTTGCCCGAGGTGGCGTAGTCGTCGCCGCCCACCACGGCCAGGTGCAGGTAGCCCAGCACCCCGAGGCGGTGGTTGACCGTGACGACCACCACGTCGCCCCGCCGGGCCAGGGCGGTGCCGTCATAGAGCGGCCAGGAGCCCGACCCGATGGCGTAGCCCCCGCCGTGGTACCAGACCATGACCGGCCGCCGCCGATCGTCCGGGGCCGGCGTCCACACGTTGAGGACCAGGCAGTCCTCCGCGCTGGCCGTCTCCTGCGACCACCCGGCCGGCCGCTCGGCCGGCTGGGGGCAGGAGGGCCCGTATTCCTCGGCCGGGCGCACGCCCACCCACGGCTCGACGGCCTGGGGCGGCAGCCACCGCCGCTGCCCCGTCGGCGGGGCGGCGTAGGGAATGCCCTTGAACACCGACACGCCCTGCTCACGCCGCCCGGCGATGCGTCCGCCGCTTACCTCGAGGACCACCTCGTCCAACCCTCAACGCCCCCCAACTCCAGGGACCGCACGTCCCAATTGGTAGAGAGTCTAACTATCGCGGCGGCGGCGGGCCCGGCGCCGAGCCGCCCTCCTCGGCCCCCGGGGCAGGAATACCTCTGTAGTAGAGCTAAGTTTCTCCCCCATGCCAGTCGCCACCGCCTCGCCCCGCAGCCGCCGGGCCCCTGCCGCAGGGCCGCCCACCCCGGGGACCGACCTGTCCACCGAGCTCAGCCGGACGCTCAGCAGGCTGCATCGGACCCTGCGCCGCCGGGTGAACCAGGCCATGGCCGGCGACGGCCTGTCCGACGCCATGGTCGACCTCCTTCGCCTGGCCCTGGTCCGACCGGGCCTGCGGGTGGGTGAGGCCGCCGCCGAGCTCAGCCTGGCCCCCAACTCGGTCAGCACCATGGTCAGCCGCCTGGTGGAGGCGGGCCTGCTGGAGAGAGGAACGGCCGTGGGCGACCGCCGGGGCGCCGCCCTGGCCATCAGCCCGGCCGGCCGCTCCCTGCTGGCGGCCCGCAGGGACAGCCGGCGGGCCAGCCTCGCCGCCGGGCTGGGCGCTCTCGAGCCCGACGATCAGGCCGCCGTGGCCCAGGCCCTGCCCGCCCTGGCTCGGCTGGTGGGCGCCCTGGGCGGGCCCCGGCCCGACCGCCGGCGGGATCCGGCCGAGCCACCGTCGCCGACCGCAGCGTCGGAGGGGGGCCGCAGGCCATGACCAGCACCGTCGATCGGACCGACCAGCCAGCGCGGCGCCGCGCTTCCGGATCCACCACCCCGCCCCCCCAGCCTCTCTCCCGCCCCCGTGGCCCCGAGGCCGGCGGCTGGCTGCGAAGGATGTGGCCGCTGTGGTGGGCCCATCGCAGCACCATCGGCCTGGCCCTGGCGATGTCGGTGCTGGCGGCTGCCACCCAGCAGGTGGTCCCCCTCTTCCAGCGCTACGCCGTCGACCACGACATCATCGGCCACCGCGGCTCGATCACCCCGGTGATCGTGATCATGGCGGCGCTGTTCCTGGTCCGCTACGCATCCGGCTCGGTCAGGCGCTTCACCTCGGGGCGCATCAGCTGGGACATCGACTACGACCTGCGCAACACGGTGTTCGCCCACCTCCAGGGACTCGACTTCGCCAGCCACGACAAGCTCCAGACCGGCCAGCTGGTCTCCCGCACCAACTCGGACCTGCAGCTGATCCGCATGCTGCTCACCCAGCTGCCCCTCATGCTGTCCAACCTGCTGTCGCTGGCCATCGCCGTGGTCATCATGCTGCTGCTCTCACCGCTGCTCACCGCCGTGGTACTGCCGGTGATACCGGTTCTGTTCCTCCTGAGCTACCGCATGCGCCGGGTCGTGTACCCCTCCCAGTGGGAGGCCCAGGCCCGCATGGCGGAAATGGTCGGGGTGGTCGACGACGCCGTCAGCGGGGTGCGGGTGGTCAAGGCGTTCGGACAGGAGCGTCGCCAGCTCGGCCGCCTGGTCGACCACCTCGGCCGGCTGTACGGGTCACGCATGCGCAACCTCCGCATGCGGGCCCAGCGGACCTCCACGCTGCAGACCGTTCCCGCCTTCGCCTTCATGGCCGTTCTCACCCTGGGCGGGTGGCTGGCCATCCACGGGCACGTGACGATCGGCACCCTGCTGGCCTTCTTCACCTACCTCACCCAGATGACCGCCCCCGCCCGACAGATGGCCGGCATGCTGGTCGCCGCCCAGCAGGCCCGGGCCGGCGCCGAGCGCGTGCTCGAGCTGCTGGACTCCCTTCCCGACGTGGCCGAGAAGACCGACGCGACCGCGCTCCCGCCCGTCAGCGGCGACATCGTCTTCGAGGACGTCTCGTTCGGCTACCTGCGCTCGGAGCCGGTGCTGGACGGCTTCAGCCTGCACGTGGCGCCGGGCGAGACGGTGGCCCTGGTCGGGACCTCCGGCTCGGGCAAGTCGACCATCGGCCTGCTCCTCCCCCGCTTCTACGACGTCCAGGAGGGACGGGTGACCGTCGACGGCACCGACGTGAGGGACCTCACCTTCGACTCCCTGCGGCGCCAGATCGGCGTCGTCTTCGAGGACGCATTCCTCTTCTCCGACACGGTTCGCAACAACATCGCCTACGGACGGCCGGACGCCTCCGACGCCGACATCGAGGCGGCCGCCCGGGCGGCCGAGGCCCACGAGTTCATCTGCGCCCTGCCCCAGGGCTACGACACGGTGGTCGGCGAGCGCGGCCTTCTCCTGTCGGGCGGCCAGCGCCAGCGCATCACCCTGGCCCGCGCCCTCATCACCGATCCCCGCATCCTCCTGCTCGACGACGCCACCTCGTCGGTGGACAGCCGGGTGGAGGAGGAGATCCACGCCACCCTCGAGCGCCTGATGGTGGGCCGCACGACGATCCTCGTCGCCCACCGCCGCTCCAGCCTCCGCCTGGCCAGCCGCATCGTCGTGCTCGACCGGGGCCGGGTGGTCGACTCCGGCAGCCACGAGGACCTGCTGGCCCGGTGCCCGCTGTACCGCGAGCTGCTGGGCGGCCCCGACGAGGGCATCGACAATGACGGGGAGCCCCTGGCCCTGGCGGCCACCCAGGCGACCCGGTCGGCCTGGCAGGCCCCGGACGGCGGCACCGGCAACGGGGTGCTGTCAGGGGCCGCCGCCAACGGCGCCGGCCGCCCCTCGCTGGTCGGCGCCGGCCGGGGGGCCGGCATGGGCATGGGCATGGGGGCCGGCATGGGCGGGGGCATGCCCGTGGCCGTCACCGGTCCTCCCGATGAGGAGCTGGCCGCCCGGATCGAGGCCCTGCCGCCGATACGCGACGTCGCCGACGTCAGTCTCGAGCGCGAGACGGCGCCTCAGCGGGAGGCCTTCAGCTTCTTCCGCTGGCTGCGGCCCTTCGTTCCCCAGCTGCTGGTCGGCGTGGGCCTGGTGATCCTCGACGCCCTGCTGACCCTGGCCGGCCCCCGGGTGACGGGCTACGCCGTGGACCACGCCGTCACCAGGCACACCGCCACGGTGCTGTGGGTCCTGGCCGGCGTCTACCTAGCGGTCACCCTCCTCGACTGGTGGGACATGTGGGCCGAGAACATATGGACCGGGCGGACCTCGGAGCGCCTGCTGTACTCGATGCGGGCCCGCATCTTCGCCCACCTCCAGCGCCTCGGCCTCGACTACTACGACCGCGAGATGACCGGGCGCGTCCTCACCCGGATGACCTCCGACGTCGACACCTTGTCGACGCTGGTCCAGTCGGGACTGATCAACGCCCTGGTCAACGCGGTCAGCCTCCTGGGGGTGGCCGTGCTGATGGTGAGCATGAACGCCCGCCTGGCGCTGTACGTGCTACTGGTGGTCCCGCCGCTGGCCGCGGCCACGGTCTGGTACCGGATCCACTCCACCCGGGCCTATGACCGCCAGCGGGACCGGATCGCGGCGGTGAACGCCGACCTGCAGGAGAACATCTCCGGCGTCCGGGTGACCCAGGCCTTCCGGCGCGAGGCCCGCAACACCGACAACTTCCTCGGCCTGACGAGGGGCTACCGCGACGCCGGCCTGCGGGCCCAGTACCTCCAGGCGTTGTACTTCCCCTTCGCCGAGCTGGTGGGCAACCTGGCCGTTCTCATCGTCCTGGCCGAGGGCAGCCACCTCATCCACCTTGGCCTGCTCACTACCGGGGGGCTGATCGCCTTCCTGCTCTACCTCACCCAGCTGTTCGCCCCGGTCCAGCAGCTGTCCCAGGTGTTCGACAGCTATCAGCAGGCCTCCGCCGGGGTGCGCAAGATCGCCGGGGTGCTCAACCACCCGCTGTCGACACCGGTCCCCGACGACGCCCCCCGGCCGGACCGGCTCAGCGGCTCCATCCGATTCGAGGGCGTCCGCTTCGCCTACCCGGGCACCACCCGCGAGGCCCTGTCCGGAGTGGACCTCGACATCGCCCCGGGCGAGACGCTGGCCCTGGTCGGCGAGACGGGGGCGGGCAAGTCGACGGTGGTGAAGCTCATCGCCCGCTTCTACGACCCGACCGCCGGGCGGGTCCTGGTGGACGGGGCGCCCCTCACCGGTCTCGATCTGGAGTCCTACCGCCAGCAGCTCGGTTACGTGCCTCAGGAGCCGTTCCTGTTCGCCGGCACGATCCGCGACAACATCGCCTTCGGGCGTCCGGACGCCAGCGACGCCGAGGTGGAGGCGGCCGCCCGGGCGGTGGGGGCGCATGACTTCATCGTCGCCGCCGGTGGCTACCTCAAGGTGCTGACCGAGCGGGGGCGGTCCCTGTCGATCGGTCAGCGCCAGCTGATCTGTCTGGCCCGGGCCCTCATCGTCGATCCCGCCATCCTGCTGCTCGACGAGGCCACCTCCAACCTCGACCTGGCAACCGAGGCTCGGGTCAGCCGGGCCATGGGCGTGGTGTCGCGGGGGCGCACCACCGTGCTGATCGCCCACCGCCTGCAGACCGCCGCCCGGGCCGACCGGATCGTGGTCATCGACCACGGCCAGGTGGCCGAGGAGGGCAGCCATGCCGAGCTGGTGGCCAGCGGCGGCGCCTACGCCGCCATGTGGGCCGCCTTCGAGATGGACGCCGGGGGCGGTGAGGGTCCCGAGCTCCAGGGCTCTGGAGCCGGTGCCACGGCCGCAGCGGCGGTACCTGAGCGGTAGCCGGGCGGTGTAGCCCGACTCCAGCCTGGCTGGACTCTTCGAGTACCTAACTATTAGCCCGCCTTGCTATATTGCGGCGATGACCGACGTCCTCGCCCGCCCCGAACCCGCTGGCAGCGCCTTCCTCGAGGAGCTGCGCGACTGGCTCACCGACAACTGGGACCCCGATCTCACCGTCGCCCAGTGGTGGGAGCGGCTGGGCCTGGCCGGGTGGGCGGCCCCAACCCTGCCCACCGAGTCCTACGGGCGGGGTCTCTCCCGCGCCGATGCCGGGCGGGTCTCCCAGGAGATCGCCCGCTTCGGGGCCCTCGGCGCCCCCGCCGGCCTGGGCATGCTTCTCGCCGCCCCCACTATCGCCACCCACGGCAGCCGCGAGCAGATCGACGCCTACGTCCGCGACATCGTCACCGGCCAGAAGGCATGGTGCCAGCTCTTCAGCGAGCCCGGAGCCGGATCGGATCTGGCCGGCCTGACGACCAGGGCGGTCAAGGACGGGGACGAGTGGGTGGTCGACGGCCAGAAGGTCTGGACCTCCGGCGGCCAGTACGCCGACATGGGGATGCTCCTGGCCCGCACCAACTCCGAGGTCCCCAAGCACCAGGGGATCACCTACTTCGCCCTCGACATGCACCAGCCCGGGGTGGAGGTGCGGCCGCTGCGGGAGATGACCGGCCACGCCATGTTCAACGAGGTCTTCTTCACCGCCGCCCGGGTGGCCGACGCCGCCGTCATCGGCGGGGTCAACAACGGATGGGCGGTGGCCAACACCACCCTGATGAACGAGCGGGCCGGCCTCGGTGCCGGAGGCGGCGGGGGCGGCGGCTTCGGCGCCATGCCCGGAACGGTGGCCGACAACCTCGCCCGCCGGGCGGGGGACTTCGTGCGGGCCGCTGGCGACAGCCAGGCCGCCCGGCGGGGCGGCGGGCGCCGGGGCGGCCAGGCGACCATGCTCATCAACCTGGCCAGGGAGAACGGGAAGATAGCCGACCCGACCATCAGGCAGGACCTGGCCCGGCTGCACACCTACGGGGAGGTGGCCCGCTACAACTCCGAGCGGCAGAAGGCGGCCCGCGAGGCGGGCCAGGACATCCCCGGCATGGCCAACATCGCCAAGCTCTCCATGAGCCACATCGTGCGCCTGTCCCGCGACCTCGGTCTGCGGATAATCGGCCCCCACGGGATGCTCCACGGATACGACGACGCCGGCCGCAAGAGCCTCGACCAGGCCACCGGCAAGCCCTTCTACGCCATGGTGACGGGCTCGGCCCTGTCGGCCCAGGCCCCCCCGATCTACGGCGGCACCGACCAGGTCCAGCGCAACATCATCGGCGAGCGGGTCCTCGGCCTGCCCAAGGAGCCCAGCAACGACAGGGTGGTTCCCTTCTCGGAGCTGCCCAGGAACGCCTGAGGCCCCGCTCAGTACAGTTCGGCCCGACGCCGGCGTTCGCCGGTGACCGCTACGCAGCGATAGGAGGGGGAAGATGCCCATCAACCCGGAAGCGGCAACCGGCGAGTGGAGCGAGTGGAGCGAGCGCTCGTGGAGCTCCAAGGACGCCCTGATCTACGCCCTCGGGGTAGGAGCCGGGGTGATCGATCCGACCGGCAAGGAGCTGGAGTTCACGACGGAGAACTCCCGAGGCGTCACCCAGCAGGTCCTGCCGACCTTCGCCGTGGTGGTGGGCGGCGCCGGTGGCGGCATGCGCAACATCGGCTCGTTCAACCCGGCCATGCTGGTGGACGGCGGACGGACGGTCGAGCTCGAGCGACCCCTGCCTGTCGAGGGCCGCATCCGCAGCCGGGGCCGGGTCACCGGCGTCTACGACAAGGGCTCGGGGGCGGTCATCGCCAGCGAGTCGGAGTCGGTCGACGCCTCCTCGGGCGAGACCCTGTTCCGCCTCAAGTCGAACGTGTTCATCCGCGGTGAGGGTGGCTTCGGCGGGGACCGTGGGCCGAGCGGGCCCCGGAACGCGCCTCCGGACCGCCAGCCCGACCACGCCGTCACCTACGAGACCCGCCCCGACCAGGCTCTCATCTACCGGCTTTCGGGGGACCGGAACCCGCTGCACTCCGATCCCGAGTTCGCCAAGCTGGCCGGCTTCCCGAAGCCGATCCTCCACGGTCTGTGCACCTACGGCTTCACCGGCCGGGCCCTCCTGCACACCCTGTGCGGCTCCGACCCGGCCCGGTTCAAGGTCATGGAGGGCCGCTTCTCCAAGCCGGTCTTCCCGGGTGACAGCCTGACGGTGAAGATGTGGGTCGAAGGCGACGAGGCGGTCTTCGTGACCGAGTCCAGCTCCGGTGAGACGGTCATAGACCAGGGTCGCTTCGTCTTCACATCATGAGCCGGGGAGCCTGAGACAGGTCCCCTCAGCCCCGGAGCGCGCCCAGCCGCCGGGCCGTCTCCGGATGCCCGAAGAACTCCGCCCACTCGGCCGGTGTGGCGCCGAACTGGGGGTCGCGCGCCTTGGGGTCGGCCCCCGCCGACAGAAGGCGGTCGATCATCCTGGTCAGGTCCATGGCCGCCGCCCGGTGTAGAGCGGTGGGGGGCGGCCCGTCGGGTCGGAAGCCCCGGTCCAGAGCGATCTCCACCAGGTCCCAGCGGCCCGATCCAGCCAGCTCCCCCACCAGGTTCTCCGGCAGCCCGGCCTGCTCGAAGCTGCCCGGCTCGGCTCTCAGGACGCGGGCCACCGAGGGGTCGCGGTGGACCTCGCCGCGCGAGGCCGTGTAGAGGTCGCGCATCAGCGCCATCTCGGCGCCGTGGTGGATCATCTCGTCGAGCATGTGCCACACGAAGGAGGCCCTCGTGTCCTTGGCGTACTGGCCGCCGATCGGTCCGAGGGGCTCGGCGAGCGAGGCGGCATCCACCGCCTCGAGGACCGCCCGCCACCGGACATGGGCCTGCTCGAGCAGCTCGACGGCCTCGGCGGCGGTGTGGGGGGCGATCGCCCACGACTCGAGGGGGGCGGGCTCAACCTCGACGGCGAGCCAGTCCGAGTTGCGGGCCGAGCCGTAGCAACCGATCAGGTGAACCATTCGCCAGGCGATGGTGGTGAGGGGGGCCGGCGATGGCTCCATCGGAACCCAGTCGCTCATCCAGCTCCCGTCGGCCATCTGCCGCACCGTCCAGCACCCCGGGTACGGCTCCCAGAGGAGCTCATCGTCACTGAGGCCGTCGAGGCGCTTGCGGGTGCGGCCCCACGCCCAGTCCGACAGCCCCGACAGGTGCTGCTTCATCGACGCTCCGGCAACCGCTGGTTCCATCCCGCTCCCCCTTTGCCGACCTGACGGGCAGACCTTAAGGAGCGCTGCGGACAGATCCCGACCGCATGGGACACAATTCTTCTCCTATGGATCCGGCCAGCCGGCTGCTCCGGCTGCTCTCCCTGCTCCAGGCCCGGGCCCGCTGGTCGGGTCCGGAGCTGGCCGACCGGCTCGGCGTCGGTGACCGCACCCTGCGCCGCGATGTCGCCCGCCTGCGCCAACTCGGTTACCCGGTGGACGCCGCCCCCGGCATGGCGGGGGGCTACCAGCTCGGCACCGGCGGGCGCCTGCCCCCGCTCCTGCTCGACGACGACGAGGCCGTGGCCATCGCCCTGGGCCTGCGGGTGGCCGCCACCACCTCCCTGGCCGGCATGGAGCAGGCCGGAGTGGCTGCCATGGCCAAGCTGGAGTCGGTTCTGCCTGCCCGCCTTGCCGAGCGGGTGAAGGCGCTCACCGACGGCCTGGTCCACCTGCCCGGTCCCGAGCTGCCCCAGGTGGACCCCGCCGTTCTGGTGGTGGTGGCGACCGGGTGCCGCCGGGGCGAGGGCATCCGGTTCCGCTCCCGCACCCACGATGGCGACGAGCAGGAGCGCAGCGTCGAGCCGCTGCAGATCGTCCACACCGGCCGTCGGTGGTACCTGGCGGCGAGAGACCGCGACCGGCGGGCGTGGCGCACCTTCCGCATCGACCGGATGGCCGACCCGGTGCTCACCGGGCACCGCTACGTCTTCGTCGACCCGCCGGATCCCCAGTCGATCGTGTCGGAGGCCACCATGGTCGCCCCGTGGCTCATCGAGGCCCGAGTGCTCGTCCATGCCCCGGTCGACGCCGTGCGCCGGCGGTTCCCCCCGACGGCGGCGGTGGTGGAAGACGACCCCGACGGAGCGCCCGACCGGGCGGTGCTGCGGATCGGGGCCAACCAGCTCGGCCCGCTGCTGGGATTCGTGCTGGGCATCCCGTTCTTGTTCGAGGTCCTCTCCCCATCCGAGCTGCGGGATGCCCTGCGGGACCACGTCGCCGGCCTGGCGGCGCTCAACCGGTGACGGCTTGGGGCACTCTCCGGTCAGGCGGGGGTCCGCGGAGCCGACCGTCGTGAGCGGGCCCCTCGACCGGCTCGGCTGACGGTCGGAGGGCCGAGGACGGCATCGAGCTCGGCCTCGCCGACCGTCTCGCGGTCGAGCAGGGCTTGGGCCAGGCGGTCCAGCTGGGTTCGGCGTTCGGTCAGCACGGCTACGGCCCGGGCTTCGGCCTGGGCGATCAGCTCGGAGACGGCTTCGTCCATCTGGGCCAGGGTCTCGGTCGAGTGCTGCTGGGCGGCCAGGTAGTCGCGCCCCAGGAACACCTCGGCCGACGAGCCGAGGATGCGCATCCGCCCCACCCGGGCGGACATGCCGAAGCGGCCGACGATGTCGCGGGCGATCTCGGTGGCGCGTTCCAGGTCCGACTCCGCCGCCGTGGAGGGCTCATCGGCCACCAGCTCCTCGGCCGCCATGCCGGCCATCACCACCGACAGCTGGTCGTGCAGCTCGGATCGGGTGAGGATCGTGCGGTCGGTTCGGGCCAGCTCCGAGTGCGCCGCGTTGCGGCCCCGGGCCACGATCGACACCCGGCGCAGCTCGGCGGGGAAGGACGACGCCCGGGCCATTACGGCGTGGCCGGCCTCGTGGTAGGCGAGGCGGGACAGCTCCTCGGACGAGAGGATGCGGCCCTTGCGCCTGGGGCCGGCCAGAACCCGTTCGATCGCCTCCAGCAGGTCGTCCTGGACGATCGAACCGCCCCGCCGCCTCACCGCCAGGAGGGCGCCCTCGTTGATCAGGTTGGCCAGATCTGCCCCGGTGAAGCCGGGGGTGGCCCGGGCGATGGCGTCGAGGTCGACGTCGGAGCCCAGCGGACGGCTCTTGGAGTGAAGGGCGAGGATCTCCCGCCGTCCGGCCAGGTCGGGCAGGTCGACCATGACGTGACGGTCGAAGCGGCCAGGTCGCAGCAGGGCGGGGTCGAGGATGTCGGGCCGGTTGGTGGCCCCGATGACCACCACGCCGAGGGAGGGGGCGAAGCCGTCCATCTGCACCAGCATCTCGTTGAGCGTCTGCTCCCTCTCGTCGTGCCCGCCGCCGATTCCGGCCCCCCGCTTGCGCCCGGCGGCGTCGAGCTCGTCGACGAAGATGATGGCCGGGGCGGCCGCCTTGGCCTGGGCGAAGAGATCCCTCACCCTGGCGGCGCCGACCCCGACCAGGGACTCCACGAACTCGGATCCGGAGATGAAGAAGAACGGCACCCCCACCTGCCCGGCCAGGGCCTTGGCCAACAGGGTCTTGCCGCAGCCGGGCGGCCCGAACAGGAGGACCCCCTTGGGAGGCAAGGCCCCCATCTGGGCGAAGCGGCCGGGGTTGGTCAGGTAGTCGCCGACCTCGGCCAGCTCCACGACCGCCTCGTCGAGGGCGGCCACGTCGGAGAAGCGGGCCGGCACCGCCTGCGCCGCCGTGCGCCTGGCGGCGATGCGGGAGAAGGCGAACAGCTCCTTGACCTGCCCCGAGCCGCCCCGGGCGAGGAGGATGAAAATGCCGAACAGGTCGGCCAGCAACAGCAGCGGGAAGACGAACTCCGCCAGCATCAGCCACGTCCGCTTGGACGACTGCTGGTCGACGGTGACCTTGGCGCCCGAGTTCACCACGGTGGCCTCGAGGGCGGACGCCGACGCCCCGCCGGCCGAGTAGGCCACCCAGTGACGCCCGGCCAGGGGGCCGGCGCTTGGCAGGGTGCTGAACACGACGCGATCGTCCACGTCGAGGAAGGTGGCGGTGGCGATTTGGTGGGCGGCGGCCAGGCGCCCCAGGTCGTCGAGGGTGACCTCGTTGCCTGACGATGCCGGGCCCTGGGCGGAGAGAGCCACCCCCAACAGCACGGCGATGCACACCAGGGCGGCGGCGAGGAGCCGAAGGATCCAGGTGGACGCCGAGGTGTCGTTCATGTCGTCACCTCCAAGGCGGCCCGGAGCCGTGTGTCGGAACCACCGGACGGATCGTCGTGTGAGCGAGGGCGGTCAACCGCCGGCGCCGCCTCTCCATCACCCCCAGCCCGGCGACCACGCTGGCGGCGCCGGTGAGGACGACGGTGGCGAGCCACCACTCGGTGACCGGCCTGGGCTCGAGGGCGGCCGCAGGCATGGCCATGGCCGGCTGGTCCTCGGTGGCGTCGGCGGCCCCGACGAGGTTGGGGCTGGCGCTGGCCTGGGCCGCACCCTGGGCGCTGGACTGGATGGCCGCCGCCGGTGCGCCGCCGGCGGGCGGCCCGGGCAGGCCCAGGGGCGCGGCCCGGCTCACCAGGTTGACCGGGCTGCTCCCCGAGGGCGGAGGCTTGGGCGCCGGCGGAGCGGCGGCCACCACGGTGTGGGTTCGCTGGACCGGAGCGGCCGGCCGGGCGCAGCCGATGGACACCACGGTCGACCACGCCGCCGCCACCAGCGCCCCGCTGGGCGAGTTGGCCAGGAAGGTGGCGAAGTGGGCGGGGGCGCCGGCCATCGCCGCCGGCGCCGCCAGCTCGGAGCCGACCAGGGCGATCGAGCCGTAGGAGAGGTGCTGAACGACGAAGAAGTCGCCGCTGGCCGCAGGGGCGGCGGTCCCGTCATCCACGCCGTAGAAGAGCTCGTCGGAAAGGCATCCGGAGCTTCCGCTGGCCAGCGCCACCGGGGTGTCCGAGGGGGGGTCCTGGTCCTGCCACGGGACCGACACGATGTACTGCACCGTGCCGGTGCGTACGAAGCCCTCGATGTCGTTGATGTCGGGGTCGGCGCCCTCGCCTTCCTCGCTCATGAAGATCACATTGCCGGCCGGGTTCACACCGAGCGCCCGCGGATAGAGCCAGCGGTCACAGCTCGAGCCCGCCGGCACGCCCACGCTGGGATAGCCGCCGTTCTGGCCGGTCCCGCACGAGGTGCCCCCCTGGTAGGTGTAGACGGCGTGCCGGTTCCCGTCGGCGGAGAAGTCGAGCAGCTCGTAGTGCTCGCTGGCCGCCGTCGACGAGTCCGGCGGGGGCGGCTTCGATGCTTGTGGTATGGGGGGGTTGTAGTCGGCCACCAGCACTCCTCCGCCCGCGGGGTCGGAGGCGATCTCCTGGCCGCCGACGTTGCCGTTGTCACCGAAGGGGGCTGCGATCCAGTAGGTGGCGACCAGCTTGCCGCTCTGGGGATCCAGCTCCCACAGCTGCACCTGGCCGTTGCGGGGGGCCCCGGAGGCGAAGGTGCCGAGGGCCCACAGGCGCCCGTCGGCGATGGCCAGGGACCGGTAGTCGGCGCCGGCGCCCACCGAGGCCGGAGCCAAGGACGGCCCGAACCGGTTGGCGGCCGACACGGTCCCCCCGCCTGGCGGCAGGAGGTGCATGTAGTCGTCGAAGGCGGCGCCACTCGACCGGACCGGCCAGATGACGAGGGCGCCGTCGGCTCGGACAGCGAGACCGCCGACCCCCACACCGGCAGGCATGCCGACCGCCAGCGGCGCGGCGCTGTAGCCGGGGGCCAGATAGGACAGGGCCGGGCCGGAGGGGCTGCTGTCGGGCGCGTTGTCGGCCGAGCGCGCCGATCCCATCGGCGCCACGAGCAGAACCAGCAGGACGGCGCCGGTCGCCAACAGACGGATGAATGGCAGCCGGAATCCCCCCTTCCCCAGCGGCGGAAGTGTACCGGCCGGGCCGGGCCGGCTTCCCCTCGGCGGGTCGCCGCCTTACGCCTCGGTCCGAGCGGGACGGTCCGGCGTCACCGCACGAGTATGACCCGCTCAGCCTCGGCGATGCCGGCGCACCGGACCCGCAAGGGCGGTGCGCCGGCGGACCTGACCTCCGCCGTCACCCACCGGCAGGCGCGTTAGCCGGCGCCGGCCGATGGGGTGGCGGCGAGGCAGAGCTCAGGTGCCGGTGAAGTCGGGCTTGCGCCGCTCGCGGAAGCTGAGACCGGCCTCGCGGACGTCGTTCGGGGCCCTGCGGGCGTAGCCGAGGCCGGCGGTCTCGTAGCGCAGCGCCTCCCGCAGATCGACCTCGAGGTTGTGCTGCAGCACCCGCTTGGCCGAGCGGAGGGCCAGGGGTGGCCAGCCCGCCATCTGCTCGGCGAGGGCCACCGCCTCCTTGACCAGGTCGCCCTCGACCAACCGGTCGAGCAGCCCGAGGCGGTAGGCCTCCTCGGCGTCCACGTCCCGACTGGTGAAGATCAGATCGGCGGCGCGGGAGTACCCCACGATCCTGGGCAGGAAGAAGCTCATCCCCGAGTCGGGGCTGAGGCTGCGCTCGAGGAAGACGGTGCGGAAGCGGGCCTGGCGGCTCCCGACCCGCATGTCGCATGACAGGGCGAGGCTCATCCCCGCCCCGGCCGCCACCCCGTTGACGGCGGCGATGGTCGGCTTGTCGAGCTCGTAGACGGCGAGGGCCTGGCGGCCCACCCAGCCGAACTCGTCCAGCCGCTGGCCCTGGGTCTGCTCCGACCTGTCGGATGGTCTTCCTCCACCCGACAGGTCGACTCCGGAACAGAACCCCCTACCGGCGCCGGTGAACACCACCGCCCGGACCTCGTCGTCCTCGGCGAGCTCCGCCGACACCCGAAGGATGCCAACACGCAGCTCGTCGTTGAGGGCGTTGAGCCTGTCCGGGCGGTTGAGGGTCACCACCGCCACGTGGCCCTGACGCTCGACGGTCAGGGCGGAGGCAGCCTCCTCAACCGGCTCACCGGGCGCCATGGGCTCGTCAGCTGAGGCGCTCGACGATGGCGGCCAGGCCCTGGCCCCCTCCGACACACATCGTCTCGATGCCGAAGGTCTTGTCCTCCGTCTGGAGGTCGTTGATGAGGGTGGTCATGATGCGGGCGCCCGTCTGGCCGAACGGGTGGCCCAGAGCGATGGCGCCGCCGTGAGGGTTGAGCTTCTCGCTGAACGGGTCCACGCCGATGTTGTCGCACACGGCCAGGACCTGAGCGGCGAACGCCTCGTTCAACTCGACGATGTCGATGTCCTCGATCTTCATGTTGGCCTGGGCCAGAACCTTCTTGACCGCCTCGATCGGGCCGACACCCATGATGGCCGGGTCGAGCCCCGACACACCGGTAGCGACGATCCGGGCCAACGGGGTGAGCCCGAGCGCCTTGGCCTTGGTGTCGCTCATGACCATCACCGCCGCCCCGCCGTCGTTGAGCGGGCAGGAGTTGCCTGCCGTCACCTTGCCGCCGGGCTTGAAGGCGGGCTCGAGCGAGGCCAGCTTCTCGTAGGTCGAGTCGGCCCTGGGACCGTCGTCCTGGGTGACCACCGTTCCGTCGGCCTTGGTGAACGGGACGATCTCGCGGTCGAAGATGCCGTTCTTCTGGGCCTGCACCGCCCGCTCCTGCGACTGCTGGGCGAACCGGTCCATGCGCTCGCGCGGGACGTCGTACTTTTCGGCGACGTTCTCCGCCGTCAGGCCCATGGGGATGTACAGCTGCCACATGGCGTCCTTGCCGATGAACGAGGGGTGGGGGCCGTACCCGCCCGCCCCGCCGCCACCGCGGCCGGCATCCTGACCCTCCTTGGGCGGCGGGCCACTGGAGTGCTCGATGCCGCACGCGACATAGACGTCACCCTCGCCGGCCTTGATGGCATGGAAGGCCATGCGGATGGCCTGGAGCGACGACGAGCAATAGCGGTTGACGGTAGTGCCAGGCACGGTCTCCGGCAGGCCCGCCAGGAGCCCCGACGCCCGGGCGATGTTGCCGTTGGCCTGGCCCACCGACCCGGCGATGACGTCCACCACCTCGGCGGGGTCGACCCCCGACTTCTCCACCACATGCTTGATGGGAGCCGCCAGCAGGTCCTCTGGGCGAACGTCTACGAAGGATCCTTTGCGGGCCCGACCAATGGCGGTGCGCCCGGTGGCGACGATAACGGCTTCAGGCATTACTCCCCCTTCAGGCTTCTGATGGATCGGCAGGATAGTCGGCGACCGCCCGCTCGGTGCCGGGCGCCTCAGTGGATCCCCGGTAGATAGCGCAGGGCGGCGAAGTGGTAGAAGCCGACCGGCAGGGCGGTCCAGACGGGGTAGTAGGCCCACGCCGCCGCCCCTGCGCCGGCGCCCAGCCCGGCGCCGGCGAGAACCGCCACCCGGGGCAGGCGGAAATCGGCCCGAGCGAGGCGAGCCAGGGCAAGGCCCACGCCCAGGGCCATGAACGGGACGGCCGGCAGCATGTAGTAGCCGTAGGCCGCCCGGCCGGCCACCAGCCAGGGCGCCCACCCCGCCAGGTAACCCAGCACGACGACGCCCGCCCGCCAGTCCCGCCGGAGAGCGCTCCACCACACCAGGAACGGTGTCGCACCCAGCCAGGCCCACCAGAGCACCGGGTTGCCGACCGTAAGCACCCGCAGGACGTCGATGTTCCCGCCGATTATCCGCAGCCCCCCGCCGAAGTAGACGGCCTGGGTGTAGTCGATCGAGCCTCCGAGCAGGGGCCAGGTCCAGGCGGCGGAGGTGGACGCCCCGGCGAAGTCGAAGTGGCGACCGTATTGGAACATGTCCCACTGCAGGCGGACGAGACCGCCGACTGACGGACCGTTCTGCACGAAGAAGCTGGTGTAGGAGGCCAGATAGACGAGCGCGGGCAGGACGGCGAAGCAGGTGAGCATGCCAAGCCAGCGCCGGCGGAGGGACCAGCCCGGGCGCAGGCCAGGCAGCCAGTGCCAGCCAAAGCCGGCAGCCAGCAGCAGGAACGGGACCGCGCTCCACTTGCAGGCCACGGCCGCCCCCAGGCACGCCCCGCTCATCAGGTACAGGGATGGTGGCCGCCGGGGTCGGGGGTCGTGCCCGGACGTCGCGGTCGGTGACCTAGGGCGGGGCCGAGCCCTGACCAGGAGATACAGGCCGGCCAGGCCGAGGGTGGAGGCGAACACGTCGAGCATGGCGATGCGGCTCTGGACGAGGTGGAGACCGTCGAGAGCCACCAGCAGTCCTGCCAGCGCCGCCGCCGGCACCGAGGCGGTCAGCTCGAGGGCAAGCAGGTAGACCAGCCCGACCCCCAGCGTCCCGAAGACCGCTGCCGGGCTCCGGTAGCCCCAGGGGCTTTTGGCGGCCGGAAGCTCCCCGGCGGCGATCAGCCACTTGCCCAGCGGCGGCTGCATCCACGAGTTCTCGGCGATGGCCACCGGGGGACGGTCGGGACGCAGCTGGGCCGGGGTGCGGCCGAGGTAGGCGGAGGCGTCGAGGGCGTAGAAGCGCTCGTCCCAGTAGGTCTGGCCCACCCGGGCCAGGCCGGCGAAGCGCAGGGTGCCGGCGAGGGCCAGCACGGCCAGCGGGACCAGTGCCGCGACGACCCGGGTGCGCCGCAATCACATCACCGGCGGATAGGGGACGGGGCGATGAGGCGGGAAGAGGGCCGGGGCGGCCGACGCCGCCCCGGCCCCGCTGGCATCACGTAGGCGTCAGTACCCCGGCGAGTTGCAGAGGTAGTAGCACTTGTTCGGGTAGTTGGGCGGGACGTCCGGCGCCGGCAACGAGCTGAAGATCGTCACCGGTCCGGGGTTGCTGGTCGTGGAGAACCATGGCAGGTTGCCCTTGGGGAACTGGCCGTAGACGTAGCGCTTGCCGCCCAGCATGAACTCCTGCTCGCCCACCCCCTGGTTGTTGGTCTCGTCCGGACCGCTGGCCGAGCCGTTCCACCAGATCAGGGTGCCGTCGTTGATGATGTTGTAATAGTCGTAGGGCCAGAACTTGTCGCCCCAGCCCTCGAGGGCGTTGGTCACCCGGCTCTGCCAGTCCGACGGCCCGAAGTAGCCGAACAGGCCCGGGTAGGTCTTGCCCACGCAGGGCACGCCGTTGCTGGAGTCGCCCGGGCCGGTGTGGGTCGTCGTGGTGTAGGGCGGCTGGCCACACTGGAGGGTGTACGGCGTCAGCTTCGGTCCCGCCAGCTGGATACCGGTGAAGAGCCAGAAGGGGAACGGCCACATGACGCCGTAGCCGTCCTGGGCCGGCGGGGCCCGGTGGAACTGCCACTCGTACATGTTGTAGGCGTCGTTCTCCGTGGGGGGAACCCGATCGGCGAGGAAGCTGATCCCGAAGGAGTGCTTCCACTGGTTCGGGTCATACAGCCGCCCGAAGTGGGTGGTGTCGATGAGGGCCGAGCCGCTGTCGAACCACTCGGGGAAGTAGGCCTGCTTGGTGGCGGCGTTGGTCAGGTAGATCGGGTCGATCGGGTCGCCCACGAAGATGACCGTGGTGATGCCGTCGTTCTTGAACTTGGACATCAGGGTCTGGGCGTCAGCCGGCCCGTTCGGATCGATCAGGGGGAAGGACACGTCGTCCTTCAGGTTGGCCCCGCACTTCTGCATCAGGCCGGCGAAGTAGGCCGCCCCGCCCCGGTAGATGTCGGTGTCGTCGAGGCTGGACGCCCCCGGCCAGATCAGACCGAACACCCGCTGCTTCTTGATGGGGGTGTTGAGATCCTGCTCACCGGCGTACTGGGGCGCATAGGGGACCAGGTTGTTGCAGAGGACCTCGGCCCGCATGTCGTAGCCGGCCGTCTCGTCAGGCAGGCCGTTGCCCCAGACGTAGGGAGCCCACTGCAGGTAATAGGAGGCCGGAATGGTGGTCGTGCAGAAGCACAGCACGCCGTCCTTGACCAGGGTGTTCTCGTATGCGTTGGTCCCGCAGTCACCCCAGGAGGCGAAGGCGTGCATCTGCTCGGCGACCTTGGTGGCATCCGCCTGGCACTCGGCGTTCTGGGCCGCCAGGGAGTCCCCCGAGTTGTAGCTGCTGGTGTAGTACGCCCACTTCACCTTGCGCCCGTAGGTCTGGTAGTGGTGCTCGAACAGGTCGAAGTCGTCGTTGCGCTGCTGATCGACCTGCTGCTGGGTGTCGGTGTCGTTGGCTGCCGCCGCCAGCGCCTTCGCCTCGGCCTGGTTGTTGGTCTGGGGGATGGCGACGTTGATGGTGGTGGCGGTCACGCCGTTATAGGTCGCCCCGCCGTTGTTCCCATCGTAGGGAGGCACACAAGGGGGCGCGTACAGCGAAGGCACCATCTCCCGCCCGGTGGCCTGGTCGCAGTAGGGGTCGGTGGTGGCCACTGGAGCGGTGACGCTGCCCGTGGCGCCCCCGACGGTGGAGCCGCCAGCGCCGCCGCCGCCCCCGGCGGAGACGGTGCCGCCCGCCCCGGCGCTCGCGCCCACGCCGCCGGCCCCGGCCCCGGCCCCGGCGCTCCCACTCACGCCGCCGGCGCCGGCCGCCGAGCCGCCGCCCCCGGCGGTCACGCCGGCCCGGGACGAGTTGGACCCGGCCGCCACGTTGGAGGAGGACGGTTTTCCGGGCAGGAAGGC
>Ga0209810_1000564_pt1 | contig 78108 bp, 91 predicted proteins | sample Coa_R1_7_FD_187159 | JGI IMG/M metagenome (GOLD analysis project Ga0209810, IMG submission 187159) | Surface soil microbial communities from Centralia Pennsylvania, which are recovering from an underground coalmine fire - Coalmine... | ecosystem: Environmental > Terrestrial > Soil > Unclassified...
GCCCAACGAATCCTCGCGCTCACGCTCGGCATGCTCCTCAACAAACTCAGCGGCCGCCCAGCACGCGCACTCGCCGCCTACGACGGCCGCTAAATCACATCAAGCCTCTAGCTGCTCAGCGGATCCGGGCCGCGACGATCACGGCCATCTCCCGCGTCGCGAGGATCTCGGCGGCCGCAAGTCGCGGATCGCGGAGGAGGAACTCGCGCACGTCGTCGCCGTCGATGGCGCGGCCCGGCGTCAGGTCGTCCTTGACGACCAAGCCGCCCGGCTCGAGGAGCGCGAGGATCTCGTCCCATTTCGCGTCCGTGACGGGCCGGAGCCCGCCGTCCACGAAGACGAGCCCGAAAGGTCCCCGGCCGCGACGCCGGCCGAAGGCGTCCCCTTCCAGCAGCTCGACGTTCGCGAGCCCGGCCAGACGCTCCCGCGCGACGGCGACGCGGGCCGGATCGAGCTCGACCGTGACCACCGAGCGGGCGGTCTCGGCGAGTACGGCCGCGGTCGCTCCGAAGGCGGCTCCCATCTCGGCGACGTCGCGTCCCGCGGCGAGCACCCGCAGGAGCGACTGCACCTCGGGAACCGCGGTGGCGCCGGCGGTCAGGAGAGTGCCCGGTCGCGGACGATCACCGCATCGACGCCGGCCCGCTCGAGCTCGTCGAAGAGATCCTCGTCCGTCTCCCGCAGCTCCGCGATCACGAGCTTTCCGGCCGGAACGTCAGCCAGCAGGTCGAGCACGCTCTCGAAGGTGCCGTCGAGCAGCAGCAGCTCCGGGTCGAACCGCTCGAGCACGTCCTCGAGCTGCTCCTCGTCGTCGACCCAGAGGGCAAGCTCGAGGTTCTCTCCCTCGACCTGCGCGACCTCGGCTGCGCGCACGGCGCAAGCGTCGGCGTGGCGGAGCCCGTCGGGCCCGGCGTCGACCCCGAAGCAGAGGATCGGCAGGGTCGTCGCCTCGCGCACGGCCGCGACGTCTCCCACCACGGCGACCGCCTCGGCGCCGCCGGCCTCGGCCGCCCGGGCGGTCTCGGCGTCGCTCACGAGCGCGACGCGCGAGATGCCGTCGCCCTCGGCGATCGCGTGACTCAGCGGGCGCTCGGTCACTGCCCCATCGGGTGCCAGACGGTTTTCAGCTCGAGGAAAGAGGCGATCTCCCACGGGCTCTGCACGTCGGGACGCCCGCGCACGACGCGCTTCACGCTGTCGGCGGCGAGGCGCTCGAGGTCCGGTGCGTCGCCGTCGGCGCCGCAGAGGTCGATCGCGTTCACGTCCATGTGGGAGGCGAGCACCGGTGCGAGCTCCGCGTGCCGGCCGGTGAGGAGGTTGACGACGCCCCCGGGGACGTCGCTCGTGGCGAGGGCCTCCGCGAGCTCGATCGCCGCGAGCGGCCGCGACTCGGACGCGACCGCGACGACCGCGTTGCCGCCGACGAGCGGCGGGAGGAGCCGCGTCAGGAGCCCGAGCAGCGGGGGCTCGTCCGGCGCGAGCACGGCGACGACGCCGGTCGGCTCCGGCACGGTGAAGTTGAAGTACGGGCCGGCGACGGGGTTGGAGCCGCCGAGCACCTGCGGCAGCTTGTCGGCCCAGCCGGCGTACCAGACGACGCGGTCGATCGCGCGCTCCACCTCGTCGCGCCCGCCGCAGAGCTCCGCGAACTCCGCAACCCGCGACTCCACCATCTCGGCGAGCCGGTACAGGACCTGGCCGCGGTTGTACGCGGTCGCCACGGCCCAGCCGGGCTGCGCCTCGCGCGCGGCGCGGACGGCGTCACGGACGTCCTTGCGGGAGGCGCGCGCGACGTTCTGTCCCTCCGCGTCGTACGTGCGGCCCGACTCGCTGCGCGGGAAGGCGCCGCCGATGAAGAGCTTGTACGTCTTGCGGACGGGGAGCCGCTCAGCCACCGAACGCCTCCGAGTTCTCGAACTCGAGGTAGGGCTCGAGCCCGTGCCGTCCGCCCTCGCGCCCGAAGCCGGACTCCTTGTAGCCGCCGAACGGGGAGCTCGGGTCGAAGCGGTTGTACGTGTTCGCCCATACCACGCCGGCGCGGAGCCGCTGCGCCATCCAGAGGATGCGCGAGCCCTTCTCCGTCCAGACGCCGGCGCTCAGCCCGTACGGCGTGTTGTTCGCCTTCTCGACCGCCTCCTCGGGGGTGCGGAAGGTGAGGACGGAGAGCACCGGTCCGAAGATCTCCTCCTGCGCGATCCGGTAGCTCTGCGCGACGTTCGTGAACACCGTCGGCGCGAACCAGTAGCCCTTCTCCGGCAGGACGCACGGCGGCTGGTAGATCTCGGCGCCCTCCTCCACGCCAGACGCGACGAGCTCCTCGATCTTCTCGAGCTGGGCGGCGGAGTTGATCGCCCCGACGTCGGTGTTCTTGTCGAGCGGGTCGCCGACGCGCAGGGTCGAGAGGCGACGCTCGAGCTTGGCGACGAGCGGCTCATAGATCGACTCCTGTACGAAGAGGCGGGAGCCGGCGCAGCAGACATGCCCCTGGTTGAAGTAGATGCCGTTGACGATCCCCTCGACGGCCTGGTCGAGGGCGGCGTCGTCGAAGACGATGTTGGCCGCCTTGCCGCCGAGCTCGAGCGTGAGCTTCTTGCCGGTGCCGGCGACCCGGCGCTGGATCTCCTTCCCCACCTCCGTCGAGCCGGTGAAGGCGATCTTGTCGACGTCGCTCTCGACGAGCGCCGCGCCGGTGCGACCGTCGCCCGTCAGGATGTTCACGACGCCCGCGGGCAGCTCGGCCTGGCGGAGGACGTCGCAGAAGAGGAGCGCGGTGAGCGGGGTCGTCTCGGCCGGCTTGAGGACGACCGTGTTGCCGCAGGCGAGCGCGGGCGCAATCTTCCACGCGAGCATCAGGAGCGGGAAGTTCCAGGGGATGATCTGGCCCGCGACTCCGACCGGCCGGGGGCGCCGGTTCGGGAAGGCGTATTCGAGCTTGTCCGCCCAGCCGGCGTAGTAGAAGAAGTGCGCCGCCGCGAGCGGGAGGTCGACGTCGCGCGACTCCTTGATCGGCTTGCCCCCGTTCAGCGACTCGAGCACGGCGAACTCGCGCGAGCGCTCCTGGAGGAGACGCGCGATGCGGAACAGGTACTTCGCGCGCTCCGAGCCGGGGAGCGAGGACCAGCCGTCCTCGTACGCGGCGCGCGCCGCGGCGACCGCACGGCCCACATCCTCCGGAGTCGCCTGCCCGACCATTGACAGCGGCTCCTCGTCGCGGGGGGCGATCGTCTCGTATGTCTCCGTGGGCTCGAGCCACTCACCGCCGACGAAGTGCCCGTAGCGATCGGCGATGCGGACGATGTCGCGCGACTCGGGTGCGCTCGCGTACGTCCAGCCTCCCGGGACGTCGACCTCGCTCCCCTGCTGCCTATCGACCTCAGCCATCTCTGCTCCGGAACGGGCCGCTCGGGACGGGTGCGGGCTGCGAGGGGCGCGTTCCCCAAACCCACCCCCCACCCTCATGGGTGGGGGCAAGCTTAGGGCCGAGAGGTTCGCGCGAGTGTGCCGCCTGCGTCACGAGACCGTGCCTGTTCAATCCCGCGTGAAGTAGTCGCCGCTCTGGTAGACGCCGGTGCGCTCCTTGCGCAGCTGCATGAGGATGTCGTTGAGCAGCGACGAGGCGCCGAGCCGGTAGAGCTCGGGCCTGAGCCACTCCGGCCCCAGGGTCTCGTGGACGAGCACGAGGTGCTGCACGGCCTGCTTCGCCTGCCGGATCCCGCCCGCCGCCTTGAAGCCGACTCGCCGGCCCGTCTCCTCGTACACGTCCCGGATCGCCTCGAGCATGCACAGCGCGACCGGCAGCGTCGCCGCCGGCGAGATCTTCCCGGTCGACGTCTTGACGAAGTCCGCACCGGCTGCGATCGCGAGCAGCGTCGCGCGCCTCACGTTGTCGTAGGTGCCGAGCTCCCCGGTTTCGAGGATCACCTTCAGATGGGCACCGCCGCAGGCCTCTTTCACCTGCACGACCTCGTCGTAGACCTTCGCGTAGCGGCCGGAGAGAAAGGCGCCGCGGTCGATCACCATGTCGATCTCGTCCGCACCGAGATCGACCGCCGCGCGCACGTCGGCGACCTTCACGGGCGTCGGGTACTGGCCCGACGGGAAGCCGGTGGCGACCGCCGCGACCTTCACGTCGCTGCCGTCCAGCCGCTCGCGCACCGCGGGCACGAGGTTCGGATAGACGCACACGGCGGCAACCGGTGGCACGGAGGGATCAGACGGGTCCGGCCGCCGCGCCTTCGAGGCCACCGCCGCCGCCTTTCCCGGCGTGTCCGCGCCTTCGAGTGTCGTCAGGTCGGTCGTCCGGACGGCGAGCAGGAGCGCCCAGACCTTCGCCTCGCGCTTGATCGAGCGCTTCGCGAGCGACGCGGCCCGCTCCTCGAGCGCGACGGCGTCCACCGCGCCGATCCGTGGCAGGCGAGCTTCGAGCGGCAGCTCGAACCCCGCCGGAAGCACAGGCGCCTGGGCCATGCACGTGAGTCTAGTCCTGCCCCGCGCGCGGAGAATCGCCGCCCTTGGGCGCCGGAGGAGAGGGCTACCCTGTCCCGCGATGATGAGGGCGCTCGCAGGGCTCGCCGCCACGGCGGCGATGACGATGGTGACCGCGGGAGCGAAGCCCGCCCCGGCGACGCAGGCGGTGACAGGCTTCAGCGGCACGGCCGAGACGGTGATGGGGACGCTCGTCGGGCCGCCGAGCCGCCGCTTCCTGACGCGGATCCGCAACGGGAAGATGGGCGGCGTCGTGCTCCTCGGCAACGGCTGGCTCACGCAGAGCACGGCAGCGTCGGTCACCGCGGAGCTGCAGCAGGCCGCCTGCACCCGCGGCGAGCCGCTGCTGATCGCGGTCGACCAGGAAGGGGGGCTCGTCAGACGGCTCGCCTGGGCGCCGCCGAACGAGGCGCCCGACCAGATGACGAGCCCGTTCGTCGCGCATTCCGAGGCCGCGGGCGCCGCGGCGGCTCTCCGCTCCGTCGGGATCGACGTCGACTTCGCACCCGTCGTCGACACGCCGGGCTCGGCGGGCAACTTCCTCGGCTCGCGCGCCTTCTCGCGCTCGCGCACGTGGAACGCGCAGATGGCTCGCGCCTTCGTCGGCGGCCTGCAGACGAACGGGATCGCGGCCACCGCGAAGCACTTCCCGGGCCTCGGCCTCGCGAGCGGCAACACCGACCACGGGCGGATCGTGATCAGGGCCGCAGCCTGGCGGCTCCGCCGCGACCTGCTCCCGTTCCAGAGCGCAATCCGCGCCGGTGTGAAGCTCGTGATGGTCTCGACCGCGATCTACCCCAGGCTCGACGGCTCGAAGAGACCGGCCGCCTTCTCGAGCACGATCATCGAGCGCCTGCTGCGGCAGAGGCTCGGCTTCAAGGGGGTGACAGTCACCGACTCGCTCACCGCGCCGGCCGCCGACCGGATTCCGCACACGGCCACCCGCGCCATGCTGGCCGGCTCCGACCTGCTCATCTTCGGCGCGGAGAGCGCAAGCGAGCGCGGCTACGCGACGCTCCTCGCGGACGAAGCCGCCTCGCCGCGGCTCCAGGCGCGCCTCACACAGGCCGCGGCGCGGATCCGCGCGCTGAAGGCCTGGCTCGCCCTGCACGGCGGCGCCACCTGCCCGGCGGGATAGCCCGGCTACAGCCCGAGTCGCTCGAGCGTCGCCGTGTCGCGCCGCCACCTCGGCCGCACCTTGACCCGGAGCTCGAGGAAGACCGGGTGCCCGAGCAGCACCTCGACCTCCGGCCGCGCGCGGGTGCCGATCTCCTTCACGACCGAGCCCCCCTTGCCGACGACGATCTGCTTCTGCGACTCGGTCTCGACGAGGATCGAGGCGCGTACGACCTTCTCCTCGATCTCCTCGACCTCCACGGAGATCGAGTGCGGCACCTCGTCGCGAGTCAGCCAGAGCGCTTTCTCGCGCACGAACTCGGCCACCTGCAGCTCGAGGGACAGGTCGGTGCGCTCCTCGGCCGGGAAGTAGAGCGGCCCTTCGGGCAGAAGCCCGACGAGCTCGTCGCGGAGCGCGGCCACGCCGTCGCCGGTCTTCGCGCTGACCGGATGGAGCGCACGGAACGGCCCGAGCCTCGCGGCTGCCTCCATCTGCTGCGCAACGTGGCCGGCCTTCAGGCGGTCGACCTTGTTGAGCGCGATCACCACCGGGACCTCCAGCCCGAAGACGCGGGAGGCGATGAAGCGGTCGCCGGCCCCGATCCGCTCCCGCGCCGACAGGACGAAGAGAACCGCCTCGATCTCCTCGAACGCGGCGTCGACCGTCCGCTGCATGCGCTCGGTGAGCTCGTCGAGCGGCCGCTGGAAACCCGGGAGGTCGGCGAGCACGAGCTGGTGGTCGTCGCCGTTCACGATCCCGAAGATGCGACGCCTCGTCGTCTGCGGCTTGTCGGAGACGATGGCGACCTTGCCGCCGCAGAGCGCGTTGACGAGCGTCGACTTGCCGACGTTCGGCCGGCCGGCGACGGAGACGAATCCGGACCTCACCCGCTCAGGTCCCACGTCTCCGGCAGCAGCTCGTCGGGGGCGTACTCGGCGACCGTCCCGTCGGCGCGCCGGAACCACACGCGCTCGAAGCGCCATTCGTGGAGCCACTGGCGGCAGCCGCCGCAGGGCGACGCGGTGATCGCGATCGCCTCGAGGTCTCCCGGCCGCAACCCCTCGCTCGCCGCCTTCGCGATCGCCGCCCGCTCCGCGCAGACGCCGAGCGGATAGGCCGCGTTCTCGACGTTCGCCGCCGCGATCACGCGGCCGTCGCGCGCGAGCAGCGCGGCCCCTACGAGGTAGTCGGAATACGGGGCGTACGCGTGCGCCGCGGCCGCATCCGCCCGCTCGAGGAGCTCCCCGGGAGTCACACGAGCTCGCCGCCCCCGTACAGGAAATGGCCGTTCGCCGTGTCCTGGAGGTCGAGGCCGAAGCCGAGCGGCCGCACGCGCCGGGCGAGCTCGTCGGGCGCCCAGCGCCGCTTGACGATGCGGAACGTCCGCCCGTCGGCGAGGGATCGCGTCTCCTCTCCGTCCGACTGGTCGGTGCCCGTGTGCGCGCTGTCGCCGGTTCCGCTGTCGACGAGGAAGACGCGGCCGCCGGGCGCGAGCGCCCCTTGCACGAGCGACCAGAACTCGTCCAGCCGCTCCTCCGGCACGTGCGAGAGCCAGAAGGAGAAGAAGACGAGGTCGAAGCGCTCGGCCGGCCGCCACGCGAACACGTCCGCCTGCACACGCTCGGCGTCGGAGGTGTTGAGCGCGAGCGTCTCCGCGTTGGCGTCGACAGCGACGACGCGGTCGGCGAGCCGGACGAGCCTGCGCGTCCAGATTCCCGTGCCCGCCGCGAGCTCGAGCACCGTTCCGGCCGGCGCGAACGCCTCGAGCGCCGCCTCCGCCTCGGCCACGTCCGCCTGCCAGCGCGCGAGCGCGTCGGGCGCGAGCTCGTAGCGCCCGCGGCGGTACCACCAGTCGTCGTACTCGGGAGCGCGCTCCGCGTAGTAGCGCTTCTGCTCGGCCACCGGGTCGCTCATGCGGCCACGGCCTCGCCGAGCAGAGCCTCGACGCCGCCGAGCGAGTCGGCGTAACGGGCTGCCCGCGGGTCGGGCCGGCGCACGAGCACCGCCGGCAGGCCGACGGCCTCGGCGCCGAGCACGTCCGCGACGACGTTGTCCCCGACCATCCAGGCCTCGGCCGGATGCAGCGCCTCGAGTACCGACGCGTAGGCCTGCGGGTGCGGCTTCTCGTAGCCCGTCTCGGCCGAGCACGAGAGGAAGGAGACGACGTCGTCGAGGCCGAGGCCCGCCACGATGTGCCGCAGCTCCGGAACGTGGTTGGAAAGGATCGCGTGCGTCCACCCTGCCCGCGAAAGGCGCTCGAGCGTCGGCAGCGTGTCCTCGAACAGCGCCCAGCCCACGCCGGGGTCGACGTAGAGCCGCCGCGCCGCGTCGGCGAGCTCGAGCGCCCGCGTGTGCTCGAGCCCCACGGCTTCGTAGGCCCGGGACAGGAGGGGAAGAACCGACGCCCACCACGCGTCCGGGTCGCGCAGCTCGGGATGCGCTACCTCCGGGCGATGCCACGGAAACCCGTCCCGCAGATGGGTCCGGAACGTGTCGGCGGAGTGCCCGTGCCCGGGCTCCTCGGCGTCGAGCGCCTCGGCGAGCAGGATGCTCCAGCCCGTCTCGCCGCGGCGATGGGCGAGCGTGCCGTCGAAGTCCCAGATCAGCAGCCGGCCGGTCTCGCTCATCCGACCAGCTGGAAGAGGACGAGCGTCGTGAGCGCGCCGAGCGCGCCGCCGTACACGACCTCGAGGAACGAGTGGATCCCCGACTCGACGCGCGTCTGCGCGACGAGGAGCGCCATGATCAGCGTCAGCGAGGAGACGACGAAGCGGTGCGTGTCGCTCACGAGGTACGTGACGGCGATCCAGCCGGCGAAGGCGAGCGCCGCGTGGCCCGACGGCAGCCCTCCGCGGAGCGGGGTGCCGCGGCCCGTCCATGCCTTCGTGGCGATCACGAGCAGGACGACGAGGACGAGCGCCACGAGCGTGACGTCCGCCGGCCCCGCCCGCACCCGGTCGAGCAGGTTCGTCGCGCGGCTGCCCGCGGCGCTCTCGAAGACGAGGTAGCCGACGGCGACCGCCGTGATCGAGGCGATGAGGACGGCGCCGGCGGCGATGTCCTTTGCGAGCTTCGCGTTCGGGTCGAACGACGTCGTCGAGACGTCGATCACGCCCTCGATCGCGGTGTTCAGCATCTCTGCCACGAGCACGAACGCGATGGCGAGGACGAGGGCGATCAGCTGCAGCCGCGACACGCCCACCGCCACGGCGCCGCCGAACACGACCGCGGCGGCGATGAAGTGGATCCGCAGGTTCCGCTGCGTGCGCAGAACGTGGATGACGCCCTCGAACGCGTAGTTGAAGCTGTCGAGCAGGGACGGCGCGCGTCCGGGTGCGGGCAGCGGAGAGCGCCGTGAGGGCCGCTCGCGCTGCTCGTCGTCCGGGTCGCGCGGCAGCGGCGTGACGCTCATCGCTTCCGCTCCGCCGCCGGCAGAGCCGGCGTCTCCGCTGCTTGCGCGCCTCCGTCGAGCCTACGGCGCGTGTAGGCCGCCTCGCGCGCGTCCATCTCCGGTCCGTGGTCGTAGCCGACGAGGTGCAGCAGCGCGTGCACGAGCGGCCGGCGCCACTCGTCGCCGACGACGTCGGGGCAGACCACGACGTCGCCGAGCTGGCGCGGCAGGCCCTCGGGCAGCGCTCCGACCCCGTCGATCGGGAAGGCCAGCGCGTCGGTCACCTCGTCGACGCCGAGGTGCTCGCGCTTCAGCTCCCGGCTCTCGTCCGGCCCCACGAACGCGAGCCCGAGCTCGCCCGCATCGATCCCCTCCCCCGCGAGGACGCAGCGCGCCAGCTCGACCGCCGACGCCTCGTCGACCTCGCGGCCGGAACGGTTGACGACCTCGACCTCGATCACCGGCTCCGCTGCGTCCCGGTCTGCTCGGCGTGCCGCTTGTACGCCTCGACGATCCGCTGCACGAGCTTGTGCCGTACGACGTCCTGGTGGCCGAACTCGACGAACGCGATCCCGTCGACCGTGGCGAGGATCTCGCGCACCTGGATCAGGCCGGACGCCTGCTCGCGCGGCAGGTCGACCTGGGTGACGTCGCCGGTCACCACCATCTTCGAGCCGAAGCCGAGCCGCGTCAGGAACATCTGCATCTGCTCGGGCGAGGTGTTCTGCGCCTCGTCGAGGATGACGAAGCTGTCGTTTAGCGTGCGCCCCCGCATGAACGCGAGGGGAGCGACCTCGATCGTGCCGCGCTCCATGTACGCATTGAGCTTCTCGGGGTCCATCGTGTCGTAGAGCGCGTCGAAGAGCGGCCGCATGTACGGGTCGACCTTCGCGAGCACGTCGCCGGGCAGGAAGCCGAGCCGCTCCCCGGCCTCGACGGCGGGGCGCGTGAGGATGATGCGGCCGACCTGCCGCTCCGACAGCGCCGCGACCGCGAGCGCGATGGCGAGGTAGGTCTTGCCGGTCCCCGCGGGGCCGATGCCGAAGGTCACCGTGCACTCGCGGATCGCGTCGACGTAGCGCTTCTGCGTGACGGTCTTCGGCGTGATGCGCTTGCCGCGGTGCGACCACACCACGTCGGAGAAGATCTCGCGCACGTCCTCGGCCTGGTCGATCGCGCCGAGGATCGCGTCGACGGTCCCGGCGCCGACCTCCTGGCCGCCTTCCACGAGCTCGACGAGCTCCTCGACGACGGCCTGCGCCTCGGCGACCTTGAGGTCGTCGCCGGCCAGCGTGAGCCGGTTACCCCGCAGGTTGACGGTGCAGCCGAGCCGGTCGCGGAGGGCGTTCAGCACGCCGTCGCCGATGCCTGCGAGCTCCGCCGCGACCTCGTTGGAGACGTCGAGAACCGTCTGCACAAGCGGCAGTGTAGGGCGCTTCGCGGCGCTCCCCCGCGCGCGGCCGCCGCCGAACAAGGGTTCGTTGCGTCGGTCACGAACGTGACTCCGTCGGCTGCATGCGCTAGCGTCTCGGGCCTCGGGCCTCCCTGTACCGCCGTTCCTATGCGACGTCACGGTCTCGCACTTCTCTGCACGCTCGCCCTCGCCGCCCTCGCGGCATCGGTCGCTGCCACCGTCGCGCGCGCCCACTCCACGCCGCAGATCCGCGCCGAGAAGTCGCGGGAACGCGCGGTTCTGGCTCAGGTCGCGCAGATCGGCAACGAGCTCCAGCAGGTCGAGGACCAGGCCTGGAACGCCCAGCAGAAGGTCGTCCTCGTCAACGCGAGGCTGCGGCAGAACGCGTACAGGCTCCACGTCGCGAAGGGCAACCTCCACGCCGCGCAGAAGCGGCTCATGCTGCGCATCTACTCGCTGTATGTGAACGGGGCGCCGAGCACCGTCGACGTGATCGCGGGCGCGCACAGCGTCTCGCAGCTGATCGACCGCGCGGAGTCGGCGCAGGTGCTCTCGAACCAGGACGCGGAGCTGGGACAGCAGGCTGTCCGCTTCGAGCACACCGTGCAGGCACGGGAGCGGCAGCTCAAGTCACTGAAGCGGAAGCGGGTGCAGGCGCTCGCCGAGATCAAGACGAAGCAGCGGCTGAAGCAGTCGGAGCTCGCCCAGCAGAAGCGGCTGCTCGCCTCGATCCACACGACGATCCAGCATCTCCAGGCACAAGAGGCGGCGCGCGAGCGCGCGGCACGGGCCGCGGCTCTCGCTCGCCTGCGGGCGCAGGTGGAGGCTCGCAAGGCGGCGGCGGCGCGTGCCGCCCAGGCCCAGCAGACGCAGCCGTCCACGTCCTCGAGCTCGTCCTCGTCCTCCGCGCCGACGGTCGTGCCGCCGCCGGTCAGCGTGCCGGCCGGGAGCGGCGGTGCCGGCCATCCCCAGGCGGCTTCGATCGCGCTCCATTACCTCGGCGTTCCCTACGTCTGGGGCGGCGCGAGCCCGAGCGGCTTCGACTGCTCGGGGCTCGTGATGTACGTCTACGCCCAGCTCGGGATCTCGCTGCCGCACTACACCGTCGCGCAGTGGAACGCGACCGAGCCCATCTCCCAGTCGGCCATGCAGCCCGGCGACCTCGTCTTCTTCAACGGACTCGGGCACGTCGGGATCTACATCGGCGGCGGCCAGTTCGTCGACGCCCCGCATACCGGGTCGGTCGTCCGCATCGACAGCATCGCGGGCTTCGGCAGCTTCGACGGCGCCCGCCGAGTTCCCTAGCTCCTACTAGGCGAGCTTCTCCCTGACGATCTGGCTCACCTGCGAGCCGTCGGCCCGGCCCGCGATCTGCGGCATGACGTCAGCCATCACGCGGCCGAGGTCGGCCATGCTCGTCGCCCCCACCTCGGCGATGACGTCATCGACGATCTCGTCGATCTCGTCCTCGGAGAGGGGCTCCGGCATGAACTCCTCGAGCACCTCGAGCTCCCGCTCCTCGGCCGCCGCCTGCTCCTCCCGACCGCCGTTGCGAAACGCCTCCGCCGCCTCGATGCGCCGCTTCCGCTCCCGCTGCAGCACCTGCAGCTCCTCCTCCTCGCTCAACGGCCGCTGCAACTCCTTCTGCGAGCTCTTCAGCGCGTTCAGGATCAGGCGCAGCGCGTCGCGGCGCTCGGCGTCGCGGGCCCGCATCGCATCCTTCAGCTCCTCGTCGATCTCCTCGATCAGACTCACGTCCAGCCGCCTTTGATGTGCCAGTGGAGATGGAACACCGTCTGGCCCGCCCCTGGGCCCACGTTGACCTCGACACGGTAATCGGTCAATCCGGCCCGCGCCGCGACGTCGGCGACGAATTCGAGCATCCGCTTCGCCTCCTCCGGCGGGAACTCGCCGATCTCGCGGAACGAGTCGACGTGCCGCTCGGGCAGGACGAGCAGGTGCGTCGGTGCCTGCGGGTTGATGTCGCGGATCGCGACGAAGCCGTCGGCCGCCGCGACGTGGTCACCCTCGCGGTAGAGGCGGCAGAAGAGACAGTCCTCGCTCATTCGGCGAGGATCCCATGTTCCGAGACCGCGGCGCCGCGGACCCGCACGAGCGCGCCGACCGGGGCCGCTTCCGCCACGAGCCACGGCGAGTAGTCGTCGCCGTAGCCGCGGCCGGGGCGGTCGACGAGGACGACGTCGTCGCGACCGACCTTGCTGCGCCAGTGCGCGAGGCATGCTTGGTGCGACGCCGCGCGCAGCCGCGCGCTCCGCTCCTTCTTCACCTGCGGCGGCACGGTGTCCTCTGCCGCGGTGCCCGTGCCCGGCCTCGGCGAGTACGGGAAGACGTGCACCTTCGTCAGGCCGGCCTCCTCGACCACGCGCAGCGTGTTCTCGAACGCGCGCTCGTCCTCGGCCGGGAAGCCGACGATGACGTCGCTCGTCAGGTTGAACTCGTCGCGCAGCGGCTCGAGCCGGCGCAGGTACGTGCCCGTCGAGTAGCGGCGCCCCATCGCGCGCAGGACGCCGTCGTCGCCCGACTGCAGCGGCACGTGCAGGTGCCGGCTCGCCGTCGGCGTCTCGCGCAGCGCGCGGACGAGCTCGCCGTCGACGTGGTTGATCTCGATCGAGGAGAGGCGCAGGCGCTCGAGCCCCGAAATCGCGCCCGCCTCCCGCACGAGGCGCGGCAGGCGGTAGCCGGCCGCGCGGTCGCGGTAGCAGCCGAGGTTGATCCCGGTGAGGACGACCTCACGATGCCCCTGGGCCGCGCGGCGGCGCACCTCCCCGAGCACGGCCTCCGCCGGCCGGCTACGGGAGGCGCCGCGCACGAGCGGGATCACGCAGAAGCGGCACGAGAACGAGCAGCCGTCCTGCACCTTGACGAAGGCTCGGACGCGGTCGAGGCGCGAGTCCGCCTGGACGCAGCCGATCGCGCCGACGCCGCCGGCCACGAAGTCCGGTGTCTCCTCACTGCGACGGGCGACGACGACCACGTTCTCGGGCAACCCGGCGAACGCGTCCCCGGCGAGGTTCGCGCCGCAGCCGGTGACGTAGACGCGCCCGTGCGTCCGCGCCGCGCGGGCGGCCTCCTTGCGCGACTTCGCCACCGCTTCGTGGGTGACGCAGCACGTGTTGACGACGGCGACGTCCGCGCCGCTTTCCAGCTCCACGTGTCCGTCCGCGAGCAGCCGCTCGCGCACGGCGTGCGCGTCGACGTGCGAGACCTTGCAGCCCAGGAAGCGGACGGAGAAGCTCGCCATCGCCGCGATGCTACTGAGCTACGGTCGTGCGAGCCCTCGCTCGACCTCCGCGATCCACCGCTCGTGCGCGTCGAGCAGGTGCTCGCCGAGGCGATGCACGAGGCGCAGATAGCGTTCGCGGTGGGGGAGCGTGGCCGCCCGCTCCGCGGCGGCCGCGAGCAGCGCGCGCTTGGCGGCGACGTCCTCGCGGAGCGCCCGCAGGCTCGCGACCACGTCCTCGTCCCGGCCGAGATCGGCGGCCAGCACGCGGACGAGCGCCTCGTGCTGGATGCGGGGCAGCCCGGACGGCTGCGCCAGCCACTCGCGCAGCGCGGCGAGGCCCTCCTCGGTCAGCTCGTAGTGCGTGCGCGGCGTCGTCCGGCCCGGCCGCCGGGTCGAGCGGAGGAGCCCGAGCCGCTCGAGCCGCTTCGGCTCGGCGTACCACTGGCTCTCGGCCGCGGCCCAGTAGAGCCCTCCCTGGGCCCGCATCATCCGCGCCAGGTCGTGCGGCCCGGCTCCGTCCCGCCCGACGAGCGCGAGGACGCAGTACGAGAACGGAGTGAGGCGGGGACTTGACAAGACTCCGGTTCGGAGCTTGGCGTAACGGCCGCAAGACTCTGTTTCGGACTTTAGGAGGAACCCGTGTCGACCATCACCTCGGCTCGCCCCGCACCGCTCTGGTTCATCGAAGGGCTCGTCCACATCCACGTCTCCGGCGAGGACACCGGCGGGCGCTATGCCGTCCTCGAGAACCACGTGCCGCAGGGCGACATGCCACCGCTGCACGTGCACCACGAGGAGGACGAGGTGTTCCACGTCCTCGAAGGTCGGTTCACGCTCTTTCTGCCTGGCACCGAGGCGCGACTTACGGCCGGACAGACGTTTCGCGCGCCACAGGGGTTCCGCACACGTATCGGGTGGAGTCGGAGACGGCGCGCCTGCTCGTCTTCTGCGCCCCGGCGCGGTTCGACGCGTTCGTGCGCGCCGTGGCCGACCCGGCGCCGGGCGAGGAGCTGCCGCCGCGCGGCCGGCCGCTCGACCCGGACCTGCTGGCCGCGGAGGCGGCGCGCCACGGGATCGAGCTCCTCGGCCCGCCCGGCGCCCTACCGGACTAGGCCCGCTCGAGCAGGTCGGCGGCCCACCCCTCGCGCACGCGCCTTCGCAGCGGTCGCCAGCCGTCGGCGCGCGGCGCGTCCCGTTCCAGGTAGCCGGACGTGACCGCGCGCTCGACGGGGAGCTGTGGGAGGATTCGTTCGACGACGTCGAGCGCGATGTTCAGGACCGCGAGCGCAGACGGAACCAGCTCCGTTCCGACGTCCACGGCGACATCGTTGGCAGCGACGTTCGCCCTCGTCGTCTCGAGGGCGACCTCGTCGACGTCGACCGCGGTCACCGGCGCGAAGCCGAGCTTGGCGGCCGCCACCGAGAGCACGCCGGAGCCGCAGCCGACGTCGAGCAGGCTCGCGGGCTCCACCTCCTGCAGCAGCTCGAGGCAGAGGCGCGTCGTCGCATGGGCGCCGGTTCCGAACGCACGGCCGGGATCGATCACCACCGCGATCGCGTCCGTCGGCGCCTCCTCCCAGGGCGGCCCGACCCAGCACCGCCCGACTCGGACTCCCTGGTGGAACGCCCGCCAGCCGTCCTCCCAGCCCTCGGCGACGTCGTCCACGGCGATCACGTCGAAGCCGAGAGGCGGCTCGTCCGCGTAGACCTCGTAGGCGCCGTCCAGCTCCTCGACGCCCTCCGGGAAGATGTGGAGCAGGAGCGCGAGCTCCGGCTCACCGCCGACGACGACGTATCGCCTCAGCGGAACGCGCTCTTGAGCTTGTCGAAGAGCCCGCCTTCTGCCCGGTCGTAGGTGCGCTCGTCCGCGCGCTCGTCGAACTCGCGCAGCAGGCGGCGCTGCTCGTCGTCCAGCCGGCGGGGCACGAGGACGTTGACGAGGATCCGCTGGTCGCCGCGGCCGTAGCCCTGCAACACCGGCATGCCGCGACCGCGGAGGACGACGATCTCGCCGGGCTGCGTCCCGGGCGGGAGATCGAGGTCCTCCTCCCCGTCGAGCGTCGGGATCGCGATCCTCGCGCCGAGCGCAGCCTGCGTGAACGTGAGGTCGACGGTCGTGTAGATGTCGTCTCCCTCGCGGACGAACCGCTCGTCGGGGCGGACGCGCACCTCGACGTAGACGTCACCCGAGCGCCCCCCGACGAGGCCGGCGTGCCCCTCGCCCGTTAGACGGATCCGCTGCCCGTGGTGGATTCCCGGCGGGATCTCGACGTCGAGCGTCCGCTCCTCGACCACGCGCCCGGCGCCGCGGCACTCGGCGCACGGCTGCTCGATCCGGCGGCCCGATCCCGAGCACTCCGGGCAGGTCTGGGTGCGGACGAACTCCCCGAACACGCTTCGGGTGACCTGTTGGAGGCGGCCCGATCCGTTGCAGGTCGGGCAGGTCGCGATCTCGCTGCCCGGCTCGGAGCCGTCCCCGCCGCAGCGTCGGCACGTCACCGCCACCTCGAAGGGGACCTCGCGCGTGACGCCGTGAGCGGCCTCCACGAGGTCGATCTCGACCGTCGCCGCGAGATCGGCGCCCCGCGCGCGCCGTCCTGCAGCCCGGCCGCCGAACAGGACATCGTCGCCGAAGAAGGCCGAGAAGAGGTCGGCGAGGCTGCCGAAGTCGACGTGCCCGGGCTGGAACCCTCCGCTCCGCAGGCCGGCGTGGCCGTAGCGGTCGTAGAGCTCACGCGTCTCGGTCTTCGAGAGCACCTCGTAGGCCTCGACCACCTCCCGGAACCGCTCCTGCGCGTCGGGCGCGTCGGACACGTCGGGATGAAGCTCGCGCGCGAGCCGCCGGAAGGCGCGCTTGATCTCCGCCTCGCTCGCCTCGCGCCCGACGCCGAGCAGGTCGTAGTAGTCGCGGTCGGTCGTGGCCATCGCCCGGAATGTAGCGAGGGGGTCTGCCGCCGAAGCCGGGCCTCAGCCCTCGTCGTAGATCGACTCGACGAAGCGCGAGAGCTCGAGCGCGGCGGACCGCACGGCTCCCAGCGCCTTCTCGTAGTCCATGCGGACGGGGCCGACGAGGCTCACCGCGCCGAGCGCCCGGTGGACGAGCCCGTAGCAGGCGCCGACGAGCGCGATCTCGGCGAGAGCGGGGTGCGCGAGCTCGTGCCCGAGCCGGACGAACGGGCGTGGCGACGTGCTCGGCTCCCCGAGCAGCTCGAGCAGGTCGGCGCGGCGCTCGACGAGCTCGAACAGGCTCCGGTAGGCGTCGAGCTCGTCGGCGCGGACCTCGCCGAGGAGATCCGCGGCGCCGCCCACGTAGAGGCGCTGCTCGGCCGAGACGAGCTCGGTGAACGCCGGCCGGAGCGCCGCGAGGAAGTCGCGCTCCGCGTTGCTCAGCCCCTCGTCCTCGAACCGGCGCCGAAGCAGCCCCGTCCCCAGCTGCAACCCGGCGACCGCCTCGTTCAGGTAGTCGCCCGCCCACTGGGCGAGGCCGGCGTCGACGGGCTCGTCGAAATGGAAGAGCCGCTTCGAGACGCCGCCGGCGGAGGTGATGACGACGACCATCACGAGCTGCGGTTGCAGCAGCAGCACCTCGACATGCCGCACGTGTGTCGCCTCGAGCGAAGGCGCCGAGACGAGCGCGAGGAGCCGCGTCACCTGGGAGAGCATCTCGGTCGTCGCCTGCAGCGCCGACTCGACCTCGTTGTTGGTGGAGGTGAGATCGAGCGGGAAGGCGGGCGGATGCGGCTCGAGCCGCCCGAGCAGCTCGTCCGCGTAATAGCGGTAGCCGCGCTCGGTCGGCACGCGCCCCGCGGAGGTGTGCGGATGGGTGAGCAGCCCGAGGTGCTCGAGCTCCGCCAGCTCGGCGCGCACCGTCGACGGCGAGACGCGCAGGTCGGAGCGCTCGACGAGCGTCTTCGAGCCGACCGGCTGGCCGGTGCCGACGAACTCCTCGACGACGCGGCGGAGTACCGCCCGCTGCCGCTCGCTCAGCTCCAGCGTTTCCTGCATTTGCAGGAGATTTTAGCCGCCGGCCCGGCGCGGACCCGCCGCTCAGGCGAGGATCTCGGCCGTCACGGCGCCGCCGAGGAAGCGCCCGCGCCGCGTCAGCGCGAGCGTCCGGCCGCCGTCGACCGCGAGGCCGAGCCGCTCGGCGCGCGCGAGCCCGCGCGCGTCGAGTGCCGAGCGGAGGCCGCCGAGCGACAGGGGCTCGTCGAGCCGGAGCCCGAGCATCAGCCGCTCGCGCGCCCGCACGTCGGCATCGAGCGGCTCGAGCTCGCGCTCCGGCAAGCGGCCGGCGGCAAGCGCCTCCAGGTAGTGGCGGAGGCGGGGGGTGTTGCGCCAGCGCAGGCTCTCGATTGTGCTGACCGCGCCGATCCCCAGCCCGAGATAGTCGCGGCCGAGCCAGTAGGCGAGGTTGTGCCGGGCGCGGAAGTCCCGCCCCTCCGCGTCAACGCGGCAGAAGTTCGCCGTCTCGTACCAGCGGTAGCCGGCGCCCGTGAGCCGCGTCACGACGCGCTCGAAGTAGTCCTCCGTCGCGTCGGCCTGGCGCACGAGCTCCGCTCCCCAGGCGTGGGTGAAGCGCGTCCCCGGCTTCGCCTCGAGCTCGTAGCAGGAGAGGTGCTCCGGTCCGAGCGCGAGGGCGTCGTCGAGGTCCGCCTCGAGATCGGAGGCGCCCTGGCCCGGGATCCCGTAGACGAGATCGAGCGATATGTTGTCGAAACCGGCATCACCAAGATGGTGCACGGCGCGTCGGACGTCGTCCGGCTGGGCAACGCGCTCGAGCACGTCGAGCAGCCTGGGCCGGAAGGTCTGCGCCCCGAGGGAGACGCGGCTCGCGCCTGCTGCGTGCAGCGCGCGGGCGACCTCCGGGGTCACCGTCTCGGGGTTCGCCTCGACCGTCACCTCCTCGGCAGCGGGCAGCGACCCTAGGAGGCGCACGAGGTCCGGCAGGGCGGTGAACGTCGGGGTGCCGCCTCCGAGGAAGACCGTCTCGAGCTCGTCGGAGAGGAGGAGGCCCCGCTGGAGCTCGAGCTCCCGCAGGAGCGCATCGACATAGCCGGCGTGCTGGCCGCGGCGGCCGACCACGGTGACGAAGTCGCAGTAGCCGCAGCGGTGGGAGCAGAACGGCAGGTGGACGTAGAGGTGGCGCGCCCGCCCGCTCACGAGCGCTGCCCCTGGCCGATGTTGAGGACCGCGAGGAACGCCTCCTGCGGCACCTCGACGGCGCCGACCTGCTTCATCCGCTTCTTGCCCGCCTTCTGTTTCTCGAGCAGCTTCCGCTTGCGCGTGATGTCGCCGCCGTAGCATTTCGCGAGCACGTCCTTCCGCTTCGCCTTCACCGTCTCACGCGCGATCACACGCGAGCCGATCGCGGCCTGGATCGCGATGTCGAACATCTGGCGCGGAATCTCCTCGCGCAGCTTGTCGACGAGCGACCGCCCTCGCTCGTAGGCGAGGCCGCGATGGACGATGAGCGACAGCGCGTCGACGGGCTCCCCGCCCACGAGCACGTCGACGCGGACGAGGTCGCCGGGCTTGAAGCCGGCGAGGTCGTAGTCGAACGAGGCGTAGCCGCGCGTCCGTGACTTGAGCTGGTCGTAGTAGTCGAGGACGATCTCCGCGAGCGGGAGCTCGTGGGTCAGATGGACGCGCTCCGGCGACAGGTACTCCAACCGCCCGAACGTGCCGCGCCGCTCGTTGTTGAGCTCCATGACGGCGCCGACGTGCTCCTTCGGGACGATGATCGAGGCGGCGACGTAGGGCTCCTCGACCTCCTCGACCTCGCGCGGGAACTCCGCCGGGTTGTGCACCTCGACCCAGTCGCCGTTCTTCTCCTTCACGCGGTAGGCGACGTTCGGCGCGGTCACGAGGAGGTCGAGGTCGAACTCGCGCTCGAGCCGTTCGCGGACGATCTCCATGTGGAGAAGCCCGAGAAACCCGCAGCGGAAGCCGAAGCCGAGCGCCTGCGATGTCTCCGGCTCGTAGACGAGCGCCGCGTCGTTGAGCTTGAGCCGTTCGAGCGCGTCGCGCAGCTCCGGGTAGTCGTCCGAGTCGGTCGGGAAGAGTCCGGCGAAGACCATCGGCTTGACGTCCTTGTAACCGGGCAGCGCCTCCTCCGCCGGCCGTCGGACGGCGGTGAGCGTGTCGCCGACGCGCAGGCGGGTCACGTCCTTCAGGCCGGTCACGACATAGCCGACCTCCCCGGCGGTCAGGCGCTCGACGGCCGTCATGGCCGGCGAGAAGACGCCGAGCTCCTCCGCGTCGAAGCGGGTGTCGGTGACCATCGTGCGGAGCCCCTCGCGGGTGGAGAAGACGCCGTCGACGACACGGACGAAGGCGACGACGCCTCGGTACTGGTCGTAGGACGAGTCGAACACGAGGGCGCGCGGCGGCGCCCCGGGGTCACCGACCGGCGGCGGCACGCGCTCGACGATGGCGTCGAGAACGGATGCGACGCCCTCCCCGGTCTTGGCGGAGATGCGCAGCACGCGGGCCGGGTCGTCACCGAGGAGGTCGGCGACCTCGATCGCCGTCCCGTCGGGATCGGCCGCGGGCAGGTCGATCTTGTTCGCGACCGGCACGATCTCGAGCCCGTTCTCGATCGCCAGGTAGGCGTTCGCGAGCGTCTGCGCCTCGATGCCCTGGGCGGCGTCGACGACGAGGAGTGCGCCCTCGCACGCCTGGAGTGCGCGCGAGACCTCGTACGTGAAGTCGACGTGTCCCGGCGTGTCGATCAGGTTGAGCTCGTGCCCTTTCCAGGTGACGCGGACCGCCTGGGCCTTGATCGTGATGCCGCGTTCCCGCTCCAGCTCCATGGAGTCGAGAACCTGCTCGCGCATCTCGCGCGCCGAGACGGCTTCCGTCAGCTCGAGGATGCGGTCGGCGAGCGTCGACTTGCCGTGGTCGATGTGCGCGATGATCGAAAAATTGCGGATCCGTGCCTGGTCCACGAGCGGCGATGGTACTCACGCACGTCCGTTTCAACCCTGGCTGCTCGAGGCGTTCACAGGCGCTCCCCCGCCCAGGGTGGGGTAGCTCTCCCTCCGCCCTCGCTACCGAGCCTATCCGCCAACCCGTGCCGTCCGGCCGGCTGCTTCATGGCGGTTCCGTGTCGAAATTCCCGTCCGCGACGCGTGGCATCCGCCCTTCAGCTCCAGATCAGGCTCGCGCCCGCCGCAGCCGCGACAACGTCTCCAGCTCGCGCACCCCCAGCAACCGGCACGCTCCGAAGAAGACTGCATAGCCGAGCCCCAGCCCGAGCCCGAGCGAGACGACCTGCGCCGGCAGCGAGTGTCCGATCCCCGAGTCGATGAGACGCCAGACGGCCCAGGCGACCGCGGCGAGGGCCGCCGAGGCGACCGTAACGAGACCGAAGCTTCGGGCCGTCTCGGTGAGCCCGAATCCGCCCATACGGCGCCGAAACAGGACGATGAGCGCCCACGTCCCGGCGATGTTCACGAGCGACGTCGAGAGCGGGATCCCCCAGATCCCGAGCCGGTAGAAGACGGCGTCGAAGAGCGCGTTCAAGCCAAGGTTTCCGAGGGCGACCCAGCTCGGGATCCACGGGGACTGCAGCGAGAAGAACCCGCGGTTCAGCATCAGCATCGTGCCGTTGAAGGTGAGGCCGAGCGCGAAGGCGGCCAGGCACGGCGCCACGATCGCGGTGTCATGAGTCGTGAAATTCCCGTGCTGATAGAGCAGCCGCACGATCGGGGCTGCGAGGACGGCGGCGGCCGCGCTCGCCGGGACGAGCAGGAACGAGATCAGCCGCAACCCCGTGACGACGGTCCGGCGGAACGCGTCCCAGTCCTCTCGCGAGGCGTGCCGGGACAGCAGCGGGAAGAGCACCGTCGCCACCGCGACGGAAAACATTCCCTGCGGGAGCATGTAGAGCCGGAAAGCGCGGACGATCGCCGCCGGCGCGAGGTGCGGGTTCAGGAAATGCGTCGCGAAGAGCTGGTCGATGACGGCGTTGATGTTGATCAGCCCGAGCCCGATGGTGACCGGCACCATGAGCACGAACGTCCGCCGCACGGCCGGGTCGTGGATGTCGATCACCATCCGCAGCCGGTCGTCGCGGCCGCGCAGCCAGGGCAACGGCAGCAAGAACTGCACGATCGTGGCGACGAGGATCGCGACCGCGTAGAAATAGAGTCTCGTCGCCTTGCTGTGCGAGCTCTCCACCCCCAGCGCGAGCCCCAGCAGGATCACGAGGTTCCACGCGACCGGCGTCAGGGCCGGAACGGTGAAGTGGTCGTAGCTGTTGAGGATCCCGACGACGATCCCCGTGAGCCCGAGGACGAGGACGAGGGGGAAGAGGATGCGCGCGAGGCCGGCGGCGAGGGCGCCGTATTGCTGGCCCGGCCCGTAATGGAAGACGGCCATCACCCACGGCGCGACGACGACGAACAGGGCGGTGAGACCGCCGAGCCCGAGCAACATCAGCCAGAAAAGCGACGAAGCGACACGCCAGGCCCGCTTCCGCTCTCCCTTGACGAGCAGATCGCTGAAGACGGGGACGAACGCGGCGGAGAGGGCGGAATCGGCGACGAGCGACCGGACGGTATTCGGGATCAGAAAGGCGATCTCGAACGCGTTCACCTTGCCGGAGATGCCGAACAGGGCGGCCTGGACGATCTCCCGGACGAGACCGATGACGCGCGAGAGCCCGGTGGCGACCGCGAAGATGACGCCCGACCGCGCGAGGCCGCGCGCGGCGTCGGGCTCCGGCTCGGCCTCGACCGGTGCCGCAACCCCGACCTGGGTCGCCTGCGCCTCTTCGTCGAGCGACCTGGCGGTCAGCTCGCCGCGGTCGCGCCGCGGACGGAGGATCGTGGTCGGCTGCTCCGCGGGATCCTGCGCGACCAGCCACGCGTCGAGCGTCGCGTCGCTCTCGAAGTACGCCGGCTTTCCCTGTTCGCGCCGGCGGCGGTCCCGCGCCAGCCGCCGCTCGTGCCGCTGCCGCTCGGCGTCGTCCACGAGGGCAGCATAGGGAGAGGGGTTGCTACCATCGGCCGGCCTGCGAGTCGCGGGTCTTTTTCGAGATGCCGAACATCAAGCAGCAGGAGAAGCGCGTTCGCCAGGCGGTGCGGCAGCGGCACGAGAACCTCCGCTGGCGCTCGACGGCGAAGACGCTCATGCGGCGCCTCACCGAGGCCGTGGCGGAGGGCGACGCGGAGGAAACCGACGCGCGTCACCGCGAGCTCGTGCGGTGGCTCGACCGGGCCGCGGCGCACGGCGCCCTGCACCGGAACACGGTGGCCCGGCGCAAGTCACAGGCGGCGAAGCTCGCCGCCGGCGCCTCGCAGAAGTAAGGCGCTAGTTCGCGCGCTCCTCGGGGCGACGGGTGATCTCGACGAGCGCCCGCTCGAGCTGCAGCTCCGGCGGAAGGCGTGAGCCTCCCTTCGCCCCCGCGTCGAGCTCGGCGAGCCGAACGATCGCCTGCGCGAGCTCCTCGGGCGCGAAGTTCGCCGCCTGCTTCGACGCCTTCTCGGCGACGAACGGGTGGATCTTCAGCCGGCTCGCGATCTCGCTCGAACGGACGCCCTCGTCCGCGAGGCGGGAGACCTTCCGCACCCGGCCGACGTGCGCGACGAGCGAGCCGACGAGCCGGACCAGCTCGCCCGAGCGCGACCGGTGCGAGCGGTCGAGCAGCGACTCCGTGGCGCGCAACGTCGCGGCGACATCGCGCCGCCCCCAGGAGTCGGTGAGGGCGAAGATCGGCGTCTCCGCACGCCCGACCGCAAGCTCCTCGACCGTCGTCCGGGTGATCTGTTCGGCGTTGGCCCAGGTCGCCAGCTTTTGGATCTCGGAGGCGAGATCGCCCACGTCGTCCCCGACAGCCTCGACCAGCGCCCGGCACGCGTCGCGGTCGGCCGAGGCGCCGAGGAGGTCGAACTGCTCGGCGATCCAGTCCGGGAGCTGCTTCTTCGACACGTCATAGGCGAGCACCTGGCCCGTCTTGGCCACTGCGTTCGCGAGCGCCGCATCGCGCTTGATTCCCTCGCCGACGAGCGCGAGCACGGTCGTCGGCGCAGGTGCGGCGAGGTAGGCCTCGATCTCCTTCACGTCGACTGCCTTCCACGCCTCGACGCCGTCCACCACGACGAGCCGCGCCTCGCCGCCGAAGAGGCCGAGGGCATTGCAGGCGGCCACCGCGTCCTCGCCCGCGGTCTCCGCGGCGTGAAGGTGCTCGGTCGCTTCCTCACCGATCCGCCCGCGCAGCCGCCGGAGTGCCAGCGCGATCTTCGGCCGGTTCGTTCCCGTCAGGAGGTAGACCGGCTTCAGCTCGCGCTCGCTCGCCACGGCGCCAAGCATAGGCGGCGGCACCGGCCGCTCCCAGGCCGAGGAGAGCGGCCGCGCGAGGCGACGTCACCTGCGCGCCCGGGACACGCGCGAACGCCCGCGCACAGGCCGCGACGAACCAGGCGCCCCAGCCGTTGAGCTGCGCCATCGCCGCGGCAACCGACGGCGCGAGGGGCGCGACCAGGGCTGTGAGGAGCGCGAGGCCCAATACCTCGACCACGACCGGAACCGCGACCACGTTCGCCGGCACCGTGACGAGGGAGATCTGGTGAAACTGGAACCATGTCACGGGTGCCGTCGCGAGGCCGCAGGCCGTCGACACCCCGATGAGCTGGGCAAGCTCGTGCGAGACGGGGTAGCCCTCGAGCGCCCGGACGACGCGCGGGGTCACGAGGAAGATCGACGCGACGGCCGCGAACGAGAGCTGGAAGCCCGCGTCGAACAGGGAGTACGGGTTCCAGCCGAGCAGGACGGCGGCCCCGACGAGCAGCGCCTGCCAGCGGTCGCGCTCACGGGCCGCGAGCCACGCGAGCGAGCCGAGGCCGGCGGCGAGCGCCGCCCGCACGACGGACGGATGGAGACCCACGGCGAGCGCGTACGAGCCGATCGCGACCAGAGCGGTGATCTGAGCCGCGTAGCTGCCGAAGCCGAGGAGCAGGACGACCGTCGCGGCTCCGCCTCCCACGGCGGCGACCTTGAGCCCGTCCACCGCAAGACAGTGGTAGAGACCCGTGGAGCGGAAGTCCGCAAGGAGCCCGTCGGCGACGTCGGACGAGCGGCCGAGGACGATCGCCTCGATCACGTCGCGCCGTTCGCCCTTCAGCCCCGGCGCGGTGTTGGCAGCGAGCCACCGGCCGACGCGGTCACCGACCGCGGCCACTCCGCTGCGTCGGCCGACGACCCGCCAGGCCTGCCCGCGCAGCACGACGTGGACGCCCTGGCGACGCAGCCACTTCGCTTCGTCGAAGCCGTTGGACGGACCGGGCGGAGCGCGCAGCTCGCCGACGAGCGCGAGGCGCGCACCTCGCGGCGGCGACCGTCCGAGTGGAAGCTCCAGCAGGACCGGTTCGTGCGCGCGCAACGTCCCCCAGCGGAGCACGACCGCCCGCATGCGCTGGTCGAAGGTGCCCACCCGCGGCGGCTCCTCGACCTCGACGACCGCCCGCTCGAAGGTGCCGACTCGGGAGGCGAGCGCGCTGCGGTCGAGCTCGCCGAGCCGCATGCCGCCCCACGCCCAGGCGACGGCCAGGACGCCCGCGGCGAGGGCCGGCCGCCGATGGCGCGGGTCCGACGCCAGGAGGCCGAGGCAGGCCAGGGCGCAGGCCACCGCGACCGTGGGAACGATCGCCGGACGGGCCGCGTTCGCGAGCGCGAAGCCGAGGCAGAGGGCGGCCATGATCGTGTGGGGCAGGCGCAGCGTCACGTCAGGGAATGACGAGGCCTTTGAGCTGCGCCATGTGCGCCGGCCCGATCCCCGGGACGCCCTGCAGCTCTTCCACCGAGTGGAACGCCCCGTGCTGCTGCCGGTAGTCGAGGATCTTCTGCGCCGTGACCGGGCCGATGCCCGGTAGGGCCTCGAGCTGCTCGAGCGTGGCCGAGTTCAGGTCGAGCGGTGCGGACGGCGAGGAGCCGGCGGCGGGAGGGCTCGCCGTCGCGACACCGGCCGCACCGCGTCCGGGGACGATCACCTGCTCGCCGTCGGCGACCGGGGCGGCGAGGTTCACGCCGTCGAGCTGTGCCTTCGCCCTCGGTCCGCCGGCGGCCGCGATCGCGTCGTCGATCCTCGAGCCGGGCCGGAGACGATAGAGCCCCGGATGACGCACCGCTCCCGCGAGGTCGACGACGAGCAGCTTGGGTGCCGAGGCCTTCGGCCTCGCAACGGGCCGCACCGGGGTGACTGCCGACGCCGCCCTCCCACCGCCGCCGAGATGCCGCGCCAGAAGGAGGAGCAGGACGACCACCGCGAGAGCGCCGCCGAAGAGCTGTCGTCGAGACAGGGCCGGGATCCGAACATCCACGTCGTCCATCGTGACAACAGAGCTGTGTCGCGTGTGTGCCGGCTTCCTCGCGGCTTCGTAGACTCGCGTGGTGGCCGACTGGGCGACCATCTCCGCGCTGGCGACCGCAGGGGGCACGCTCGCCCTCGCCGGCGTCACGCTGGCCTCGGTCCGCTCGGCGAACCGCGCGGCGCGAGTCGCCGAGCAGTCGCTCCTCGCCGCGCAGCGGCCGCTCCTCGTCCCCTCGCGAACCGAGGATCCGGCCGTCAAGGTCGGCTTCCAGGACGACGTCTGGTTCTCGGTCCCCGGTGGCCAGGCGATCGCGGAGGCGAACGACGAGGCCGACTACTTCGTGATCGCGGTTCGGAACGTCGGCACCGGGATCGCCGTCCTCCACGGCTGGCGCCTCCTCCCGGAGCTCGAGTTCGGCGCTGACGTCAGGCCGACGCCGCTCGAGGACTTCACGCGACTCACGCGCGATCTCTACGTCGCTCCCGGCGACGTCGGCTTCTGGCAGGGCTCGTTCCGCGACCTGCGAGCGAGGGCTACCGGACCGCGCGGCGCTCGATCGAAGCGCGGGAGCGGATGGGCGTCGACATCCTCTACGGTGACTTCGAGGGCGGACAGCGAGTCATCAGCCGCTTCATGCTCACGCCGCGCGAGACGGAGGAAGGCGTGCTCTGGTACGCCGGAGTCGGCCGCCACTGGAACGTCGACCGTCCGGATCCGCGGGAGCGCTAGACGACGAAGTTCACGAGCTTGCGCGGGACGACGATCGTCTTGCGCGGCTCGCCGCCGTCCAGATAGGCCCGGACGCGCTCGCTCTCGCGGGCCCTCGCAACGAGCTCGTCCTCGCTCAGCGCGGCGTCCACCTCGAGCCGGTCGCGCACCTTGCCGTTGACCTGGACGACGAGCTCGAACGTCTCGCGGACGAGCTGTTCCTCGTCGGCCTCCGGCCACGGCTCCTCCCACAGCCGCTCGTGGCCCAGCACACCCCACAGCTCCTCGGCGACGTGGGGCGCGTACGGCTGGATCAGCGAGACGGCCGTCTCCGCAGCGAAGCGCGCGTCGGGCGCGTCGACCGCGCCGGCGAGCTCGTTCACGAGCTCCATCAGCGCCGCGATCGGGGTATGGAACTGGAATCGGCGCAGGACGTCGTCCGTGACCCGCGCGATCGTCTCGTTCGCCTTCCGCGCCAGCGCGCCTTGGCGCTCGCCCGGAGACGGCGCCGTCTCCGCGACCTCGTGCACGACGCGCCACAAGCGCCGCAGGAAGCGGACGATGCCCTCGATGCCCGAGTCCGTCCACTCCATGTCCTGGTCGGCGGGGCCCATGAAGAGGATGTAGAGCCGCACGGCGTCGGCGCCGTACGCGTCCACGACCGCGTCCGGCCCCTCCGTGTTCCCCTTCGACTTCGACATCTTCGTCCCGCCGAGCGTCACCCAGCCCTGGTGGAAGAGACGGGCGAAGGGCTCCCGGAACCCGACCATCCCCCAGTCGTTCAGCGCCTTGACGAAGAAGCGCGAATAGAGCAGATGACCGGTCGCGTGGTCGATGCCGCCGATGTACTGGGAGACCGGCAGCCAGTAGTCGACGACGAAGCGGTCGAACGGCGCCTCGTCGTTGTGCGAGTCGATGTAGCGCAGGAAGTACCAGGAGGAGTCGACGAACGTGTCCATCGTGTCGGGGTCGCGCCGCGCCGGCTCGCCGCACCGCGGGCAGTCCACGTTCATGTACTCCTCGTCGGCCGCGAGCGGCGGCTTGCCCTGCGGGGCGTAGTCCTCGATGTCGGGCAGGATCACCGGCAGCTCGTCCTCGGGCACCGGGACGACGCCGCAGCGCTCGCAGTGGACGAACGGGATCGGGCAGCCCCAGTAGCGCTGTCGTGACACGCTCCAGTCGCGCAGGCGGTAGTTGACCGTCGCCTTGCCGCGGCCTTCCGCCTCGAGCGCCGCGACGATCGCCTGCGCGCCCTCGGCGGCCGGCATCCCGTCGAAGCGGCCCGAGCCGACGAGCCTCCCCTCCTCGTCGATCACGACCTTCGCGGGTAGCGCGAGCGTCTCGGCGAACTCGCCGTCGCGCTCGTCGTGCGCCGGGACGGCCATGATCGCGCCCGTCCCGTAGTCCATCAGTACGTAGTCGGCCACCCAGATCGGCAGCCGCTCGCCGTTGACCGGGTTGACCGCGTGGAAGCCGGTGAAGATGCCGGTCTTCTTCGTCTCCGCCGCGCGCTCCTCGACGGGCCGCGCGCCGGCGTGGCGCGCGTACTCCCTCGCCTCCTCGCTCGCGCGCGACTCGACGAACGGATGCTCGGGCGCGACGACGAAGAAGGTCGCCCCGTAGAGCGTGTCGGCGCGGGTCGTGAAGACGGCGATGTCCTCGCCCGTCTCCTCGACGCGGAACAGGATCTCGGCGCCCTCGGAGCGGCCGATCCAGTTGCGCTGGATCGCCATCGTGCGCGCCGGCCACTCCGCGCCCTCGTACTCGAGCAGCTCGTCGGCGTACGAGGTCGTGCGCATGTACCACTGCGTCATGTTCCGCAGCTCGACCTCGGCGCCGCAGCGCTCGCAACGGCTGTCGACGACGTACTCGTTGGCGATCACCGTCTGGTCGTTGGGGCACCAGTTGACGGGCCCCTCCTTGCGGTAGCAGAGGTCGTGCGCGACGAACTGCTGGAACAGCCACTGCGTCCAGCGGTAGAAGCTCGGCTGGTGGGCGGCGACCTCGCGGTCCCAGTCGATCGCCCAGCCGAGCCGCTTCATCTGGGCGCGCATCTTCTCGATGTTCCGCTCGATCGTCTCGCGCGGGTGCCGGCCCTCGCGGATCGCGGCGTTCTCGGCGGGGAGGCCGAACGCGTCCCAGCCCATCGGCCGCACGACGTTCCAGCCGCTGCGGCGGCGGACGTGCGTCTGGATGTCGCCCATCGTGTAGTTGAGGACGTGGCCCATGTGCAGGCTCGGGCCCGACGGGTACGGCAGCATCTCGAGCTGGTACCAGTGGTTCTCCTCCGTCGGGGAACCCGGGACGGGGTTCGGGACGTGGAAGGCCCGCTCGTCCTCCCAGACGCGCTGCCACTTCGCCTCGATCTCGTGCGGGTCGTATCTCGGTGTCATCGGACAAGCCCTCTGGAACGAAAAAACCTCTCCGAGGAGAGGTCGTGGGGAGATCGGCGCGGCTTTCCGCCGCGTGTTCCTCCCTGAACTAGATAAGAAGCAGCTCCTGCATCGGGCTCTCGATACTAGCAGGGTGCTCGAGATCCTTCCGGAAACCGCGCGGATCGAGGACGGGGAGCTCGCGCTCGGCGGTGTTCGCGCGGGCGAGCTGGCGGAGCGGTACGGGACGCCGCTTCTCGTCTACTGCGAGGCGACGATCCGGAGCCGGGTGCGCGCCTACCGCGAAGCGGCGCCAGGGGCGCTCCTCGTGTACGGGACGAAGGCGTTCGCCAACGTCGCGCTCCTGCGGCTGCTGGCGGAGGAGGGTGTCGGCGCCGACGTCTCGACGCTCGGCGAGCTCGCGTTCGCGCGGGCTGCCGGGATCCGCGGCGAGCGGATCGTCTTCCACGGCAACAACAAGTCGCAGGAGGAGCTGCGCGCCGCGGCGCAGGCCGATGCGCTCGTCGTGCTCGACTCGCCCGGCGAGGCGGAGGCGGCCGCGGAGGCCGGCGTGCGGCGGGTGCTGGTCCGGCTCACGCCCGGGGTCGAGGCGCTGACGCACCGCTCGATCCGGACCGCGCACGAGGGGTCGAAGTTCGGCCTCGCCCCCGACGCCGCCGAGCGCGAGGTCGAGCGGGCGCGGGAGCTCGGCCTCGACGTCGAGGGCGTGCACGTGCACGTCGGCTCGCAGCTCGAGCGGCCCGACGAGAGCGTGCTCGCGCTCGAGCGGGTGCTCTCGTTCCTCGAGCGGCTGGAGTGGACGCCTCGCGTCCTCGATCTCGGCGGCGGGCTCGGCGTGGCGCACAACCGCGAGGAGCGGCTACCCGGCGTGGCCGAGTTCGTGCGGCCGCTCGTCGAGCGGGTTCCCGACGGCGTGTCGCTGATCCTCGAGCCCGGCCGCTCGCTCGTCGGCCGCGCGGGCGTGACGCTCTACCGCGTCGGCTCGGTGAAGGAGACGGGCGGCGTCGTGTACGCCGCGATCGACGGCGGCATGTCCGACAACCCGCGCCCGCAGCTCTACGGAGCGCGCTACGAGGCGCTCCTCGCGAACCGGGCGGACGATGCGCCGAGCGGCGTCTACCGCATCGCGGGCAAGCACTGCGAGTCGGGCGACGTCCTGATCGAGGCGGCGGAGCTGCCGGGGCCGCGGCCCGGCGACCTGCTCGCGGTGCCGGCGACCGGCGCGTACACGCTCGCGCTCGGTTCGACCTACAACGGCGTGCCCCGGCCCGAGGTCGTGCTCGTGACGGACGGCGAGTCTCGCCCGATCCGTGCTCGGGAGACCGTGGACGACCTTCTACGCTTCGAGGTGCCATGAGGCTGGCGCGGGTACCGGGAGTCGTGCTGATCGCGGTGGCGGCCGCGATGTGGGGAAGCGACCCGCTGCTGCGCAAGTCGATCCTCAGTGTCCCGGCGAGCACGATCGTGTTCGGCGAGCACGTCTTCCTCGTCCTGCTCACGCTCCCGCTGCTGCTGCCGGCGCTGCGGGCGGTGCGCGCGGCCGGCGCGCGCTACGTCGCGGCCGCGGTCGTCGTGGGCGCCGGAGCGTCGGGAGCGGCCACGATCCTGTTCACCCAGGCGCTGCAGCACGACTTCGTCTCGGCCGTCGTGATGCAGAAGGCGCAGCCGCTCGTCGCGGTCCTGGGAGCGGCGGCGATCCTCGGCGAGCGCCCGCGCCCGCGCTTCGCCTGGTTCCTGCTCGCCGGTCTCGGCGGCCTGTGGCTCGTCAACCAGGCGCATCCGCTCGATCCGAGCGCGAAGGGTCTTCGCGCGGTGCTCGAGGCGCTCGGCGCCGCCGTGCTCTGGGCTCTCGGCACGGTGCTCGGCCGCTACCTCGTCCGGCGCGTCTCCTTCGAGCACGTCCTTGCGCTGCGTTTCCTTTTCGGCCTCGCCGCGTCGGCGGTCGCGGTCGTCGCGCTGAACGCGGAGTGGTTCGCGGGAGCGCGCGCGAGCGGCTGGATCCTCTCGCTCGCACTCGTCACGGGTCTCTTCTCGCTCACGCTCTACTACTACGGGCTGCAGCGCACGCCGGCCGTCCTCTCCTCGCTCGCGGAGCTCACGAACCCCGCGGTGCTCGTCGTCGCGGGCATCTACGCCTTCAACGTCGGGCTCGTCTGGTCGCAGTGGCTCGGCTTCGCGATCATCGTCGTCGTCGTGACGCTGTTGCCGATCGAGCGGCGCCGCGTCGTCGTGGAGCGGCCCGGCGAGCTGGTTCCGGCCGCGGCCTCCGCGTAAGCTCACGCGGTGGACCTGCGCGACACGCAGGAGGAGGCGGAGTTCAGGGGCGAGCTGCGCGCGTGGGTCGAGGCGAACACTCCCGCCGAGAAGCGCGGCGGCCGGGGCGGGGCGCAGCGGTTCGAGGATCCGTTCGTCCGCGAATGGAGCCGCAGGCTCCACGACGCCGGCTACGCGGGCCTGACCTGGCCGAAGGAATACGGCGGCGCCGGCGCCCCGCCCAGCTTCCAGGCGATCCTGTACGAGGAGCTCGCCGCCGCGCAGGCGCCGGCCCACGTCGGCGTGATCGGCCTCGGCATGGCCGGCCCGACGATCATCGCGCACGGGACGGAGGAGCAGAAGGCGCGCTACCTGAAGCCGATCCTCGCCGCCGACGAGATCTGGTGCCAGGGCTTCTCGGAGCCGGACGCGGGCTCCGACCTCGCCGCCGCCCGCACGCGTGCCGAGCGCCGCGGCGACGTCTACGTCGTCAACGGGCAGAAGGTCTGGTCGTCGTTCGCGCACATCGCCGACTTCTGCATCCTCGTCACCCAGAGCGACCCCGAGGCCCCGCGCTATCGCAACCTCACGTACCTCCTCGTGGACATGCACGCGCCGGGCGTCGAGGTGCGGCCGCTCCGCCAGATCACCGGCGAGGCGGAGTTCAACGAGATCTTCTTCACCGACGTCGAGGTGCCGGTCGAGAACCGCCTGGGAGACGAAGGCGACGGCTGGCAGGTGGCAATGACGACGCTCCTGCACGAGCGGGCGACGCTCGGCTTCGCTCTCACCGCCACGCTCGACGCGCTCTTCGCGCGGCTGCTCGAGGAGGCGCGCGGGCTCGATCCCGCGCCGCACGTGCGTGAGGCGCTCGCCCGCGAGTGGATCGAGCTGCAGGCGCTGCGCTTCACGAGCTACCGCGCGCTCGGCACGTACGAGCGCACCGGCGTCCCCGGGCCCGAGGGCTCGGGCGTGAAGCTGCGCTGGTCGGAGGCGAACCAGCGTCTGACGAAGCTCGCGCGCGAGCTGCGCGGCGCGGAGGGGATCCTCGACGACGGCTGGTGGAACCACCAGCAGCTCCGCAGCCGCGGCAACACGATCGAGGCCGGCACGTCGGAGGTCCTGCGCAACATCATCGCCGAGCGCGTGCTCGGCCTCCCCCGAAGCCGCTGATGGACTTCACGCTCTCCGAGGACCAGCTCGAGCTGAAGCACGCGGCGCGCGCGTGGCTCGGCGACCGCTTCCCGCTCGATCGGGCCTGGGAGGACCAGGACGACCGCTGGCGCGAGCTCGAAGGGCTCGGCTGGCTCGACGTCGCCGGGGCGGGCCTCGGCTTCGTCGAGGAGGCGCTGCTGCTCGAGGAGATGGGGTACGCCTGCTACCCCGGCTTCTACCTCGGGCACGTCGCATCGGTGCCGGGCGGCGGCGAGATCGCCACCGTCGATCCGACGCGGCCCTATCGGCAGGTGGAGGAGACGCCGCGCTTCCGCGCCGCCGCGGCCGCCGAGGCGCTCGGCGTCGCCCAGCGTGCCCTCGACCTCGGCGTCGAGCACGCGAGGACGCGCGTCCAGTTCGGCAAGCCGATCGGCACCTACCAGGCCGTCTCCCATCCCCTCGCGCAGACGTACACCGACGTCGAGCTCGCCCGCTCGCTCGTCTACTGGGCCGCGTGGTGCGTCGCGGAGGAAGACGACCATGCCGCTCTCGCGGCCGCCGCGGCGAAGGCGTTCGCGACGGAGGCCGCCGTGACGGCGTGCGAACGTTCGATCCAGGTGCACGGCGGCATCGGCTTCACCTGGGCGCACCCGCTGCACCGCTTCTACAAGCGCGCCCTCTGGCTCGAGGGCTTCGGGGCCCGGCCGGCCGAGCTCCGGCTCGAGGTCGCGAACTCGCTGCTCGCATAGGAGAATGAGCCGGATGGAAGGCCTGATGATGGACTTCCCGCTCACGCTCACGCACCTGCTGCGCCGCGCGGAGACGTTCTTCGGCGACGGTGAGATCGTCACGCGACTCCCCGACAGGAGCTTCCACCGCACGAACCACCGCGAGACGCTGCGGCGCGCGCGCCGGCTGGCGGCGGCGCTGCGCAAGGCAGGGCTGGAGCGCGGCGACCGCGTCGCCACCCTGTGCTGGAACCACCACCAGCACCACGAGGCGTACTTCGGCATCCCGTGCGGCGGCTTCGTCCTCCACACGCTCAACCTCCGCCTCCACCCCGGCGACCTGAACTACATCGCGACGCACGCAGGCGACCGGGCCGTGATCGTCGACCGCGCGCTTCTGCCGCTGCTCGAGCAGTTCCGGAAGGGCACGCCGATCGAGCACGTCTGGGTCGTCGAGGACTCCTACGAGGAGCTGCTCGCCTCGGCCGAGCCGGACGAATGGGAGGACCCGGAGCTCGACGAGCGCGAGGCCGCGGCGATGTGCTACACGAGCGGCACCACCGGCCGGCCGCGGGGCGTCGTCTACTCGCACCGCTCCTCCGTCCTGCACGCGCTCGGGGTCGGCGCCAACAACCCACTCGGGCTCGGCTTCGGCATCGACGACGCGGTCATGCCGGTCGTGCCGATGTTCCACGCGAACGCGTGGGGCTACCCGTATCTCGCCACGATGCAGGGCGCGAAGCTCGTCTACCCCGGTCCGCATCTCGATCCCGAGACGCTGCTCGACAACATGGAGGCCGAGCGCGTCTCGTGGGCCGCCGGCGTGCCGACCATCTGGATGGGGATCCTCGAGCGGCTCGACGCCGAGCCGGGCCGTTGGGACCTCTCGGCGACGAAGGCGATGCTCGTCGGCGGTTCCGCCGTGCCGCGCGCGATGATCGCGGCATTCGAGCAGCGGCACGGCCTGCGCATCTGCCAGGGCTGGGGCATGACCGAGACGTCGCCGGTCGCCTCGACGGTCGCGCTCCCGTACGACCTCGCGGAGGCCGACGACGAGACGCGCTGGGACTTCCAGGCGACGGTCGGCTTTCCGCTCCCGTTCGTCGAGGTTCGCGCCCGCGCCGGCGACGAGGGCGTGCCGTGGGACGGCGAGGCGATGGGCGAGCTCGAGGTGCGCGGGCCTTGGGTGGCGGCGGCCTACCACGACGCGCCCGAGACGGCCGACCGCTGGACGGAGGACGGCTGGTTCCGCACCGGCGACATCGTCTCGATCCATCCGCGCGGCTTCATCCAGATCAAGGACCGCGCGAAGGACGTGGTCAAGTCGGGCGGCGAGTGGATCTCGTCGGTCGAGCTCGAGAACGCGCTCATGGCGCATCCCGCCGTGGCCGAGGCGGCGGTGATCGCCGTGCCCGACGAGAAGTGGGGCGAGCGCCCGCTCGCGGTCGTCGTCCTGCGCGAGGGCGCGGGCGCGACGGCGGAGGAGCTGCGGGAGTTCCTCGCGCCGAGGTTCGCGAAATGGTGGGTGCCCGACCGGATCGAGTTCGTGGACGAGATCCCGAAGACGAGCGTCGGCAAGTTCCGGAAGACGGCGCTGCGCGAGCGGTTCGCGGGTGCAGATGCCGCGCCGCTGCACCAGTGAGAGCCGCCGTCCTCCCGGACGTCGACGCGCCGTTCGAGCTGCGCGAGGTGCCCGATCCGGTCCCGCAGGAGGGCGAGGCGCTCGTGCGGGTGCGCGCGGCGGGGCTCAACTTCCTCGACGTCCTGATCCGGCGCGGGCGCTATCCGCAGATGCCGGAGTTTCCCGCCGTGCTCGGCTACGAGCTCTCGGGCGAGCTCGCGGACGGCTCGCGCGTGATGGCGCTCATCACGGGCGGCGCGTACGCCGAGCTCGCCGCCGTGCCGCACTCCGCGCTCGCGCCGCTGCCGGACGGCGCGACCTTCGCCGAGGGCGCCGGCTTCCTCCTCACGTTCCTCACGGCGTACGTCCCGTTGACGCGGCAGGTGCGGGTCGGCGAGGGCCAGACGGTGCTGGTGCACGCGGCGGCCGGCGGCGTCGGCACGGCCACGATCCAGGTCGCCCGGGCGCTCGGAGCGCGGCTGGTCGCCGCGGTCGGCTCGGCCGAGAAGCTCGAGGTCTGCCGGGAGCTCGGGGCCGAGGAGGCGTACGTGTACGACGAGCTGCCGGACGACCTCCGCGTCGACGTCGTCGTCGACCCGGTCGGGGGCGAGCTGTTCGAGGCCGCCGTCGCGCGCTTGCGGCCGCTCGGCACCCTCGTCGCCATCGGCTACGCGGGCGGGCTCTGGCCCGAGCTGCGGCCGGCGCAGCTCGTCGGACGGAACGTCGGCGTGCAGGGCGTCTACATCGGCCGCCTCCTCCGGCACGCGCCCGAGGTCGTCGCTGCCGCGACGGAAGAGCTGCTCGAGCTCTGGCGGGCCGGGACGATCCGCCCCCTCGTCGGCGCCGAGCTCGCGCTCGGCGAGGTCGAGCAGGCGCATGCGCTCATGGAGTCGCGCCGCAGCGTCGGCAAGGTCCTGCTCGTCCCGTGAAGGCGCTGGTGACGGGAGGCCGCGGCGGGATCGGCTCGGCGATCTGCGCGCTCCTCGACGAGCCGGTGGTGCTCGACCTGCCGGAGTTCGACGTCGGCGAGCCCGACGCGTGGCGGGCGCTCGACGGCGAGTTCGACGCCGCCTTCCTCAACGCCGGGATCGTGACCGGCGAGCGCGACCCGGCGGCGCTCGGCGACGAGCAATACCGGCGCGTCGTCCGGACGAACGTGGACGGAGTCGTCTTCGGCATCCGGGAATGCGCGGGACGGCTGATGCCCGGCGGCGGCTCGATCGTCGTCACGGCATCGCTCGCAGGCCTCAGAGACGTTCCGCTCGATCCGGTCTACGCGCTGACGAAGCACGCGGTCGTCGGCCTCGTGCGCAGCGTCGCGCCCCATCTCGCCGTGCGCGGAATCCGGATCAACTCGATCTGCCCCGGCCTCGTGGACACGACGATGGCCAGCGACGAGCTGCGGGAGCTCGTCGGCGTCGAGCTCATGGAGCCGGCGTTCGTCGCCGAGGCGGCGCTGCGCGTGCTCGAGGACGACGAGACGGGCCGGGCCCGGGTCGTACAGCCGAACCGGGTCGAGCCGTTCCGCTTCCCGGGTGTCCCGGGGCCGCGGTGAGCCCGCGCGCGAGAAAGCCGTGGGGCGAGGCGCCGCCGCCCGACCCGCACGTCTGGAACACGCTCCGCTACCGGGGCGTCGAGCAGGCGGACGGCCGCGCGGTGATCGAGTGGGACGCGGCGCCCGAGTACTGCTTCCACTCCCCGTCGGGCCCGATCGTCCACGGCGGCATGGTCGCCGCGCTGCTCGACACGGCGATGGGCGGCGCCTGCTGGACGCTGATGGCGGAGGACGAGGACTTCCTCACCGCAGACCTGCGCACCGAGTTCCACCGCTCGGCGCGGCCCGGCACGCTGAGGGCCGAGGGGCGGGTCGTGCAGCGGAACCGGCGCGTCGTCTTCTGCGCCGCGGAGCTCTATCAGGACGGAGAGCTGGTCGCGAGCGCCCGCTGCACCCAGATCGTGCGGCGAAACTCGAGCGCGTAGCGGCATAGCCGTACCGACGAAAGGACTCGCGCAGGCCAGAGTCAGCGCTTCAGGGCGACCACTACGGGGCCGCCGAGGCGGGTCACGGCGGGGGACAGGCGGATGTCGACCCCGCCGTCGGTATAGCCCTCCTTTGCGCACCAGACGTTGTCTGCAATCGGGTAGTGGGGTGGCTTCAGTCCCGGCGGAGGAGGGCCCGCCGAGCTCCCAGCCTCGAAGTGGCCGTGATAGATGATCAGGTAGCAGCCGTTCCGCTCCGCGGCAGTGTCTTTGAACACGGTGTCGGACACAGCCTTGTTGATCGCGCTTCGGGAGCTTGGGCCGTACACCTCGACCGTCGTTCCGGTCACGCCCCTGTTGCTGCCCGAGCGGATCAGTCTGACGAGGGCGGGAGGCAGCTTATGGCTGCCGCCGCCTCCCAGTCCGAGCCTTGTCCCGACCCCCCCGCAAGCACCGCGACAGCGAGTACAGCCGCCAGCGCCCGCCGTTTCCGCATACGTCGCTTCGCCTCCGCGATGAGCGGATCAACCCATTGGAGCAGCGGCAGAGCATGCGACGTCATAGCACCATTATCGGTAGCACCACGCACTCCCGTCAAGTTGCGTGTTCAGGGGCATTCCGGAGCACTCGCCCAAGCGAGTGCGTCTCTCTTCAAGGCTCAGGACGCCAACCCGGAGGGGGTGGCCAATAGGGCGGCTCCCCGCTCGTTGGCGCTGGCGTCCTCCCACCACGCCTCGGGTAGCGCGAGAGCATCGTGAAGGCCGCGCAGTCGATGATGCAAAAGAGCGCGCCGAATCCGACGAAGATGTGCGCGGTCTGGAGCTTCACGTCCAGCCAGCGACCATGGCTCACACACTTGTGTTCAGTGTCGTGGTTCGCGTAGAGCGGCCAGTGGCACCCGGCGGGGGCGTCGGAATACGGCGCTGCCGCCTCCCATTGCCCGGCGCGGCCCACCGCGATCCCGAAGCTCACGATTGCGGCTGCTAAGACGAGCGCCAACCAGATCCGTAGGAGTCGTGGCGTCGTCTTCCAGAGGAAGGCCACGAGGTCAGAGCGTCGAAACTCCGCCCCTCGTTCGTAGATCATCCGAACATGACGAAGAAGCCGAGCAGCCCTGACAGGAAGGCGGTAACCAACACGGGATCACCGGCCCGGTTGCCAAAGCCCGGGTCGCCCCACCAGGCGAGGCTGACGGCGACGCAGACCGAAGCGATTGCCCCCGTGTAGATCGCGCACGCCCGTGTGGCGTAGTCCATCGCTATCTCACTGTAGTTCGACGGCTCGGCTCAGGACTTTTACGGGACACTGGCCCAGCCGAGCGTCCTGCAACCCGACTAAAGGACGTACTCCCAGCCCGGCTGCCAGATGAACGGCTCGACCATCGCCTCCTCGAGGTCGCGGCCGTTCGCGACGACCTCGAGCGCGAGGCGGGTCGCGCTGTGGCCGATCACGAGGACTCGCTCGCCGTCGCGCTGCTGTCGCAGCTCCTCCAGGAAGCCGGCGACGCGCGCGACCGCCTGCCGCCAGCTCTCCCCGCTCGGATAGGGGACGTCGAGGTGAGCGGCGCGATCGTGGATCGGACCCGGTGTGCCGTTCAGCTCGCCGTAGTCGCACTCCCGCAGTCGCTCGTCCGCGACGAGCGGCAGCGGGGAGCCGGCGAACGCGATCTCGGCCGTGTCGACCGCGCGACGGAGGTCGGACGTGAAGACCACCGAGAGCCCGTGGTCGCGGCGCCGCTCGCCGAGCTCACGCGCCTGCGCGCGGCCTGTCGCCGTGAGCCTTCCCGGCAGCCAACCGGTCGCGATCCCCGCTTCGTTGTCCTCGCTCGTCGCGTGCGTCTCGAAGACGACATCGACGCTCACCGCCAGCCGAGCCGCCGCTCGAGGCTCGCCTTCACCCGGGGCCAGTCGTCGTCGATGACCGCATACCAGGCGGAGTCACGTCGCTCGCCGCCGCGCACGAGCATGTGCTTGCGGAAGACGCCCTCGAACTCGGCCGGCAGCGCCGCGAGCGCCGCCCGCGCCCGCTCGTTCGTCGCGTCCGTCTTGAACTCGACCCTGAGGTAGCCCTCGTCCTCGAACGCGTGGCGCAGCAGGAGGTACTTGGCTTCGGTGTTGGCTCCCGTCCCCCACGCCTCGGGCCGCAGCCACGTGTTGCCGATCTCGACCACGCGATCGGCGGGGCGGTCGTTGAGGAAGCTCGTATGGCCGACGAGCCCGTTCTCGAAGTAGTGAGCGAAGCCGAGCTCGACCGACTCGAGCCACTCGCGAAAGCGGTCGCGGCTCTCGTGGCCGCGCACGCGCATCAGCCGCCAGGTGCGCTCGTCCTGCGCGAGCTCCCAGAGCGGCTCCTCGTGACGGGGCTCGAGCGGCTCGAGCCTCACGCGCCGTCCCTCGAGCGTCACGTGAAGCGCCAGCCGTCCCCCTCCGCGAACGAGCGCAGGATGCGGCGCGCGACGACGGCCTTGTGCACCTCGTCGGGGCCGTCGTAGACCCGCCCGCCGCGAGCGAGGCGCCACATGAGCGCGAGCGGCGTGTCGTCGGTGAGGCCGAGGCCGCCGTGCACCTGGATGGCCCGGTCGAGCACCTCCCCGAGCACGCGCGCCGCGAAGAATTTGACCAGCGAGATCTCGACGCGCGCCTCGTCCCCCTCGTCCAGGCGGCGCGCAGCCTGCAGCGTCATGAGCCGGCACGCCTGGATGTCGGCCGCCGACTCGGCGATCCAGCTCTGCACGGTCTGCTTCTCGGCGAGCGGGCCGCCGAACGCCTCGCGTTCGAGCGCCCGCGCGCACATGAGCTCGAAGGCGCGCTGCATCTGGCCGAGCCAGCGCATGACGTGGTGGATCCGGCCCGGCCCGAGCCGCTTCTGGGCGATCCGGAAGCCGTCGCCCGGCTCGCCGAGCGTGTTCGCGAGCGGCACCCGCACTCCGGTGAAGCGCGTCTCGCAGTGCGTCCCCCACCCGCGGCCCTCGTGGCCCATCACCGGGATCCGACGGACGAGCTCGTAGCCGGGGGTGTCGGTCGGGACGAGGATCATCGAGGCGCGCCGGTGCGGCTCGGCCTCGGGCTCGGTCACGACCATGACGATCCCGAATGCGGCGCCGTCGGCGCCCGACGAGAACCACTTGTGGGCGTCGATCACCCACTCGTCGCCGTCGCGTACGGCGCGCCCGCGCATGAGCGTGGGGTCGGAGCCGGCCACCTCCGGCTCGGTCATGCCGAAGAACGACCTGACCTCGCCGGCCACGAGCGGGCGCAGGAACCGCTCCTTCTGCTCGCCGGTGCCGTACAGATGGAGGATCTCCGCGTTCCCCGCGTCCGGCGCCTGGCAGCCGAAGACGCGCTGCGCCACATGGCTGCGGCCGATCTCCTCGTTGAGGTCCGCGTACTCGAGGAAGCCGCTCCCCGACCCGCCCGCCTCCGGCGGCAGGTGCGGCGCCCAGAGGCCCGCTTCCTTGGCCTTCTGTTGCAGCTCGCGGACGAGCGCGTCGGCCGCGTCGTCCTCCCGGATGAGCGCCTGCTCGTTCGGGTAGACGCGCTCCTCCATGAACGCGCGCACGCGCTCGCGCCGCTTCTCCACAGCGGCGATGATCGCAGACGTGCGGGAGGCGCTTCAGGAGGTGCTGGGCCCGATCTCGGAGCCGGTGCTGCTCGCCGGCGGCGCCTCCAAGGAGGCGTGGGCCGTGGACGCCGAAGGTGTGCGGCTGCTCGTGCGGCGCGCCGCGGTCGGCGTCATCCACCGTCACACGCTCTCGCTGCGGCACGAGTTCGAGGTGCTCGGCGCCGCGTGCGACGCGGGCGTCAAGGCGCCGCGGCCCATCGCCTACATCGAGGACCTCGACGGCCGGGAGGCGTTCGTCATGGAACGGCTCGAAGGCGAGACGATCGGACGGCGCGTCGTGCGTATGCCCCTGCCGGAGCGGCTGCCCGTGCAGATGGCGGAGGAGCTGGCCAAGATCCACGCGCTGGCACCCGAGCGCCTGCCGTTCCTCGAGGAGGCCTCGATCGAGCGTCTCGTCGACGAGCTGGACGAGGTCGGCGAGCCGCATCCCGCGATCGAGCTCGGTCTCTGGTGGCTGCGCGAGCACCGGCCGCCACGGCGCGATCCGGTCGTCGTCCACGGGGACTTCCGCGTCGGCAACCTCGTCGTGGACGAGAGCGGCCTCGTCGGCGTCCTGGACTGGGAGTTCGCGCACCTCGACGATCCCGCACGCGACCTCTCCTTCGGGCTCGTCCGCGCGTGGCGCTTCGGCGTGCCCGAGAAGCGGCTCGGCGGGATCGGCGACGTCGAGCCGTACCTCGAGCGCTACAACGAGCTCACCGGCTTCGACGTCCGCCCCGAGGAGCTCGACTACTGGGAGCTCGCGGGGAACGTCGCCTGGGCGATCGGCTGCCTCACGCAGGCGCAGCGGCACCTCAGCGGGCAGGACCGGAGCGTCGAGCTCGCCGTCCTCGGCCGGCTCGGCGCCGAGGTGGAGTACGAGATCTGCCATCTCCTCGAGCGGCAGGGCGTGACGTGAGCGAGCGCCCCACCGCGGAGGAGCTCGCCGAGGCGATCGAGGAGTTCCTCGCCGGCGAGGTCCTCCCCACCCTGGACGACCACCGGTCGCGGTTCCGGATGCTCGTGGCGCTGAACGCGCTCGGCATCGTGCGGCGGGAGCTCGCGAGGCTCCCCGCGGAGGACGACGCCGAGCTGCGGGAGCTCGCCGCGCGGATCCGGGCCGGAGGCGTCGCGCCCGGGACGCTGGAGCGCGTGCGGGCCGGCGTCGCGGCGCGCCTCCGGATCGCGAGCCCGCACTACCTCGAGAGCTATCGCGCCGGCGAATAAGCTCCCCCCGTGCCCGATCTGAGCGGCAAGGTCGCGATCGTCACCGGCGCGGGCCGCGGAATCGGCCGCTCGCACGCGCTCGCGCTCGCGCGCGCCGGGGCGAAGGTCGTGGTCAACGACCTCGGCGCCGGGCTGGCGGGTGAGGGATCGGATCCCGGGCCCGCGGAGCAGGTCGTCGAGGAGATCCGCGCCGCCGGCGGCGAGGCCTCCACGAACGGCGAGAACGTCGCGGACTTCGCCGGCGCGGAGCGCCTGGTACGGCAGGCGATCGACGAGTTCGGCCGCCTCGACATCCTCGTCAACAACGCCGGGATCCTCCGCGACCGGATGCTCGTGAACATGACCGAGGACGAGTGGGACGCGGTGATCGCCGTCCACCTCAAGGGCCACTTCGCCCCCACACGCCACGCCGCTGCGTACTGGCGCGAGCGTTCCAAGGCCGGCGAGGAGGTGCGCAGCCGGGTCGTCAACACGTCGAGCCCGTCCGGCGTCTTCGGCAACGTCGGCCAGGCGAACTACGGCGCGGCGAAGGCCGGCATCGCCGGCTTCACGATCATCGTCGCGCAGGAGCTGCAGCGCTACGGCGTCACAGTCAACTGTCTCGCGCCGAACGCACGCACGCGCATGACCGAGGAGACGTTCCAGATGAGCCCGCCGCCGGAGGGTTTCGACCCGCTCGACCCGGCGAACGTCTCGGCCGTCGTCGTCGCGCTGTGCGCCGACGAGGCGCAGGCGATCACGGGCCAGGTGCTCCACGTCTGGGGCGGCTCGGTCAACGTGCTGCGCGGCTGGAGCGCCGACGTGCTGCTCGACGCACCGGACGGCTGGGAGCCGAACACCCTGCTCGCCGAGCTGCTCGCGCGCTTCCCGGACGGCGCCTCTCCGCCCGGCATGATCGCCGGCATGCAGGCGGCCGGCGGGCGCTCGCTGCAGGAGGCCGGCTGACGCCTTCTTCGAAAGCGCCGCCGATGCTCTAGGCTCGGGACCGGTGGCGAAGGGGCTCCTCGCGCTCGACCACGCTCGACTGCGCTTCGGGGGGATCGTCGCGCTGGACGACGTCTCGCTCGAGGTCGCCGAGGGCTCGATCGTGGGGCTGATCGGCCCGAACGGGGCCGGTAAGACGACGGCCTTCAACGCGATCACCCGCCTGTACCGGCTCGACGCGGGCGACGTCGTCTTCGACGGCCGCTCGCTGCGGCGCGTCCGGCCGAGCCGCGTGATCCGGCTCGGAATCGCCCGCACCTTCCAGAACCTCGAGCTGTTCCCGAACCTCACCGTGCTCGAGAACGTGCTCGTGGGCGCGCACGTCTCCACCCGCCTGCAGCGCGAGCGCGAGCAGCGCCGCCACGCGCTCGAGACGCTCGCCGACGTCGGCATCGCGGAGCACTCGAACCGCCTTGCCTCAGGGCTCCCGTACGGGACGCTGAAGCGGGTCGAGCTCGCCCGCGCGCTCGCGAGCCGCCCCCGGTTGCTCCTGCTCGACGAGCCCGCCGGCGGACTGAACCACGAGGGGGTCGAGGAGCTCGTCGGCCTCATCCGCCGCCTGCGCAACGAGCGCGAGCTGACGATCCTCCTCGTCGAGCACCACATGCGGCTCGTGATGCAGGTCTGCGAGCACGTGCACGTCCTCGACTTCGGCCGGACGATCGCCGCCGGCGCGCCCGCCGACGTGCAGCGCGACCCCGCGGTGATCGAGGCCTATCTCGGCGGAGAGCTGGCAGCGTGACCGCGCTCCTCGAGCTCGAGGACGTGGAGGCGCGCTACGGCCCGGTCCACGTGCTTCACGGCATCTCGCTCGCCGTCGAGGAGGGATCCGTGGTCGCGGTGCTCGGCCCCAACGGCGCGGGCAAGACGACCACGCTGCGCGCGGTCTCGGGAACCGTGCGCCGCTCCGGGCGGATCACGTTCGCCGGACGCCCGCTGGGCCGGCTCGGCCCGCACCGTGTCGCCCGCCTCGGGGTCGCGCACGTCCCGGAGGGCCGCGGCACCTTCTCGGAGCTCACGGTCTGGGAGAACCTCCGCCTCGGCGCCTACACGCGCCGCGGCTCGATCCAGCCGGAGCTCGAGCGCGTCTTCACGTACTTCCCCTGGCTCTCGGAGCGCCGCAAGCAGCAAGCCGGCACGCTGAGCGGCGGCGAGCAGCAGATGCTCGCCCTCGCGCGGGCCTTCGTGCACCGGCCGCGGCTGCTGCTCCTCGACGAGCCGTCGCTCGGGCTCGCTCCCGTCCTCGTTGCGGAGCTCTTCCGGATCGTCCGCGAGCTGAACGAGGACGAGGGCCTGACCGTCCTCGTCGTCGAGCAGAACGCGCACCTCGCGCTGCAGGCGGCCGAAGCGGGCTACGTCCTCGAGGCCGGCCGCGTCGCGCTGGCCGGGACGAGCGACGAGCTCAGGGCCGACGACTCCGTCCGCCGCAGCTACCTCGGCTACTGATGGCGAGCACGGCGACCTCCCGGCTCGGAGGGCTCCGCAGCCGCGGGGCGGCGCTCGGCGGCGTCGTGCCGCCCGTCAGCCTCCTCCTCCTGGCGGGTGCGGCCGGGCTCTTCGTCGGCTCGCTGCGCAGCTCGGTCTTCGCGCAGCTCACGGTGCAGGGGCTCGCGCTCGGCGCCGTCTACGGCAGCCTCGCGCTCGCGCTCGTCCTGGTCTACCGCGCGACCCACGTCATCAACTTCGCCCAGGGGGAGCTGGCGATGGCGACGACCTACGTCGCCTACCAGCTCATCAAGTGGGGCCTCTCGTACTGGGAGGCGTTCTTCGCGACGCTCACGATCGCCTTCGTGCTCGGCACGGTGCTCGAGCTGGCGCTCGTCCGGCCGGTGCAGCACCGCTCGGTGATCGCCGCCGTCATCGTCACCGTCGGCCTCTTCATCCTGCTCGACGGCGTCGTGAACTGGATCTGGGGAGGCGACTTCAAGTTCATGCCGTCGCCGTTCGGGACGAGGGTCTACCACGTCGGCAACGTCTCGATCTCGCGTCTCTACCCGGGCATGTTCGTCGTCGTCATCGTCTCGGTGCTGCTCGTCTGGGCGCTCTTCCGCTTCACGAAGCTCGGGCTCGGGATGCGCGCCGCCGCGCTGCGGCCCGCGGAGTCGGCGCTCGTCGGCGTCCGCGTCGACTGGATGCTCGCCGTCGGCTGGGGCCTCGCCGCGGTGCTCGGCGCCGTCGCGGGCCTCATGGCCGAGCCGTCCCAGTTCTTCCTCGAGCCGACCCTGATGCAGCCGATCCTCGTCTACGCGTTCGCCGCCGCCGTTCTCGGCGGCCTGGAGAGTCCGACGGGAGCGGTGGTCAGCGGGCTCGCGATCGGCGTCTCGCTCAACCTCGTCGTCCAGTACGTCCCGGCGATCACCTCCGAGCTGCAGACCCCGGTCGCCTTCGCGGTCCTCGTCGGCGTCCTCCTCGTCAAGCCGTCCGGGCTCTTCGGCCACCGGGAGGTGCGGCGGGTATGAGGGCGCGGGTTCCCGCGCTCGTCTCGCTCGCTGCAGTGGCCGCCGTGCTCTGCGTGCTGCCGTTCACGCTCAGCGACTACAACGTCTCGCTCGCCGCGCGGGTGGGGATCTTCTTCGTCGCCGTGCTCGGCCTCGACATCCTCACGGGCTACACCGGCCAGATCTCGATCGGCCACGGGGCGTTCATGGCGATCGGCGGCTACTCGACCGCCATCCTGTCGCGCGACCACAACACGAACCTCGTCCTGACGATGCTGGCCGCGTTCGCGCTCTGCTTCCTGGTGGGCCTGCTCGTCGGGCTGCCCGCGCTGCGCCTCTCCGGCGTCTACCTCGCCCTCGCGACGTTCGCGCTCGCCGTCTCGGTGCCGGCGCTGCCGCTGCAGTGGTCGAGGTTCCTCGGCGGCAGGGACGGCGTCCAGACGTCGACGACCGTCGGCGACGTCTGGCTCTACGGGGCCGCCTGGTCGGCATCGGCGATCCTCTTCGTGCTCGCGTGGCTCGTCCTGCGCGGCCGCATCGGGCGCGCCTTCCGCGCCGTGCGCGACAGCGAGATCGCGGCCGTCGCCTCCGGGGTCGAGCTGCCGGTCTACAAGACGCTCGCCTTCGGGATCTCCGCCGCCTACGCGGGTGTCGCCGGCTCGCTGTTCGTCCTCGCGACGAACGGCTTCGCGGCTCCCGACGAGTTCGGGATCGCCCTCTCGCTCCAGATCCTGATCGGCGCCGCCGTCGCGGGCCTCGGCTCGCTCTGGGGAGTCCTCGCCGGGGCCGCGTTCGTCGGGCTGCTGCCGAGCGTCTCGAGCAGCGTCCCCGTCATCGGCTCGCAGCACGGCCAGGACGTCGTGTTCGGCGCGGCGGTGATCCTCGTCATGCTCCTGCTGCCGGGCGGTTTCGCCGGTCTCCTCGCCCAGCTCCGCAGGCTGAAGCGCGCTTGAACCGCGAGTCAATCTCCATCAAACTGCCCCCGACATCGTCTCTAGGGACATAACCGAACCCGGAGGGGGCGCGCATGGCTGTCAACCGTAGGAAGCTGGGATCGCTGGTCGGTGTTCTCGTCGCCACAGCCGTCGCCGCGGGCGGAGCCGCCGCATCGCAGCAGGGCACGCCGGGGGTGACGAAGAAGCAGATCGTGATCGGGGGCACGTTCCCGTTCACCGGCCCGGCGGCGCTCTACAAGACGATCCCCGCCGCGGAGGCCGCGTACTACGCCTACGTGAACGCGCACGGCGGCGTCTTCCACCGCAAGATCAAGGACATCACGCTCGACGACCAGTACGACCCCGCCCAGACCCTGCCGCAGACCAAGAAGCTCGTCCAGAAGGATCACGTCTTCGCTGTCGTCGGCAGCCTCGGCACGGCGCCGATCCTCTCCACATGGACCTACCTGAACAAGCGCAAGATCCCGCAGGTCCTCGTCGCGACCGGCGACGCCTACTGGGGCGAGTGCGCCCGGCACAAATGCGCGGCCTCGAAGACCGCGAAGCCGTGGACGATGGGCTGGCAGCCGGACTATCCCGGCGAGGCGAAGGTCTACGCGAAGTACATCCTCAAGACGAAGCCGCACGCGAAGATCGGCGTCCTGTACCAGAACGACGCCTACGGGACGAACTACCTCGCCGGCCTCAAGGCCGGGCTCGGCTCGCACAAGAACCAGATCGTGGACGCCGAGTCCTACAGCGTCGGCGACTCGGCGCAGGTGATCGGAGCCCACGTCGTGGCGCTCCGCGCGCACGGCGCCGACACCTTCGTCATCTTCGCGACGCCCGCCCCGACGATCCAGGCGCTCGTCGCCCGGACGCTCACCGGCTGGTCGCCGCTCACGCTCGTCAACAACGTGTCGGCGAACCGCGTCTTCGAGCTCGCCGCGGCGCAGAACGGGGCCAACCTGAACGGGATCATCTCCACCGCGTATCTCGCGAGCCCGACGACGCAGGCGAACCTGAAGGGGATGAAGCTCGCCAAGGCGATCATCCACGCCACGGGGAACCAGGCGCTCGAGCAGAGTCTCGCGCAGGGCGACGGCAACATCGTCTACGGCCTCGCCTCGGCCTGGACGTTCGTCGACGCGCTCAAGCACGCGGGCCGGAACCTGACGCGGCCGGGCTTGATGAAGGCGCTGCGCAACCTGAACGAGTCCGGCAAGGACACGAACCCCTTCGTCTATCCCGGGATGACGGTGAAGACGTCGAAGAAGCGCGCGTTCCCGATGGAACAGCTCAAGCTCGAGCGCTGGAGCGGCGGCGCCGGCGGCGACTGGCACACCTTCGGCAAGCTCTACTCCGGCGTGCACTAGCGGAGGACCGCGTCGGATCGCGAGGGGGAGCCACGGCTCCCCCTCGGCGCCTCAGGAGAGCTCCGCCGGATCCGTCACCGGCGCGCGGCAGGCGAACCGCTCGCAGACGTACACCGCCGGCTTGCCGTCGACGAGCGTCCTGCCCGCGAGCAGCGGCACGTCCCCGGCCGGCCCGAACGCGACGACGGCATTCGGATCGAAGCCGCGCAGCGCCGCCCGCGCCACCTCGGAGCCCACTCCTCCGACGATCGCGAGCTCGCGCGGCGGCGCCAGGTGGAGGTCGAGCGCGCAGAGCGCCCAGCCGAACGCCTGCGGCGCCCGCGGCAGCAGGTCGCGGACGAGCAGCAGGGCGCCCACCGCCTCCCGCTCGAGCTCGTCGTCGCCCCAGATCCTCGCGAGCCGCAGCAGCACGAAGGCGAGCATCGAGCTCCCCGACGGCGTGGGGTTGTCGTCGAACGCCTTCTGGCGCGCGACGAGCTCCTCGCCGTCGTCCGGGGTGAGAAAGAAGCCGCCGCGCTCGCGATCGCCGAAGCGCTCGACGGCCGCGAGCGCCGTCCGCCGCGCCTCGTGCAGCCAGCGCAGGTCGCCGGTGGCGACGTGCAGCTCGTAGAGCCCGTGCGCGACGTTCGCATAGTCGTCGAGGTAGGCGGGATATCTCGGACGGCCGCCGCGCAACGTCCGCCACAGCGGCTCCACGGCGAGCAGCTCCCCGAGCTCGACGGCGGCTTGTAACAGTCTGTCACTAGCGAGCCTGCGCGCCCCCTCCGCCAGCGCGGCGAGGGCGAGGCCGTTCCAGGCCGCGATCACCTTGTCGTCGAGCGCGGGTTGCGGCCTGCGCGCCCGGATCTCCAGCAGCCGGACGCGTGTGGTCTCGTCGAGCTCGCCGCGGAGGATCGAGCGGCCGTGCTCGAACGGCTCGAGGAGCTCCGCCGGCGCTCCCTCCTCGGCCGTCCAGGTGTACGTGAGCCCCTCGACCCCGTCCGTGTCGGCGTCCTGCGAGGAGGCGAAGCCGCCGCCGGGCAGGCGCAGCTCGCGCAGCATGTACTCCAGCGTCTGCTCGACGACGGCGCGATACCGCTCCTCCCCCGTCAGGAGCCACGCGTGGAGGTAGGGCGGGACGAGGAGCGCGTTGTCGTACAGCATCTTCTCGAAGTGCGGCACGAGCCAGCGTGCGTCGACCGAGTAGCGGTGAAAGCCGCCGCCGACGAGGTCGTACATGCCGCCGGCCGCCATCCCGTCGAGCGTCGCGCGCACGGGCTCGACGCGGCCGCGCCGCAGCAGGAACTCGAGCGCCGACGCGGGCGGGAACTTCGGGGCGTGCCCGAACCCGCCCCAGCGCGGGTCGAGCTGGGAGAGAAGGCCGCGCTCTGCCTCGACGAGCAGCGCCTCGGTCAGCGGCTCGCGCGAGGGCTCGGTCTCGGCCGACCGCCTCAGCGCTTCGACGAGCGCCTCCGCCTGGGCGGCCACGTCCTCGGGCCGCTCCCGGTATGCGTCGGCCACGGCGCGGAGCACCTGCCGGAAGGACGGCAGCCCGTGGCGAGGCTCGGGCGGGAAGTACGTGCCGCCGTAGAACGGCTCACCGCCAGGCGTGAGGAAGACGGTGAGCGGCCAGCCGCCCTGACCGGTGAGCGCGACGACGGCGTCCATGTACACCGCGTCGAGGTCGGGCCTCTCCTCGCGGTCGACCTTGACGTTGACGAAGAGCTCGTTCATGAGGGCCGCGGTCGCCTCGTCGTCGAACGACTCCCGCTCCATCACGTGGCACCAGTGACAGGCGGAGTAGCCGATCGAGACGAGCAGCGGCTTGCCCTCGGCCCGCGCGCGGCCGAGCGCCTCCTCCCCCCAGGGGTGCCAGTCCACCAGGTTGCCCGCGTGCTGGAGCAGGTACGGGCTCGTCTCCTGCGCGAGCCGGTTCATCGGGGTAGCGTAGGTGCGTGTCGCAGCTCCCCGGGGGAACCGTCACGTTCGTCTTCACGGACATCGAGGGCTCGACGCGACTCTTGCAGGAGCTCGGCGACGAGGCGTACGGACGCGTCTCGGGCGACCACCGGCGGCTCGTGCGCGAGACGTTCGGCGCGCGCGGCGGCACGGAGATCGACACGCAGGGCGACGCCTTCTTCTTCTCGTTCCCGCGGGCGCGCGACGCGGTCGCAGCGGCGGTCGACGCCCAGCGCGCGCTCCACGAGCACGAGTGGCCGGACGGGAACGAGGTGCGCGTGCGGATGGGGCTGCACACCGGCGAGCCGCACGTCGGGGAGGAGGGCTACCTCGGCCTCGACGTCGTGCGAGCCGCGCGAATCTCCGCGGCCGGCCACGGCGGGCAGATCCTCATCTCGGAGACGACCCGGGCGCTGCTCGGCAACCAGCTCCCGGACGGGGTGGCGGTGCACGATCTCGGTCAGCAGCACCTGAAGGACGTGCAGCACGAGCACATCTACGAGCTGACCATCGACGGGCGCGCGTCGCCGGGGCGCCCGCTGAAGACGCAGGCGCCGGCCTCGCGGCAGGAGGACATGGCGCAGCGGTTCGAGGACCGCATCACGGCCTACGTCGAACGTCAGCTCGAGTCGGCGTTCGACGAGCACGGCAGGCCGAAGCCGCCCACCAAGCTCGCGTTCGGCGGCGCGGCGGTCGGCCTCGGCGCGCTACTCATGGTCGTCGTCGCCCTCGTCGCGATCGCGTTCCTGGTCAAGGCCGTCTTCTTCTAGGAACGGGAGTAGCCGACGAGCGTCGCGTGCCGCCGGAAGCCGATCGACTCGTAGAGCGCGCACGCGGCGTCGCTCACGCAGTAGACGATCGCCTGCCTCCCGCCCTCCTCGTGGAGGCGGCGAAACGCGAAGGTGCAGACGGCGGCGCCGAGGCCGCGGCGGCGGAACTCGGCCCGCACGCCCACCGGCTCGAGCTCGCCGACGCCGTTCTCGTCGTCCGGCCAGACCAGGCAGTACGCGGCGAAGCGGCCGTCGGGCGCCTCGACGACGCAGTCGAGCGACGCGCGGTACGGCCACGAGGCCTGGACGTTGGCGAAGCTCGACTCGGTGACGCGCGACGGCTCCCAGACGTCGCGGTGGATCGCGACGCGCTCCGCGAGGTCGTCAGGCTCGACCGTCCGGCAGCGGAAGCCTTGTGGCAGCACCGGCAGCTCGGGCGCCTCGGCCAGGTCGCGCGCGAGGAAGTGCATGAGATCGCCCTGGCGGTTGATGCTCTCCTTGCTCGGCGCGCTGAAGCCGTGCCGCTCGAGCGCGGCTCGCACCTCCTCGTCGTCCTCGAAGGCGACCGTGGTGCGCGCGTCGGGCTCGGCGAGGATCTCGTCGAGCAGGTCGAGCCGGTCGCGCCGGACGTCGAACTCGAGCAGCGCGCGATCGTCCTTCAGCCACGACCAGGCGACGGTACGGGCGCCGTCCTTCCAGATCCGGATCGTCCACTCGGCCTCCCGACCTTCGTGCTGGCGCAGCCCCCACGTGATGTCGCCCACGTGCCACGGCGAGCGCACGCCGAGGTCGCGCCGCTGCTCGAGGGCGAGCTCGTGCATCGCTGCGATGATCTCGGGCGTGAGTCGCACGTACGAGGAGCTGGAGGTCGGAGCCGTTTACCGGAGCCGCTTCGGGCGCACCGTACTCGAGGCCGACAACGTCTGGTTCACCCTGCTCACCGCCAACACGAACCCGATCCACTTCGACGCCGAGTACGCCGCGACCACCGAGTGGGGACGGCCGCTCGTCGACTCGACCTTCACCCTCGCGCTCGTCACCGGCCTGTCGGTCGCGGACGTGTCCGAGCGCGGCGTCAATCTCGGCTGGCGCGAGGTGCGGCTGCCCGCCCCGGTCTTCGCCGGCGACACGATCCGCGCCGAGACGGAGGTGCTCTCGAAGCGGGAGTCCCGCTCCCGGCCCGGCTTCGGCGTCGTCACCGTCCGCACCCGCGGCCTCAACCAGCGCGACGAGACGGTGATCGAGTTCGAGCGCTCGGTCCTGCTCCCACTGTGACCTCGTAGAGTGAGCCTCGTGGGCGTGTTCGACGCGGTAGCGGCTGCGCGGGAGGGGCACGGCGTGCCCGGAGTCGCGGTCGGCGTGCTCGAGGAGGGGGAGGAGAAGCACGAGAGCCACGGCGTGACGAGCATCGCGAACCCGCTAGAGGTGACGCCGGACACCCGCTTCCAGGTGGGATCGATCACGAAGACGTTCACCGGCACCGCGATCTGCGAGCTCGCCGCGCGCGGCGACCTCGGCCTCGACCGGCCGGTGCGCGAATACGTCCCCGAGCTCGTCCTGGCGGACCCGGACGCGACGCAGCGCGTCACCCTGCGCCATCTGCTCTCGCACACCGGCGGGTGGTTCGGCGACTACTTCGACGACACGGGCTGGGGCGACGACGCGGTCGCCGTCTGCGTCGAGCGGATGCGCGAGCTGCCGCAGCAGACCCCCGTCGGAGCGCTGTGGGCGTACAACAACGCCGGTTTCGCGCTCGCCGGCCGGGTGGTCGAGCACGTGACCGGCAGGCGCTTCGAGGACGCCGTCCAGGAGCTCGTGCTCGATCCGCTCAGGCTCTCCTCGACGACGTTCTGGCCGTGGGAGGTGATGACCGAGCGGTTCGCCGTGGGTCACGTCGGCGCGGGCGAGGAGCTGCGGGTGGCGCGGCCCTGGCCCGTGGGACGATCCGCGCATCCGGCGGGCGGGCTCGTCTCGACCACGCCGGACCTGCTCCGCTACGCGCGCCTGCATCTCGATCCGCCGCCGGCCCTCGCGCCGATGCGGGAGCCCCAGGCCGCCGCGGCAGAGAAGGGCGAGTGGGTCGGCCTAACGTGGTACGGCGAGGCTCGCTTCCGCTCGCTCCGCCACGGCGGCGGCACGAACGGCCAGCTCTCCCTGCTCGTCCTCGTGCCCGGGCGCTCCTTCGCGATGGCCGTGCTCACGAATCACTCCCCGGGCGGGCTGCAGGTCATCGAGGCGGCGCTCCGGGCGGCCGGCCTGGCCGAGGAGGAGCCCCAGCCGGTCGACGGCGTGGCTCTCGACGGGTACGCGGGCGTCTTCGAGACGGCGGTCGAGCGCATCACGCTCTCGCCGCTGGACGGAGGGAGGATGCGCGTCCTGACCGAGTCGCTCGGCGGCTTCCCGGCGAAGGACTCTCCGCCCGGCCCCCAGCTTCCGCCCGGGGAGGCGTTCTTCTACACGCCCGAGCGGTGGTACGTCGACGCCGGTCCGCTGAAGGGCATGCGCGGCCACTTCATCCACGGCGACGACGGCACGCTCCGCTGGCTCCGGGTCGGCGGCCGCCTCTTCCGGCGCGTCTAGGTGATCGAGACCGAGCGGCTGCTGCTGCGCAAGCCCCTGCTCGAGGACGCCCAGGCGGCGCTCTCCCTCCTCACCGACCCGGTGGCGATGGAGTGCCTCGGCGGCGTCCATCCGGACACGGCCGCGGATCCCGAGTTCGCCGTCCGCCGCTGGCTCGAGCGCTGGGAGGACAACGGCTGCGGCCCGTTCTCCGTCGTGCGGCGCGAGGACGGTCGCTGGCTCGGCCGCGTCGGGGTGCTCGTCTGGGACGAGCGGACCTGGACGCACGCGACCTTCGCGAGCGCGGGCGAGTTCGCGCAGCCGGAGCTCGGCTGGGCGTTCGCGAGCGAGCACTGGGGACACGGCTACGCGACCGAGGCGGCGCTCGCCGTCCGCGAGTGGGCGCGTTCCGCGCGCGGCCTCGGCCGCCTCGTCTCGCTGATCGCCCCTGTCAACGTGCGCTCGCGGCGGCTCGCGGAACGGCTCGGCTGCGAGCCCGGCGAGACGATCGAACTGTTCGACAACGGCCCGCACGTGGTCTGGACGCACCCGCGGTGAGCCAGCTCCGTCCGCTCGCCGGCGTGAGCGTCGTCGACCTCACCTCCTCCCTCGCCGGCCCCACGGCCACCCAGCTGCTCGCGGCGCTCGGCGCCGACGTCGTCAAGGTCGAGCCGATCGCCGGCGACCACGCGCGCGCCTGGGGCCCGCCGTTTGTCGCCGGAGAAGGCGCGATGTTCCTCGCCTCGAACGCCGGCAAGCGCTCGCTCGCCCTCGACCTCGCGGACGAGCGGGGCCGCGAGATCGTGCTGCGCCTCGCCGACCGCGCCGACGTCTTCCTGCAGAGCCTCCGCCCGGGCGCCGCGGAGCGGCATGGTCTCGGAACCGGCGAGCTGAGGGCGCGGAACCCGCGGCTCGTCCACTGCTCGATCGGGGCGTTCGGGCCGCGCGGCCCTCTGCGCGAGCAGCCGGGCTACGACCCGCTGCTGCAGGCCGCGTCGGGGATCATGAGCGTCACCGGCGAGCCCGACGGCCCGGCGGTGCGCGTCGGGGTGTCCCTCGTCGATCTCGGCACCGGCGTCTGGGCCGCGCTGGGCGTGCTCGCGGCGCTGTACGAGCGCGAGCAGACCGGGATCGGACGGACGCTCGAGCTCTCCCTCTACGAGACCGCGCTGTCGCTCCTCGCCTCCCAGCTCGTCGGCTTCCTCGGCGCCGGCGTCGTGCCCGGCCGCGAGGGCAGCGCGTTCCCGCAGATCGCCCCGTACCAGGTCTTCTCCACCCGCGACGGCGGGCTGATGGTCGTGGCCGGAAACGACAAGCTCTTCGCCGCGTTCTGCGGGGTCCTCGGCGTGCCCGAGCTCGCTGCCGACGCGCGCTTCCGCACGAACCCGGACCGGGTCGCGAGACGGGCGGAGCTCGTCGCGCTGCTCGAGGAACGGACGCGCGAGCGGGAGTCGTCGGAGCTGCTCGCCGCGCTCGTCGCCGCCGGCGTCCCGGCCGCGCCCGTCCACGACGTCGGCGAGGCGGCGCGGCATCCACAGACGGACGCGCTCGGGATTTTCCAGCCGCTCGGCGACTTCGTCACGGTCGCCGCTCCGCTCTCCGCCGACGGCGAGCGCGTGCGCCACCATGCGCCGCCGCCTGCGCTCGGCGCGCACACCGCGGAGATCCTCGGCGAGCTCGGCTACGCCGAGGAGGAGATCGCCGGGCTGGCCGGAGCAGGCGTCGTGCGGCTCGGCTGACGGAACCACACGAGCCAGATCGCGACCGCGCCCGCGAGCACGGCGGCCCACCCCCAGTCTGCGGCCGGCGTGAGCACGCTCGGCAGCACGTCGCTCGTCCAGCCGCGCTTGACGACCTGCTCGAGCCAGTCGTCGTTGACGAGGTTGCCGACGCCGTACGCGAGCATGAGCGCGAGATACGCGTCGAGGATGCGCGGCCGTGGCAGACGCGACAGCGCCAGCGCCGTCAGCGCCAGCATCGTCCCCTCCCAGCCGTGGTGCTGGCCGTGGTGCACCGCGTGATGGAGGCCGGCGACTCCGGGCTGCGTCGCGAGCCTGCCCGTCTCGAACAGCGCGCCGAGGACGGGGACGCCGTCGAGGAAGAAGCCGAGCTCGGCCGCGACGAGCGGCGCGGACGAGGCCGACGAGCGCGATCCCGACGAGCGCGAACGGGAAGTTGAGCGCGACGAGCTCGCGTCCGAATCCGGCCGCGATCCCGCTGTGGTGGACGTGGTAGAGCTCGCTCGCCGGGAAGCGCGAGTACGTCGAGACAACAGCGACGCCGACGAGCACGACGAGGGCCAGCACCGCCCGGATCTCCCACGGGACGCGCCTCACGGCGGCGGCCAGGCGCCCGCGCGGTGGACGTAGCCCTCCAGCGTCCGGCCGAGCACGCCCTCGACCCACCGCGAGACGCCGACGAGCGCGTCGAGGTCGACGCCCGTCTCCACGCCCTCAGCCTCGAGCAGGTAGACGAGATCCTCCGTCGCCACGTTGCCCGTCGCACGCGGCGAGAAGGGGCAGCCGCCGAGGCCGCCGACGGAGGCGTCGAGCACGTGCGCGCCGGCCTCGAGGGCGGCGAGGCAGTTCGCGTAGCCGGTGTTGCGCGTGTTGTGCCCGTGGAAGCCGTTCGCCCCCGTCCGCTCGAGGAGCGAGCGGACGGCCGACGGCGTCGCGACCCCGATCGTGTCGGCGAGCACGACCTCGGCCCGACCGACGAACCGCGAGGCGAGGTCGGCGACGACACCCGGATCCACGCGCCCCTCGAACGGACAGCCGAACGAGCACGAGATGGTGACGGTGGCCGGCGTCTCGCCCGCCGCCGCGAGGATGGTCTCCGTGCGCTCGATCGCCTCCGCGGGCGTCGCGTTCCCGTTGCGGAGATTGAAGGACTCCGTCGCGGCGAAGGTCACGTCGACGCGGTCGAGGCCCGCCGCGGCGAACCGCTCCCAGCCACGCTCGTTGAGGACCAGGCCCGAAAGCTCGAGGCCCTCCCGCCGGCGGATGCGCACGATCACGTCCTCCGCGGCGGCCATCTGCGGGACGCGGTCGCCGCGCACGAAGCTCACGGCCTCGATCCGCCGCAGCCCCGTCGCGGCGAGCCGGTCGACCAGCTCCGCGCGGGTCTCGGGAGGCAGCACCTCCAGCTCGTTCTGGAGCCCGTCCCGTGGCCCGACGTCGCAGAGGAGCACCTCCGTCACCGTCCGAGCGTACTCCCCGCCCGCGATCGCTCGTAACAGACTGTTACAAGCGAAGACGATGGCCGAAGAGGCGAGGGCGATCACGGAACCGAGCCGCTTTCCCGCGCACCTAGTAACAGTCTGTTACGAGGGTTGCTAGCGCGTCCCGAGCTCCATGCCGAGCAGCCGCGGCAGCGCCGCGCCCGCCCGCGCCGCGAGCGGAGGACGCCGGCCTTCCTCCTCCGCCGCCTCGCAGCTCATGATCGCCCAGCGCACGAGACCGCCTCCGATCCGGCGGAACGGCTCCGGGGGCAGGCGCGGCACCCCCCGGGTCGCGAGCGGCGAGCGTGTCCACTCGTCGTGCGAGCCGAGCGCGAGGGAGGCGAGAATCCTGCCGCCCAGCCAGCTCGGCCCGACGCCGTGCCCCGAGTAGCCGGCGCCGTAGTGGATCCGCGTGCCGGGCTGCGTGCGGAAGAAGGGCAGGTGATCGGCCGAGACGTCGATCGGGCCGCCCCACGCCCGCTCGACCCTCACGCCGGCGAGGCCGGGGAGCAGGCGCCGCAACCCCGCCTCCGCGCGGGCCGCCGTCGGAGCGTCACGCGAGAAGCGGTCGTCGATGCGGCCCGCGAAGCCGATCGGCCCGGAGCCGCTCCCCATCAGCACACGCCCGTCGTTCGTCGTGCGGAAGTAGTGGAGGAACATGCGGCCGTCCACGATCGCCTCGCCTCCCGTCCACCCGATTTCCGCGAGGGCCTCGGGGGCCGGCTTTGTCAGGACGACGTAGGAGCCGAAGTTCGTCAGGTTGCGGCCCGCCGGGCGCCAGCCGGTCAGGGCGGCGTTCGTCGCGAGCACGACCTCCGGCGCGCGGAGGACTCCGTCCGGCGTGGCGAGCTCGTTCGGCGAGCCGGCGCGCACGCCCGTCACCGGCGTCCGCTCGTGCAGCGTCACGCCGGCGTCGAGCGCAGCGCGCCGCAGCGCCCGCACGAGCAGCCCCGGATGGACGGTCGCACACTCGGGATAGAAGACGCCGCCGCGGAAGACCGGCGACGAGACGCGTCGCGCCACCTCCTCCGGCCCGAGCGGGACGGCGTGCTCCGCACGGCCGACGAGCGCCGCCGCGGCCACGGCCTTCTCCACGGCGGCGTCCTGGGCCGGGGCGGCCGACACCTCGAGCATGCCGCCCTCGACGAGCCAGACGTCCTCGCCGCGCGACGCGGCCCAGGCCCGGATCCCGGGGATGATCCGCTCCCCCGCCCGCGCGAGCTCCACCGCCCGCTCCTCGCCCAGCACCGGGAGGATCGACGCGAACGCGCCCCAGTAGCCGTGGACGAAGCCGCCGTTGCGCCCGCTCGGGCCGTGGCCGCAGATCTCCGCCTCGAGGAGCGTGACGCGCAGCTCGGGCGCCCGCTCGCGCAGCGCGAGCGCGGTCCAGAGCCCCGTGTAGCCGCCGCCGACGATCGCCACGTCCGCGGTCGCGTCGCCTTCGAGCGGAGGCGCCGGCGCCGGATCGCCCTCCCGCGCGAGCGCGTCCTCGAGCCACCAGGACGGCAGCCGCGGCTCGACCGACGGCAGGCTCAAGCGGCCTTCGCGCGGCGGTTCTGCAGGTAGACGTTCCCGAGCATCGCGGTGACCGCGATGACGAAGAACGCGATGCCGATCACGTTGATCTGCGGCGGCGTCGCCACGCGCGCGGCGCCCCAGACGAAGATCGGGAACGTCACCTCGTTCCCGGCGACGAAGTACGTCACGACGAAGTCGTCGACGGAGATGGCGAAGCAGAGGAGCAGCGCGGCGAGGATCGCCGGCGCGATCAGCGGCAGCGTCACCTTGGTGAACGTCGCCCACTCGTTGGCGCCGAGGTCCATCGCCGCCTCCTCGAGATGCCGGTCGAAGCCGACGAGACGGGCCTTCACGGTGACGACCGCGAAGCTGACGCAGAACATGACGTGCGCGATCAGGATCGTCCGGAAGCCGAGCGGGAAGCTGAAGTTGAGGAACAGGGTCAGGAGCGACGCGCCGAGCACGATCTCCGGCGTCGAGAGGGGCAGGAAGACGATGAAGTTCGTCGTCCCGCGCCCGCGGAAGCCGTAGCGCACGAGCGCGAGGGCCATGAGCGTGCCGAGCCCCGTCGCGATCACGCTCGCGATCACCGCGATCTCGAGCGAGAGCTCCACCGCACTCTGGATCCCCGGGATCGCATTCCAGTGCGTCCAGTTGGACCACGTGAAGCTCTCCCACGTGAAGTTGAAGCGACCCTTCGGGTGGTTGAAGGAGAACGCGGCCACCACGGCGATCGGCAGCATCAGGTAGCCGAAGAAGAGGACCGAGTACACGGTCAGCACGTGGCGGCGTACGAGCGCCCCGGCCGCGCCGAGGACGGTCGGCCTCCGGCGCGGGAGGTGGGCGGCGACCGAGGTCATCCCGTCAGCTTCTCCGTCCCGACCGCGCGGGCATAGCCCAGGACCATCGCCATGATGATCGCCATCAGGATCACCGACATGGCCGCCGCGGCCGGATAGTCGATCGTGCCGTTGAACTTCGAGTTGATCACGTTGCCGATCATGTGGGTGGTGGGCGAGCCGAGCAGGGTCGCGTTGATGAAGTCGCCCGCCGCCGGGATGAACGTGAGCAGCGTGCCCGCCACGACGCCCGGCAGCGAGAGCGGGAAGGTGACCCGCAGGAACGCGACCCACTTGCTCGCGTAGAGGTCCTCCGCCGCCTCGACGAGGCTCTGGTCGATCTGCTCCAGCGAGACGTAGAGCGGAAGCGCCATGAAGGGGAGGAAGTTGTAGGTGATCCCGGCGACGACCGCGGTGCCGGTCGCGAGCACGCGGCCGCCGACGGGAATGAGGTGGATGTCGGTGAGGAGCCGGACGACGAGCCCGTGGTCGGCGAGGATCGTCTGCCAGGCGAGCGTCCGGATCAGGTAGGTGACGAAGAAGGGCGCCACGATGAAGAGCAGGAGCAGGTTCTTCCACCGGCCGCCGCGGAACGCGATCCAGTAGGCGACGGGGTAGCTGACGACAAGCGCGATCAGAGTCGCGAGCCCGGCGTACTCGAACGAGCGCTCGAACTCGCCGCGGTAGCCCTTGATCGCGCTCCAGTAGTTCCCCCACGCCCACGTGAACGCGTAGCCGAAACCCGTCACGATGCTCCCGGACTGCAGGGACTGGTAGACGAGGAAGCCGAGCGGCACCAGGAAGAACACGGCCAGCCAGAGCAGGCCGGGGGCGAGCAGCAGGTACGGCGTCGCCCAGCGGTTCCGGTGGAAGAAGCTCAGCCCCATCCGGCTGCGTTCAGGCCGAGATCAGGTTCTGCCAGGCCGTCTGGTACTTCTCGTTGTTGAGCGCCTGGGGATCGATCGTGTGCGCCATGTCGAGGTCCTTCTTGGTCGGGAAGATCAGCGTGTTCTTCGCGACCGCCGGGTCCTTCTTGAGGAGCACCTCCTTGGCACCCAGCACGGGACAGACGTAGTTGACGTAGTCCTCGATCTCGGCGGCGATCTTCGGCTCGTAGACGAAGTTCATGTACACACTGGCCGTGTAGACGTTGCCGCCCTTCGGGATCAGCATGTTGTCGGTCCAGATGTCGCCGCCGGTGTCGGGCTGCTGCCACTGCAGGTGCGGGTTGTCGGCGTGGAGCTGGACGATGTCGCCGGACCAGGCCATCGTCGCCGTGAGGTCGCCGTTCGCGAGGGCGCTCGCGTAGTCGTTGCCGTAGAACTGGCGGATCTGGCCGGCGTGCACCGCCTTCTGGATCGTGGCGATCGCCCTGTTGAACGTCCGGTCGGTGACATGGGCCGGGTCGTCGCCGTTGTAGGCCATCACGAGGCAGAGCGTGTCGGCGAACTCGGTCAGGAGCCCGACCTTCCCCTTCAGCTTCTTGTTCCCGAGCAGCTCGCCCATCGAGGTGACCGGCTGGGTCAGCTTCTCGTTCCAGCCGATCCCCGTGAAGCCGGACTGCCAGGGCAGGCTGTGGTCGCGGTTCGGATCCCAGCTCGGATGGCGCTGCTGCGGGATCAGGTTCTTCATGTTGGGGATCGCGCTCTTGTCGAGCTTCTCGACCCAACCTTTCTGCACGAGCAGCGCCGGGTAGCGCGAGTTGTCCGTCATGACGATGATGTCGCGGCCGGTGGACTGCCCGCGGGCGAGGTTGGGCTCGATCTTCGAAAAGAACGACTCGTTGTCGTTGATGTCCTCGGTGTAGTCGACGTGCACGCCGTACTTGCGCTGGAACTGCTCGAGTGACGGGTGCGTGTTGCCCTTCTTGTCGATGTACAGCGGCCAGTTGGAGAAGTGGAGGACCTTGGCGAGCTTGTGCTGGACGGTGGTGTTCCCTCCGCCGGCGCTCGGCGAGCCTCCGCCGCAGGCGGCGAGCAGGCCGGGGACGGTCAGGATCGAGCCGCCGGCGGCCGCGCGGCGGAGGAAGACCTGGCGGGTGATGCGTTCTGTCATTGCGTGCCCTCCTGGGCGTCGACGACGAAGGTGCTTTCCGGGCTCCAGCTGAGCGTGAGCCGCTCCCCTGCCGCGACCTGGCTGCCTGGCCGGTCGTTCTGCACGTAGACGGTCACCGGGCCTGCCGGCGTGTCGACGATGTACTGCGTCGAGACTCCGATGTATGCGCTCTCGGCGACGGTGCCCGAGAGCGTGTTCGCTGCCTCCCCTCCGATGCGGAGCTTCTCGGGCCGGACGCCGACCTGCACGGTGCCGGTCCTGCCGCGGAGTGCCTCGCGGGGGCACCGCACCTCGGTGCCGTCGGCGAGCTTGACCCTGTCCTCTGCCACGGCTGCCCCCTCGAGGAGGTTCGAGACGCCGAGGAAGCCGGCCACGAACGGCGTCTTCGGCTGCTCGTAGAGCTCGCTCGGCGTGCCGACCTGCTCGATGCGGCCGCCGTTCATGATCACGATGCGGTCGGCCATGGTCATGGCCTCTTCCTGGTCGTGCGTGACGTGGACGAACGTGATCTCCACCTCGTGCTGGATTCGCTTGAGCTCGAGCTGCATCTCCTTGCGCAGCTTGAGGTCGAGCGCCCCGAGCGGCTCGTCGAGGAGCAGCACGCGGGGCCGGTTGACGAGCGCGCGGGCGAGCGCGATCCGCTGCTGCTGGCCGCCCGAGAGCTGGCGCGGCTTGCGCCGCTCGAGCCCCGAGAGCCCGACGAGCTCGAGCGCCTCGACGACCCGGCGGCGAAGCTCCCCGCCCCTCACCCCGCGCCGGCGCAGCCCGAAGGCCACATTCTCGAAGATCGTCAGGTGCGGGAACAGCGCGTACGACTGGAAGACCGTGTTCACGTCGCGCTTGTACGGCGGCAGCGGCGCGACGTCCACCCCGCCGAGCTCGATGCGCCCCGCGGTCGGCTCCTCGAATCCCCCGATCATGCGCAGGGTCGTCGTCTTGCCGCAGCCCGAGGGCCCGAGCAGCGCGAAGAACTGACCGCGGTCGACGTCGAGCGAGACGTCGTCGACGGCCACGACGTCGTCGAACCGCTTCGTCAGGCCGATGAGGCGGATGTCGTACTCCGTCGCCGCCCGAGCCTGCGGCCGCGGTGTCGCCTCGACCGTCAATGCACTTTCTCCCACGCCTCGGCGAGTACGTCGCCCAGGATTCCCGTCATCTCGTCGAACTCTGCCTGATTCGCGACCAGAGGGGGAGAGATCTGCACGACCGGGTCGCCGCGGTCGTCCGCCCGGCAGATCAGCCCCTTCTCGAAGAGGCGCGGGGAGAGGAAGCCGCGCAGCAGCGTCTCGCATTCCTCGTCCGAGAACGTCTCCCGCGTCTCCTTGTCCTTCACGAGCTCGAGCGCGTAGAAGTAGCCCGTTCCGCGCAGGTCGCCGACGATCGGCAGGTCGAGCAGCTGGCCGAGCGTCGCGCGGAAGGCGTCCTCGTTGCCGAGCACGTGCTCCATGATCCGCTCTCGCTTCATGATCTCGATGTTCTTGAGCGCGATCGCGCTCATCACGGGGTGGCCGCCGAACGTGATCCCGTGCGTGTACATCGAGGACGCCTCGAGAAACGGCTCGATCACGCGGTCGGTGGCGACGACCGCGCCGATCGCCGCGTACGAGGAGGAGAGGCCCTTCGCGCACGTGACGATGTCCGGCCGGATGTCGTAGCGCTCCGACGCGAACCAGTGGCCGACCCGTCCAAAGCCGGTGATCACCTCGTCGGCCGAGAGCAGGATGTCGTAGCGGTCGCAGAGCTCGCGCACGCCCGCCCAGTAGCCGGTGGGCGCGATGAACGAGCCGCCCGCGTTCTGGATCGGCTCCATGTGGACGAGGCAGATCGTCTCCGGACCCATCTCGAGGATCGTCCGCTCGAGCTCGTCGAGGAGAAAGGCGGTGAACTCCTCCTCGGTCTCCTCGGGCGGCCGGTGGTAGCGGTTCGTGTTCGACACGTGCCGCACCTCGGGAACGAGCGGCTTGAACGGCTCGCGCAGCGGCTCGACCCCGTTCAGGGACAGCGCCCCGAAGGTCGTGCCGTGGTAGGCGATGTTGCGCGCGATCGCCTTGTACTTGTGGTGGGCGGGCGGCCCGCCCTCCTGGCCCGGGACTCGCTCTCCGGGCGCGACGCCCGTCGCCTCGGAAGCGCCGTCGCGCACAGCGAAGTACTGGCGCGCGAGCTTCCACGCCGACTCGACGGCCTCGGAGCCGCCCGAGACGAAGAAGACGCGGTTGAGGTCGCCGGGCGCGAGAGAGGCGACCTCCGCCGCGAGCTCGATCGCGCGCGGGTGCGCGTACGTCCAGTTCGTGTAGAAGGGGAGCTCCCGCATCTGCTCGAGCGCCGCCTGGCCGATCTCCTCGCCGAAGCCGTAGCCGAGGTTGACCGAGAAGAGCCCGGCGAGCGCGTCGAGATAACGCTTGCCGTGGACGTCCTCGAGGTAGCAGCCGTCGCCGCGCACGATGATCGGCGCCTCGTGGCCGCGCATGTTCGTGAAGTGGAGCCAGAGGTGCTCGCTCGCCAGACGCCTGAGGTCGTCTGCGGATCTCGCGTCCTGCGTGATGGTCACTCGGTGTCCTCCTTTGGCGTTCCACTCCCCCAGTCGTAGAGCTGCTTCCACATCTCCAGGTAGACGAAGGTCTCGGTCGAGACGACGTCCGGCAAGGCGCGGAGCCGGCTCGTCAGCTCGAGCAGGTGACGGCGGTCGGCGGCGACGAGCTCGACGACGAGGTCGAACTGCCCCGCGGTGGCGATGACGTAGTCCGCCTCCGGCCAGCGCGCGATCTCGTCGGCGGCGCTCTCGGGCGAGCCGGACGTCTTGACGCCGACGAGGGCCTGCTCGTAGCCGAGCCCGAGCGGGTTCGTCACGCCGACGACCTGGAGGATCCCCTCCGCCGTGAGGCGCCCGTAGCGGGCGCGCACGGTCGCCTCCGAGACGCCGACACGAGCGGCGATGGCGCGGAACGACTCGCGCCCGTTCGCCTGCAGCGCCTCGATGATGCTGCGGTCGAGGTCGTCGGTCCGGCGGGCCGGCGCAACGGGGCCGCGCTCCGAGCCGCTCGCGGGGATCCGGAGCGGCTGGACGTCATTGCTGCGCATCGCGCAGGATTCCTACCACTCTGCCGCGCATTTCGCCAACCGGAACGCGCAGGAGCGGCGCTTCGCGCGAGGGGGGTTGACGACCGGGTACCGCGCCGCCTACGCTGGCTCGGTCCGTTTTCCCGGCGAGAGGAGGATCGAACAGATGACTGTGCCCTTTGCCTCCTCGGTCTCCCTGACCTAGCGCCGGCCGCTCCTCGCTTGCTGGAAGCGCCGCCGGCAAAGCCGGCGACGCCCAGCGGGTAGACCCCGGGCGACGCGCGGCGTCACACCGTCTGAAGGAGCTTTGCGTTGCCTGAATTCGATCTGGTCGAGCTTGGCTGGAATCCCGAGCTCGCCGACAACCTGGAGCCCGGCCTCGTACCGGGCCGCGTCGCGGCAGTCCACCGCGGCGCCTTCGACGTCTGGACGGCCGGCGGCGCCGTGCGCTCCCGCCTGCCCGGGCGCCTCGTGCACGAGGGCCTCGACGTCGCCGTCGGGGACTGGGTGGGTCTCGGAGACGGCCTCGTCCGGGCCGTCCTCCCGCGCCGCAGCGCGATCGTGCGGAACGCCGCCTCCGACCAGCACCGCCTGACGCACGGCCACACGCTCGCCGCGAACGTCGACGTCGCCTTCGTCGTCTCGTCGCTCGGACCGGATCTCGAACCGAGACGGATCGAGCGCTATCTCGTCACGATCTGGGAGAGCGGCGCGTCGCCCGAGATCGTGCTCACGAAGGCCGACCGGCACGACGACCCATGGCCGCTGGTCGCGGAGGTCGAGGCGGTCGCGCTCGGCGTGCCGGTGCACGTCGTCTCGGCCGTCACGGGACAGGGCTGCGACGCGCTGCGAGCCCGCATCCCGGCCGGCGTGACAGCCGTCCTGCTCGGCTCCTCCGGCGTCGGCAAGTCGACGCTCGTGAACCTCTGGCTCGGCGAGGACGTGATGGCGACGAAGGAGACGCGGGCGGACGACGACGAGGGCCGCCACACGACGACGCACCGCCAGCTGCTCGTGCTTCCTCCGCTGGAAGCGCCGGCGGCGAAGCCGCCGGCGCCCGGCGAGAAGACCGAGCCGCCTTCGGCGCCTCTGAGCGGCGGCCTCGTCATCGACACGCCCGGCCTGCGCGAGCTGCAGCTCTGGGAAGCGGGCGCCGCCGCGCTCGACGCGACGTTCGCCGACGTCGAGGCGCTCGCCGCCGAGTGCCGGTTCGGGGACTGCACGCACACGCACGAGCCCGAGTGCGCCGTCCTCGCCGCGGTCGAGACCGGCGAGCTGCCGGGTGAGCGCCTGCACAGCTGGCGCAAGCTGCAGCGCGAGCTGCGCGCGATCGAGGTGCGCCAGAACGTCCTGCTGCGCAAGGAGGAGACGCGCAAGTGGAAGCTGCGGGCGCGCGAGGCGCAGGCAAGGACGCGAATGCGCTGACTACATCTTCATGCCGGGACAGCCGCCGCCCAGCTTCACGAACATCCCATGGAGGCTGAGCGGGCACGCTCCCGCGACATAACCGGCGATACGCCTGCTCAGCCACGCGTGCGCGTACCTCATCCGGACGCGGGAGAGCGCGCCCTGCGCGCGGTGCAGGTTCGTCATCGCGTCGTAGACGAGCGTCGCCCGCAGACCCGCGACGGACCGGCCGGGGGTGCTGCGCGCCACGGCTGCCAGGGGATGTCCCGGACGGAGGTCGCCCTTGAGCCGCGCGACCGGGATCCCGAGGTAGATCGCCGCCGCGTCGATCAGGCTCTTGCCGGCCAGATGCGGGACGGGCGCCGGCTTGACCGTCGAGCGACCCTGGGAGGCGAGCGCGGCGCCGGTCGCTCCGGCTGCGACGAGCAACACAGCTGCGAGGGCAGCCAGCTTGCGCCTCGAGCTCATGTGTGGATTATGACGAACGAGCTTCCCCCGCGCCAGCGTCGTGAGACAATCCGCCGCTGCTGCGAGGCGCGCTGGTCGCCGCGGCTCTGGCCGCCCTTCTCGGCATCGGGAACGGCGTCGGACATGTGCGCAACGGGCGGATCGCGTACGTCCACGTCGGCAACGGGAGCCGCTTCCAGATCTACACCGTGACGGCGACGGGGGCGCACCGCAGACCGCTGACGTCGGGCCGTCGGTACAGCAGCTTTGCCCCGGCGTACTCGCCGAACGGGCAGCGGATCGTGTTCGTGCGCTCGTTCAAGCAGACCGACCTCTGGACGATGAAGGCGAACGGCAGCGACAAGCGGGACCTCACCTCGACGGCGCACGTGGACGAGATCGACCCGGCGTGGTCCCCCGACGGCAGGCAGATCGTGTTCGCCGTCGAAAGCCCGTCGGCCGACCGCGGGATCTGGTCGATGGATCTCCGCGGCCGGAGCCGGCGGCGGCTCACGGCCGGCGACGACACCCATCCCTCGTGGTCGCCGGACGGGGGCTCGATCGCGTTTCAGCGCGGCGATCCCTCGACGCAGACGACCGGCATTCTCGTCGTCCCTGCCGGCGGCGGCACCCCGGCGAACCTGAGCACCGACCCGGCGTCTCGGATCTCGAGCCCGCCTGGTCGCCCGACGGAAGCCGAATCCTCTTCGTCAGCGACCGGCGGGACACGGTCCAGCTCGACCTCTGGGTCATGAACGCGGACGGCAGCGCCGTCCGGCGCGTCACGAACACGCCGAGCCGCGACGAGCGCGACCCGGCGTGGTCACCGGACGGACGGCGGATCGTCTACAGCGGGAACGGCGCGTTTCACGGCGCGTCCAGCTCGCAGCTCTACGGGAGCGACGCGGACGGGACGAATCGGCGCGTCCTCACGCACGCCTGCGGCGAGTGCGCCTGGATCAACGACGAGCCGAGCTGGCAGCCGCTGCGGCGCTGACCGCTACGGCTTCGGCCCGGCGGCCGCGACCTCGGCGGGCGCGTCGGCGTGCTTCGCCTGGAAGTTGGCGGCGAACATCCGCGCGAGCTCGCGGGCCTTCCGGTCGTACGCCTCCTGATCGGCCCAGGTCGAGCGCGGGTCGAGCAGCGACTCGTCGACGCCCGGCGCGGTCACGGGCACCTCGAAGCCGAAGACGGGATCCGGCCGGAACTCGACTCCGGCCAGCTCGCCCGACAGCACCGCGCCGAGCAGCGCACGCGTCGCCTGGATCGGCATCCGATGGCCCTCGCCGAACGGGCCGCCGGTCCAGCCGGTGTTGATCAGCCAGGCGCTCGCGTCGTGTCGCTCGAGCTTCTTGCCGAGCAGCCTCGCGTACACCGTCGGCGGCTGCGGCAGGAACGGCGCGCCGAAGCAGGTCGAGAAGGTCGGTTGCGGCTCCGTCACGCCGAGCTCCGTCCCCGCGAGCTTCGACGTGTAGCCGGAGAGGAAGTAGAAGAGCGCCTGCTCCCGGCTGAGCCGCGCGATCGGCGGCAGGATCCCGAACGCGTCGGCGGCGAGGAGGATCACCGACCGCGGATGGCCGGCGCGCTTCGCCGGCAGTGCGTTCGCGATCTCCTCGAGCTTGTAGGCGGCACGCGTGTTCTCGGTCTTCGCGTCGTCGTCGAGGTCGAGGACGCCGCGATCGTCCACCACGACGTTCTCGAGCACGGTGCCGAAGCTGTGCGCGGCCCTCCAGATCTCGGGCTCGGCCTCGGCCGAGAGGCGGATCGTCTTCGCGTAGCAGCCCCCTTCGAAGTTGAAGACGCCCTCGTCGCCCCAGCCGTGCTCGTCGTCGCCGATCAGAAGGCGCTCGGGGTCCGCGGAGAGCGTCGTCTTGCCGGTTCCCGAGAGGCCGAAGAAGACCGCCACGTCCTCGCCGCCCCGGGAGACGTTGGCCGAGCAGTGCATCGGCATGACCCCGTCGAGCGGCAGCCGGTCGTTCATGAGCGTGAAGACCGACTTCTTGATCTCGCCGCCGTAGAACGTGCCGCCGATCAGGATCTCGCCGCGCGACGGGTGAAGGCAGACGAAGACTCCGGTGCGCGTGCCGTCCTCGGCCGGATCGGCCTCGACCTCCGGCTCGTGGAGGACGAGCACGTCCGGCTCGAACCCGGCGAGCTCGGGCTCGGTGGGATCGATGAACATCGTCTTCGCGAAGAGCGCATGGTACGGGTGCGTCGTCAGGACGCGCACCGCGAGCCGGTGCTTCGGGTCGGCGCCGCAGAAGGCGTCGATGACGTAGACGTCGTGCGCCTCGAGATGGGCGACGACCTTGGCCCGGAGCCCGTCGAAGTGCCCCTCCGAGATCTCGGCGTTGGTCTCGCTCCACCAGATGCGCTCCTCCGAGCCCGGCTCGCGCACGACGAATTTGTCCTTCGGCGAGCGGCCGGTGAAGCGGCCGGTGTCCACGACGAGCGGTCCCCCCTCGGCGAGGACGCCCTCGCCGCGGTCGAGGGCGGCCGTGTAGAGCTGGGAGGTGGTCGGGTTGCGGAGCACGCGTCCGCCGACGCGCAGCCCGTGCACTGCGAGGCTGTCTTCCGGCCGGTCGGTGATCGTCAACGCACTCCTCCTGGTAGCTGGCGGTGCCGGTGTCGCATCGTAGTTGTCACCGTGAGAACGGCGTTCTACTCGTCGGCGTCGAGCTCGAGCGCGAACGTCGCCTCGACCGAGGCCGCGACCTCGTGCTCGCCCGGCTCGACCGGCATCGGCTCGCGAGGTGCTGCCCGAAGTCCGGTCGCAAAGGCCACATGCCGGTCACCCGGCTCGCTCAACCGGATCAGGGAGCCGAGCCTCGCGCCGACGCCCTCGGCGAACGCCTGCGCCTTGCGCCGCGCGTCGGCGGCCGCGCGGCGCGCGGCCTCGAGCCGCGCCGGGTTGTCGAGCGAGATCAGCCACTGCGGCCCCTCGATGCGCGCGGCGAGATCCGACGTGGCGCGTGCGATCAGCTCCCCGATCGGCGCGGGATCGTTCAGGCGCACGGAGACGCGCGACACCGCTCGATGCCCGAGCGAGCGACGCCCCGCCTTCGTGTGGTCGAAGTCCTCGTAGACGGTGGCCCCGGTCGTGGAGCGCTCCGCCTCCCCCACACCGACCTCGTCCAGCAGCTCGAGCAACCGGCCGCTCCGGGCCGAGACGTCGGACAGGGCGGGGCCGGGCGCGTCCGCGAGCGCGCTCAGCGTGATCCAGAGGAGCGCCTCGTCGGGCTCGGTGCGCAGCAGGGCGTCGCCTCTGACCGTGACGGTCGGAGCGGCGGGATCGGCGTCGTCGGCCTGCGGTGGCACGAGGGCATCCTCGCAGACCGGATCGACTACGATCGCGGCGTGGATCCGGCGGCGTACTAGCGGTTCTTTCGCTTCGGGCGAGGCGTCCGGCCGCCGCACGGCGGGCGGATCTCTCTGCAGCAACCGCTATCGAACGGAGGCACGAACTATGACCCGTCAGAACCTGTTCGCCGACGGTCCCTGGGACGTCGAGGACGAGGAGAACGGCCTGCGCCAGCGCGTCTTCTGGCGCCCGGAGGCCGCCCGGATGGGCGCCTCGTTGTGGGAGCTGAAGCCGGGCGCGTCCGGCATGCGCTGGCACATGCACTACGGGGCCGAGGAGATGTTCTTCGTCCTCGGTGGACGCCCCGTCTTCCGGACACCCGAGGGCGAAGAGGAGCTCGCCCCCGGCGACTTCGTCTTCTCGCCGGAGGGGCGCGCAGGCCTGCACGCCTACCGCAACCCGCACGACGAGCCGGCCCGGATCCTCGGGATCAGCGCGGGTGGCTTTCCCGACGTCGTCGCCTACCCCGAGCACGAGTACGCCTGGGTCGCCACGCGGGATCCCGACCTTTCCGGCGGGGACGACCCCGGCATCATCGCCCGGTTCGGGTTCCGGATGGACATACCGGACCACCGGGCCGGTTGACGCGAGGGGCCGCGCGAGCGGCCCCCTCCATCTTCCCAGCACCTTCACAGGTCGCGTCCAGGCCCGGCACATCTCCGGCGGGAAGGCTGGAGGTACGACAACGACCTCAAGGAGCAACCATGACCCTGCACACCGCGATCCTCTTCAACGGCATCGTCGACCTCGGCGTCGTCCTCGCCGTCACCACGACGATGCTGATCCCCTTCCTGCTCGACCGTCACGAGCACGAGGCCGCGATCTACGACTTCGCGGCTCCCCTCCCCGTCGAGCTCGCCGCCTAGCTCGGGCTGATCTCGGCGTCCAGCGGCAGCGTGACCACGAAGGTCGCGCCGCCGCCGGGCGTCGGCCGCACCTCCGCAGTCCCCCCGTGCGCCTCCGTGACGGCGGAGACGATCGAGAGCCCCAGCCCGGCGCCCCCGCTCGCGCGTGCCCGGGAGCTGTCGGCGCGGTAGAAGCGCTCGAAGACGCGAGAGGCGTGCTCCTCGCTCAGCCCGGGGCCGTGGTCGGCCACGGTCAGCTCGGCTCGGCCGTCCACCTGCCGGAGCTCGACCGAGACCGGCGTGCCGGCCGGCGTGTGCGCTCGCGCGTTCGCCAGCAGGTTGTCGAGAACCTGCCGGAGGCGGATCGCGTCGCCGTTCACCGTCGCGGGCTCGACCGTGACCTCGATGGGACGCCCGGGCTCGACGACCCGCGCGGCGTCCACCGCCTCCTCGACCACGGCGGCGAGATCGACCGGCTTGCGCTCGAGCGGCCGTCCCTCGTCCAGCCGCGCGAGCAGGAGCAGATCGTCGACGAGCAGGCTCATCCGCTCCGCCTCGCGCTTGATCCCTGACATCGAGCGCTCGAGGTCCTCGGGGCGTGCGGCCGCGCCGCGGCCGAACAGCTCGGCGTACGCGCGCACCGCGGCGAGCGGCGTCCGGAGCTCGTGCGAGGCGTCCGCGATGAAGCGCCGCAGGCGCCGGTCCGACGTCTCGATCCGGTCGAGCATCGTGTTCAGCGCGCTTCCGACCCGACCCACCTCCGTCCTCTCGTCCGGATGGTCGACGCGGTGCGAGAGGTCGCCGGCCGTGATCGCCGCAGCCGTCTGCTCGATCCGGCTCAGCGGGCGCAGCCCGAGCCGCACGACCCAGAGCGCGAGCGCGGCTAGCGCCGCGAGCACCGCGCCGGTGGCGATCAGCTCGATCAGGAGCAGGCGGTGGAGCGTGCTCGTCACCCCGGCGAGCGAGCCCGCGAGGACGAGGACGTATCCCGGATGTTGCGTCTCGATCGAGGCGCGCACGCGGTAGCTGCCGTCGCCGCGCACGGCCGGCACGCTGAAGTACGAGACGCGGTCGCCGTCGGACTCGCGCTCGTGGCCGACGGTGATCGTCTTCGGCAGCCTCGGAGGCGGCAGGTTCGAGTGCTCGAACGGATTGTGGCCGGGGAAGATCCGTCCCGCGACGGTGCGCAGCTGGTAGTAGTCCACCCCCTCCTGCGGGCCCACCGCTCCGGGCCCACCGCCCGGCCCGCCGAAGATCTGGCTCTCGATCGCCGGATGGGCAGCCTCGAGCTGCTCGTCCGTCCGCGAGAGGAGAAACGAGTGCAGGGAGCTGTACGTCGCGATGTCGGCGGCGGCGAGCCCGAGCGCCGCGAGCAGCACGACGCCGAGCAGCAGCCGGGCCCGCAGCGAGAGCCGCGACAGCACTACTCCTCCGCTTCGAGCATGTAGCCCGCCTGCCGGATCGTCCGGATCAGGGGAGGCCCGAGCGCGTCGAGCTTCTTGCGCAGGTAGCTGACGTACGTCTCGACGACGTTCGTGTTGCCGCCGAAGTCGTAGCGCCAGACGTTCTGCAGGATCTGGCGCTTCGAGAGCACGCGGCGGGGGTTGAGCAGGAGGTAGCGGAGCAGCGCGAACTCCGTCGCGGTCAAGTCGACGCGCGTCTCGCCGCGGTGCACCTCGTAGCGCGCCTCGTCGAGCGTCACGTCGGCGAAGCGCAGCACGTCGCCGGGCAGGTCGCCGGCGGTGCGCCGCAGGATCGCCTGCACTCGTGCGACCACCTCCGCGAGGCTGAACGGCTTCGTCACGTAGTCGTCGCCGCCGGCGCGCAGCGCCTCGATCTTGTTCTCCACGGCGTCCTTCGCGGTGAGGAAGAGGATCGCCGTCTCGAAGCCGCGCTCGCGCAGGCGCCGGCCGACTTCCAGACCGTCGAGGTCCGGCAGCATCCAGTCGAGGACGACGAGATCCGGCTCGAAGTCGGCCACCGCGGAGATCGCGGCGCGCCCGGTTCCCTCCTCCCGCACCTCGAAGCCCTCGTAGCGGAGCGCCGTCGCGACCGCGTCGACGATCGACGGCTCGTCGTCCACGACGAGGATCCTGCCGCTGCCGTTCGTCTCGCTCACGACCCACACCTTCGCACGGCTTGCTGTGAATCTCCTGGGAAAGCGGCGGGAATTCGGTGCTCAACGTCGAGAAAGAGGAGCGAGATCATGCTCGCCGAGCTCGAGAAGGCCGGCCCGGGCGGCTGGGGCGGAGCACCGCCGCCCTCCTCGTCCGCCAGCCGAGCTTCGATGCGAGACGCGGGCCGGGAGGGGCCTGCGCTTGCGCTCGCTGAAACGCCGCGCCGCCGGCCGGACATGTCCCGGTTGTGCAGGATGGCACGGTGACCGAAGAAGCCCGCCGCGAGCGCTTCGAGGCGGTCTACCGCGAGCTGTACGCGGCGATCTGCGGCTACGCGCTGCGTCGGGTGCGGCAGCCGGAGGACGCGGCGGAGCTGATCGCCGAGACCTTCGCCACGTTGTGGCGGCGCTTCGACCGCTGCCCCCAGGGTGCCGAGCTGCGCCCGTGGCTCTTCGGAGTCGCCCGGCGGGTGATCGCGAACCAGCGGCGCGGCGAGCGCAGACGCAGCGCCCTGAGCGAACGGCTCGCTGCGCATCTCGACCGGGCGGCCCTCGATACCGTCGCGCCGGCATACGACACGAGTCCGCTCGCGCGCGCCTTTGCGAGTCTCAACGAGTCCGATCGCGAGCTGCTTTCCCTGGTCGCCTGGGAAGAGCTGACGAGGGAGGAGCTCGCTGTCGCGCTCGGTACGAGTCGCGCCGTCGTGCGGCTCAGGCTGCACCGCGCGCGCAAGCGGCTGCGCGATGCGCTGCCGCAGCAGCAGTTCCGACTCACCGGAGGGCAAGAGCATGAGTGGACGTAACTCGATCGATTCGCTGCGGCAACTGGCTGCGGTCTCGGATCGGGACGCGGCAGCGGTCTTCGGAGTGGTGGGCCGCGACGAGCTGCTCGCAAGCCTGACGCGACAGCCGCACGGCCGCGCGGCTCGGCCACGTCCCGCCACCCGCCGCCTCGTGCTCGCGGTAGCGGCCGTCGTCCTCGCGGCCGTCGGCCACCGCCGCGACCTGGGCCGCCCTCCGGCACGCCCCCGCGCAGGAGACCACGAGCGTCGAATGCGTGATCAAGGGTGTGGACACGATCATCCCGTCGACCTCGGGCGACCCGGCGCACGACTGCGCCCGCGAGTGGAGGCGGGAGCTCGGCAGCGCGGCTCCTCCGCTCGTCGCCTACGACAACACGTACGGTGGCGTCACCGTCCTACCGCGCCGCGCCACCCCGCCGGCCGGCTGGAAGGCGATTCGTTCCCAGGACGCCGCGCTGATCGAGCTGCAGGACTCGCTCGACGACTTGATCAACGGTCTCAACTCGCGGTGCCTCGGCCCGGAGGCCGCCACCAGGCTCTCGGAGGCGAAGCTCGAGCAGTTCGGCTTCACGGGCTGGACGGTCGGCATCCGCGACCCGCAGTCTGCCGAGCTTCCCGGCGCGTGCACGAACGTGGACATCGTCGATCCCGCCGCCCATTCGATCACGCTGGTTGCCGGCCCCGGCCCGACGGCCGCCGGAACCTCGCTCGCGCTCGCCCGTAGGCTGCGCCCGCTCACCCTCGGCTGCAAGTCGCTCACGACTGCGGTCGCTGCGGTGAAGGCGGCCGCGAGCGACGTCGGCCTCTCTGAATCCGCCCGCGGCTATGACCTCAATGCCGTCACCGACGACACGCTCCGCTGCGCCTCGATCTACGAGACCGTCGGCGGCACGATCTTCCTCACCGTCCGCGGCCCGGATCGCTGAGCGGATCCGGGATCAGACCGCTCTGGCGAGCCCTCGAGCACGGGCCGCGGGGCAGGCCGGCCGCCGGCGAGCTCCTCGTACAGCTCGTCGACGCGCTTGTGCAGGGCGAGGAACGCCGCGCCGAGCTTCTCCGCCTCCTCGTCGCTGAGGCTGCCTGCCGCCATGCGCCGCACGGCCTGCCGCTCGAGCAGCTCACCCAGGATCTCGACGAGCATCAGCACCAGCCCCGCAAGCCCGCGTTGCAGCGAGTTCTCGTCGGCCTCGACCCGCGCCGGAAGCCGCGCTCGCCGCTCGGCGCGCGGGAAGGCCAGATCCTCCGCGCCCGCGGTGCCGACGGAAGCGAGGAGCGCCTTCAGGCGCAGGGCGATCAGGTCGACGCCGGCGACCGAGATGGTCACGTCGCCGCCGGCTGCGACGCCGGTGTCGACGAGGGAGTCGAGGAGGTCGACGAGGGAGTCGCTCACGGCAGGCGCGCGAACGAGTACGGCGGCCACGGCCCGGTGACGCGCAGCTCGTAGCCCTCGGCCTCGAGCGCGGCGACGGCGCCGGCGAACTCCTCCTGTCGATCCTTCGCCACGAGGTACGCGTCGCCCGAGGCCTCCTCGCTCGCCGCGGCGAGCCGCTCGCGCAGGCCCGGCTTCACCGTCGTCGCGAGGCGGGCGCCGAGATACTCGGACGCACCGACGTCCGGCACGCCGCCGACCGGCTCGACGCTCCACTCCTCCTTGCCGCGAAGCCGCTCGAGCTCGGAGGCGAGAGCCTCGCGATGCCGCTCCAGCCAGGCGTCGAGCGCCGCGCGGTCGGGGAAGGTCGTGCCGAAGCGGAAGGGCACGACTGCACCCGCCGCGAGCGCGTCGACCAGCAGCTCGTTGTGGGCGCGCACGAGCTGCTCGAGCCGCGCCTCGTCGTCGAGATCGCCCGGCGCGAGATCGAGCACGAGCGGACGAAGACCGTCCGCCACGCCGGCGAGAGCGACGACGGGCTTGCCGCCGAGCCGGTCGCCGACGCGCCGCAGCAGGTCGTCGGCGAGCAGCCGGCGCAGGGTCTCGACGACCTCCGCGCGCGCGCCATCCTCCGCCTGCCGGATCAGGTCGTCGACGTCGACGTCGCGCTCGGCGAGGATCCGGGCGAGATCGTCCAGGAAGCTCACCGGCCGTTCCTCTCGATCGCGCGCTCGAGCCGGTCGAGCCGCTCCCGCAGCTCGCGGTTCTCCCGCTCGAGCTCATTGTCACGCGCGAGCGAGCTGAGAGCCGGGTCGTGCTCCCACCAGTCGATCCCCATCGACTTCGCCGTGTCGGCGGACGCGATCAGCAGCCGCAGCTTGAGCGTGAGCAGCTCGATGTCGAGGAGCCGCACCTCGACGTCCCCGGCGATCACGATTCCCTTGTCGAGCACGCGCTCGAGCAGGTCGGCCAGGGACATGCTGCTGGGCGCCTGGGCACGCCCCGCGAGTGCGCTCATGAGTCCTCCTCGCGTTGCACCGGGTCGTATTGGTTGCGCGGATAGCGTCGTACGCGCCGGGCGTCGACGAGGTTGCCGTCGGCGTCGAGCGTCGCCTCGTAGGTGCCGAGCAGGCTGGTCGTGTCCGGGATCCGGGGGAGCTCGAGCAGCTCGAGCGTCACCGTCCAGCCGCCCCCGTTGTCCTCGGGGCGCCCGAAGCCGGACACCGCCTCGACCGGCTTGCCGAACAGCTCCTCGACCTGCTCGCGGGCGCGGCCGACGAGCTCGGCCGGCGAGAGCCTCCTCCCGCTCTCAGCCATGGAGACGGTGCAGGAGCTCTCGCTCCAGCTCCTCGTAGGTTTCCTCGTCCAACTCGCCGCGCTCGAGGGCGGCCTCCGCCTCGGCGAGCTCGGCCCGGATCCGGGCGGGATCGTGCAGCTGCGCCTCGGCCTCGTCGACGACCTGCTCGAACACCCAGACGAGCCCGCGCGCGGGCGCGAGCGGCAGCGTGAGGAGGCCACCGATCAGCCCCATCAGACCACCGCAGGCATGGCGAGCCGCACGAAGCTGTACGGGGGCAGCGGCCCGACGAGCTTGAAGTGGAGCGGCGGAGAGAGCCGGGCGGTGAGCTCCTCGAGCAGCTTCTCGATCGCTGCCACCCGGTCGCGCTCGGTCAGCAGTGCGAGGTCGAACGCGGCGAGCTCCCCCGCCGGCTCGCTCTTGACGACGTCGAGGACGAGCGGCCCGAGGGTCTCGAGGACGATCGCGGCGTCGCGCTCTCGGCGCGCCGCGAGTCCCTCGCCGACGGCCTCTCCGAGCGCGATGCCGGCCTCGACCGAGGGTACGGCCCGGTATGCCTCGCGCAGCGGCAGCAGGCCCGCGCCGACCTCGGCGAGCACCGCTTCCTCGTACTTGCCCCTCAGCGTGAGCTCGCAGGTCTGCTCGTGCCGCTCGAGCAGCTCCTCGATCTCCGGCAGCGCGAGCAGCTCGAGCGCCTCGTCGCGGCTCTCGAGCGCGTAGCCGAAGCGGGCGGGAAGCACCACCGCCTCCTCGTGCAGCGACTCGACGACGTCCGCATGCGCGAGCAGGTTGCGGCGCGTGGCCTCGACCGGCCCCTCGTGGAGCTCGGAGACCACGGCGGCGCGGTTGTCGTCGGCGACGAGCGAGATCCCCTGGTCCCGAAGCCGCTCCGGAAGCTCGCGGGGTCGGGTGATGCCGTAGAGGTAGTACCTGCTCACCGGTCGTTGCCGCGACCGCGCGAGCGGCTGCGGGACCGCCCTTCATCCTCTTCGTCTTCGTCGTCGTCGTCACCGTCACGACCTCCGAGGCCGATCTTCTCGCGGATCGCGTCCATGCCTCCCTCGACCGCGCCCTTCGTCTTCGACTCGGCCAGCTCCTCGCCGCCGCTCTGGAAGAGGTCGGGGACGCTCTTGGAGTCGTCGGTGGCGCGCAGGTCGAGCCGGTTCACCGCCTCCGCGAAGCGCAGGTACGTGTCGACGCTCGCGATCACGACGCGCAGATCGACGGTCAGGAGCTCGATGCCCACGAGCGAGACGCGCACGTAGGCGTCGATGACGAGACCACGGTCGAGCAGGATCTCGAGGACGTCGGCCAGCCCGCTCGAGCGCGGAGCCCGCGTGATGTAGCCCGCCGAAGATTCGCGCTGCATTACCGCCACTCAAATCACCCTTTCGCTTCGCTTCGGCCTGCCACGGCCGTGCGAACGGAATCCCCGGCCCGAAAACTCGGCAAACCGCGTCTATCCGCCTTCCGCCAGCCCGAGCTGGTTCGCAAGGTCGAGGTAGTCCCAGCTGGACCACTCCTCCGCGATCCGGTCACCGTCGAAGCGGAGGATCGCGATTCCGTCGATCTCGCCTTCCTTCCCCGTTTCCTCGTGGGCGGCGTGCATGGTCGCCCGCACCGCGACGTGGCCGTTGTGGGAGATGACCTCGTGCAGCTCGTACTCGACCTCCGAGAAGGCTTCCGCGTGGCCGTCGACGACCGAGACGAGCTCGTCGGCGTCCCGCTCCTCCGTCCCCTGTAGCCCGTGCACGTGGGCCTGGTAGTCGTCGCTGACGAGCTCGCGGATCGCGTCGGCGTCGCCTTCCGACCATGCCTCGAAGTACGCCCTCACCGCGTCCTCGTGGTCGCCGCCGCCACCGTGGCCCCGGCGGAAACGGCGGACGAGCAGCGCGGCGAGCGCGGTCGCGCCGGCGATCAGGGCGAGCCGCTTCATCGGTCGAGCGTGACCCTCTCGGGCGGCAGGTAGATCTCCTTCTGCCCGTCGAAGCACGCGTCGAGGTAGACCCGCACGGTGCGCGCGTGTGCGTCGACACCCGTGATCGTCCCCGCGGCCGACGCGCCCTTGCCGAGGAAGATCCCGAGGGTCGGGAGCCCGGAAAGGTCGACCCGCACCCGCGCGCCCGGCATGTAGGGCGGCGCGCCGACGAAGGCCACCGGTGCGGGCGTCGGTCTCGGAGGCGGCGCCCACTCGAGCTCGGCGCTCCAGTCGAGATCCGTGTCGTCGGCTTGCGCGCGCTCGCGCTGCTCGCTCCCGCGCTCGCCGTCCTGGTCCTCTTCGTTCCGGTCGGCCTGGTCCTCTTCGTTCCGGTCGGCCTGCTCCTGGCGGGTCTCGCCGCCTCGCTCGCTCCGCCGCTCGTCGGCCCGGTCCTCGTCTTCTGCTTCCTCGTCTTCCCCGGAGTCGTCGCGAACCGCGTCGACCGCCTTCTCGATCTCGTCCTTGGTCAGCCGTTTCTCGACCGCCTCCACGAGCTCGTCCTTCTTGCGCAAGCCCAGCTTGCGCAGCAGCTCCTCCTTCGTGCCCTGGCTGTCGTCGTCGAGGAGCTTCGAGATCTCGTCCTTCTTCAGTCGCGAGCCGAGCAGCTCGACGAGCTCGGCCTTGGTCGACTGCGCGCTCAACTCTTCGACGAGATCCGACTTGGTTTCAGACGCCATCATCCGCTCCTTCGTCCGGGGTGCAGGGAAAATTCCCGGCGGACGAGACCCCAAACGGGATGCGAGCGTGCGGCGCGCCTGGAGAACCAGGTCGACGTGGGTTGCGCCTGGATGTCGAACGAGACGCCCTGACGGATGGCCGCTGGAAGAGGATCTCGCTGTCGATGACGCAACCCGCGCCGCGACCTCTGCTTCTTACACCGCGGGCGACCCGGCAGGGAAGCAACCGAGCGCTCGGGCTTCGCAGCGCCGACCTTCGTTGCGGGACGATGGAGCTAGCCGGACTCGAACCGGCGACCTCCTGGGTGCGATCCAGGCGCTCTCCCAGCTGAGCTATAGCCCCGCGGCGGCTCAGTGTAGCTAGGTGTGACGACCACACACGTGTGAGACGGGTCTGATCCGTCCGGGCCTCCCGCGAGCTTGCGGTTGTCGACCCAAGCTCGAGAAGGAGGCCCGTGGTGGTGGAGGTTATGGAGCGGCCGCGACGGAAGC
>Ga0209810_1000565_pt1 | contig 77912 bp, 67 predicted proteins | sample Coa_R1_7_FD_187159 | JGI IMG/M metagenome (GOLD analysis project Ga0209810, IMG submission 187159) | Surface soil microbial communities from Centralia Pennsylvania, which are recovering from an underground coalmine fire - Coalmine... | ecosystem: Environmental > Terrestrial > Soil > Unclassified...
CCCAGACAAGTCTGAGAGGGCCTGACTTCCCGTTTGGGATTGAAACCAGCTTATATGTCTGGAGCTTTTTCCAATGAGTAAGTCGTCTGAGAGGGCCTGACTTCCCGTTTGGGATTGAAACGCAGTCCAGTTTCAGGTTGCTGATGCGGTTGCCCTGGTCTGAGAGGGCCTGACTTCCCGTTTGGGATTGAAACTTACTCTGAACGTACACCGATGGTGCATGTCTTCACGTCTGAGAGGGCCTGACTTCCCGTTTGGGATTGAAACGACAAATTTGGACGCTGACAGTTTTTACTTCTGCGTCTGAGAGGGCCTGACTTCCCGTTTGGGATTGAAACGGCCAGAAAGTAGGTGCCTGGTCCCAGGAAGTAGTTGTCTGAGAGGGCCTGACTTCCCGTTTGGGATTGAAACAAAGAAGTGCAAAAAGGGCATAAAACCCTGTGAATCGTCTGAGAGGGCCTGACTTCCCGTTTGGGATTGAAACCGGTCGTTGGCCGCTTTCTTGATCGTGCGCGCCGCGTCTGAGAGGGCCTGACTTCCCGTTTGGGATTGAAACCTCCAATTGCCGTCGTATCTCACCAAAGTTACTGTGTCTGAGAGGGCCTGACTTCCCGTTTGGGATTGAAACCCTGCTGGCCCAGCGCGGGCTGGACGCCGGTATCTCCGTCTGAGAGGGCCTGACTTCCCGTTTGGGATTGAAACTTATACTCATCCACGCGCAGCCCGTCAAGCCTCCTGGTCTGAGAGGGCCTGACTTCCCGTTTGGGATTGAAACAATGATCCTGGAGGCCCCTGGCCGGGCCAGCTCCAGGTCTGAGAGGGCCTGACTTCCCGTTTGGGATTGAAACGCTGTCCTACCGCAGTCTCACTGGCGAAACGCGCCAGGTCTGAGAGGGCCTGACTTCCCGTTTGGGATTGAAACACCGGGGCCGGTTCTGGCGTGGCAGATGGACTGTCAACGTCTGAGAGGGCCTGACTTCCCGTTTGGGATTGAAACTATTGCCAGTTTGCGCGCCGGGCAACGTCCAGACATCGTCTGAGAGGGCCTGACTTCCCGTTTGGGATTGAAACATAACAAGGCGCAGGGCAACGTGCGCATGTCTTACGTCTGAGAGGGCCTGACTTCCCGTTTGGGATTGAAACTGCATAGGACACGATATCATCCGGGGTGTCAGAGAGTGTCTGAGAGGGCCTGACTTCCCGTTTGGGATTGAAACGCACCACCAACACGCTGGCGGCCAATCAGGTGTATGTCTGAGAGGGCCTGACTTCCCGTTTGGGATTGAAACTTCCTCAGCATCGTAATGCACATAGCATCTGTGTAATCGTCTGAGAGGGCCTGACTTCCCGTTTGGGATTGAAACCTTGTTGATCACCTATCCCATAGGCGAAAGAAGACAAGTCTGAGAGGGCCTGACTTCCCGTTTGGGATTGAAACTATCGGCCCATTTTGAGGATGGCGATCACATATACCGGTCTGAGAGGGCCTGACTTCCCGTTTGGGATTGAAACTAGTCGCCGGTCTGTTTGCTGGTGATCGCGAGATCAAGTCTGAGAGGGCCTGACTTCCCGTTTGGGATTGAAACTCCAGGCGGCGCGGTGCAAGCAGTCAACAATCCCAGGTCTGAGAGGGCCTGACTTCCCGTTTGGGATTGAAACGGTTCACCTGCAATGCGACGGCGATGAAGACAAGATCGTCTGAGAGGGCCTGACTTCCCGTTTGGGATTGAAACATTGCTCGTCCCTTGCGAGTCCCACACCTTGACATAGTCTGAGAGGGCCTGACTTCCCGTTTGGGATTGAAACACCACGTACAGCGTCTCCCGGCCCTCCGGGTCATTCGTCTGAGAGGGCCTGACTTCCCGTTTGGGATTGAAACAGCGCCGTCACGGGTGTTCCCGCCGGGCTAGGCAAGGTCTGAGAGGGCCTGACTTCCCGTTTGGGATTGAAACAGAGCCGGTTTCCGCTCTTCCATCTCGTCCGCAAGTTTGTCTGAGAGGGCCTGACTTCCCGTTTGGGATTGAAACAACTACATCGATGACAACAACATGTATTATGTCAAGGTCTGAGAGGGCCTGACTTCCCGTTTGGGATTGAAACAACAAGGCGTATGGCACGGCGGCGATGGTGATTGCGTCTGAGAGGGCCTGACTTCCCGTTTGGGATTGAAACGCTCGATGTTGCTAAAGTCGGCAATGACCAGCACATGTCTGAGAGGGCCTGACTTCCCGTTTGGGATTGAAACACCATCGTCCCGTTCGGGAGCCAGGTAAGCGTAGAGGTCTGAGAGGGCCTGACTTCCCGTTTGGGATTGAAACTACGCAACAATTTGAACATCCTGAATGGAGTGCCTTGTCTGAGAGGGCCTGACTTCCCGTTTGGGATTGAAACGAGCTTGAGGAGATGCTTAACGAACGTCGTACTATGCGTCTGAGAGGGCCTGACTTCCCGTTTGGGATTGAAACACCTTCGCGCGGCGCGAGGTGGACATTTGCCAGTCGGTCTGAGAGGGCCTGACTTCCCGTTTGGGATTGAAACTTTTCCAGAGGTCTAAGAGGGGATGAGAGGTGATTTCGTCTGAGAGGGCCTGACTTCCCGTTTGGGATTGAAACACCAGAGACCGGATACGGGAAGGTCATGCTTCCAAGTCTGAGAGGGCCTGACTTCCCGTTTGGGATTGAAACATATCGGCGATCAGCTGAGGGGTATCACTGTGATATGTCTGAGAGGGCCTGACTTCCCGTTTGGGATTGAAACAAAGCAGGGGAGTCGATACCGCAACTAGCCAGGCGCAGTCTGAGAGGGCCTGACTTCCCGTTTGGGATTGAAACTGGATGGCAGCGCCGTCGGCGTCGGCGCGGGCGGCGTCTGAGAGGGCCTGACTTCCCGTTTGGGATTGAAACCGTGATGGACGAAGAGTGGAATAGCCGTGAAACCTGCGTCTGAGAGGGCCTGACTTCCCGTTTGGGATTGAAACTTCAGATGGCATCAGTTAAGGATGAGCGGCCTCTTGGTCTGAGAGGGCCTGACTTCCCGTTTGGGATTGAAACTCTCCCATGATAATCTGGTTCTGGTAGTCACTCACCGTCTGAGAGGGCCTGACTTCCCGTTTGGGATTGAAACTCGTATGTCAAGTTCTACCCTGGCTCTGGCGTCTCGTCTGAGAGGGCCTGACTTCCCGTTTGGGATTGAAACATAGCGCCCACCCCGGCGACAACCGAGATATCCCGGCGGTCTGAGAGGGCCTGACTTCCCGTTTGGGATTGAAACCCGCCAGGAGATGCAGCAAGCCGACCTCTAAACAGCGTCTGAGAGGGCCTGACTTCCCGTTTGGGATTGAAACGATTCTCGCTATCGCGATACGGATGAGGTATCAAGGTCTGAGAGGGCCTGACTTCCCGTTTGGGATTGAAACCATGGGCGCAGGAACGACAGCGATGGTCGCACTACAGTCTGAGAGGGCCTGACTTCCCGTTTGGGATTGAAACACACAGTCAGAGAGTCCCTGGTTTCGCGGCAAGTACGTCTGAGAGGGCCTGACTTCCCGTTTGGGATTGAAACAAAGGGAGTTCACATATTCCCCGAAGGACTGTGAGGCGTCTGAGAGGGCCTGACTTCCCGTTTGGGATTGAAACTCCGTCTCTGCGTCCAGTGCTACTGCTGTTGCCGCGTCTGAGAGGGCCTGACTTCCCGTTTGGGATTGAAACCAACCTGCAAGATGGAGAACGCGCCCGGCAACTGGCGTCTGAGAGGGCCTGACTTCCCGTTTGGGATTGAAACTACCATACTTGCCGGTCTACGCACAACCGGACAAGGTCTGAGAGGGCCTGACTTCCCGTTTGGGATTGAAACATAATGCCGCCAGGTATGTATAAAAACGGCTGGCCTTGTCTGAGAGGGCCTGACTTCCCGTTTGGGATTGAAACAAAATGGTGCTGCCGCGCAAAATCGATAACTACCAGGGTCTGAGAGGGCCTGACTTCCCGTTTGGGATTGAAACGATTCGCCTGCTACGCTGCAAGCAGCAGTGCAGCGTCTGAGAGGGCCTGACTTCCCGTTTGGGATTGAAACTTCATCAAGGATGAGGAGTTCAGAATGGGGATAATCGTCTGAGAGGGCCTGACTTCCCGTTTGGGATTGAAACAAAGGGATTGATTAAGAGCGGCTATCACGCTAGCCCGTCTGAGAGGGCCTGACTTCCCGTTTGGGATTGAAACCGTCTCTTTGACAGATCATAAACAGAGCATAACATAGTCTGAGAGGGCCTGACTTCCCGTTTGGGATTGAAACTCGCATGCTTCAGCTTTTGCACTACGCTTTCACGCCGGTCTGAGAGGGCCTGACTTCCCGTTTGGGATTGAAACGCTCCTTATGCTTCCTGAGCAGGCTCAACCGGCGAAAGTCTGAGAGGGCCTGACTTCCCGTTTGGGATTGAAACACACGGCCTATCTGTCGCAGGACAGCCCGACGCAGACGTCTGAGAGGGCCTGACTTCCCGTTTGGGATTGAAACCTTTCAATCCGAGAAGCGGATACCCCTTTTTCGAAAGTCTGAGAGGGCCTGACTTCCCGTTTGGGATTGAAACGGATGCCTGGTAAACCGGCGCATACCAGAAGGGGATGTCTGAGAGGGCCTGACTTCCCGTTTGGGATTGAAACTGTAGGCATCTGTCGTTTTGCTGATAGCGCGAATAGGTCTGAGAGGGCCTGACTTCCCGTTTGGGATTGAAACCAGATAAATACACCTTCAGTGATGCGCTTGAGCCTGGTCTGAGAGGGCCTGACTTCCCGTTTGGGATTGAAACCCATAATGGGCGTGGGCGGCAATGGCGGAAATCTTCGTCTGAGAGGGCCTGACTTCCCGTTTGGGATTGAAACGCTCACGGAGGAGCGGCGGGGGTTTTCAGACTAATTGTCTGAGAGGGCCTGACTTCCCGTTTGGGATTGAAACCGGAAATCCCGGTTGCTGAAAATCGGTTGACCCGGAGTCTGAGAGGGCCTGACTTCCCGTTTGGGATTGAAACTCTCAAAGGCATCCACTACCGCCAACAGTCCGTAGATGTCTGAGAGGGCCTGACTTCCCGTTTGGGATTGAAACGGCCTTGCTTGTCCAGGTTCCCGTCTGAGCGTAAGCGTCTGAGAGGGCCTGACTTCCCGTTTGGGATTGAAACTTTTCGCCAGGCCCGCGAGCGGTGAGGGGATGGCGAGGTCTGAGAGGGCCTGACTTCCCGTTTGGGATTGAAACCCGGCCAACATGACGCTTCAGTATCTCCAGGCGCATGGTCTGAGAGGGCCTGACTTCCCGTTTGGGATTGAAACACCATCTGGGCAACGGGGACGACACCGACCAATAGCGTCTGAGAGGGCCTGACTTCCCGTTTGGGATTGAAACGATGCCTGATGCCCCGCCTTGCCGCAGCAGCAATTCAGGTCTGAGAGGGCCTGACTTCCCGTTTGGGATTGAAACATACAAAAAGCCAAGTCCAGACGGGCTGCCGATAGCGTCTGAGAGGGCCTGACTTCCCGTTTGGGATTGAAACTCTCTCCCGCTACCGGGCCGAAATCTGGCGACAGTGTCTGAGAGGGCCTGACTTCCCGTTTGGGATTGAAACCCGACATGCTCCCCCATCGACAAAGCGGGATTGATTGGTCTGAGAGGGCCTGACTTCCCGTTTGGGATTGAAACCATTTGTTCTCAATGCAATTGTGACGGTGTACATCGTCTGAGAGGGCCTGACTTCCCGTTTGGGATTGAAACTCTCTACGTGAAACTCGGGAGCGGAACAAAAAAGCCCTGTCTGAGAGGGCCTGACTTCCCGTTTGGGATTGAAACCCCGCGCCCGCATCTATCTTGCGGGCGACCAGACGGAGTCTGAGAGGGCCTGACTTCCCGTTTGGGATTGAAACTGCCATGCCCAGAACGGTTTCAAGGTCAGGGGAATCGTCTGAGAGGGCCTGACTTCCCGTTTGGGATTGAAACCACATCGTCATACACATGCCACCGCCCATGTCCTAGTCTGAGAGGGCCTGACTTCCCGTTTGGGATTGAAACTACGAAGGGCATTCACATTAAGGGCGTGATCAACTACGTCTGAGAGGGCCTGACTTCCCGTTTGGGATTGAAACAAAGGGAAGGAAAAAGTGAAAGAGCGCAACACCCATTGTCTGAGAGGGCCTGACTTCCCGTTTGGGATTGAAACTCTGAACGGCGGTGCCAAGCGTGACGAATTTCTGAGTCTGAGAGGGCCTGACTTCCCGTTTGGGATTGAAACTAAAGCGGCGTTACTGGCGCAATTGTTAGCGGCGGCGTCTGAGAGGGCCTGACTTCCCGTTTGGGATTGAAACTTCTAGCTTCACGATGGAGATAGAAGATCATCCGTTGTCTGAGAGGGCCTGACTTCCCGTTTGGGATTGAAACCACCACCTGGCCCACCAGGCCGCGAAGCCACTGGTGTCTGAGAGGGCCTGACTTCCCGTTTGGGATTGAAACAATGGTCTCTTCAGGATGGGCAATGGCTGCTTCGGCGTCTGAGAGGGCCTGACTTCCCGTTTGGGATTGAAACGACACTGCGCATCAGGGCACGGTATAATACAGCCAGGGTCTGAGAGGGCCTGACTTCCCGTTTGGGATTGAAACCCTGCACGTCGTGGAGTTCCTGGGCGCTCGGGTCGATGTCTGAGAGGGCCTGACTTCCCGTTTGGGATTGAAACTACTTACTGTTGCAACGCTAGCGTTGCAACAGTAAGTGTCTGAGAGGGCCTGACTTCCCGTTTGGGATTGAAACCCAGGCGTTCTGCGCCGAGCAGATGGTGCTTGAATGTCTGAGAGGGCCTGACTTCCCGTTTGGGATTGAAACCTTAAAAAATTCATGCACCAATTATAAAGCAATCAGCGTCTGAGAGGGCCTGACTTCCCGTTTGGGATTGAAACGTTTCCTTCCTGTCACCTGGTTCCAGCAGAGTCGCAGTCTGAGAGGGCCTGACTTCCCGTTTGGGATTGAAACAAAATCTTCTCAGGTTTCAGCAAAGCAGGGGTGTTAGGGTCTGAGAGGGCCTGACTTCCCGTTTGGGATTGAAACACGTCATCCCGCGTGGTCCGCGTGGGCATTGCCGCGTCTGAGAGGGCCTGACTTCCCGTTTGGGATTGAAACCGCCCAATCAAGCGGGGAACCTTTCAAGGTATAATCGTCTGAGAGGGCCTGACTTCCCGTTTGGGATTGAAACTCTCCATTGACAAGAGGCGCTGCACTAACTCATCCTCGTCTGAGAGGGCCTGACTTCCCGTTTGGGATTGAAACCTTAAGAAGCTAGAGGAAGAACGCAAAGGCATTGAGGTCTGAGAGGGCCTGACTTCCCGTTTGGGATTGAAACCGCAATCCTCCTCATCCCCTGCCCTGGCTGTCTCGAGTCTGAGAGGGCCTGACTTCCCGTTTGGGATTGAAACTAGTTGCGCCGGTTGCCATCCCTGTTGATGCGGTACTTGTCTGAGAGGGCCTGACTTCCCGTTTGGGATTGAAACTGGAATACCGCCGCTATCCGCAGACCGGCGGCCTGGGGTCTGAGAGGGCCTGACTTCCCGTTTGGGATTGAAACGGCCCAGAGCCGCCCGTGAAACTGCTCTGGGTGTAGCGTCTGAGAGGGCCTGACTTCCCGTTTGGGATTGAAACGATATCACGGATACGCTACGCATCGGCACAGGAGAGTCTGAGAGGGCCTGACTTCCCGTTTGGGATTGAAACTTGCAGGGGGTGAAGGGGGTCATGGACGATATGAGCGTCTGAGAGGGCCTGACTTCCCGTTTGGGATTGAAACCCTTTCCGCCCCCCGCCATATTCGTTGTACTGGCCAGGTCTGAGAGGGCCTGACTTCCCGTTTGGGATTGAAACTTCTCGACCCCACTGGTCCCCCTGCCTGATGAGGACAGTCTGAGAGGGCCTGACTTCCCGTTTGGGATTGAAACGGCTATATTCTCCTGTGGGCGCAAACTGCTGTAGCGTCTGAGAGGGCCTGACTTCCCGTTTGGGATTGAAACGCATTCTCATCTTTATCGGCGTTGTTATTCTCGTTGGTCTGAGAGGGCCTGACTTCCCGTTTGGGATTGAAACCTACCGTTGAACTATTCCCCCACAAGAGGGGGAACCGTCTGAGAGGGCCTGACTTCCCGTTTGGGATTGAAACATCGGGATGGCCGTAGCGTCCGGCAAGCGTATCCGCGTCTGAGAGGGCCTGACTTCCCGTTTGGGATTGAAACTTCCAGACTGCCTGATTGATGGAAAGGAGTTCGCAATGTCTGAGAGGGCCTGACTTCCCGTTTGGGATTGAAACCTATACCATCATGCGCTCTCTGGATGTGAAGACCTACGTCTGAGAGGGCCTGACTTCCCGTTTGGGATTGAAACGCTCTGCTCTCTGGCGATTTCCTTCACGTGTATGCGTCTGAGAGGGCCTGACTTCCCGTTTGGGATTGAAACCTTACATATGCAGGTGGGTTGCCATCGGTCTGTAACGTCTGAGAGGGCCTGACTTCCCGTTTGGGATTGAAACGAGAGCGGGGCCTCGCCACACAAACAGACGTACTCAAGTCTGAGAGGGCCTGACTTCCCGTTTGGGATTGAAACCGACCGTACAGTTTTCGTAAGGAAGAGATCGCCGTTGGTCTGAGAGGGCCTGACTTCCCGTTTGGGATTGAAACTATGAGGACAGCCTTTGGGGGCAGTACCTCACCTATTGTCTGAGAGGGCCTGACTTCCCGTTTGGGATTGAAACCAGTCAGGCTACAAGTTTCCCTTTGTCTACATCGTCGTCTGAGAGGGCCTGACTTCCCGTTTGGGATTGAAACCTATCTGGTCTGCGTCTTCGCCATCGCTGATCTGCTTGTCTGAGAGGGCCTGACTTCCCGTTTGGGATTGAAACTGAAGGTCAACAATTTCAGATCGTATGGCTGGAATTTGTCTGAGAGGGCCTGACTTCCCGTTTGGGATTGAAACCCTGATAGTAGGGGATACCCATTGCCCGCTCTAAGGGTCTGAGAGGGCCTGACTTCCCGTTTGGGATTGAAACTGGTATAGTAGACGCTTTCAGCAAGGACTGTATCCTGTCTGAGAGGGCCTGACTTCCCGTTTGGGATTGAAACGCCAACGGGGCAACCGATGAGCAGTGGCGGGCATTGCGTCTGAGAGGGCCTGACTTCCCGTTTGGGATTGAAACCGGTGAGGAGTATGTGACGGCAGAGCAGGCAATGGGTCTGAGAGGGCCTGACTTCCCGTTTGGGATTGAAACTTCACTCGCCTGCGGCAATGGGCGAGGGCCAGCATAGTCTGAGAGGGCCTGACTTCCCGTTTGGGATTGAAACCATCAAGCGCAACCGGCTTGCTACATCTTTCAGTTGTGTCTGAGAGGGCCTGACTTCCCGTTTGGGATTGAAACACAAGGTTCGAGGGCTCGTTGTTTGCCGGGTTGAGGGGTCTGAGAGGGCCTGACTTCCCGTTTGGGATTGAAACGCTATATAACTGGACGGTGGTTCCGGCAGGGGCATTGGTCTGAGAGGGCCTGACTTCCCGTTTGGGATTGAAACTCTCAAAGGCATCCACTACCGCCAACAGTCCGTAGATGTCTGAGAGGGCCTGACTTCCCGTTTGGGATTGAAACTGGGCTGGCTGGAACTCACTCGCGCCCTGGCCATTGCGTCTGAGAGGGCCTGACTTCCCGTTTGGGATTGAAACTTCCCCTCACCTGCTGGATAAGATCACTATAAGCTTGTCTGAGAGGGCCTGACTTCCCGTTTGGGATTGAAACAAGACATTGACCGATGCAGAGGCGATGCACCTGACCTAGTCTGAGAGGGCCTGACTTCCCGTTTGGGATTGAAACCCATCAATATTTATGGCTCCCGTTCCCCATTTCAAGAGTCTGAGAGGGCCTGACTTCCCGTTTGGGATTGAAACAAGAGACGTGCGATCATGATACATGCTCAACTTTCTGGTCTGAGAGGGCCTGACTTCCCGTTTGGGATTGAAACTGCAGAATGAGATACGCGCCACGCTGGAAGCCGTCGGTCTGAGAGGGCCTGACTTCCCGTTTGGGATTGAAACGAGTATCCACGGGATATGTCACCTAATGGGACAGCCATGTCTGAGAGGGCCTGACTTCCCGTTTGGGATTGAAACCTTCGCTTCCAGTACGGTATACCGCTCTTTCTCTTGGTCTGAGAGGGCCTGACTTCCCGTTTGGGATTGAAACGGCATGGCGGCAACGGGCACAGGACGCAAGAGCAGGGTCTGAGAGGGCCTGACTTCCCGTTTGGGATTGAAACCATCAATTACTATGAGCAAGCCAACCAACTACCGGACGTCTGAGAGGGCCTGACTTCCCGTTTGGGATTGAAACGAACAAGCACGTGCTGGCTACATGATAGTAGCCAGGTCTGAGAGGGCCTGACTTCCCGTTTGGGATTGAAACGGCGCAAACTGCTGTAGCCGTGCCATACACTAGCCCTGTCTGAGAGGGCCTGACTTCCCGTTTGGGATTGAAACCGTTGAGATGGTTTCCTACAAGGCAGAATGCGCCGGGTCTGAGAGGGCCTGACTTCCCGTTTGGGATTGAAACGTCACCGACCAGCTCCGGCGCAACATCGAAGATGCTGTCTGAGAGGGCCTGACTTCCCGTTTGGGATTGAAACTCTTTTGCCACATGGTTGCTCATATCGTCCATGACCCGTCTGAGAGGGCCTGACTTCCCGTTTGGGATTGAAACGAATTGCGCTTTGACAATTGGATGAGTGTCACGCCACGTCTGAGAGGGCCTGACTTCCCGTTTGGGATTGAAACTGTATGTATGTTATATGGGTGACTACCGGATAGTCACGTCTGAGAGGGCCTGACTTCCCGTTTGGGATTGAAACACAACCGTCGAATCCTTGCCGGTACTCCATGCTATAGTCTGAGAGGGCCTGACTTCCCGTTTGGGATTGAAACACAAGGATAGATCGGCTTTCATGGCCGGATTACACGGTCTGAGAGGGCCTGACTTCCCGTTTGGGATTGAAACGATGCCCTGTCACAAATTCACAAGATCGAACTCACCAGGTCTGAGAGGGCCTGACTTCCCGTTTGGGATTGAAACGATGCTCAGCAACTCTTCCACACTGGCGATGTTATCAATGTCTGAGAGGGCCTGACTTCCCGTTTGGGATTGAAACACGTATCCGGCGCTGAAACAGGAACGCCCCTCTCTGTCTGAGAGGGCCTGACTTCCCGTTTGGGATTGAAACATACCAGCAGACAGCGCCATCTACGTGCACGATGACGTCTGAGAGGGCCTGACTTCCCGTTTGGGATTGAAACGCGAGAACGCACTGATGCCTACTACAAACATGGTGAGGTCTGAGAGGGCCTGACTTCCCGTTTGGGATTGAAACAGTTCCCCATGCCAGCCGTCATAGGGGAGCAGGCTAGTCTGAGAGGGCCTGACTTCCCGTTTGGGATTGAAACCTGTAGACGGCAATGTTTCCGGCTCTGTAGACGTAGTCTGAGAGGGCCTGACTTCCCGTTTGGGATTGAAACTTTGCCTGGATATAATTATTATTTGCAACGGTCACTGTCTGAGAGGGCCTGACTTCCCGTTTGGGATTGAAACAACTGTCGTCGGGAACGCCAAGGGGAGTCCAGGTTGCGTCTGAGAGGGCCTGACTTCCCGTTTGGGATTGAAACATGTGGGAAGCCAGCAGGAACATCCAGCATCGTACCAAGTCTGAGAGGGCCTGACTTCCCGTTTGGGATTGAAACAGAGTGAGCGGGTGATTTTCAGGCGCGGGCCTCTTGCGTCTGAGAGGGCCTGACTTCCCGTTTGGGATTGAAACCTGACCTACTGTGGCAATTTCAGCTTGCCTCACTCACTGGTCTGAGAGGGCCTGACTTCCCGTTTGGGATTGAAACATAATCCACGACGCGCCCTTCCTGTAGCCGGTTTTGAGTCTGAGAGGGCCTGACTTCCCGTTTGGGATTGAAACATACCTATGCCGTGAATGGCTCCGTTTCATCGGGCGGTCTGAGAGGGCCTGACTTCCCGTTTGGGATTGAAACTTCTCAAGTGCAGTATGAAAACCCGCCCCTTGCACCGTCTGAGAGGGCCTGACTTCCCGTTTGGGATTGAAACCATCTAGGACTCTGAGAGGCGGGGCATATGTGGCGGCGTCTGAGAGGGCCTGACTTCCCGTTTGGGATTGAAACTGCTGGCTTGGCTCTGTCGTAGAGCAGGCTAGCACAGTCTGAGAGGGCCTGACTTCCCGTTTGGGATTGAAACTTCGAGACTTCCAATCAACGCGGCGATACGCATGGCGTCTGAGAGGGCCTGACTTCCCGTTTGGGATTGAAACGTTGTCATCGATGTAGTTGGCAATGACGCCACCGCCGTCTGAGAGGGCCTGACTTCCCGTTTGGGATTGAAACTGACCATCAGGTACTTCTCAGCGGCCTGGGTCAGCGTCTGAGAGGGCCTGACTTCCCGTTTGGGATTGAAACCAATGCCGATGGTGGTGGGTGGCATTGCTCCTGTCTTGGTCTGAGAGGGCCTGACTTCCCGTTTGGGATTGAAACAGGCCGGGGATGGCAGTATGCCTCATAGATCATGAGTCTGAGAGGGCCTGACTTCCCGTTTGGGATTGAAACTGACCCTGCATACCCTCTGGCAAAGCTCAAGCCTGGTCTGAGAGGGCCTGACTTCCCGTTTGGGATTGAAACAGGGCAACAAGAACCGCCTAAATCATCCGACAAGCTGTCTGAGAGGGCCTGACTTCCCGTTTGGGATTGAAACTTGTTATCAATTGCCATACTGCTGACAGGCGTGACTGGTCTGAGAGGGCCTGACTTCCCGTTTGGGATTGAAACTTGCCTACATCATCGCCCGCCTGCAAAATGAGGCACTGTCTGAGAGGGCCTGACTTCCCGTTTGGGATTGAAACGAGAGCTTGTGCTGGTAGTCACGCCGTCTATCGGCGTCTGAGAGGGCCTGACTTCCCGTTTGGGATTGAAACCAACTGACCCAGAACACAGTCCAGCATGCCTGCTGTCGAAGTCTGAGAGGGCCTGACTTCCCGTTTGGGATTGAAACAGTCAGCAACAGGCAGCAACCAGCTCGTGCTCGGCGTCTGAGAGGGCCTGACTTCCCGTTTGGGATTGAAACTTAAGAAGCTGCAACCGCTTACCCGGCAAGCACTGGCTGTCTGAGAGGGCCTGACTTCCCGTTTGGGATTGAAACTGCCACTTCTCCCATTCCTGCAAATGCAGAGCTTGTCGTCTGAGAGGGCCTGACTTCCCGTTTGGGATTGAAACAGCGTGATCTGGCTGGAAAAATACGTCGAGATCACGGTCTGAGAGGGCCTGACTTCCCGTTTGGGATTGAAACTTTTCAACGTTCTTCGCGCTGCCCGTGCGCTCAAATAGTCTGAGAGGGCCTGACTTCCCGTTTGGGATTGAAACCTACCGTAAAGGCGCATTCTGGTTGCATATCGTCGTGTCTGAGAGGGCCTGACTTCCCGTTTGGGATTGAAACTCCCACCATTGCTCTACCATGCAGTAGGTGATCGCGTCTGAGAGGGCCTGACTTCCCGTTTGGGATTGAAACACCGTCTTCCAGGTTGTGTGCTGAGAGAATGACGCGGGTCTGAGAGGGCCTGACTTCCCGTTTGGGATTGAAACTGTCCAGATGCTCTGCTACTGCCTGTTTCAAGCGGGGTCTGAGAGGGCCTGACTTCCCGTTTGGGATTGAAACAATCCGGGTCAGAGGCAATACACAGCCAGAGGAAGGTCTGAGAGGGCCTGACTTCCCGTTTGGGATTGAAACTCACCCCTCGAGTGCCCGGCCCGGTCGCCCTTCCGCGTCGTCTGAGAGGGCCTGACTTCCCGTTTGGGATTGAAACCGAGCATCTTCTGCTCCTTTCTTCGCTCCCGGCCCACGTCTGAGAGGGCCTGACTTCCCGTTTGGGATTGAAACCTCAGCGACGGGGAAGCGCACCCGGGGGCCGATGAAGTCTGAGAGGGCCTGACTTCCCGTTTGGGATTGAAACTCGTAACGTATAATAGGAATATCAAAAGACGCCAATGGTCTGAGAGGGCCTGACTTCCCGTTTGGGATTGAAACTGTCAAGCCACAAAGCCATATACAGGCGTTGATGAGGTCTGAGAGGGCCTGACTTCCCGTTTGGGATTGAAACTTCTGTGCTGCCTCTGCTTGCGCGGCAGGAGTATCGGTCTGAGAGGGCCTGACTTCCCGTTTGGGATTGAAACGATCCGCATGGATCCCTCATCTACCTTGCCCTGCAAAGTCTGAGAGGGCCTGACTTCCCGTTTGGGATTGAAACACTACATCACGGCGCTCACGGACTGGTTTATGTCCTTTGTCTGAGAGGGCCTGACTTCCCGTTTGGGATTGAAACTTCTGTGCTGCCTCTGCTTGCGCGGCAGGAGTATCGGTCTGAGAGGGCCTGACTTCCCGTTTGGGATTGAAACCAGGAAACTGGCAAAACAACACGCACGGGTAGCCCATGTCTGAGAGGGCCTGACTTCCCGTTTGGGATTGAAACACCCTGTACCGTTGGTGGAAAAGGCATACTATCTTCCTGTCTGAGAGGGCCTGACTTCCCGTTTGGGATTGAAACCATAGTAGGGCAAATGCCCCTTGTATTCTCTCTTCCGTCTGAGAGGGCCTGACTTCCCGTTTGGGATTGAAACCATCGCTGGCATCACCGTACCGACAGTAGCCAGCGCGGTCTGAGAGGGCCTGACTTCCCGTTTGGGATTGAAACATACCTATACGGCGGGGGCAACCAGTATCGGCATCGTCTGAGAGGGCCTGACTTCCCGTTTGGGATTGAAACAGAATGCGTTTTACCGCCTCTTGCTGGTAGTCACGAGTCTGAGAGGGCCTGACTTCCCGTTTGGGATTGAAACTTCGCGTAGTCGGTCGAATCGGCGACGAACATGATCGTCTGAGAGGGCCTGACTTCCCGTTTGGGATTGAAACCATCTCGGTCTCTCCTTTACTTGCTGGGAGGACTGGTCTGAGAGGGCCTGACTTCCCGTTTGGGATTGAAACGTTTCGATATCCGAACGGATATCCCGTAGCGCGTTCGGTCTGAGAGGGCCTGACTTCCCGTTTGGGATTGAAACCCGCAAGGCAGAAAGGAAGAGATAATGACAGACTTGACGTCTGAGAGGGCCTGACTTCCCGTTTGGGATTGAAACTCCAAGACAGTTGCTTGCTGGTCAACTTGACTCATAGTCTGAGAGGGCCTGACTTCCCGTTTGGGATTGAAACCAAGAAGCTGACATGTGCTCGTAGATGGGATTTGCGTCTGAGAGGGCCTGACTTCCCGTTTGGGATTGAAACGAGCCGCTTGTAGGAGAGGAGTAGGTAGGCACAACAAGTCTGAGAGGGCCTGACTTCCCGTTTGGGATTGAAACAGATATCCACTCGACCGCCCCTCCGTAGGAACGGCGTCTGAGAGGGCCTGACTTCCCGTTTGGGATTGAAACTCATTAACGGCCTGCCGGTGGGCCTCGTACACCGGCAGTCTGAGAGGGCCTGACTTCCCGTTTGGGATTGAAACACTACTCATTTTCTCATCCATCTCTTCTGGTGGGCATAGGTCTGAGAGGGCCTGACTTCCCGTTTGGGATTGAAACAGAAGCTTCGCGCCTGAAGAAGCCGAAGCATCAGCGTCTGAGAGGGCCTGACTTCCCGTTTGGGATTGAAACATCACGCACCGCTATTGCCGTGCTGGCCTTGCTCTGTCTGAGAGGGCCTGACTTCCCGTTTGGGATTGAAACGGTTTTCAGGAGTTGGGCGAGCCGGTCCCGAATCGCGTGTCTGAGAGGGCCTGACTTCCCGTTTGGGATTGAAACTGCCATCCTGCCAGATTTTCCCCTGCAAAGCGGTTCCGTCTGAGAGGGCCTGACTTCCCGTTTGGGATTGAAACAGGGCATGGACGGTGTGCTGTGCCTTCCTGTACGCCCGGTCTGAGAGGGCCTGACTTCCCGTTTGGGATTGAAACATCTATACCAGTTAATTGATTATAAGAGATATATCTGGTCTGAGAGGGCCTGACTTCCCGTTTGGGATTGAAACGATACAACAATTACAAGCAATGGGATGGATTAAAAAGTCTGAGAGGGCCTGACTTCCCGTTTGGGATTGAAACCAGACTTAGGAGTACGGGGCGGCAGGGGTATATCTGCGTCTGAGAGGGCCTGACTTCCCGTTTGGGATTGAAACAGGATCAGTGCAGCCGGTGGCTTGCATAATTTCATTGTCTGAGAGGGCCTGACTTCCCGTTTGGGATTGAAACAACCATTGATGAGAGCGTATCCTACAAGTCCGTTCTCTCTGAGAGGGCCTGACTTCCCGTTTGGGATTGAAACCGCCGAAGCGTTACGTATGGCGAACAATCGCTTGAGTCTGAGAGGGCCTGACTTCCCGTTTGGGATTGAAACACAACAGGATATGCTGGCACGCACAGCAGAAAGTTGAGTCTGAGAGGGCCTGACTTCCCGTTTGGGATTGAAACTTCATTGTAGACCTGATAGTTCTCGACGGTGCCAAGTCTGAGAGGGCCTGACTTCCCGTTTGGGATTGAAACAGCAGTTCTCCTTCAGGCAAGTATGCAACAATGGTGTCTGAGAGGGCCTGACTTCCCGTTTGGGATTGAAACACTCATCCATTGCGCCATTCAGAGTATGATACTTGGTCTGAGAGGGCCTGACTTCCCGTTTGTGTAGTGACCCCATCAAACTAGAGACCATTTGGATCACAACTTTCAAGAGACCTCTGTTACTGACGCCATTGGGCTTCAAACTCAACCGGCGTCAGATAGTCTAACGACGAATGCACCCGTTTGTACATGTAGACCTGTTCGAGAAAGTGAGCAATATGGGCTCGGGCATCCTGCAAGTCCTCGTACTCATGCAGGTAGACCTCTTCTTCCTTTAAGGTTCGCATGAAGCGCTCGATGTAGGCATTCTCGGTCGGGCGACCACGAGCGGCCATACTGATTTGCACGTTGGCCTCTTGCAGTAAGCTGACATAGCCGCTGGCCGCATACTGCACGCCTTGATCCGAATGGTGAATCTCGGGCCGATACTTGCTCAAAGCCCGTTCTAAGGCCGCCTTGGGTAAGTCTTCCATCATATGAGCAGCCAATTCCCAGCCCCGAATACTGCGCGTGAAAACATCGAGCAACACCGCCAGGTAGACAAACTGCCTGGGCAAGCGAATATAGGTCAAGTCCGCACTCCAGACCTGGTCGGGTCGCACAATCTCAATCGCTTTGATCAGGTTGGGATAGCGACCGTAGGGATGCTGGCTCTTCGTCGTCTGACAGTATCCTCTCACCTCCACCATCAGGTTGGCTTCCTGCATCAGTCGCTGCACCCGTTTATGATTGACTGGCCAACCTCGTCGCACCAATTCGGCATGCACTCGCCGATAGCCATAGCGCGGAAACTCGACCGCCACTTCCTCAATGGCTTCTCGTAGATCCAGATCATCGGCCCGATGCGGTTGGTAGTAATAGGTGCTGGGCGGCACGCCTAACGTCTTGCAGAGCAGCTGCACCGGAAATTGGCTACTTAACTGCTTGACGATTTGGCGTCGGTGCTGCGGCGAGAGGGCAGCAGCTGCAAGGCTTTTTTTGAGGCATCCAGCTCCATCGTCAATCGCCCCACCATGCGTTCCAATTCGGCGATGCGTTCTTGCTCCTGGCTTTGCCTGGCTGCCGCTCGCGGGTCGGTAAACACCTGTGAGGCTCGCTCTAAGAAGACATCGCGCCAATGACAGACCAGATCGGCACTCACTTCGTGTTCGCGACAAATCTGAGCTAACGATTTTTGCCCTTTGAGGACTTCGAGCACGATTTGCGTTTTCAGCTTGGCGTCGTAATGCTTGTGCTTTCCCATGAGAACCTCCCTTCGCTGACAGTATACTCATTGAAATCCCTCCTGCCCAACTTCCGGGGGTCACTACATGGGATTGAAACAATCTGCAATGGGCTGAGGTTTCGGGGTGTACTCGAAGTCTGAGAGGGCCTGGCTTCCCGTTTGGGATTGAAACATCTTCTCTCCCCAAACGCCCATGCGCGTGTACCAGGGTCTGAGAGGGCCTGGCTTCCCGTTTGGGATTGAAACCGTGAGAAGACGCAGGCGGGCGGGCAATTTGCCTCAACGGGTCTGAGAGGGCCTGGCTTCCCGTTTGGGATTGAAACAAGCCTGAGAAAGAAGCGTTCGCGGGGAATCTGCTATCGTCTGAGAGGGCCTGGCTTCCCGTTTGGGATTGAAACGCCGGGAAGAGGCCGCTCTGCGGCTCGCGCATCTGAAAGTCTGAGAGGGCTTGGCTTCCCGTTTGGGATTGAAACTCCATTCACGGCCCGGAGTATGCCCATGCGCGCAACGTCTGAGAGGGCCTGGCTTCCCGTTGGGGATTGAAACCCTGGTGCGCAGCCTGCGCAACGTGGCCGACGCAGAGGTCTGAGAGGGCCTGGCTTATGTTTTGCTGCCAGACGGTCGGGGAGTCAGGTGCGCGCTGGTTCCTCAGGCGTTTGCGGCATTCCACGAGCTACAAGCAATCCTTCAGTAATCATCTGGCTGTAAATATCGATTACCTGCTGCACGGTAAGTCGCCCTCCTTGCTTAAACCAGGTGGCAACCTCCGTACACATGGCGATGATGGCGTAGGAAGAGACCTTCACATCACCCCGGCGAAAGACTCCCCGCTCCATACCATCACGCAACAATTCCTGCAAAAGATGTTCATACTGATCTCGCAACCTGAGAATGTAGGCACGATTCTCCCCTTCAAGGGCGCGAATCTCTGTATCAATGATGAAAAACTCTGACTTGTAGCTCGTATGCAGGCGAATGTGGTTGGCAATCGCTTCACGCAGACGCTGCAAAGGGTCATCGCACTCACGCAAAATCTTTTCCAGATTCGCATTCAATCGCTGCATATAGGTATCCATAATCTCTACCAGCAGTGCCTGCTTATTCTCATAGTAATAGTAGATGCTCGCCGCCTGTACCCCCGCAATGCTCGCAATAGTGCGCAATGGCGCTGCATGGTAGCCATATTCCGCGAATAGTTGCACGGCGGCAGCCATCACCGCCTCCTTCACCGATTGACCATCTGGTCGCATTGAGCTTGCCCCCTTTTCTGCTGAAATATATTCTCCATTCTAGCAAAAAAGAGCGGAATAAGAAACCACCTCTCCGTTCAGGATTCGGCAGTGCGAGTCTTGCGCTGCCGCTCCGCTTTCACCACCGTTGTGCCAACTGCGCGGCCAACAAGCAGCGGCGGCTCTAAGACGTCGGCAGCCGAATTGCTAATATCGGGCCGTGCCGCGATAACCTTATATGCCTCAAACTCCATACGCCGCGATGTGCGGCCAACTCTGATGATACGCCCGCGTGCCTCGATGAAATCGCCCGCATAGAGAGGAGCCAGAAATTCGACATGCTCGTAACTAACCAGCAGTCCCTCGTCGCCGTCACACAGAATGGCAAGCTCGGTTGCTACATCACCAAACAGGGAAAGCATATGCGCGCCGTTGACCAGTTGTCCACCATAGTGCGCGTCATGGCCACTCAGTCGCACCCGAATAGTCGATGTGTATTCACTGCTTTCATGCTTCTCACCCATCGTATATCCCTCTCTTTCTCCATATCCAGGAGTATTTGTTCCCTGTCAATCTAACGAGCGTTCGTTAGATTGCGTTAAAAATCGTTTGCCATAACTACATTGATGTCGGGCAACATAATCAGTATGTACCAGCGCCCAGGAAAACGCAAGAGCAAGTTCCCATTGTTCTGCTTAGCGGAAAAATGCTCGACATGGATTGATGTCGGTGGTATACTATCAAAAATTCTCCGCCACTATTCCTGGCGTCATTACCAGAGGAAAGGAGGATACGCGCCTACACATCACTCGCTGCTTTCATCCCCACCTATTCTTGTTGTGTCATTCTCACCATCATTCAAGGAGGACTCGGTATGGCAGTAGCCGAAAAGGAACCCCGACAGGGATACCTCACCGGTTGGACGCTCAAACAGGGAGGCATCATTGCGCCCGACGAGCGACTTCCCTGGGGTGAAACGGTTCTGGTAGGCCTGCAACACGTGCTGGCTATGTTCGGCTCGACGGTGCTGGCCCCGATCATTATGGGCTTCGATCCAAATACCGCAATTTTCTTCTCTGGCATTGGCACGCTCATCTTTTTCTTCGTCGTGGGAGGCCGCGTTCCCAGCTACCTGGGTTCCAGTTTCTCCTTCATCGCTGTCATCCTGACGGCAACCCACTATGCCGGAACGGGGCCAAACCCCAACCTGGGCGTGGCGCTGGGCGGCATTATCGCTGCCGGCGTCGTCTATGGTATCATCGCTCTCATTGTCATGCTGGCCGGTTACAGGTGGATTGAGGTACTGATGCCGCCGGTCGTCACAGGCGCGGTCGTCATGGCGATTGGTCTGAACCTTGCCCCCGTCGCCATTGCTGACTCCAGCGGCAGCTGGTTTAACGGCTGGATGGCCATTATTACCGTGCTGGCCACCGCTGCCGTCGCCGTCTACGCGCCGGGGCCGCTGCGCCGCCTGCCCATCCTGCTTGGCGGTATTATTGGCTACATCATCGACCTGATCTGCGGCGCGCTCGGTCTGGGGCCACAGATCGACTTTAGCGGGCTGGAGAAGGCACCGTGGATCGGCCTGCCCCACTTCACCGCTCCCACCTTCACAGGCAACGCGATGGTGCTGATCGCTCCGGTCGCAGTCATCCTCGTAGCAGAGAACACAGGCCACGTCAAAGCGGTCGCAGCGATGACCGGGCGCAATCTGGATAAGTACCTGGGTCGTTCCTTCCTGGGTGATGCCATTGCCACCATCGTCGCCGGGTTCGGCGGCGGCACCGGCGTCACGACCTATGCTGAAAATATCGGCGTGATGGCGGTGACGCGCATCTACTCGACGCTCATCTTCATCATCGCGGCTATCGTCGCCATCCTGCTGGGCTTCTGCCCCAAGTTTGGCGCGCTGATCGCCACGCTGCCCAATGGCGCACCCGGCGTGCTTGGCGGGCTGGCAGTAGTCCTCTTCGGCCTGATTGCCGCGACCGGCGGGCGCATCTGGGTTGAGAACAAAGTTGACTTCTCAAAGGGCCGCAATCTGATCACGGCGGCTGTCGCGCTAACAGTCGGCGCTGGCATGGTCGGCAACTCCGGCCTCGTCATCGGCGGCTTCACCATCGGCGGCATCGGTGTGGCTACCTTCGGATCCATCATCCTCTACCAGCTCCTGCGCGAGCGTAACCCACAGCCCGACGAAGCTGTCGAGGCTGACGCGGCTGTTTTTGCCCCACCATCCGACGAGCCTCCTGCCAGCAATCCCTCTTCCGGCCAGGAATAGTGTTACCGGCAAAAGAGTGTGTTACAGCAAGCCACCACCGACCGCGAAGGAGCGGTCGGTGGTGGCTTACGTAGCAAGAAATAATGTATGCATGGAGAAACCTGTTCATCCCGAGCGCCAGGCATCGGCAAGGAAAGGCAAATCCGGACTGGCAAACAAACTTCACCCGTTTGAAGTATATCAGATTTTTCCTGTGCTTATGAGGAATCAAGAGGCGCGACGTGGTACAATACGGGAATGAGGCCATGACAATCTTAGAGATGCTAGCTGGAGTTTTATCATGCCAGAGTATGCTTCCGCCCCTGCATTGACAGGCGCTTATATCTCGTCCGTCTGGGAAACGCTTCCTGCTCATGTACGGCCAACACTGCTGCTGCCCGGTACAGTGCTTTCTGAGCGGTTGGGTTGTGAGGTGACTATTGCCAGCGAGACCTTCCAGTACACGGGCAGCTTTAAATTCCGCGCGGCCTACAACCTGCTATCGAGCATTCCACAGCAGCGCGTCGTAACCGCCTCTTCCGGCAATTTCGGGCAGGCCGTCGCCTACGCCAGCAAACTTCTGGGCAAGACCTGCACCGTCGTCATGCCCTCGACCTCAGCACAGGTGAAGATCGACGCCGTGAAATCCTATGGTGGCATCGTCGATCTGATCGATGTGCGTGAGGTCAGCCGTGCCGAGCGCGTGCAGCAACTTTTAGCAGAGCAGCCGGGCGCATTCCAGGCCCAGGCGTATGACGATTACCGCGTGGTCGCAGGCAATTCCACGCTCGGCCAGGATATTTTTGCCACATCAGATGTCGATATACTTATCGTTCCCGTTGGCGGCGGCGGCCTCATTTCAGGCCAGGTCATCGCCCGCGACCATCTGCGCGCGAAAACAGAGATCATCGGCGCGGAGCCGTTGCCGGGCAACGATGCGGCCCGTTCGCTCCACAGCGGACACCTGGTGCGCAACGAGCAGGAACCCGCAACCGTTGCTGACGGCGCTCGCACGGTTAGCCTGGGCAACCTCAACTGGGAAATCATCCGACAGGGCGTCTCCGACATCATTGAGGTGCCTGACGAATTAACGCTGGAAGCTCTACGCCAGTACTTTCGTTACGCCAACCTCAAAGTCGAGCCAACCGGCGCGCTCTCCCTCGCTGCGCTGCTCGCCTATCCTGAACGCTTCGCAGGCAAGCGCGTCTGCTGCATCGTCAGCGGTGGCAACGTCGATCCAGCGGTGTACGCGCAGGCCTTGATGAGCAGCTAAACAAGATATACCCTGCAGTGAGCCTTTAGCCTTTGTTCATTCCCCGGCTAAAGGCTCTTTCCTGTGTATCACATACTCTTACTATGGCTGCGGCGGATAGATAGACAGGTTCGAGAAGGTTGCAGCCGCGCCGGGAGTTGTACCCTGCACGTTGGAGACGAAAAGGGCAATGGAGCCGCTGGTGTAGCTGCTATCCGTCACTGAGGCGATAGTCTGACCATTGACGATGAAGGTCATGCCGGGACCATTGGCGATGATGGTAAGATGGTTCATGCCGCCAGCTTTGTGAATGGCGCTGTTACTGTTATAGTTTACCAGGGGATTGCTGGTTGTATTGCCGTTTGCATCTACTGTTCCCTTAAAGACAGCGTATGTACCATCCCCGTAGATTTCAAAGCGATAGTCGGTTGCCAGCTCGCTGTTCTGGTTTGAGGCGGCTCGAATATAGACCCCGTAGCCATTATCCTGCGTTCCCTTTGAGAGAACTGCATCAACGGAGAGCCGGAAATTGCTGAAAGCTTTGTTGCTCGGCACCAGTTCGGGCAGCAAACGGTTTTCGTCGTCTTCTAAAATGAGCGTGCCACCGCCAACCTTGACGGAAAACTTGCCCGGCTCGCTGGTCAGATCCCAGCCGCTGTTATTATTCTGGAATGTGTCGCTAAAAAGCGGGGGAACGCTGGGGGTTGCCGTTGGCGTCGGTGTCGTTGCTGTTGTTGTGGGCGTACTATGATGCTTCAGATAGGTATATGCTCCGAAACTGCCGCCAACCAGCACAAGCAAGAGTACAATCACGCCGATCATCAGGCCAATTTTCGGCTTGCGTTTCTGCGATGGTGGCTGATTAAAGCCGCCCGGCTGGTAGCCATTCGTCTGGGAGGCTCCGGGCATTGCCTGCGGCACTTGCGGCGAAGACCCGTAAAATCCCTGTTGCGCAGGCGGAGCAGATGTTCCGTAATATGCGGAGTTCGTGCCGGGCATGCCATACATATTGTTCGGGTTCGATGGGGAAGATTGGCTACCCGAACCAGGCGCACCATAGAAATTCCCCTGCCCGAATTGCTGGCCAGGTTGTCCACCCGGCCAGAATTGGCCAGACGGGCCACCGGGATTTGCCGCTTGAGCCGGAGCATAATCAGGATAAGATGGGCTTGATGGTTGTGATTGGGCAAAGGTACCGGAAAAGGGCTGCTGTGGTACAGACTGCCCCCACTGGCCCTCTGCAAACTGGTTCTGACCATAGGCAGTCTGCCCCTGTGACGCGGGTGTCCCCCAGGACATATTCGATGAAAACGACTGTTGATTGTAATAGCCGCAATTCCTGCACTGCGCTTCATTGGGGGAAAGCGGTTGGCCACAGCGCAGGCAGACCTGGGTTGACGTTCCCCCGTAAGGATACATCGAGGACATACACAAGACCCTCCCGGATTATCGGTACTTTGCTCTTCATAACGAGCAATATCTCATAACGCAGACTGTTTGTCTACTGGCATAGCCTATCTGGGTATGTCAGCTACCGGCTCTTTTCCTGCGCCTGCTTGAGCAGCTCATAAACCTTACAGGGGTGCAGGGGCATTTCACGCACACGCAGCCCGAAAGGAGCGAGCGCATCGTCGATAGCCGAAGCGAAGAGGGCCGGGACGGGAATCACACCCGCCTCGCCCGCACCCTTCATGCCCAGCGGGTTGAGCGGCGAAGGCGTCTCAACATGACCGACGATGATAGGGGGAACCTCCGCCGCCGTTGGCAGGAGATAGTCCATGAAGCTGGCGTTGATGATCTGGCCCTCTTCGTTGTAGACCAGCCGCTCGAAGAACGCGCCGCCGATGCCCTGCGCAACGCCGCCATGCACCTGCCCCTCGACCACCATCGGGTTGATAACGCGCCCGCAGTCATGCACCGCCGCGTACTTGAGGAACGAGACCATGCCGGTCTTCGGGTCAACCTCGATAATGGCTCCATGCACGCCACTGGCAAAGCTGGCATGCGGTGGGCTGTAAAACTCGGTGGCCTCAAGGCCTGGCCCGCCGCGTTCCTGGGGCAGAGCAGGACCCGGACGGGGACCGGCCAGCTTCATCGACATCAGCTTGCGGGCATTTTCGCCATAGGAGTAGCGCAAGGGGTTGGCGGAGATCGCCACCTGACCGAGCGTGAGCGAACGATGTGGCGCGTCCCTGACGAATACTTTGCCATCGGCCAGTTCGATATCGTCGGGTGAAGCCTCGAACAGGTCGGCAGCCACCTGTTTCGCCTTCTCGCGCACCTTGACCGCTGCCAGGTACGCCGCCGAGCCTGCTACCGTGGCGGCGCGACTGGCATAGGTTCCCATCCCCCAGTAAAATGCCTGCGAGTCGCCGGTTGTGACCATGATATCTTCCGGCCTCACGCCAAGCTCGTCGGCCACGATCTGCGCGAAAGTTGTGTAGTGTGCCTGCCCCTGTGTGGTGATGCCGGTAGAGACAAAGACGCGCCCATCCGACTCTACCCGCACGTGCGCTCCCTCGTATGGCCCGATGGACGTTCCCTCGACATAGTAGCCAACGCCGATACCCAGGTAACGCCCCTGCTTACGGGCCTGCTCCTGCATCTGCGGAAAGTTCTCGTAGTCCAGCATCGCCTTGAGCTTATCGAGTCCTGCCTGGTAGTTGCCGCTATCGTACTTCGTGGGGCCGCCATCCTGATAGACCAGGCCAACATCCCAGGGGAACTCGTCCGGCTGGATAAAGTTGCGTTCGCGCACCGTCAGTCGATCCATCTGTAGCTCGCGGGCGATGCCATCCATGATGCGCTCCATCACAAAGACGGCATGCGGTCGCCCGGCTCCCCGGTAGGGACTGACAGGCACTTTGTTGGTATACAGCACGGTAAATTCGCTGTAGTAGTTCCTCAGGCGATACGGACCCGGCAGTGAACAGGCGGTGATGATCGGGACGATGATGCCATAGGGTGTATAGGCACCCGTGTCGTGCAGGAAGGTATCGCGCACCGCCAGCAACATTCCCTGGTCATCGAAAGCATATTCCACTTCGTGATACTGGCCGCGCTCCTGATTGGATGAGATAAAGTTTTCGCGGCGGTCCTCAATCCACTTGACGGGGCGACCAAGCCGGATGGCGGCAAACGGGGCCAGAATTTCTTCGGGATAGAACATCATAATCTTGGTGCCGAAGCCTCCGCCCACGTCAGGCGCAGTCACGTGTACTTTGTGTTCGGGCAGATGGAAAATAGCAGCCAGCCCGTTGCGAATGGGAATCGGTCCCTGCGTGGAAATCCAGCAGGTGAGGGTTCCGGTATGGGCCTCCCAGCGCGCTACGATGCCACGCCCCTCCATCGGCATGGCCGCACCGCGTTCTATGTAAAACTGCTCTTTGATCACATGTGGCGCGCTGGCAAAAACGCTATCCGGCTCGCCGACGACCTGCACAAGGTGAGCCGCGATATTCTCAGGCACATCCTCATGAACAAGAGGCGCGTTCTCTGCGGCGGCAACCTCGAGACTGTGGACAACAGGCAGCGGCTCATACTCTACATCGATCAGGTCGAGCGCGTCCTCAGCGGTGTAGCGACTGTCGGCGACGACAAAGGCCACAGCTTCGCCGACATAGCGAACATCCTTAGCGGCAAGTGGAAGCTGCGTGCGTGGCTGTGTCAGGGCGTGATGCGGCACCAGCAGGGGAGAGGGTTCCAGTAAATCTCCGAGATCGGCGGCAGTATAGACGGCATAGACGCCGGGCAGGGAAAGGGCTGCGCTGGTATCGATGTTGAGGATACGTGCGCGCGCATGAGGGCTGCGCAAGACGGCGGCATGGAGCATTTCGGGCAGATCGATATCATCGACATAGGTGCCTTTGCCGCGCAGCAGGCGTGGGTCTTCTGTGCGCTGAACGGGTGCGCCAAACCAGCGTGTTGCCATTAATCCACCTCCGTTTGAGGCGCGCGCAGTCGCTCGGCAGCGAGCTTGACGGCCTCGACGATATTTTGATAACCGGTGCAGCGGCAGATATTGCCAGAAAGTCCCTGGCGAATCTCCTCCTCGGTTGGGTTCGAGTTCTCATGCAGCATGGCATGCACAGACATAATAATGCCGGGTGTGCAGAAACCGCATTGCAGCCCGTGCTTCTCGCGAAATGCCTGCTGAATAGGATGCAGCTCGCTATTGGTACCGGCCAGCCCCTCGATAGTGGTGAGTGCCATTTCATCGGCCTGCACCGCCAGCATCAGGCAGGAACGCACCGGCTCACCGTTAAGCAGGACGGTACAGCAGCCGCAGACGCCATGCTCGCAGCCGACATGCGTTCCCGTCAGGTGCAGTTCATGGCGCAGGAAGTCAGAGAGCAGCATGCGCACCGGCACCTCTCGTTCGTAGAGATTCCCGTTGACGGTGACGGAAATTGTGCAGGATTCGGTAAAGGTGGAAACATTTTCCTCTTGCATATCGCGTCTGCTTTCTAGTGTTCGCGCCGCTCCCATGCGGCCTTGAGAACACGTTTTGTCAATTCGGAGGTAAGAGCGCGCCGGTAGTCAGCGGTAGCATGCACATCTTCCATATCCTCGCTGACCAGATCACGAGCCAGTTCGGCGGCCTGATCGAGTGTTTGCTCGTCCAGCGTTGAGCCGATCAGCGCCTGCTCCACCTGCCGCGCCCGCACCGGCGCCCCGGCAATGCCCAGATAGGCGATGTGCGCGGCCATACAGCGATCATCCAGGCCAGGAGTTAGCACGGCAACAGCGCCGACCAGCGCGTAGTCGCCAGAGCGGCGAGCAAATTCCAGAAACGACCAGCCGGCCTGCGGCGGAATCCAGGGGAAACGCGCCTCAGAAACCATCTCGCCCGCTTCAATAGCGGTAGAAAGATAGCCGGTGAAGAATTCTTCTGCTTTCAGTACTCGTTCGCCGCGCGCGCTTTCCAGCACCACCTCACCATTCAGGCAGGTGAGCAGGGCAGGCAATTCGGCAGCAGGATCGGCATGGGCAATGCTGCCAACGACCGTCCCCCGGCTGCGGATTTGCGCGTGTCCGATATGGCGTACAACCTCGATCAGCAGCGGATGATCCTGCTGCACCAGTGGCGAGCGTTCCACCTGAGCCTGGCGCACCGTTGCCCCGATGGCGAGATAGCCGTCTTCAGGTTCGATGTAGTGCAGTTCCAGAATATGATTGATGTCAACAAGGTAGGCCGGACTCGCCAGGCGCATATTGAGCAGCGGAATCAGGCTCTGGCCCCCCGCCAGCACTTTCGTATCGTCTGCGTGCTGTTCAAGCAAAACAAGCGCCTCGTCGAGTATATGTGGGGCGCAGTACTGAAAACGTGGTGGTTTCACGGTTCCCACCTCCCTCGCTAAATGAACTTTTCTCCTGCTTTCAGGAATACCCATAAGACTAATGCTCTCCTGCTCTCCTGTCAAGCCCTTTGCGCCCCTTTTTCTGAGAAGAGAGAAGGATGATATAATATGCGGGAACAGTTTCCGGGAAAAGGAGCTATGAGCATGAATATTTCCAGACGTCCGGCGGCCCTTGTCACCGGAGGGTCTCGCGGCATTGGCGCGGCTGCCGCGCTGGCACTGGCAAATCGCGGCTATGATGTTGCTATCACTTATCGGAATAAAGCGGCAAGAGCGAACGAAGTGGCCGGTGAGATTGCGAAGCTCGGTGTTCGCTCTCTCGCTCTTCAGGGTGATATCACGCTACTGGCAGACAGGGAGCGAATCTTCTCCGAACTGAGCGCGTGGGGCGAGAGGCTCGATGCACTGATTCTCAACGCCTCCGGTGGGCTGGAACGCGATCTGCTGGCCACCGAGCCTGGCTATCCCATGCATATCAATCGTGATGCGCAGATCGCGCTGGTAGAAGCGGCCCTGCCACTCATGCCCGCAGGGAGCAGCATTGTCTTTGTCACCAGCCACTGGGCGCACCTGTACGGGCAGATCGTCGATATCCCGGTCTATGCGCCGGTTGCCGCGTCAAAGCACGCAGGCGAGCAGGCGTTGCGCGCCCGGCAAAAAGAGCTTGCCAGCCGGGGCATTCGCCTCATCGTCGTGACGGGCGATCTGGTCGAGGGAACCATTACGCCAAAACTACTGGACCGCGCCATGCCGGGGCTGGCGGCCTACCGACGCAGCATGGTCGGTCGGCTACCTACCACAGGCGACATGGGTGAAGCCATCGCGGCAGCTATTACCGACAATACGCTGGCAAGCGGCTCAACCGTCGTAGTTGGCGGTTCGCTGGAATCCCTACCACGCCCGGAATGATCCTTTCTCTCCCACCGCCTGCGTGATAAGATGAAGAGACAGAGAAACGTTTTCGTTTCCTTTGAGAATATGAGGTGAAACCCATGAACGATAGCGAGATTCTCCAGCACATCGAGCAGCTGGTCAATGAAGAACACGAACTGATGAACTCGGCGGAACAGCAGCCGCTCACCGAAGAGCAGCGCGCGCGCATGCAGCAACTTCAGGTTCACTTAGATCAGCTCTGGGATCTGCTGCGCCAGCGCCGGGCCAGGCGAGAGTTTGGTATGAACCCCAACGAGGCAAACGAACGCGATCCCTCAATCGTTGAGCATTACCTCCAGTAGAGAGTAGATGGGGGAGAAAAGGGTCTCTGCTTCAGGCAGTAATCATCCACGCCTGAAAGCAGGGGCTTTTTGTGCTATGCGCGTCTTTCAACGGGGTGGATGCTTCACCTGTACAGGGCGCAGGCCGGGGCCGCCACCGAAACGCGGCGTGACCTGCTGCCAGGGGATGCGCTCCGGCAGGCCAATATCATACAGGTGAACATCATCGTTATAGCGCACCAGCGTCCACTGCGGCTCCTGCTCCTGCGGGACATCACGGAAGAGATTCTTGTGCCAGTAGGTGATGGAGGTGGTACTGGTATAAAGCTGTGCGAAGGCCGGGCGGAAGATGCCCTTGACGAATTTGAGCGTCTCAAGCCCGAAGAAATACAGGAAAGAGACGCCAATAATGCCGTCGTGGCAGACAATGACGATGGTTTTGCCGTCATATGCCCGAATAACGCGCTCAAAAGCGCCGCTAACCCGCGCCGTGAATTGCGACCAGCTTTCGCCGCCGGGAACAATCGGGCGTTCCGGCTCCCGCGCGAAATCGACCAGTCCGTATTTCTCGACAATCTCCTTAGCAGAAACCCATGAGCGATTGCCAATACGGAACTCCTGGAAACCATCATCCAACGTGACGGGCAAAGCAAGGGCCGGGGCAATGATCTCCGCCGTCTGCCGGGCGCGCTGCAAAGGACTGGAGATTAGCACATCCGCGCGAATCTCCCCCGTGCCTGCCAGCCGGTCGCGCAATCGTTCCGCCTGCAAGATACCGAGCGGAGAAAGCGGCGGACCATCCGGCGGAACAGACGAAAAAGGCATATCTGTCACAAACTCACCATGACGTATCAAATAGATGTCTGTCATCGCGTTATCTATCCTCCCAGGGCAGGAAACAAACCATCCCATGCCATATTGTACAGGCATGATACAATAGGGGCAAAACGCTGGAAGGTGATGAGTAAATGGCAAAAGAGTTAAGCGCAAGCGCGCGAAAGGTTCAGGAAACGTTAAAGACAATGGGCTTTGCCTGTGAAGTCGTTGAGCTTCCCGATTCAACCCGCACGGCTGTCGAAGCGGCCCAGGCGGTCGGTTGCCGGGTCGAGCAGATTGTCAAATCGCTCATTTTCAAAGGCAGACAGAGCGGCAAACCGGTCCTGGTGATCGCCAGCGGCCCCAACCGCGTCAACGAAAAGCGTATAGGGGAGCTGCTCGGCGAGCCAATTGAAAAGGCCAACGCCGATTTCGTGCGCCAGCACACCGGCTTCGCCGTCGGCGGCGTCCCTCCGGTCGGCCATCTCGAACCCCTGCAAACTTTCATCGATGAAGACTTATTGCAGTATTCTGAAATATGGGCAGCAGCCGGAACACCCCACGCCGTCTTCCGTCTCACCCCGAAGGATCTGACAGCTATGACGAAGGGAGAGATTGTCTCGATTAAGTAGTGGGGCCAGGGCGCAGTTGTCCTGCGCCCTGGCCCCAGATCACCCATATGAACATGTTTCTCATGGCATGCATGCCATGTGTAGAGCAGTTTTTCAGAGAATATCGTGCTAGAACGAGCGCAAGAGCGCATCTAACTTGCTACCAACCACACCGGCATCGAAAGCCTCTTTCAAACGTGCGTAGGTTCTTGCTTCAACCAGCCTTTGCTCTTCCGGGTGCAGGAGAAAATGGACTTCCCGCTCTACCGCCGCCCGTAACACGTCTTCCCGCAACTGAACAAGCCCCTCTTCGTCAAGGGCGTACTGGCTGTTGTTACCCAGCGAAACAATGCCATCGCGACCGATGACAGGAAGAATATCCGCCTCCATTACCGGATATTCATGAGCTACAACCACGCCTCTTCCGAAAGCTACTGCCTCCAGGAACTGGTTGCCAAACCCTTCCTGATAGCTGGGGTACATAAGCACATCCACTATACGATAGAGGCTGTAGAAGGGGATGAGGTCAGCTTCGCCCCTATACCCGCTATCCGCCACTACCTTATCACCGATGTAGCAGAGCTTCACTCCCCGCTTCTCAGCATATCTCCACAGCTTTGCGAAGTAGCTGTCATTCTGCGGTTCATCCAGCCCGGCTTGCTGGGGAAGCAGGAGCAGAAAACGGCTATCTGCGGTAATGGGTCTCCCATATATCCCTCTTCCTTTCCCCACAAACTCATCCCGGCATTCTTGCAGAGCAGCGATAAACTGTACCGCTACCTCTATGGCTTTACGTGGAATAATTCTGGTCATCACACCAAACACCACATCGTTTGCCCGGATGCCAAGTTGCTCTCTCAGATGAGCCATCTCAGTCGGCTGGCTCTCGAAGTCGAGTGAATCGGGGATAATAGCGGCCTGAAGGTCATACTCCTCTAAAAGGCGTCGCTGCATGATGGAGTTAATCACGGCGTGACGAACGTTGGCGGGAGAATACAGGAGAGACGCTTCGACACGCTTCTGGATGGCGGGGAAAGGAATTTCATACGCTCTCTTTCTATCTCCCGGCAGGAAATCGTCCTCGAAGCTAAAGTCATGGTGCTGCGTAAGAAATTTGATAGCAGGATGTTCGGCGATAAATTCGGCCATAGCGACGGTAGCTGCCGGGTGGATAGGCAATGAGAGAATGTTGCGCACATGGAACACCTGCGGATGGTGCTGGCGCAGCAATTCCTCCAGCCTGCCCTTTATTACCTGCACCTGATCTTCAAATGCCCTTTCTACAGCCGCCTCACTTTCAGGTTCGCCCGCGCTCCCTCTTTTGAAAATCTGTACCGACGGCGCTGAATAATCAAGCTCTGGCAGAGCAAAGCCGTTCTCACCGGCAGCATCCGCGCTACATTCAATGACGTTCCATCCCAGCCTGGCAAGCACACGATCATTCTCATGAATCTGTAACGAAACGCCGTCGGTTCGTTCAGAGAAAAAATGGACAACAGCAACTGTCCTGGAAGAAACTGTGCTTCTTTGCAGAGAAAATGTATCTGTATACAACTTTTCCCCCTTGAAAAAAGGTAAAATGATGACGTATTTCTCCTTTTGACGAGAGAAAGATAGTCCTCGTAACTCAGCCAGACATATTTATAGCAAGATCAATAGAGCATGCCCGAAAACAGGACACTTTATACTCTTGTAAACGATTGAACTCCGGCGATCTCATCCTCCTTTCTTGAATTTGCCTGAATCATTCTATAGAGTGGTTGTACGATCTCATACTCAGCAATGGTAGGATAGAGCATACCCTGGCGATGCTTGCCCTGAAGAATATCGGCATAGAGTTCAGTATATCCCGCGACCGCTCGACGGTAGTTGAAGCGAGCAAGCGTAATGAGCGAGCAGAGGTCAGAATCAAGAGCGCAGGCTCCAGGTATGGCCTCAACCATAGCGTCAAGATCATCAGGGGGGACAGAGATGCCGGAGACGCCATGCCACAACGTTTCGGCCAGCGCCCCACGATCAAAGTAGATCACCGGCGTACCAAGTGCCGCTGCCAGTGTATGTCCAATCCCATTCGGCTCGTTCCACTGCACAGGGGCCAGAACAAAGTCGGCATGAGCCAGATACTTGTCCCGCATTTCGTTGCTCACCTCTCCAACGTACACGATACGGTGGTCGTCGATGAGCGGTAGTATCTGCTGTTGATAATATAGCATGTCCTCGGCTATCTTACCAATGAGAATAAGCGGCACGTTGGCCCGCAGTGCTACCTGTACCGCCAGGTCTTGCCGCTTGTCGGGATGAATCCGTGCCGCATAAGCCGCGTATCCAGCTTTGCTCACCCTCTCCGTCGAAACGACATCGCCCGGCAGAGGATTGTAGACGATGGCAGCACAGCCTGACGGGCCAATCTGTTCCATCAATTCCAGGCCATGATACTGGCTGATAGCAACCAGAAAGGCATATGATCCCTCATGATACCGTTCTCGCTCTGCCACCCATTCATCTCCAATGACAGGCAGGTGGACGGTATGCACCACAGGTATACCCGCGACCTCCGCCAGTTCGCGACAGATATAGAGCAAAGCCGCACCGCGTACATGGGTGTGAATAATATCAATGGAACGCCCGGCATCCAGTTCTGCCTTTATCCATTTGACACATTCAACCGCATAAAATATTTCTATCTCGTCATGCCTCAGCCGGGCAAGGTGGTCTCTCCACTCCTGTCTTCCAGGAGCAATATGGACCGCCCCTGGAACTGTTGAGCCGGGACGACATAATACCACAACATCCATGCCCAGCTCTTGCTGGCCAATAGCAACCCGCTCCACGACAATCTCAGTACCGCCATATCCTGCCGGTGGCACCTCTATCCATGGCGGGGCAATATGGATAACCCGGAGACCGGGACGAAGACGAGGTAAAACAGCCCACCGTAGATGAGATTCGTAGCACTCTATGGCCCTGGCAATATTCATGCATATGCTCCTTGTTGAAAAAACTGTCTTCTATACCTCTACAATATAGACGAAAATGATGCTTCCTGCCACTGAAGTCTTTTCCCCTTCCCTTCAAGCCCTCTGTGTGATTACAATGAAAGGCGAGGGATTGCTCCAGGTAGGACAGAAATCCCAATACATCATAGTTACAGAATTCGTTTCGTATAGAGTGAGGAAAAGAGAAGTGGACGCCAATCTCAAAAAGCAGGTGTTGCGCACCTTCACATACGGGCTGTATGCCGTGAGTTGCGCCGACGCAGGCGAGGTCAATGCCTTTACGGCCAACTGGCTGACGCAGGTTTCGTTTGACCCGCCTCTGCTGGCTGTCTCAGTTGAAAATGATTCGAAATCGCTGCCGATGATGTTACACAGTGGGAAATTTACCGTCAACGTCTATAGAGCGGGAGAGCGCGAACTGGCGGGGCTACTGGGCAAATCAGCCGTTCAACATCCTGATAAAATGACCGGTGTCGCCTATGAGATCGGAGAGAACGGCTGCCCCATCCTGCGTAACGCGCTGGCCTGGGTCGCCTGCGAAGTGCGCCATACCGCACCTGCCGGAGACTCGACCCTACTGGTGGCCGAGGTAGTTGACGTGGGCATGATTGGTGAAGGCAAGCCGTTGACAATGGCCGAAGCAGGATTTCGTCACGCGGGATAGCACAGACCGAGAAGAAAGGAGCAAGCCGCATGCACAATGGGAGCAACGCCTCTCAGAATGCTGACTTGTTTGAGGCAGGCTGCGTATTTTGCCAGGGTAGCGGTATCGCCAATATCCTCAAAGAGACTCCCCATTTCATTATAGCCGCCGACCACGCTCCTTTGCTGGAAGGGCATCTACTGATTATTCCGAAGCAGCATTATAGCTGCTATGGAGCGATGCCGGGCGCGCTGGACAGGGAGCTATTTGCTCTCAAACGCGAGATACAGCGTTTCTTCGAGCGGTACTATGCTCCGGTTGTATTCTGGGAACATGGCATTTTCCGGCAGACCGTTTTCCACGCCCACCTGCATTGCTTCCCCTTTGGAGAGACTGAATACGATCTCTCCCGGAACCTGCATAGCGAGGTTGTGCGCTCGCAAGATGACATTCGCCGCTGGTTCGCCTCTCGCGGCCACTACTTCTACATGGAGGATGGGCAGGTTGCGCTGCTCTTCGCGCCGGAAATGGAACGCTATATGCAGATTATTCAGGGTGTGCTGTGGAAGGGAGTCGCTTCACGCACACAGAAAAAGGTCTGGCGCTCGCCTCAGCAGCGGTACGAAGAAGGTTTTCCGTTGATCGAGGCGACAATCGCCAGGTGGAAAGAATTTCAGGGAGTTGAGGATGCAGACAAAACTCGTGAAACCCGTTCAAGATGACTATATTATTGCCGGTGATCTGACCTTCCACTATGTGCAGTGGGGAGAACAGGGAACGCCCATCGTCTTCATACATGGCATCACCGCCAACGCCTACTGTTTTCAGGCTTTCGCCGACGAACTGGCCGCCGATCACCGCGTGTTCGCCTACGATTTGCGCGGGCGCGGCGACAGCGACAAACCAGAGGAGGGCTACAGCGTCCCCGTACATGCCGCCGATCTGGCCGAACTTATCGACGAGCTGGGCCTGCAACGCCCTGTAATCGTTGGCCATTCACTCGGCGCCATGATCGCGCTCTACTTCGCCGCACACTACCCGGAGAAGCTCAGTAAACTGGTGCTGATCGACGCAGGAGCGGCATTGCCCTGGAAATCGGTAGGCGAGCAACCGGCATGGCTCACCGCGTCGTTCAACCGCCTGAGTACGCCCGTACCATCCTTTGAGGAATACACGCAGCGTCTCAAGGCCGCGCCCTTCATGGGACCCTACTGGAACGACTACTTCGATGCATATTTTGAACACGATGTGCGGCGCAACGATGACGGCTCCGTCGCTTCGAAGGGCTATCGAGAAGGGATACTGGAAGACGCTGTACATCTTTTCGAGAATCACCCGGAAGAGCAGTGGGAACATGTCACCGTCCCTACCCTGCTGCTGCGAGCGGGCCAGGGCTTATTTGCCGAAGATGACCAGTTGTTGCCGGTTGAAGCGGCAGAAGCCATCCGACAGGGCATCAAAGACTGCCGGTTCGTCGATTATCCCGCCCTGAACCACTATACCATTATTTTCGGCGTCGATCGCGGGCCGGCGCAGGAAATCAGGAAATTTGTTGACGAGGAGGAATAAAAGTCTATGGCTATAAGAAAAGTGGGCGTCGTTGGCTGCGGCCTGATGGGCGGCGGCATCGCGCAAACGTGCGCGCAGTCCGGCTATGAAACAGTGGTCAGCGAAGTCAACCAGCAATTGCTCGATAAGGGGCTGGCGCGGATTTATGGCGCGTGGGATATGATGGCAAGCAAGGGTAAGCTAACGCAGGGGCAGGTGGACGAGAACCGCGCTCGCCTGCACGGTACGCTGAACCTGGAAGATTTCGCCGACTGCGACCTGGTCATCGAGGCCGTCATCGAGAATATGGCAGAGAAGCTGCGCCTTTTCCCCATGCTGGATCGCATCCTCAAATCGGAGGCCATCATCGCCACCAACACATCTTCATTGAATGTGACACAGATGGGCGCGGTAACAAAACGGCCTGATAAGGTGCTGGGCCTGCACTTCTTCAATCCCGCCCCGGTCATGAAGCTGGTCGAGGTTGTGCAAACCATCTCCACCTCAGCGGAGACGATTGAGACGGTCAAACAATTCGCGATCTCGCTCGGCAAAACGCCGGTGCTGGCAAAGGATACCGCCGGGTTCATCGTCAATTTCCTGCTGATCCCCTACCTGCTGGCCGCCATCCGCATGCTGGAAAACGGTCAGGCCAGCCGGGACGACATCGATACCGCGATGAAACTTGGCTGCGGCTATCCGATGGGGCCGTTCACTCTGCTGGACTACGTCGGGCTTGATACCACGCTCTGGGCGGCAGAGGCTATCTATGAAGAGTACAAAGACCCGCTCTACGCGCCCCCACCCCTGTTACGTCGCATGGTGCAATCTGGCATGTACGGCAGGAAAAGCGGGAAAGGCTTCTACACTTATGAGTAGATAACCCCTTCTCTGTCATTCTGAGCGGGAGCTGTGGATTCTGGATTTGCATCGGAGCGATGTCGGCTTTGCACTAGAGCGAGTACGGGTTTGCATCGGAGCGGTGGAGTAATTGCATGAGAGCAGGCACTTTTGCAATGGAGCGGCGTCGCACAAGGACACCCTTTGGGCCGCTCCAAACGAGAGTCACAAGCTCATCTTTGAGGAACACGTCTGGTTCTCCATCAAACGCTCAGGCGCGATCGAAGGACTGGTACGGTCACTGCTCATCAGGCATTGCCTGGGGAGACGACAGATGCATCAAACGCTCAGGCGCGATAAAAACGTTGTACGGCGACCCACTGGAGACGCTCGAGGTCGGTGCTCACCCAGCATCAAACGCTCGCACGCGATACCGTGAATGCCTGCCGTACCAGGAGCCTTCCACTTCCCTGCTGTGAGACCTCGGTCAACGGCCAGACATAGACCTCCAGGCGAAGGACATGCGAGACCCGTCCCCCAACGACCGGCATCACCTCGTGCCATGCCACTGATCTGTCACGGAACTCTGACAGGATGCAGGAGAAGAACGGGTGCAGGCGGGCCTGCCCTTGCAAGAGACGCAGGGGCATTACACACTCATCGAGCGGTGGAACGCTTTCCTGGATGCCCGTACACCAGGCGAGCGAGCTGGCCTGCCCCCAGTAGCCAATCATGCCCAGGACCTGGCGAAAGGCGTCTTGCAGCGTTCTCGGCACCTGGATGTAAGCCGTCATGGGCCCTTCCGCGTGGGCGACTTCGCGGGAGATGGGCGCTTCGCTGATCTCATAGGGTTGCTCCTCCGCCTTGTAGGCGCGCAACACCTGAGCCGTGAGCGCCACGCGCGCCGGCGGGCGAATGTGGATGGACATGGCGCGTATGGCTGGAAACAGGATGGACTGCACGTACTCAAGGCCAAACGTTTCTATCCCCGCGCGCATGAGCGCCAGGCGCACCGTCGCTGGCCCCGGCGCCGGTAAGGCCAGGGCGCTGGTGATGCTGCTCATCGGGACGCGGCAGGAATAGGTGGCGGGAAGATGATAGTCTGCTGCCAGCCAGGTGAGCGATGAGGCCTCCAGCATGCGATTTGCTCCTTCCTCCTTGCGGCCCTGCCGGCTGCCTGTCACGCGCTCGGTTGAGGATCCGTCGCGTGACAGGCAGCCGGCAGAGCCGGGCGCGTGGTGTCGATCAAGGCGCCCATCTGCGCATGGAACTCGTCGATGGTGTCAAAGGAAGAGACGCTGCACGAATCACTCGCCAGGGCGCAGAGACGCGGGATGAAATCGGACTCCAGCGCCGAGTAGATGGGGGCGCGCCCGGTAGACCTGCGCGCGACAAGCACTCCCTGTAATCCTGTCAGGTGTGGCAGCATGGTGGCCGTGAGCGCCCCCTGCGGGCTGAGCAGGCAATCACGCAGCGCCGTGAGCGCGGCACCGTGCCGCCGCGCCCGTTCCTGGTCGTCGTCGACGATGAGCCTCCACTTGTCGGTGTCCATGCCGATCCCCGCGCACTTATAGCGTACGCACAGCGCGTATTCGCCCGAGCGCGCCGTCATCTTCATCAGCATTTGCCCCTCTTCCTTCGAATCCCCGGTGCGCGTGAACAACTGCACCGTTTCTTGATGCCGCTCGGGCAGCGCCAGCGCGAAGGAAAACTCGACCAGGGAGTGCTTGGAGAGGCGGCTTCTGGCCTCGCTGCTCCCATCACTGGCGGCGTTTTTCGCCGTGACGAGAAACCCGTGTGTGTCGCACAGGCCGCAGCCGCGCACGACCTGCTCGATGGTGAGGTTCCGGAACTCCGCACGATCGATGAGCGCCGCCGCCCGCCGCCCGTCGCGTGCCTGGCAGGCAGGGCAGAGCGGACTGCCGGCCGCTTCGAGGTACTCGGCGAGCAAGGTGGCGTGATAGTGCTTGGCGATATTGCCGCTGTGGGCATCCGTTTCCGTGCCATCGGCGAGCAACTGACGGCGCGGCAGGAGGCGGTTGGAACCGTTGTTGCCCGCATTACTCAAGCTCTGCGCCTGCCAGGCCACCCGCACGTTCACGGATACTTCGTAGAGGGGTTGGGCGTTCTGTTCTCGTTCAGTCATGGTCCTCTCCTTCCTGACGTGGTGGGTTCTCTGCAATGGTCATCGCTCGATCGCCGCCCTCACCTGTACCGTCCTGCGCCTCGACACGCTCAGGCACCGGAGAAGCCACCGCACAAATCAACAGGAACAGCAGGCGCCTGAGCTGGGCAGCATCCGGTTCGGTCTCATCCAGGCGTGGATAGCGCAAAGCCGAGAGCAGCACCAGGAACCCGGCAATCGTGTGCGGGCCCGCCTGCTTGACATCCTCCAGCAGTAGCGCGAGATCGCCATCGGACGGTACCACCATGAAGTGGGACTTCGCGGCGGCCACCTGGCACTCCTGCGCGGTGAGCGCGAGCGTGTGAATCAACTGGTCGAGCGTCTGAACGGACTCCAACTCCTCGATCAGGTCCCGCAAGGATGCCTGATTGACCTGGCCCAGGAGCCGTAGCGCATGGCCAAAGCGGAGCGTGCCCGCTTTTTGCTCAAGAATCTTCCTGAGCAGGGAGGGAGTCGATGGATCCATGTGTGTTGTTACCTCTTTCACTTCTGCGAGTCGATACGGACGGATGGCGCCTTTCGCGTGGTGGACGCGCCGTGCCACCTCGAGCAGGCGAGCGGCCCAACTGACTTGCGACCTGGCGTATAGCGCATCGATCAGTGCCTCGATCTCACAGGCGCGGCGGCCCGCTTCGCTTGTGAGCAGCATCCACCAGAAGGAGCGCAGCCCCTCCCTCTCCTGAGCCGGGAGCGAGGAAAGCCAGGTGAGGGGAAGGCACCCGTGTTGGCGCGGGATCGCCGCTCGCATTCCCTGCGTCTGGATGGTATGATAGGCCAGCCCCTTCCACTGCGCATGCACGCCTGGGGCAGAGGTCGCATAGGTCAGCCACTGGACCAGTAGCGCCTGCTGGGCTTCCGCCTCGACCAGGGCGAGCAGCGGCAGCCGTGTGTCGCGCGCGAGCATGATCCACCGCGCTTGCGGAACGTAGCAATTCACCAAGTCGCCGCCCACGCGCTGCGCACGCAAGAAGCGCGCGGCTCCAATGCAGGCGAGCCGCGCGGCGAAGTTCGTTCCCCGGATTGCCACCTGGGTTTTCTGGGAAACGAGCCCGTCGCTTCTGGGCCTGCGCGTGGAGTAGCTGAACGACGGATCGATCATCATAACCAGGGAGAGGTCTCGCCGTGCATCTCTGGCCGATACCGGCACCGGCATGGCAGGCGCTTCCGGCGTATAGTCCTGTAGGAGGCGCTCGAGCCAACTCACGGCACCGGTGAGCGGCTCCTTCGACGCGAGGTCTTTCCAGCGAGCGAGCGCGGCCAGTACTTTGGCAATGGCGCGCCCGGCGGCGGAGTCGTCCCGCCTGCGCTTCCTCGCCAGGTCGGCCACGGAGAGGGCACGTACAGCGCCGGGCGTCGTAAAGAGCACGGTGAGCAGGCCGTCGAGATTGGCGACCGGAAGTCCAGCGTCTGGAAGACGAGCCGCTGCTACCTCCCCTGGGGTCGGCAAGGGTAGGATCTCATCCAGTATGGCCAGCGACCCGGGAGGTGCCGAGGCGGCGCTGCACGTCAGCATATAGGTGCAGCCCATATCGCTGACCTCGACTGGGAGCTCGCATCCCTGCGCCGGCAGCAGCCCCAACCCATAAGCGTGCAGCAGGTCGAACAACTGCACTCCCGTTTTGACGACACACCACTCCATAGGCCCTCCTTATACGATGGTGACGCGTGTCGCGCCCATCCCCAGCGACGTGGCGCTTCCCACCCCGGCGAAGAAGGCGAAGCGCGAGAGTGCGGCAAGCGCCGCGCGCGCCGCAGGCACCTGCGTGCGGCACTCATAGCAGACCCACCCAAGAAGTCCCAGCTGTGCGCGGCCGTCGAGCAGTACGGGCACCGAGTGCAGGCGATGATCGGCGACCACAACGCTACCATCTTCGAGCAGTGACGAGAGGGCATGAGATCCGACGGGCAGCGGCGGGCCTGAAAGCGTATCCCAGCGTCGCGCCAGCTCGGCAAAGATGGGGTGAGGGGAAGGAAAATGGGAGACGCGCCTTTCAGGAGCACCCTCGTCTGACGAGAGCACGAGCGGTGTGCCCAGGTGCAGCCGGATCGTGCGTCCGCCGACAGGAGCCAGGAAGTCCGCCCAGGTGGCAAGACCTGCCCACACCGAGCACGAGAGGTCTACCCCTTCGACGGTATAGCCCAGTCTCCCGATCGGAAACGGCGGATGTGCGGCGAGCGCGTCCAGCAGCCGTGGGATCGACGCGCATCCTGCCTCTCCAAGTGCGGTGACCCGCAGAGACAGCCGGTGGCTCTCACCGGGGAGCAGCGCGAGCGCGAACGGGGCCTGGCCTCGGCCGTGTTCCTGGAGTGGCAAAAGCTTTCCGGCTGGCACCAACAGGATTCCTTGCGCCGCCTGTGGCAGGGGAGCGTCTCCTGCTCCCTCCACATCCGCGGAGGAGACACAAATACCAGCTGCTGGTCGGAGATGGATCACGAGTGCGACAAAGGTCATGCGTCACCTCCCCGGTCGACGGGACCGGTAGCTCCCATCGCGCCGCGCCAACTCACGGGCCATCGCCTGCGTCAGGATCTCCCCATCCAGGCAGACCCACATGGTGGCCTCCGTCTGTGGAGACGGTGCGACTTCGACGGGCGAGCCAGGAAAGTAGGACAGCAGTTCATCAACATAGTGCAATCCATCAAAGAGGACTTCCCCTTCCTGGAGAATTTCGGCCTCATAGGAAGGAAGGAGTGCCCGTATTCCTGGTATGAGGCAGGCCGGATCACGCTGATAGGCCGTCACATGCCGAAAGCGATGGTTGGCCTGCTCTCGAGTTCGCAGCGGGCTGGTTCCATAGGCACGATTGAGAGCACTATCAAAAGCGACCGCCCATTGCCCAGGCGCGATCTTCAGATGTGCTCGCTGCTTCGTCCAGAGGGCCTGGAGTTCTCCGACGAGTGGGATGCTCGGTGCTCCCTGTTGGGTGCGCACCCCCAGTGACGTACATGCGGTATGGCATCCCGCAGGAAGCTGATCTGGAGAGACAAGGGTGGTGGGAACCCGCCAGGCGACTCCCCCGGCGGACTCTCGGTCAGGATGACGAGCGCCAAGCAGGGCGTCGTAGAGGGTGAGCGCATACAGTTCCTCTCTGGAACGGCGTGTCCCTACCCGGAAAGCCAGGACACGCAAGCAAGACAGGTCGATGAGACCGACCAGCAGGGGTTGATCGCGCTCATCTGCCACAATCGTGCCGATCCACCACGACGCGGAGGTGTGCTGGGTCGTGACCCGTGTCTGCTCTCGACGCCGTTCGTTCAGGTACAGGCAGATGGCCCAGATCGCTTCTTCATGGATCGCTGCCGCTCTCGCTGCGCGTGCCATCGCATTGATAATTCTCGTGACCATTGGGATGCTCCGCGCTAGCCGCGAACAATAGAGTGCTTCAATGTGTTGGTACACCAGCAGTGTCACTCCGCAAAAGAGGTGCTCAATCTCTCTGGGATGCGTCAGACAGATCGCAGGGCCGAGGCGCTGCCTCAACTTACGCAAGAGGGAGGCTTCCACACTGCTTGGAACAACGCTCTCCACCGAGCTCTCACGGCTTGTGCGCAGGAGGGCCGCGGCATGAATCTGTTGACACACACCCTCCGTCAGCGGAAGGTTCAACAGGGAGGTGGAGCGGAACGGATTAGTCATGAGTAGTCCGCTTCCCGCGTTTGGCTTTGTGTCGTTCCTCAGATTTCCTTTCCAGTTCTCCGGTGGGCTCCGATTCTTTCGCCTGTGCGGGGTACTCCTCCTGCTGCGTCAACATCCAGAGATAGGCTTCCTCAATGAGAGCCTCCGTGATAGCAGGAAGTTCCTCATCTCTTGCCATTTGACTGGCGGTCTCCAGCAGACTTTGCAGGTTCCGCAAGGAAGGATTGACCTTCTGCCAGATCTTTTCGCCGAGCTTTCGGTCAGATGGATTCTCCCGGTCATAGATCCAATACGGAAGGATGATCTCTGGGAGCACGGTGTCGAGCACTTCCTTCATCGAGAGTGGGACAAAGGGCATACGCAGTCCGACACGGCTGGAAAATTTCTCATACCGATCGATGACACTCAAGATGTTGGGAAGTCCGACCAGGACGATGCGGCATCCCGTCTTATCGAAGAGATGGCGTAAAACATCGAAACTATCTTCATTGAGCCGGTCGGCTTCGTCCACCACCAGCAGCGTAATATAATTGCGCTCAAGCGCCACCGCCGCTTTATCGGCAATCTCATAGATGTTTCGTCCTTCGGGTTTCTCCAGTAAGCTATCCAGAATAGTCTGCGCGAGCGCCTTGGGCGTCGAACGAGGCATGACCTTGACTTTGATGGCGGTCGGTAAGGCCGTCTGCGCGTGCGGAGGCAGGCTGTCGAGATAGTATTGGGTGGCAATCGTTTTGCCCACGCCTGCAAACCCGGAGATGACGCCCATGGTGGGAGTTCGTCTGCGGGGGTTGGTGATCAGCCGCATCAAGGATCCGCATCGTTTGACATTCCTCGTCTCAACGAGAGGCTGGCCTTCTGGTAAATGGTCTTCAGCAAAGGAATGGGTGGTCATGCTTCTTCTCGCTTTCTTCGCTCTTCCTCGCGCGCTGCCATGCGCTCCAAAAAATCGCCTGGATAGACCGATCTTGGCGGCGTTGGAGGAACGGGCTTCTCTTTCTTCTTAGACGTAGCTGGTGGTGGCGAAGCGTGCGCACCGTCTGACGGTGCTGCTGCATGTGGCGTTGCAGCCGTTTCCTGCTCCGACTCCCCAGGAGTCGGATCGGTCTCTTTGGGTGGCAAGGCAGCAATCTCGCGATCAACGGCTTTTGCCGCCTCACGTGCCTGCTCGATGCTGCCACGGAGAGACGCTCTCTGCTCGCGTTTGGCATTGGCGATATCGAGTTGCGTGATCGCCTGTCCTGCGGGCGAATCCGTGGCCTTCGCGGTACATAGCCATTGACGATTCTTTTCCAGGTACACCTCGATCTCATCAGGGGGACGATAGATGGGAGCTGCACGAACAACCACATGCGCTCCCACGTGTGCTGGCATACGCGAGTCCCAGTAGAGACGCCCCTGGTAGTAAATCCCGTCCTTGAGAATGACGCGTTTCTTCGGTTCCTTGAGAAGCACGTCTAATTCGCGGACTTTGGCGGGTTCGGCATAACAATGCACCATCCAGTAGTCAAGCGGGGTTTCTTTGGTCTGGCTATGCACTTCCTGGTGATACTCTTTGTGAATAAAGGTCCAGAAACGCTCTTCCAACTCGGCGAGGGTCAGGTGAGCCTGCGCATGCGGGTTGCGCTCTTCAGTATTGGAAGCAACGTAGCCGGGCTGGTCGGCCCACAAACGGGTATTCAAGGTCCCAAAGAAGCGCTCTCCGATGGCTCTCTCTTGGGGGTGATGAGGCTTACAGGGGTGCAGCACAATGTGTAATGCCTCTGTCAATTGGTACACATGGTGGGAAAGCAACTCGCGGCCTCGGTCTACCCAAATTTCGTGCGGGATACCGCCATAGAGCTTGTCCTCAGATGTTAAGACGGCATCTCGGATGGCCGTCGCCACGGTGTAGCGGTCAGGACGATCATAGCCAAAGACGGCTGCCATCAGGAGCCGGGATCGGCTATCGACGCAGGTCGTCAACCAGGGGCGAACCTCGCCGCTTTGCGTCCGGTATTTGGGGCCGCGCAGATCCTTCACCAGCACGTCTACTGGCGTGTGGTCAATCATGTAGATAATACGAAAGTCCTGTTGTCGTAGCTGTTCCATGCGCCTGGTGACCTCATAGCGATTGCGAAACTCGTCGTCACGCCCATCTGCCAGCAAGACTTCTGCGTGGAGGATTTCCGCACAAATCTTGCGGACCTGCCATTCGCTTGGGGCAGGTTCACCCAGTGCCTCTGCCTTTTGACAGACCGCCTTGTACACGGAGCGGACAGGTTTGTCCACTTGCGAGAAGCGAACACCCCGGATGATCTCTTTCATCTGATCGGTCACCCGATGGTGTTCATGTTTGTCTGAGCGCTCCCTGGGCGCGAGTCCTGAGAGCCCAGCATCACGATACTGCTTGAGATAGAGCCAGAGGGTACTCGGCGCTATTCCCACCTCTTTCGCACGGGACTCGACCTCCGCCCGCGACGCCTTTGGCTTCGTGGCAAGGTCTCCGAGTAGCTGCCGGCGGCGAAAGGTTTCTTCCAGCGCCTGCTCATGCAGGGTGCCAAGGGCAGGGGCCGGCACTGGCTTCCGCTTTGGCCCGGCTTTTGCTGGATCGTGCTGGCGCGCCAGGCCCTGGTGCCCGCCGACCTGGTAGCGGCGAATCCAGCGCTCCGCTGTGCGCAGCGACCAGCCGTTGCGCTCCGCCAGGGCTGTCACCAGGTTGGGTGTGATGGTGATCGCTTCAGCCTCGATCTCGTCCACCAGGCGCACGAGATCGCCCAGTTGCGCTAGCCGCTCGGCAATGGCCGCTTCCGTTTGCGCATCCAAGGCGATCCAATCACGCGGCACGAGCCCATCAAGGCCGTCTTGCTGATACGCGCGCCACCACGTCCAGAGGATCTTGAGTGGGACGTAGGTCGCGGCAGCGCGCTCGCGGAGGCGTTGATAGTCATAAGGGGCGCTTGCCAGCGGCCCCAGGAGTTTGAGGCGGCGGTGCGCCTCGCGAAGCGCGGTCTCCGGATCACCGAGTTCCATTGTCGTCACCCTACCGTCTCTCGTTATAATAGTGATACCGAGGAATGCATCATCACTGACTTCCAGGTGAGCATTGGCTTCTCCACACCCTAAAGTTGCGTCGGAACCAGGCTGGCGCTCATCGCTGTGATCAACCCAATATCCACGTGTAGAAGAAATATGATGATGCGCAACAACAACTATGAGATACGCTACAAGTATAGAATCGAACATGTGTTCTTGTCAAGGGGCGTCAAGAGGAGTCGCAGATGGATTTCGGAAACTGGGTTCGGGTGCAGCGTGAGCGGCAAGAGATGGATGTGCGCGCCTTCGCGCGCCTGACAGGGGTCGACGCCAGCACGATCAGTCGCATTGAGCAGGCGCGGTCGCAGGTGACGCTATGGACGGCGGTGCGAATGTGTGAGCGCCTGAACGTGACTCCTGGCGATCTGCTGGCAGCGCTGCGAGGCAAGCGCCCGCCTTTTGCTGCGTGGCGGCAGGCAGAGCAGGGAGTGGATGTTGTGACGGTTGGAGATCTGGAAGCGTTTGTGAGCTATATGCGCCGGACCTTCCAGGAAGGAAGCACCTGGCTCACAAGCTTGTTGAACCAGGTGGCGGCACGAGAAGAGGAAGGGTATGCTTCTCACGGCGGGAGTGCGCCGCTCATTGTGCCGGAGGATATCGAGAAGCTGCTCCAGGATTCGCCTCTCTATCAGTTCAAAGTGCAATACCCGGCGGCGATCACGGCGGAAGACCTCTGGGAGATCTACCTGCGAGGAGGCGCACTGTCCCTCGTGGACATAGGGGCCTACCTCAAACACGTGCGCCGCGCCAGGCGCGTCACCCTCTCTGGCCTGGAAGAGTCCGGCAGGGTATCCGCGAGCGTCATCTCGCGCTTAGAAACGGGCTCACTCGAACGGGTCAAGCTCATCGATGTGTTGACCCTGGATGAGCAATTAGGGCAGGAAGGGAAACTGGTGGTCATGTATTGGCGTGCATGCATGCTCATCGATGCAGTGGCCCGCCTCCATCAACGAGATTTCCAGGCAGGGGGGGAGGGGCCTAGCAAAGAGCTTCGGTTGGAACAGGAGTGGCGACTGATCGAGCTATTCACGACGATCTGCCGGTGGCTGGCTTGCCTGGAGCCGAACGACCACTCGTGGATGAGCGCCTTTCGCCAGCGATGGGATCACGCCCCGGCGGGAGTGGAATCGGATATGGCAGAGGACGTGTCCAGATAATGGCCCGACCGTTTATTTTTCACGTTCTTACATTTCCTGATAAAGCAGTGAGCGTAATGCGGCATATTCTCGGGCCATCATGAGCACGTCGCTCACGAACGCGTTCATCCAACCCTTTCAAGATCCTCTCTCGGTCGTGAGCGTGGTGGGATGCATCAAACGCTCAAACGCGATCGCGGTTCTTTACAACATGCGTTCGCGCAGCTCCTGATCGGCTCGGATATTCAGGCATCAAACGCTCAAACGCGATCGCGGTTCTTTCGATTCTATTGAAGGGCGTGCCAGCATGCTCCGTGAAAGTAGCATCAAACGCTCAAACGCGATCATGGTTCTCTGGACTTCTGCAACGGCGCGTTACGATCGGGGACAATTCTTGCATCAAACGCTCAAGCGCGATAGTGTTTCTTGCGAGGGGAGCCAACCTCATGCAGGTAACCGACGTGCAGTTCTGCATCAAGCGCTCAGACGCGATAGCTCGTCCTTCACACAGCCAAAAAGACTGAATGTCTCCATCGCCCTCGGTCTTATGGCATCAAACGCTCAGACGCGATAGCTCGTCCTTCTCCTCCTTGTCTCGCTGGAAGCGCTTCAACAGGGATCTGCTCAGTCCCGTGAGGTAAGGCTCCGCATGCGTTTACTGTATCTCCACTCCTCGGCGACCGATCATTCCCTCTCACCGGCCTCCTCCATACGTACTTGCCCCATGCCCATGGTTGTCTTATATCCCACTCCTGCGAAACGAGCGAATGCTGCGAGGCAAGCGAGTCGATCAGCGCGCTTGCCGTCCTCCTGGATCATGTAGGTGCATGTTCCGGCGAATCCTTTCTGCGTATACTTCGGATAGTGCAGGGTGTGTGTCCAGAGATCGCAGGCGGTGATAGCGATCTTGTGCCGAAGCAGGTCTTGCAAAGCCTGTTTCTCGATTTGAAGCTCGTCGGGAGCGTAGCGATTCCAGGAGCGGACCAGGCTCTCCCACACCAGCGGTGGTTCTGGAAAGAGCGCAAAATACTTTCCACTGATGTTAAAAGCCGTCGGGCTCGCGAACGACAGCGTCATGCTCTGACGCATGGGCGTTGCGACCAGCTCTTCCCAGGAGGATCGCTTGGCCCAGCCTGTCGGGTCAGCAGCAGCGGTCGAAAGCAGGCGGGTGATCGTGAAGGATGCCTCTCCCAGCCGGATCTCCAGCGGACCGGTTTCGAGCAGCAGTGTGCTCAGGGAGTCCCAGAGATTCCCATCGTCAAGCAAGGTCACGCGCACATGATACGTCTGTCCTGGTGAGAGCGCGACATGGTTCCCACAAGACACTGCGCCGAGGAGGGGTGAAAGCGTAAAGGGGCGGTACCCTGGTTCATCATGGAGCCGAACAGAACGCGCTGGATCGGAACGCGCAACCAGATGAAGAAACATGGCATGAATCTGATGCCCCGTCATCGCTGGAAGATGTGCCTCGTGCTGTGCCTCCAGTTCGAGAAGGACTGAATAGAGCAGAGCCCCATGCCTGTTCATCGTGACACTCTCCGTAGAAAGATGGATGTGCTATCGAGGCTTGCCTGGCCTCTTTTGACGAGACTTGTCGAGCGATCTGTAGAACCGATGTTCTCTTTGGAGAGTATACTGTGCTCATCTTGGTTTGTCAATGGTTCTGCATCGTTTGTCGTTCCTTCATCCGCCGTGCGCTTTAGGTGTGCTGGGAGTAGGCATTGAGACGAAGATGCTCGACGCGGCCTGCGAGTTGCTCGACAGAGGGCTGGCTGTAGATTCTGGTGGTATCGAGAGAGGTGTGTCCGAGGAGTGTGGCGAGTCCAACGAGATCACCAGGGTACTCGGCCAGATAGGTGTGGGCAAAGGTATGGCGCAGCGTATGCGCGCTGGTGTCCTGCGGAACCAGCCCACGGCGGCTGGCGTCGCGGACCACCCCGTCGATCATCTGGCGCATGGCAGAGGTGGTGAGCGCTCCGCCTTTTTGACTGCGCCATACCGGTGAGCGCGAGGCTCCTGGCTGGGAGCGCGGCCAGGCGATCGCGACCGCTTTGAGTGTCGGGTCGCATCCGAAACGAGGGGCGAGATAGTCGGCCAGGGCGAGCCTCGCTGAGGCATTGAGGGGAACGACACGCGCTTTGTTGCCTTTGCCAGCACGGATCGTGACCCGTCCACTCCGTTCGCCAAAGGTAATATCTTCGAGCGCCAGGTGGCTGCACTCATCCAACCGCATCCCGGTTTGCAAAAGGAGCTGCACAATGGCCGTGTTGCGCAGCGCGTCACGCGACGTTGCGACCTGGCGCAGCAGCGCATGGACCTGGTTTGGCTCAAGGCCTTTGCGATCCGAGGCCGCTTGCCGCCCCACCAGCTTGACACCCCTGGCGGGATTGGCTCCCAGATGCCGCCGTTCCACGAGCCACGCGCACCAGGCGCGCAGAGCGCTGACGTGCCCATTCACCGTGCTGGTCGAGCGGCCCTGGGTCTGCTGGAGGAAGGTGCGGTACCCCACGAGCACGATGGAGGAGAGCTGGTCCAGGGCAAGCCGGCGACGCTCGACCTCGGCATACCAGGCGAGAAAGCTCGTGATGGCGCTCTTATAGCGGCGGATCGTGCCGGGGGCACGGTCGTCGCCCGCCAGATCCTGGAGCCACTGTTCCAGCAACACGTCGGGTGAGGGTGCGCTCATCGGCTGCTCCTTCTGTGTTTTTTCACCTGTTTCTGTTTTTTCGCCTGTTTTTTTCCGACCTTAGCAGTATACCACAGTGGGAGATGTGAGCGTACCGGGACACCGTCATCTGCCAAAAACAGGCGCAAATACGACTTTGCGCTTCTTTTTATACGGATGAATCAGCGCTCGCAAGCCAGGGGAAAACAGATGTTGTGCTTTCTGTTCCCGTTTGTTGTTCTGAGTAGGCCGAGCAGCACGAGCAGAACAAGGGCAAGACGTTCAAAGGGCGGGGAGGCATCGCGTCTTCACCGCCATCGTCGCATCAAAGGCTCGTCGGAGCAGCCTGCGGACTGAGCGAAAGCGCCACAAAGAACGTCGAGCCCTGCCCTTCGACGGACTCGAGCCAGATGCGTCCACCGTGTGCCTCGACCAGTTCGCGGCAGAGATAGAGCCCCAGCCCAGCTCCCCTGATCCCGTACGCCTGTGCATTGCCCGCTCGCGCAAAACGCTCGAAGATCTGCGCCTGCTCATACGGCGGAATGCCGATGCCCTGGTCGCGGACGGAGAGGAGAGCCTCGTGCGTCTCATGCTCGGCGCGAATGGTTATCTCGATCGCTCCCCCCTCTGGACTGTACTTGATGGCATTGCCGATGAGGTTGCTGAGCACTTGCTCGATACGCCGGGGGTCGGCGCGGACCACGAGATGCGGAAGCGCCGTCACGAGCGTGAGGGTGTGCCGCTCCGTCGTCAACTGCCGCCGCGCCAGCATGCGCCGGGCCAGCGCCACCAGATCGGTCGGTTCGCGTTGTAACTCCAGCCGTCCCGCCTGCACGCGCGTCACGTCCAGCAGGTCTTCGGCCAGGTCGACCAGGCGATCCGTTGCCAGATCAATGCCCTGCAGGGACTGCTGCTGCCACTCGGCAAGTTGCGGCCCTTTGCCGCGTGCGGTCTGGTTGAGCAGCGTTTGCACGAAGCCGGTGAGGATGGCCAGCGGCGTCCGCAGCTCGTGCGCGGCGATGCTGATGAACTCGTCTTTGAGCTGTTCCGCTTCCTTGAGGGCCGTGACATCCTGGTGGACCACGATGGCGGCCGGTTCCGCGTGTTCAGGCGCGTGGGACGCCAGCGGTGCTGGCACGACATCGAATTGGTGCGCAGCGAGAGCGACGGCATTGACCAGCACCGGCAGGGTTGTCCCGTCGGGATGGTGGATGGTCACCTGCTGCTGACGAACCGTCTCACCGTGCTGCACCGCTCGCAGGGTCGCCAGCTGCTCAAGTGGGAGGGGGTGTCCATCTGCGTCGCACACACGGATGCGGTGCTCCTCAAGAAAGGCGCCCATGGGCTGCCCAGGCTGCCAGGGTACTCCCCACACCGCCGCTGCGGCACGATTGGCGAGCACCAGTCGCGCATCGCGCCCCCGCACCAGGTAGACACTGCTGGGTAGCTCGTCCAGGATGCGTTGCAGCAAGATCCGCCGCGCTTGGATGGCCGTCACGTCCTGATGCACCACCAGGGCAGTTGGTTCCGCTTCATCGGCAGCGGGCGCTGCCGTGTCTGCTGGCAAGAGACTGAGATTGCCCGCGTCGAGGGCAACAGCATTGACCAGTACCGGGAGCGCCGTCCCGTCAGGATGATGGATCGTCTCCTGGTGCTGGAGGATGGTCTCACCCTGCTGGACGGCCCGCAGGGTCGCAAACTGCTCCAGTGGGAGGGGATGGCCATTCATGCCGCATACACGGATGTGGTGTTCCTCAAGAAATGCGTGCATGGGCTGCCCTGGCCGCCAGGTAGCTCCAAATACGGCAGTGGCGGCACGATTGGCAAGTACCAGTCGCGCATCGCGCCCCCGCACCAGGTAGACACTGCTGGGTAGCTCGTCCAGGATGCGTTGCAGCAACGCCCGCCGCGCTTCCGTCTCGATGTGCATCCGCTGGGCGATCAGCCCCCGCCGCGCCTCCGTCACATCGCGCCAGACGACCACGGCACCAACCGTGGCCCCCGGTGCCTGCCCCATGCGCTCCTGGTTCTGTGGCACGAGACCAGCGGGTGGCGTTGGCAGGAGCAGTGGTGAGGCGGTGACCAGGTACTCACGCGTCTCGCCGCCCGTCTCGTCCACGCGCACGATGCTCTCCTGGCTTGTCGAGCCTTCGAGCACGCGTCGTGCCGGGGTAGCCAGCAACGCCTCGACCAGACGCTCGCCTGCAGGAGTTTCCCGGAGCCGCTCGCGCAACCGGCGGGCGGCTCCATTCTCGCGCAGCACGTTTCCTTGCGGGTCCACGAGTGTGACCCCATCGGCAATGCTTTCAAACGTTGCATCCAGTTCCTGCGCCCGCATCTGAGCCGTCTGGTAGAGCCGCACGTTCTCGAGCGCGACGGCGGCCTGAGCCGCCAGGCCAGCCAGCATGATCTCATCTTCGTGCGTAAATTGACCAGGCTCGCTGTGCCCCAGGAGCAATCCACCGCGTACCTCGCCCGATCGGCCAAGCACGGGCGCACCGAGGAAACTGCGGACAATCGGATGTCCAGGTGGGACGCCGTGAGCGTGCAACCCTTCTGCCGCCAGGTGTCCGTGAACATACGCAGCCGCAGCCTGACTCGCCGCAGCTCGTGGGTCTGTCATTGGTGACTGCTCGGTTCGAGCTACGAGTGCTATGGCGTCGGCGACGCGCACGGGCACCCCATGGCGAAAGATGGGAAGCAGCAATCCCTCGCCTCCCAGAGGCATGCGGTGCAGCTGCGCTTCCTGCTCTGGGGGGACTCCCACGATGGCTGCCAGGTGAAACAGGTGGCCTTCTGAAGGGACAAGCGGTTCGCCTTCTTCACTCACCGGGCGCAGCGTCAAGGCCGCAAACGTCGCGCCAAGCAGATCACGCGCGGTTTCCACGATCAGCTGGAACAGGTGCATCTCGTCCCGCTCGCCCATGAGGGCCGCGCCGACACGACTCAGCGCAGCCAGTCGTTGGGCCGTGACGTGCTGTGCGCTCGTTTGACTGGAATGCATGTCTCACCTTCCCTGAATCGTGGAACACGTCCCCTACCCGGCTTCCCTGGTAACCTCATCGCCTCACCTCCCCATGCCTTCCAAGCATGGGGGCTGGGCGACGTCTGGAAGCGGTCTATGTGCGCACGCGGCTCATTCCTGCCTGCCGGTGGGAGAGGCAGATGTTCTCGCTCTCGTTTTAGTAGACGTTTCCATGCGCTTCGTTCCTATTTTATAATAGAACAGCACCATTGTACACAAAAGTGCGGGGCAGAACGCTTTTCGCGCCCTGATACGGAGAGGCGGGAGCGCCACAGCACACATCGCGAGCCGTGGAGAAGCGGACGGGATAGACGCGTGCGCGAACATCCCGCGTCCCAAGGAACGGCAGTATTTCTCGCCCTCGCAGAGCACTCATCCCGGTTCCGTAGAGGGCAGGAGCGTGAACCATGCCTGAAAAGCAAACAACAATTTTGATCGTTGATGATGATCTGCAACTGCTCCAGTTGGTCGCACTGAATCTTGAGCTGGAGGGCTATGCGGTCCTGCTGGCAAGCGATGGCCTGCAGGCCCTGAGCCAGATTGAGACCCATGCGCCTGACCTGGTGCTGCTCGATGTGATGATGCCCAGAATGAGTGGGTTTGCCGTCTGTCACCGCGTGCGGGAGTTCTCTACCGTCCCCATCATCATCATCACGGCCCAGGGGCGCAGCCAGGACAAGGTGCGCGGGCTGGACCTGGGGGCGGACGATTATCTCACCAAGCCCCTGAACATGGACGAACTCTTGGCACGGGTGCGCGCCGTACTCAGACGCGCCCAGGTGACGGAGGACGAACGCGCGCTGCGCACGGCCATGACCATCGGAGACCTCACGATCGACTTTGGACAGCAGCTGGTGCTGATGGCTGGCCGCAAGGTGGTGCTCACGCCCACCGAGTACCGCCTGCTGGCCGATCTGGCCCGCAACGCAGGGCGCATCGTGCCACAGGACCTCCTGTTAGAGCGCGTCTGGGGCAAAGAGTACGTTGGCGAGCATCACATGCTCCAGGTGAATATCAACCGGCTGCGGCACAAGCTGGAAGTCGATCCTGCCCACCCGCGCTATCTCCTCACGGAGGCGGGGGTCGGCTATCTGCTGGCCACGCCGCCCGATGAGCAGCGGGGACCATGAGATGGGCTATCACCCCACCTGGCTCCGGGCCTCCTGGGCTGCTCGCTCCATTGCTGCGAACATCCGGGCCGCCTCGTCGGCTGTCAGGCGGGCATCGAGGATGGGGAGGTAGACCTCCTCCTCTTTCGCAAAGTGGACGCTGACGAGGGTAAAGAGGCCATAGAGGACGCGGCGCAGGGCTCGCTCCTCCGACGCGTCCAGACTTGTGCCACCCAGGCGCGATCGCAGCGACCCCAGCTCCTCGGTGAGCCGGCCGATCTCGACGTGGTCGCGGCTCATCGTGGCTGTCGCCTCCGGTGCGCCCATCAGCCTTCCCACCACCGGGTACAGGGCGCGCTCTTCTGCCTGGGCGTGGGGGAGCAGGTGCTGCGTCAGGAACGCGTAGGCGTCCTCAACACTGCGGCGCAGCGACACGATCGGCACGTCGCCGATCGCGTCGGCGGCCGTTCGCAACAGTTCGATGTGAGGGAGCAGGTCTTTGTGCTCGTCTCGTAGGGGTTGGGTCAGTGTCGTCATCTCTTTTCTCCTGTTCACCTTCATGCAAAAGCAAGGCAGCTTCTGTCCTGCCTCTCGCCGGGGTCTCCTATGCAACTGCCGAGTCGAAACCTCACCGGGCAAGCTTCGGCCTCTTGCTTCACTGCCGGCACAGCTCTGGAGCGAGACCCTGCGGGAGCCCTCTCTCACTCTGCTTCCGAAGCACTGACGGTGCGCGTGACAAGTGGCGTGAGGGAAGCCCAGACCTCGCGTTCCAGGCTATGCGACGCGGGGCTAGGCGTCATTGTCACTAACATGACCGCATCGGTCTGCGCCACCACTGTATGGGAGACGTTCGCCTCTACCTGCAGCACCATCCCCGCGTGCAGCTTAACGCTGCTGCCCGCCGCTGTCACGGTCACTCGACCGCGCAGCGCCTGCACCAGAATCTGGCTGGAGGTGCGATGCTCCTGCAACTGCGGCCCCGCTTTGAAGGCGAAGAGCATCAGGCGGGCCGTCCCGATGTCCGAGAGGACCTGGACATCGGGACGCTCCTCTCGAAAATGGGCGAGAGTGCGCAGGTCGAAGACGATCAGTTTGCCAGGCTCTGCTGGCACCTCCTCCTGCATCTGCTCCGGTGCTTCTCGTTTGCTTTGTGGTTGATTCATGGATTTCCTCCTCGTACCTGGGGAATCCGTCGCCCATCAGGATTGCGCTGCCGTCTTGCGAATCCGAATCACCCAGACTTCCGGCCCCTGTTGTTCCGGTTCCCATGCGAACGTCCCCGGACGCTCGGCCGTCATTTGGTAATAGAGCGGTTTGGGATCATGATCGTTGATCAGGCGCAGGGTCTCCCCAGGCGTGAGCGCATCAAAACGCGCAAAGATGGTCGAATGGCGCTCCCGTGGGATCATCTCACGTACATCGAGATCAACAACGGTGGCTTCTGCCATGTATTTCTCTCCTTCTTAACAATGAACAGTAAGATCGTTGTACAAACGAATGACACAAGCGACTTTTTGCTTGTGGTGCTAGTGTTAGTATGCCCCATCTCCCTCCCTTTTTGCTGCGACATTAGTCACAGCATCCCCGGATGCATGCGGAGTACACTATGAGTAACACCGCTGCGGGAGAGGATACGCTCTCTGCCGATACAGAGAGGAAGAGCAACTGAAAGAGGAGCTGATCATGAATGCAACCGCGATGGAAACGACGCGCCAGCTTGCCTACGACGCGCTGAGGAATGTCTATGACCCGGAACTGGGCGTCAACGTCATCGACCTGGGCCTGGTCTACGACGTGGCGCTCTCCGAAGAGGGCTATGTGACGGTGACGATGACGCTCACCACTCCGGGATGCCCCATGCACGAGTCGCTCAGCGAGGGGGTGGGCGCGGCGCTGGCAGATATACCGGGAATCACCGGGGGCGAGATTCGCCTGGTCTGGGAACCGTGTTGGGAGCCTTCGCGCATGACCGAAGAAGGTCGCCGATTACTCGGCTTTGCCTGAGGAGCGTGAAGGCCGCTCTTGAGTGGTGTGTGTCAGGCACACGGTCGTCAGCGATTGACCGGCAAGGAGCGCGGGCGCACGTGGCGCACCACGCCGAGGACGTTTGCTGCCGCAAGCACCAGGCCGGCTCCCAGCAGCCCGCTCGTGATGGAGAGCGACACGCTCCAGGAAAACAACATCGAAAGAACGGCGCCGGGAAGTCCACCGTTGATCAGCCACCAGCTTAGCCAGGCCCAGCGCTCATGCACCAGGTCCCGCATCAGGGGAACCTTCTCACGCCCAACCAGCGGCCCGTAACGCGCATGCCAGACCAGGAACGGGACGATCTTGTACAGGTAGCCGATGATGCTTTGCCCCAGCCAGCCGACCAATGCCGCCAGGCCCAGCGCGGCAAGGACTGCCGGCTGCAGCCATCCAAAGACGACCGAGGCGATCGCGGCTGGCACCACCAGGCAGAAGGAGACCACGGCCGCCATACTGTGATACTGCGTGACATCCAGGAGCTTGCGATAGCGAGCGCGAAACATGCGCCAGAAGTCATAGGCAAACAACCACGCCGTCGCGATGAGCACGCCTCCTCCCAGCAGGATCAGGGCCAGCCAGGAGAAGAGGAAGCCCAGCGCCAGCCCCACGATGCTCCCCTGCCAGAGCACGAAGATGATCCGCCCCAGGCGATCACTATGCCCATGCGCCAGCGCAAACAGGCGCACGAGGGTGTAGGACACGCCCATCAAGAGGCTGCTGAGCCAGCCAAGCACGCCCAGCGTGAGGTGGATCAACAGCAACTGGTCGGCGCCGGCCCCCAGAAACCCGAACTGCATATTCAGGGCTGCGGTGAATCCCAGGCCCACCACGAGACACAGGTACACCAGCGATGCGCCTAGATACCGCAGCGTCAGTGGCCGGGTGGTGGCGTGTACGAGCGTGATGCCCAGGACCACGACATAGTGCAGCACTGCCAGGATAATCACGATCCCACCGGCGGCCAGGAGCCAGGGACGCATCCACCAGAAGCCACTCAGTAACAGAATAACGCCACCGGTGTAGACCGGGTAGTGCCAGGGGAGCAGGCGCGTCGCGCGCAGGGGTGCCACCGTCATCACGGGCACGAGTTGGAACGAGGCGCCCATGATCGTCATGGTCAGCCAGCCTAGCGTCGCGAGATGCACCAGCGCCAGCACGTGTGGAAAATCTGGCGCCTGCACGGCCTCGGGCGCCACCCAGGGCAGCAGGAGGCCGAAGAGCGCCGCTGCGCACACGCCCGTCAGCAAAAAGGGCAACGGCACCGCCAGTGGCACGCCGCGGCGCCCGGTCATCCCACCCGCCATCCCGCTGGTGGGAATCGGAGGCGTGGCCCCGGATGCGGGAACGAACGTGTTATCGGGGTGGTGTGACACAGAACGCATGGCACGCCCCCTCCTTTCCTCTCGACTCGAGTGGCAGTCCACATATTGGGTGGTCTTGTTCGTTACGCACGGCGCGTGAAGCAGACCACCCATTCATCGGCTGCCACCTTTTCTGTCTCATGCACGAACCCCCGCGCTTCCAGCACGGCATAGAGTGGCACCGGCTCAAATGGCGCACCGATCACCAGCGTCTCCCCGGGTCTGATGGCCGAGGCCGCTTCCATAATGCGCACGAATGGCTCTCCGCCCTGTTCGAGTTCTGGTCGCACGTCAAGGACGGTGTGTGCGTGTGCCTTCCAGTTCGTTGCTTGTGTCGCCATGATCTTTTTCTCTCCTTCGCGATGGTGTTGGTGATAGGCTGCCGATCACGCCAGGACTGCCACCTCCATCGATGTACCCGTTGTTTGAAGTATAGATGATGATACATGCGCGTGACAGTGACTTTTGTCGCAGCGAGATCATGCAGGAGGAGCTTCACCCTCCAGCAGGTGGTTTGGGCGGCCTCTCAAAGGCCAATCCAGCGTCCTCTGGTTCTCTCAGTGAGCTTGACACAGAGGTTCCGACTCTGCTATGGTTCTCTCGTCAGACGATATGCTCTATTCGACACAAAGGTGGTACGATGAATCCAGAGGATGAAATCTCGCTCGCAGAGTATCAAGCGCTCGCCGAATTTCGTTATCAACTGCGCCGCTTTCTCCGCTTTAGCGAACGGGCCGCGCGTGCTGCGGGCCTGGAACCCCAGCAGCACCAGTTGCTCCTGGCCGTGAAGGGATTGCCGGAGGGAAGGAAAGCCACCATTAGCGCTCTGGCCGAGCGGCTCCAACTCGCCCATCATAGCACGGTCGAACTTGTCGATCGGCTCGCCGAACGTGGTTTCATCGAGCGCTGCCGGGGCGAGGGGTATCAGCGCTGGGTGTTTGTCATTCTCACCTCACAGGGGGAAGCGGTGCTGCGCACGCTCTCGTCTGCCCATCGTGCCGAGCTCCAATCGACCGGTCCGGCGCTCGTTGAGGCGCTCACGCTGCTGCTGCGCAAGAACAACAGCTAAGCCCCGCGATCTGGTCGTCTTCGTGTCGGGACCGGCACATTGCTTTGAAAGGAGGGGCATGATGCCCATCGATGTCGAGCTGCTGCGTCAGATACCGCTGTTCGCTCCGCTCAGCCCGGAAGACCTCACCCATGTGGCGGCGATGACGGTGGAGCGCCGCTACGAGCGTGGTGACCTCATCTTGCTGGAAGGCGACCTGGGCGGGGCACTGCACTACGTGCGCAGGGGATTGGTCAAGGTCTTCAAAACCTCGGCCGGAGGCAAGGAGCAGGTGCTGCGTCTGATCGCGGCCGGGCACACCTTCAACGATGTGCCGGCGCTTGATGGGGGCCCCAATCCTGCGAGCGCGGCAGCCATGGAGCCGAGCAGCGTGTATGTGATCCAACGCGCCGAACTGCGCAAGCTGATCATGACCCGGCCCGAGGTGGCCGAAGCCGTCGTGCAAACCCAGGCCCTCGCCCTGCGTCATCTTGTAACCCTGGTGGAGGATCTCTCCTTGCGCCACGTCGCGGCCCGCGTGGCGAAGATCCTGCTCGAGCAGGAGACCTCAACCCAGGAAGGGCAGCCGGTCTATCACCTGACGCAGCAGGAGATGGCAGCGCTGGCCGGCACCGCACGCGAGGTGGTGGGGCGAGCGCTCAAAGAACTCGAGGCCGCGGGGGCCATCGAGATGCGGCAGGGCCGCGCTGTCGTATTGAGCCGCGAACGCCTCCGCCTGCTCGCTTCAGGGGAGCAATAACATCCGACCATCTGCCACTGGAACCCTCTCTACCGCCCTCACCCGAGATGAATCATCCTTCCTACCGGATTGTGATCGTTTTGTGATTTCAACGCCGACACGCTCAGCAGATTTTGTGCTACGTTAGTAAAAAAATACATCGCATCACGATGTTATTATGTTACTGCCAGGTCGTCGTACAGAGGACGCGGCTTGATTGAGCATGGAATGAAGTAAGTTAGGCATCATTCATTGCCAGGTTAACCGCCTCCCTGGGGGCTTTCATTGTGTTGAGCGTTCTCCATGTGAGTCGTGTTCATCTCGTCTTTCAGAGGGTCCTGCACAAGTTGGAGAGGCTGGAGTGGGCGGCGCTGCTCATCGAGATGGCCGGCATCCTGGCTTTCCTGCGCGGCTCTGGCCGCGCCACCCGCGCACTCGTAGGCGCCGCACCAACCGAACACGGCATGACCTTCTGGCGCTTCGTCTTCGGCAGCGGGCTCGTCCTGCCCTGGCTCTTGCAAACACGCTCGCTCAGCAGGCGCCGCCCGCAAGGGCGCGCCGGGGGTGGCCTGCTCATCTCCCTACTCGTGCTGATAGGAGGCTATTTCCTGCGCCGCACTCTGATCGAGGCAGGCCACACCTCCAGCGCCGACGCCCGCACGACCCTGTGGAATGCAAAAAGGGAGGGATAAAGGAGCATCCTTCAGGCCACATTGTGATTGTTTTGTGATTGCTCTGGCCCCTCTCTCCGCAGATGGTGTGCTATGTTCAAAATAGATCGTTCTACGATAGTTAGAGCGGTTTCTGAAACGGAACTGGTCCTCCCTGCACAAGGACGTGCAGCGGAGCGCCAGGCGCACTGTTCAAACACGTTATGCGGTGGTCAGGCGAGGGGGAGGGGGGAAGCGGCTGCGGCAAATACGGAAAGACGCGCAGTGGGTACACATCAGTGCGGAGACTCGGCAGCGTACAGGTGGAGAGGACGCTGCCGAAAACCCAATCTTCTCCTGTTCTGGCATCCTAATTCTTCCTGGTGAGGAGGATTCTCAGCTATGGTGACGCGCGTGGGTATCAATGGCTTCGGGCGCATTGGCCGCCAGAGCCTACGAGCGATATTGGAGCGGCACCCCGACGACCTGGAGGTGGTCGCGATCAACGATATTACCGATGCGCACACGAACGCGCATCTCTTCCGCTACGACTCGACCTATGGCCGCTTCAACGGGACGGTCGAGGGGGTGGAACAGGACCTGGTCATCAACGGCAAGCGTCTCACGGTCTTTGCGCAGCACGACCCCGACCAGATTCCCTGGGGGGAGGTGGGCGCACAGATCGTCATCGAGAGTACCGGCCACTTCACCGATGCCTCCAAGGCCCGTGCCCATCTCCATGATATTGTCAGGAAGGTGATCATCTCGGCCCCGCTGCACAGCCCTGCGAGCGGGCAGGATGTGACGCTCGTCCTGGGAGTCAATGAACAGACCTACGATCCGTGCAGGCATCACATCATCTCGAACGCTTCCTGCACGACGAACTGCCTGGCACCCACCGTCAAGGTGCTGCATGATACCTTCGGCGTCGAACAGGGCTTAATGACCACGGTGCATGCCTACACCAATGACCAGCGCCTGCTCGACGTCGTGCATAAGGACCTGCGCCGCGCTCGTGCCGCAGCCGCCAATATCATTCCGACAACGACAGGGGCCGCCCGAGCGCTCGGGCTGGTGATCCCAGACCTGGCAGGCAAGTTCGATGGCCTGGCCCTGCGCGTGCCAACGACGACCGTCTCTGTGGTGGACTTCGTGGCCACGCTCAGAGAACCGACTAGCCGCGAGGCCGTTAACACTGCCTTCCAACAGGCCGCTGCAGGCAGGCTCAAGGGAATTCTCGCCTATACTGAGGAGCCGCTGGTCTCCTCCGACTTTCGCGGAGATACGCATTCGGCCATCGTCGACGGCCTCTCGACGATGGCGCTGGGCGACCACTTCGTCAAGGTCATCGCCTGGTACGACAACGAATGGGGCTACGCCTGTCGCATGGCCGACCTCACGCGCTTTATCAGCGAGGCGCTCTCATGAGGCACACACACGATCGCGAAGCCGCGGTTGACGAGGCGGAACATCTTCGATGCGAGGAATGCCAGATGCCCTTGTGGAAGGCAGGCGAGATCGTGCCGGCAGGCACTTACGTGCGCGTGGACAACCGGTCGTACCGGCCGATGATCCTTGATCAAAGGGGGCCGCTGCCAGCGACATTTGATGGGCACATCGCGCTGTACTGTACCTCTGCCTGCGCATGCAGGGACCGGGCAGATCGGCGGCGTCCTGTTGCCAGCGATGGCTGAGCAAGAGACGCGCAGATACAATCGGCTCATGGGAGACAAGGAGCTTGAGCCGCTGTCACACCATGAGATCAAGGTGGGATAGCGGGGTGTCCACATCAAGCGCGCTTTGCCCGCGCGCGCAGCAGCCAGATCATCAAATGTGCTGCATCGGCAGCGCGCCCGTTGAAAAGGAAGCTCGTGATGGTCCATCGTCACCCGACACTCTACCGGATACTCGGCCTGGTCTTTCTCTGTAGCACGCTCGTAATCTTGTTGCTGAGCACAGCCTCCGCCTGGCCGTCAGCAGCACGTACCGCGCTTTTCCTGTTCAGCTTCTTTCCTTTGGTACTCTCGCTCACCTATTTTCATCTGGGCCAGCAGGAAGAGAGAGGGTACTAGAGGCTAGCGGCGCATATGCATGCGCCAGCGTGCCTCACGTGCGCGGCTTTCGCTTTTGCCGGTAGTAGTCGGCGTTGATCTTGAGATACTCCTGCCACTCTTGCGGGACGGCACTTTCTTCAAAGATGGCCGTCACGGGGCAGGCCGGTTCACAGGCGCCACAATCGATACACTCATCGGAGTCGATATAGAGCTGCTCATGCTGGTCGTAATCGGCCTCACCGGCAGCGGGATGAATGCAATCCACCGGGCACACATCGACGCATGAGCCATCTTTCACGCCGATACATGGCTGAGTAATGACATAGGTCATGATACTTCTCCTCTTTGATATGATCGGACATGCGGGCCACTCTTCAAATCAACGGCGGCCTCCTTGCATCGCCCTGAATGGGTGTCTCTCTCCTTTAATGGGTTTTGCGCATCACGAACCGGGTACAGCCTTGCTCTGGGAAAGCGCCGAGAAATTCGTGCCTGGCCTTGCGAATCCAGGGTGGGATCACGCGCACCGAGCCAGGATCGCTGGAGAGTACGGCCAGCACGCTCCCGACCGGCATGCTTCTCACTTCACGAACAAGTTCCATGAGGGGGCCGGGGCTGAAGCTGCCCCGTGCATCGATCTCTTTCTCAATCGTCACATCGACCTGCTCTGACATACTAATCATCTCCTTCCGAACGGAAGCTCTGTTCGCCTGGCATGCTTGTCCGGCCTCAAACGGGGAGCGGCTGGGCGAACCTGGTTTTCAGTTCCCTGTTCTCTGCCTTCAGCGCTGCATTTTCCCTGCGCAGGGCGGCGAGTTCTTCTTCGTTCGTCCGCTCTCGAGAGCGAAGCCAGAACGCGGGGATGTGCTGAGGCTGCTCGACAAGGTAGATCGCGCGCTCCTGTTCATCTACCACCAGTTGCGCCGGTGCTTGTAACAACTGTGGTGCGTGGCTTTGCAGCCGCTCCATCAGATCTACCGGGGTGCATCGCTGCGTCTGGAAGCTTTGAGGCAAGAGCACTTCTTCGTTGATGTCTAACATACACTCGGGATACCTGCTGGCAATGGCCAGGAGACATATTTGGAGCTTCTCTTGCAGCTTCATACGTGTCCTTCTTTCTGCTCATTCTCGGACTGGTTGAGCTGATCGATCCAGCGCTGCTCTCTTCTTTCAACACCTGCCAGAAGACAGCACTCGTGCGCTCGCCCGCCTCTCCTCACTCCCGCTACTAGCGCGGCGATCTCTTGTGCGGGCTGCGTCGCCCCACCAAGTCCGGGTCAGGACCAGTTGCCGGATCAGCTCATCCTTTTCCTGTAGCTTCCTGCGGAGGCAGTCCACTTCGGATTGCTGTTCCTGGCGCGGACGAATGCTGAAGCCGCTTTCTGTAGGCCTGCCACAGTTGGGGCAAAACGTGGTGGTAGCAGCGAACTGCAGACCACAATAAAGACAATATCTGGCCACTCGCTCAAGTGCTGGCGCACCTCTTCATAGACGGCGTCCGGCACGTGCCCATTGGTGATCAGCGTGACCGCTTCCGTCCAGGCCAGGGCAGCCCGCTCGCGCTCCGTATAGAAAGGCGTTTCCCGCCAGGCGTCCAGGGTATAGAGTCGTTGCTCGCTTTCACCTCTGGCGCGCGCGTCTTTCGTATGCATATCGATGCAGTAGGCGCAGCCGTTGATCTGGGAGGCGCGCGTCCTGACTAGGTCGAGCAGCGATGGCTCCAGACCACACGCGGCCAGATATTCCTCCAGGCCGCGCATGGCTCTCGTCGCTCCTGGCGCGACTTTCGTGTACGCAATCCGTGGTTGCATCCTCCTTCTCCTCTCATCTGCAGACAAGGCTCGCATCACTCCTTGTGGGAAACCCTCCCGTTTCACGCGGGACTCGTCCTGCACTATTTCCGTTTGTCGGTGGAGCTGCTCCTTCCGCCATCCATGAAGCAGGGAACGCCCGCCCCTCAGCGATACATCGTCGCGCGATGTATTTTCCTCTTACCAGTAGTGTAGCGCAAAAACACGAGCTGTCCGTGAACTGGCAGTCACAGATCAGTCACGATCATGCCACGAGCAGGCACGATGCGGCCAGAAACAATGCAGCCCTTTCAGGGAGCACCCGCCCGATAGGGCTGTGATTGCTTTGTGATTGCTCCGACAGTTCTTCCGAGCGTGTGTGTGCTATGCTGGAGGCATATCGTTCTACGATGTATAAGTGGGACGCCTGAGATGTGTCTGGAATCCGCCACACGAGGAAGTGCGATCGGCACCAGGCGCACGGTTCGGACACCCGCTTTATCGCCAGACAGGAGGAACTGCTATGGATATCTATCACTCCCTTGATCTCGCTGTACCGCAATTGCTCTTTACCGTGTTGTACCAGGCAGGGCCTACCGTTTCCGAGGAGGCGGTGACACGGACCGTCACCGCCCTGCACCTGGATATCCGCCACCAGGCGCAGACCGTCGGGGAGGAACTGCATCGCTGGCTCGAGCGGCAGTATACACAACGGGCTGGAGAGACCATCAGCCACCTCCAGCATCTCTCCGCGCTGTCAGCGCAGGCTGACCTGGAGCAGGTCCAGCAGGCTGTGCTGCGTGATTACCGCCAATTGGGAAAGGACATCAGCACCGAATCGGTATGGGGGATGCAGGGAGCAGCTGAAGAGGCGTTCAGGGAGGAGGTTCCCTCTCATCCCGATCTGGTCAGGCGTTTTGCCGATGGACGCGAGTATCAGGCCTCCCTGGGATTCAAGCCCGCTCAAGGGTTCATGCATGAGACCTGGCTGCTGTTTCGTAGCTCGGTCCATTACGATATCATGGAGCATATCGTCCGAGATCGCATGGGCATCTACCAGGGAAGCCACGGGGCCCATATCCAAAATGTCACCCGTACCATGTTCCGCACCTACAACCTGATCCATCAACTGGGTGAGCCGCTGACTGCTGGCATGGCACGTGATAGCCAGATGCAGGAAGTCACGTTTGCCTTCAATAAAGGCCCCATCCAGTACAGCCCTTTCCGGCAGGAAGTCACCTCACTGATGGAAGACGTGGCCGGGAAGACATCCCTGGTGCATGCCTCCTTCTGGCAGCGCAAACTCGGGTTGGGCACAGGCAAGGAATTTGTGCTGCGCCTGCGCCTGCCGGCGGGCGAGGCTCCCCTGCTGGAGGTCATCAGCGTGATTGCCGGTGCCGGGCGAGTCGGGAAGGAAACCGTGGTGAAGCGCGGCAAGTTGCTGCTGGGGAAACGCGTGCTCTAACCCGTCGCTAACACATGTACCGGATGTGCCATGCCTTCGCCTGTTCCAGCATGGGAACAGAGAAAAGAGGAGGTGACTCATGCAACGACGGGAACGCAGCGCTGCGCAGTCCGCAGAGAGAACCGATGGGGTCCTGGTAGGGCGAGCCCTGGCAGGCGACGAGCGCGCCTTTGAAACCCTGGTGCATCGGTATGATGCCTCGTTATTTGCCTGTGTGTACCGCTACCTGGGGGACTACGATCAAACATGTGATGTGTTACAGGACGTCTGGCTTCAACTCTATCGTTCTTTGCCAACCATCCGCACGGGAGAGCCGCTGGGTCCGTGGCTGATTCGGGTCGCCCGGAATCGCTGCCTGGATGCGCTGCGCAGGAGGCGAAGGGGATGTACGTTATACTTCTCAGAACTGGAGCGGGATGCTGATGAAGAGGAACGATCGCCGCTGGTAAGTCTCCCTGACTTCCACCCTTTGCCAGAAGAGCTTGCGGAGCGTCACGACCTGCAACACGCGCTCCAACAGGCGATTCAAGCGCTACCACCGAAGTTGCGCACCGTGGTGCTTCTACGCTATGGAGGTCAATTGAGCTTTGCTGAGATTGGGCGAGTCCTTCAGATGCTGGCGGCAACGGTGAAGTCCTACTTCTACCGTGCCCGACCGAGGCTTGCAGCCTTGCTCACTCTGCAGAGGGAAGCAAACCAACCCTGCCTTCCAGTTCTCGCTCAGGGTCTACTACCAGACTCCCCTGGCCACAGCAAGGGGTCTGGATTCGCCGACACTTCAAGAGGCCATCGCAAGTACCCCGGCGGCAGCATGCGCCGTTGCTTCACATACTCTCTCTTGAGCTGCTCTGCCACGTGACAGCGCGTGGACTGATCGTGATTGATCTGTGACCGCTCTCGTGCCCCCTTCACGCTTGAGCAGATTACAATAGAAGCAGAAGCACTATCGCAATACGATAGAACGTTGCAGGAGAAGTGCTCACGCCATGCGTGGTTGTGCATATGAGGAGCATGCAAGCCGCAGCGTGCTTCGACAAAGAAGACAACAGCAAGGAGAATCACATGTTACATGCAGAACGACAAGCTGAGATGACCTGGGAAGGGAACCTGGCGCAAGGGAAAGGAACTGCCCACCTTGGCAGCAGAGCGGTGGAGGAGTTGCCGATGACCTGGGCTGCGCGCGTGGAGCGTCCAGACGGCAAAACAAGTCCCGAAGAGCTGATTGCTGCCGCCCATGCTGGGTGCTACGCCATGGCACTCTCTCTCGCGCTCGCGGAAGCGGGCAAGCAGCCAGAGCGCGTGCAGGTCACTGCCAACTGCACCCTGGAAGAGGTTGCGGGCAAACCCAGGATCACCCGGATGGACCTGGAGGTCCGTGGCAGGGTGCCGGGGCTGGAAGCCGCCGCTTTTGAGCGGGCGGCCCGGCAGGCAGAGCAGCTCTGTCCCGTTTCCAACGCGCTCCGCAACAACGTCGCCATTCACCTGAACGCGCACCTGGAATCGTAAGAGTCGTGCGCGATAGCCATCAGGTCACACCCCGGCACCGCTTCGGGTGTTCTCCAGAATGATGGGCTGGGAGCGCTGGCCAAGACGTGGTTGAGCACGGGGATAGCGCCAGAGCAAGCCTGTCAACGTTCTTGTGAAAGGCAGTGTGGCGATGAGCGCCCTCTAAGAGCAAGCCGTTTTGACAAAGGAGGATCGTATGAACGGCATTAATGACAAAGAAGCCATTGAACGGTTGCACAAGGCCGGTTGGACCGCCTCAGAAATCGAACGGTTGCGTCGAGTGCGCCGCGATTACGTTGCACAGGAGGGAGGGCAGGCGCTTGCCCCCCATCGTCGCTCCGGCTTTGTCCGTTGGCTGCTGGCACTTCTGCAAGAAGGATACGGGCCCTTTTCTCCCTGGTGGTGGTGATTGTGGGAACCGTGCATCCCTCCTGGCAAGTTAACGAACCAGTTCCTAGCATTCCTACCATGCGAGAACTGCCGGCTGGCTCATGGAGGAGGCAGAGGGACCTGGGTGGCGAGATGGTCTTACGATTGCACGAAGATTCAGCAGGTTCTTGCTATACCTTTTCTTAGTGAAAACAGACGTACAAGGAACAAGAGATGATCACCGCTGTGAGATCGCCCTGCGATGAGGGCGTAATCCGATCGAGACCCGCAAGCGCTCCCTGTACCCCAGATGTTGGGCGATGGGTACTGGTGGGGACCATCTTGGGATCGAGCATGGCCTTTATCGATGGCTCCGTCGTCAATGTCGCCTTGCCAGCGCTGCAGGCAGACCTGCATGCATCGGCCACCGACCTGCAGTGGATCATGGAGGCCTACCTGCTCTTTCTCGCTGCCCTCATGCTCGTGGGCGGGGCGCTCGGCGATCGCTTTGGACGGCGGCGCGTCTTTGCCATGGGGATTGCGCTCTTCACGGTGGCGTCGATTGCGGGTGGTGTTGCGCTCAACGTGGACCAGTTGATCAGTGCGCGGGCCATCCAGGGAGTAGGCGGCGCACTGCTGGTTCCCGGGAGCCTGGCGATCATTAGCGCCTCGTTCCGCAATGAGCAGCGTGGGCAAGCCATTGCCACCTGGGTAGGGTTTACCTCGATTATCGCAGCCGTTGGCCCGCTCCTGGGGGGCTGGTTCGTGCAGTATGCCTCCTGGCGCTGGGTCTTTTTCATTAACGTCCCGCTGGCAGTGGTCGTGCTGGGTGTAGTACTCTGGCGCGTGCCGGAGAGCTGCGACGAAGACAGCCAGGGAGGACTCGATTGGTGGGGAGCGCTGCTCACGATCGTTGGGCTGGGCGCCATCGTGTATGGGCTGATCGAGGCCGGCTCCCTTGGGGTGAGTGACCCACTGGTGCTCGTCGCCCTGGCCGTTGGCATCGTCGCGCTGGGCGCCTTTCTCCTCGTTGAAGCGACTCTTCAGGCACCGATGGTACCCCTCTCGCTGTTTCGTTCGCTCACCTTTAGCGGGGTCAATCTCCAGACGCTCTTGTTATACGCGGCGCTCGGCGGGATCACCTTCTTTTTCCCCTTCGACCTCATGCAAGTGCAGGGCTATTCTCCCACGGCTGCTGGTGCTGCTCTCGTGCCGTTCTTGCTCCTGGTGTTCTTGTTCTCGCGACTTACCGAGGGTTTAGTCGATCGCTTTGGCTCCAAGCTGCCGCTGGTGGTCGGCCCGGTCATCACGGCCGTTGGCTTTGTCCTCTTTGCGGTCCCCACGATCGGTGGTACCTACTGGGTGACATTTTTACCAGCCGTCCTGCTGATGGGTATCGGCATGGCCATCAACGTTGCCCCCATGGCGACCGTGGTGATGGGAGCAGTGGAACAGCGCCATGCAGACATCGCCTCAGCCATCAATAATGCGGTGGCTCGTGCAGCCGGTTTACTCGCCATCGCCGTGCTCGGCATCGTCATCGTCTCGGTGTTCAATAGCAGTCTTGATAGCCACCTGGCACACTTGCAGCTCTCACCCTCGTTGCGCCACCTGATAGAGGCGCAGCGAGGCAAGCTGGCGGGGATGCAGCTTCCTGTTAGTGGAAGCGCTGAGGCTCAGGCCGCCCTCAAGCAGGCAGTAGCTGAATCCTTTGTGAGCGGTTTTCGCCTGGTCGCACTCCTGTGTGCGGGGTTAGCCCTGGCGAGTGCGCTCTGTGGATGGGTGATGATTAAGGACAAGAGAGCAGGCCGCGGAGTGCGTGCAGGAAAAGCGCCGAAGACGGACAAGCCCCTACGCGCCATAAGCGCAGCGGCCTCCCATCGCCGCTCCGGGTTGATCCTTTGGCTGCTGGCGCTGTGCAAGAAGGGTTTGGACCCTCTGTTCCCGGGTGATGAGATAGCTCCGGTAGAGCGAAGGACAGGCGCATGATCCAGGAATCGTTTGGTGTCCACCCACACCCCCCTTTTCGCTTAGACCTGACCGTCTGGGCGCTCCGCAGGAGAGCACACAATCGGATCGATCAGTGGGATGGTACTACCTACACGCGTGTGCTGCTGGTTGACCAGGTTCCGGTCAAAGTCGAGGTCTCGCAGCTCCACACCCCATCTCCTCCGGACTTGCAGGTCAACGTGTGGAGTCTCGAACCGGGTGCGGGCCTCTCGACACGGGTGAAGGAAGCTCTCCAGCACATGCTTGGCTTCTCGCTCGATCTCGCGGGCTTTTATGCCCTGGCAGAACAGAATCCCACCGTGTCACCGCTCGTCCAACGATTCATGGGCATGAAGCCACCCCGTTTTCCGAGTCTCTTCGAGGCCTTGCTCAATGCGTTCGCCTGTCAACAAGTGACGCTCGATGTCGGCCTGTTGCTGCTGAACCGGCTCACCGAAACGTATGGCTTGCGATTCGCTGACGGGGAGGACGTGTACCACGCCTTTCCACGACCGGAAGAGATCGCAGCCGCTTCTATTGAAGATCTGAGAGCGTTGGGGTTCAGTCGCCAGAAGGCACGGGCCATGCTCGAACTGGCAACCAGGCTGACGCAGGAACCGCACGCTTTATCGCCCCTTGAGGGGATGACCAATGAAGAGGTGTCGTCAGCGCTCTTGCCTCTACGAGGCGTTGGTCGCTGGACGGCAGAATATGTCTTGCTACGAGGCCTGGGAAGACTGGAGACGTTTCCAGGAGATGATGTCGGGGCACAAAGGAATCTGCAACGGCTCCTGCATCTTGCGGAAAAACCGACGTATGACACGATCAAAGCGCTGACCGCCCCCTGGAATCCCTATGCAGGACTGATCTATTTTCATTTGCTGCTCGATGCGTTGGAGAAGCACGGCGTGGTAGCAGCAGCTCGCCTTCCTCTACCATAGGAGTCCGCTTCCGAGGCGGGCCGGATCCCTTGCTGAAGGCGCCTGGATGAGAAGAACGCCCAGGGAAGGCCGGGGAAGACAACGCCGAGCAGGAAAGGAGTAAACAGATGTTTGAACGGATCCTGGTCCCGCTGGATGGATCACGCCGTGCCGAGCAGGCGCTGCCGCTCGCGGCACGCCTCGCGCGTGCCTCTGGTGGAACTGTCGTGTTGCTGCGTGCTGTGAATCTCCCCGATGTGCTGGTGTCCTATGCCGCACTCGAACCCATCCCGATCGACAAGGACCTGGAGGCCGCCTTAGAAGAAGCCAGAAACTACCTGAACGGCATCGCTACAGGAAGCAGCCTGGCCGGTATACACACACAAACCGAAGTGCTCATGGGCCAGGCAGCGGCATCTATACTCTCGGTGGTGAACGTGCAGCACCTCGATCTGATCGTGCTGTGCAGCCATGGCTATCGGGGCATGAAACGCTGGATCATGGGCAGTGTTGCGGAGAAGGTTGCGCATCATAGTCCGGTGCCCGTCCTGGTGCTGCGAGAAGGTGGACCCCTGCCTGTTGACCCGCATCCAGATGCTGGCCGTCCCTGGCATGTACTCGTTCCTCTCGATGGCTCGGGGCGAGCGCAGGCTGCAATCGCTCCCGCTGCCCAGGTAAGTGCCGCCTTGTCGGCTCCCGGTCGCGGCGCGCTCCATCTCACGCGGGTCGTGGTCCGGCCGGATCCAGACGAGATCGGTCACCACACACGGGAAGCCATCATCCATAAGGCGAAAGAGTCCCTGGGTACGACCGTGGAACAGATCCGTGAAGGGCTGATCGCCGCTCCTGTCGGGGATCTTGGGCTCGCCATCACCTGGTCAGTCACCATCGATGAGGATATCGCCTCCGGCATCATCCGGGTGGCGGAGGACGAGGAGGGTGTGGAGGGGGCAGGCGTTGTCGGACGCTGCCAGATGATCGCCATGACCACGCATGGAGCGCATGGGTTGCCACGCTGGGTGATGGGCAGTATCACCGGGCGGGTGCTGCATGCCAGCAGGCTGCCCCTCCTGATCGTGCGTCCGCCTGACATGCTGGACAAGGCGTACCAGGGCTGAGACCGCGCAGCCAGCACTGCGCAAGTGGAGCAAAAGGAGACATCGCTTTATGCTATTATCACGGAGAAGGAACAGATGACAGAATCGACTATCGTTACTCTTGATGTTCATGAGATGAAGCCAGAAGAGCGGCACGCGGCCATCGTTGCCCGTCTGAATGCGCTCCAGGCAGGGGAAACGCTGCGCCTGGTGAGCGATCAGGACCTCGCCCCGCTCTCGGCGCACTTCCAGGCCGAGCATCCCCATCTGTTTACATGGGAGCCAGAACAGGAGGGACCTGAGGTCTGGGTGATCCGCATCCAGAAGCGCGTACCAGAGGAAACAGCACCATCCCAGAGTGCTGAGGAAGGGCACGTTCAGGAGACCATTCATGTGATCCAGTGCATGGAGTGTGGCCTGCAATTCCAGGCCGAGGCAGTCACCGTGCGCCATGAGGGAGCACAGGAGGAACACCTGGTGCGCCTGCGCCTCCCCACAGACAGCTCGCCGGCACAACGCGCCATGGCCGAGGAACTCTACGAGCGTATTGAAGGAGGAGGAACACACATGCCACCACTCACGCAGCCGCTGCGCGACGAACACCTGGAACTGCTTCCCCACATTGAGCGGCTGCGCACCGTGGCCGATATGATCGGCACGGCACCCCGCGAGTCTGTCCGGCAGAGTGTAGAGGAGGTCTACACCTTCTTGACCCATCAGCTCACGCCGCATGCCCAGGCGGAAGAGCGCGTCCTCTATCCGACGGTTGGCAGACTCCTGGGCGCGCCAGAGGCCACCGCAACCATGAGCCGGGATCACCGGGAGATTGAGCGGTTGACCCAGGAGTTGGGAAGCCTACGGTCGCAGGTGGTGGGAGCCAGCATGGGAGAGGCAGAGGTGCTGGCGTTGCGTCGTGTCCTCTATGGCCTCTACGCGCTGGTCGCGGTCCACTTTGCCAAAGAGGAGGACATCTATCTTCCCCTGCTGGACACCCGCTTGACGGCGCAAGAGGCGCAGCAGATGTTCGAGGAGATGGGGAGGGCGGCACAGGAGGCCAGGCGCAACGTGACCCGCTAACATCCTGCGACCCACATGCCCTTTACGCGCGCTTGAGGTAGGCTTCAAGCTTGTTGAACGCGATGGTGCGTATCGAGGTGGCCTGGGCTTCCTCCCCGGTCATCTCTGCCCATGTCTTGTGAAAGCCCCTGGGGATAAAGATGGAATCCCAGCCAAAGCCATGGCTGCCTCGCGGCGTGAGAGCAATCGAGCCTTCTCTGACGCCCGCGAAAGCGTGAAACGCTTGCCCGTCATACAGCCCAAAGTGGATGGAAGCCACAGCCGACCGCTCTGGAGTTCCTTCGAGCAGCCGGCAGAGTCCCTCCGGGCCTAATTCTGCTAAAAACCATTTGATGAAGGGTCCTGGTAATCTTCCCCAGGCGACGAATTGCAGGGAGCTATCTTCTACCAGCACCGGGGAGTGAACGTGCTGAAAGGCTTCCCTGGCTTTCTGCTTGATGATGGTTGCGACATCAAGCGATTGGATCTCGAGGAGATCCAGAGTGGTATGAAGCACCGGGAAGTGGAGGGCGTGGCGAAGCAGCTCCGCTTTTCCCGGGTTGCTGGTGACGTAGGTCAACGAGTCAAGCATCCTTTTCCCTTTCCCTGAAGTTGGTTGCTCTTTTTATCGGCATCGTACAACCTCGCTGCTGTTTTTACAATGGCGTACCCGTCACTCCTGCTGCCCGCCCTCCTCACCTGCCAGCTTCCTGCGGTCCTCGTCCTGTTCCTCGTTCACCAGCAGGACGTGCTGCTCGGTGGGAAGATCTCCCAGGCCGACGGAGGCAGATGTGGCCTCGAAGCCATCAAAGACGTGACTTTCTTGCGGGACAGGTTGTGCCGCATCGGCAGGCGGCGGTTCATCCCAGACCGCATTCGTGCCGGCAGTTGCCTGCCCCAGGGGTTCGAGCAGTTGCTCCTTGTGATAGATCAACTCCTCTGGAGAGAATGCGACCAGTTTATAGTCATGTTCCAGCGTAAGCGCTCCGGTGGGACAGGCGGCCTGGCAGTAGCCGCAAAAGATGCAGCGCAGCAGGTTCATATCAAAGACCCTGGCGTAGCGCTCGCCCGGGGAGACGCGGTGCTCCGCAGTATTTTCTTCGGCCTCAATATAAATCACATCGGCGGGACAGGCCCCGGCGCACAAATAACAGGCCACACAGCGCTCCAACCCGTTCTCGTAGCGGTGCAGCACGTGACGCCCGCGAAAACGCGGCGGGAGTTCACGTTCCTGCTCCGGGAAAGAGACGGTGGTGGGTTTTCTGCCCATATTTTTGAGGGTGGTGGCCATCCCCTTGATGATATCGAAGGACATGGTGTGTACTCCTTCTAGTGAACCACGTTCGTGGCTCGCCAGTCTAGACAGCCTTTACCGTGTTGTAGCAGGCGCGCGATGCGCGCCTGGTCCGACCATGCATCGTCCTTCTCGGATGTGGTATTCGTACTCTTCGCGGAAGAGTTTGATACTACTCGTCACCGGGCTGGTCGCGGCGTCGCCCAGGGGGCAGAAGACCTTGCCAAACATATTATCGCAGACATCCAGGAGCAGATCGATATCGCGCAGTTTGCCGTGCCCATGCTCAAACCGTTCCAGCAGCTGCGCCAGCCAGAAGGTGCCTTCGCGACAGGGCGTGCATTTGCCGCAGGACTCATCGCGATAGAACTCGAGCATGCGCAGCACGGCTGCGACAATGCAGGTGTCCTCGTGCATGACGATGACGCCTCCGGAGCCGAGCATAGAGCCGGCGGCGGCGACGGCTTCAAAGTCGAGCGGCGTGTCTACTTTATCTGGGCCCAGGATGTAAGTAGAGGAGCCGCCCGGAATGATGGCCTTGAGTTGTTTGTCGTCCAGGATGCCACCGCCATACTGCTCGTCGTAGATCAGCGTGCGCAACGGCGTCCCCAGCGGCAGTTCGTAGTTGCCGGGCTTTTTGACATGCCCGCTCAGGCAGAAGATGCGCGTGCCCTTGCTCTTCTCCGTGCCAAAGGAGGCGTACCATGCGGCTCCGTTGCGCACGATGGCTGGAATGGTCGAGAGCGTCTCCGTGTTGTTGATGACGGTGGGGCCACCGTAGAGGCCGATGGCGGCAGGAAACGGAGGCTTCAGCCGCGGGTAGCCACGTCTGCCTTCCAGCGATTCCATGAGCGCGCTCTCTTCCCCGCAGATGTAGGCTCCAGCACCGCGATGCACCATCACATCCAGGTCAAAGCCACTGCCCAGGATGTTCTTGCCGAGGTAACCGGCCTGGTAGGCTTCCGCGACGGCGCGCTCGACCTGTCGTGCAGCCAGCGCCAGTTCCCCTCGGATATAGATGAAGGCGGTCGAGATTCGGCAAGCGTAGCTGGTGATGATGACGCCTTCGACCAGTTGATGGGGGTTCTTCTCCATCAGCATGCGGTCTTTGAAGGTGCCTGGCTCGCTCTCGTCGCTGTTACAGCAGAGGTAGCGCGGCCTGTCATTTTTGGCGAGGAAGCCCCACTTCATGCCGGTGGGAAAGCCGGCTCCTCCACGCCCACGCAGGCCCGATTTCTTGACCATCTCGATGATCTCGTCGGGCTGGAGTGCCGTGAGGGCCTTCTTCAGCGCCTGGTAGCCGCAGTGCTGCCGATACCCTTCCAGGGTGTCCAGGCCGGGGGCATCGATGTCTTTCGTGACAATCAGTTCTGGCATAGGTCTTTTGATTCCTTCCTCCACTTGTCGATGAGCATTTCGGCTTTGCTCTCCCTCTGCTGTCCCTCTCCGGTCCCCCAGCTTTCTTCCATAGGAGCGAGGGTCCCACTTTTTTGTTGCTTCATGGTGTCCTCTACAAGTGCATGCGAAATACGTCCACGAATGTTGCGCTGCCGTTCGTGCAAGCCGAAGAGCAGCATATCCGGAGTGGGCAACTCAGCCGATGCTGGGCTATCAATACCCCGCTAACCGCCTCCAGCAAACTACGATGATTTCTCTCTATCGTGTCACGAGAGAGTGCTGTTTGAAGCGTAACATACACTGTGTGGAGAGGACTGCGGGAACAATCACAAAACAATCACAATCTGGTGTGAGGAATGGCATTGCGAGGGGAAGAATTCGAGCATGAAGAGGCATTTGGCCTTGAGTTGAGATTACTTGCGTCCCTCCATGATACGTGGTATACCAAAAGTGAACAGTGAGATCAGTACAGCGCAGAATCACACACACCGGAAGGGAAGCAGGCACTACCATGACCGAGCCGATTCATATCGCGATGTATGCAGACCTCCATTGTCCCTACGCTTATCTCAGCGCGTACCGATTACGCAAGGTACGTGACGAGTACCGGGGGCGCATCATCATCGAGCATAAAAGCTTGTCCCTCGAATATGTGGACCGGGAACCCACGCCCAAACACGTCCTTGATCAGGAAACGCCGCTCTTGATGCTGGAAGAGCCCGGTATTCCCTATCAACCCTGGCACCGCTCCCTGAGCGAATGGCCTGTGACGATGTGGCCTGCGTTCGAGGCCGTCAAATGCGCCGAACGCCAGAGCCTGGATCTGGCAGACGAACTCGATTGGGCCATTCGCACCGCCTTTTTCGCGGAGAGCAGGTGCATCTCGATGCGGCATGTCTTGTTCGATCTCGCTGAAACAGTTGGCGTCGATATCGAGCGTTTCGCCGGCGATTTCGACCACGGCGTGGCAAAATACCAGGTGCTCCAGGAAGCGCAGGAAGGATGGGAGCGGCTGAACGTGGAGGGAAGTCCGACCTTCGTGTTACCGTCGGGGAAACACTACAGTAATCTGGGTTTGCCGCAGATCGTGCTTGACGAAAAGCGGTCTTTCCGCCCCGTCGCTGTACAACCAGCGTCCTGTCAGGGAGAAGCGTGCCTTGACCTGTATCGACGCCTCTTTGCTGAAGCTCTTGAGTAGACTGGGAGCACTCCATTTACCGGTGACTGAGCAGACAACGCTCTTTCGCACACGTCCTCCTCACCCTCCCACGGGATGCGCAACGAGATTGCTGTAAAGAAACGAGCGTACTCAAAGCACAACAGAGGATCAGTGCCCCCTCGCGGATGTGGGGACCTCTACCACGTTCCTCTCATCATCTGCAGATGGACAATCCACTACCTCTACCTCATCGCATGCAAACCAGATCGGTTCCTTGATGTGGGTGTCCTCTAGCTCAACAAGATAGAAACAATGGGCTTCGTCGGCATCAAGGCCAGGAATGATATCGACTTTTCGGATGGTCCCTTTCAGTCCGCGAAAGGGGCCATAACTGATGACACGTACCTTGCTCCCTGCTGGCAATGCTTGTTCGTTCATGGTTGTGAACCTTCCTTTACCGCGCTCGCTTCCTTCCTGGTCGTTTCGACCAGGACGCTGGCATCAACTGCTTTTTCGCTTGCTGTGAGAACAGGCCGCCAAACTCACGGATGTCTACAAACGACGAGTGTATCTTGCCTACGTCCACTGTGAACCGCGCTCCTGCTCGCCGCGCACCAGCGCCTGGACAGCTGCGACAATATGGCGAGCACTGATGCCCGCCGCATCCAGTAACTCGGCCGGGGTGCCGGAGCCAGGCATGGACTGCACCGCCAGTTTGACCACTTCCGGCCGCAGGTCAGGTCGCCCCGCAAAGACTTCCCAGACCGCCTCCCCCAGGCCCCCTTCTGGCCAGTGGTCTTCGACGACCACCAACCGGTTGCCCGCCTCCTGAGCCGCCGCATACAGCGTCTGCGCATCGATGGGCTTCACGGAGTACGCATCGATGACCCGCACCGTGATCCCCGCGCTTTTTAACTGCTCGTAGGCTTTGAGCGCCTCGTGGACGGTGATGCCCGCTGCGACCACCGCCGCCTGGTCGCTGTTTGAGCGGCAGATGACTCGACTCCCACCGATGGGAAACGGCTCACCCGGGCGATAGATGACCGGCGTTTTGGCACGCGTGGTGCGCAGGTACACGATGCCGTGCCGGTCAGCCATCTGCACCACCAGTTGCGCCGTCTGGTTGGCATCGCACGGATAGAGGACGGTGCTGCCAAAGATGGCGCGCATCATCGCCAGGTCTTCCAGTGCCATCTGCGATGGGCCATCCTCGCCGATCGAGACCCCCGCGTGGGAACCACACAGGCGAAGATTGGCCCGCGAAACCGCGGCCATCCGCAGAAAGTCAAAGGCGCGGGTGAAGAAGGCGGCGAAGGTGGAGGCGAACGGGATCTGCTGGCGCACACTCATGCCCACCGCCGCAGACACGAGTTGCTGCTCGGAAATGTACTGCTCGAAGAAGCGATCAGGATAGGCTTTGGCGAATTCCTCGGCGTAGGTCGAGTTGCTCACCTCACCATCCATCGCCACGACATCCGGGCGGGCGGCCCCCAGGGCCACGAGCGCATCACCATAGGCCTGGCGCGTGGCGACGGCCTCGTTGCCATCGTAGGCTGGCAAGGCCGCCGGTTTCGTGGCAGGCCGCCGGGCAGGCTGCAGGTTGTCGGGTTGCTGCACCGCGTACGTCGTACTGCGCACAGGGGGAAGCTCGTGGAACGCCTGCTCTGCCTGTTCTTTAGTGAGCGCCTTGCCGTGCCAGCCATTGATGTTTTCCAGGAAGGAGACGCCTTTGCCCTTGATCGTCCTGGCAATGATCAAGGTCGGCGCGCTATTCGGCTGGACCGCCTGGGCATAGGCGTGATCGATTTCTGCGTAGTTGTGGCCGTCGATCACCAGCGCATTCCATCCGAAGGCTTTGGCGCGCGCCGCGTAGACGGCGGTATTCCAGCCGTGCATCGTTTCGCCGCGCTGCCCCAGGCGGTTGCAGTCGAGGATGCCCACCAGGTGGTCGAGCTTGTAGTACGAGGCATGGTCAAACGCCTCCCAGATCGAGCCTTCGGCCATCTCGCTGTCGCCCAGCAGCACCCAGACACGATAGGGCAGCTGCTCCAGGTACTTGCCGGCGAGCGCGATGCCCACCCCGATGGGCAAACCCTGGCCCAGGGAACCGGTGGCAACTTCTACCCAGGGCAGGACCGGGGCCGGATGTCCTTCGAGGCGGCTGCCAGATCTGCGCAGCGTCAGGAGTTCCTCATCGCTGATCGCGCCTGCCGCCTTAAAGAGCGCGTACAGCAGGGGGGCGGCATGCCCTTTCGAGAAAATGAGATGGTCGTTATTCGGGTGCTGCGGGTGGTCAAAGTCGTAGCGCAGGTAGCCGGTCAGGAGCACCGCCATTAGAGCCTGTTTGAAAAGGTCAAGAAGTAACCAGGCGGCGAAGCATCAAGCGGGTCATCGCGATGTAAATCATCGCTTCGCTACTGGCTACAAGCCCTTCATAGTCCCTGCCCAGTCGGCGGCATTGC
>Ga0209810_1000566_pt1 | contig 77406 bp, 61 predicted proteins | sample Coa_R1_7_FD_187159 | JGI IMG/M metagenome (GOLD analysis project Ga0209810, IMG submission 187159) | Surface soil microbial communities from Centralia Pennsylvania, which are recovering from an underground coalmine fire - Coalmine... | ecosystem: Environmental > Terrestrial > Soil > Unclassified...
GCCGTTTCCTGTCCGGCGAAAGCTGGGGACGTGGTGGCCTTCAGCATCTACACGGTGCACGGCTCGGAGATCAACCGGACGGATAGGTGGCGGAGGCTGGTGCGCGCCGGCTACCGCGACCCACTGAACAAGCAGATTGGCGGCTACGCGCTGGGCCGTGCGGGACTGATGGTGCGGGGCGTGCGGCCTCTGGGGGCCGTTCGTCCGGCAGGCTAAACCCTGCCGCTGTGGGGCGCTGCCAGGGTCGGAACTGCGCACGCTCGACTGCCAGGGACGCCGCTCAACGGTTCGCGGCTCTGCCTGGCGATCTCCGCCTAGCCAGGCCCGCTGACTGCAAGGGACGCCGCTCAACGGACTGCCAGGGTCGGCAGGGTTACGGCCCCTGCCTCTGCCTTGCCACAGCCCTCCGCCTTGCGACACCTAGCGAGGCCCGCTGCCCACCTGCGTGGGCAGAGGTCATGCTGGCTTCTCTTCCCCCTTCTCCCTTGCAGGGAGAAGGGCCGGGGATGAGGGCTACAACCGTCTCAGGTCGTGTCCCTCCCTTCCCTTGTAGGGAAGGGGGACGGGGGGTTAGGTGAATTGGGAGAGGAGACGGGGTTGAGGTCCGGAGTCGGTGTGACAGGCGAAAAGGGGGACATAAGCTTTGAATGCGATTTCCGAACGTGTCGTTCTTGGTAAGGCCACCCGGCGACTGATCCCGTTTCTGTTTATCCTCTATGTCGTTGCCTATCTGGATCGCGTCAACGTCGGCTTCGCCAAGCTCCAGATGGGCAGAGCCCTGCACCTCAGCGATACCGTCTTTGGCGCGGGCATGGGCATCTTTTTCCTCGGCTATTTCCTGTTTGAAGTGCCCAGCAACCTGATTTTAGAGCGCGTGGGGGCGCGGCGCTGGATCGCGCGCATCATGATCTCGTGGGGCCTGATCGCAATGGCCATGCTCTTCACGCGCGATAAGGCCAGCTTCTATGGGCTGCGCTTCCTGCTGGGGCTGGCCGAGGCGGGCTTCTTTCCCGGCATCATCCTCTATCTGACCTACTGGTTCACGGCGGCGGAGCGGGCGCGGGTTGTGGCCCTGTTTATGACGGCGGGAACCATCTCGCAGGTCATCGGCAGCCCGCTTTCCGGCCTGCTGCTCACCGTAAACGGGCATGGGCTGGCAGGCTGGCAGTGGCTCTTTCTGCTGGAGGGCTTACCGGCTGTGCTGCTGGGCTTTGTCGTGCTGGCCTACCTGCCGGATGGCCCGCAGACGGCGCGCTGGCTGTCTGCCGACGAGAAAGCCTGGATACTCGGGCGGCTGGAGGCCGAGCGCCAGAGCCGGATACAGCGCCACTTTACCCTGCGGGAAGCGTTCACCCATCCGGCGGTCTGGCTCTTCTGCCTGCTCTACTTCACGCTCGCCCTGACCTCCTACGGCATCACCTTCTGGCTGCCGCAGATCATCCAGAAAGCCTTCCACCTGGGCAAAGAACAGACGGCGCAGGTCGGCTGGCTGGCGGCGATCCCGTATATCGCCGCCACCGTCGGCATGGTGCTTATCGGGATGCACTCGGACCGCACGCGCGAGAGGCGCTGGCACGTTACCCTCTCCGCCCTCACCGCCTGCGTGGGACTGGTGCTCAGCGCCTTGCTCCATAGCCCGGTGCCCATTCTGTTAGCCTTTACGGTGGCAACGCTCGGCGTCTGGGGAATGCTCGGCCCCTTCTGGGGACTGACGACCGCCTTTCTGGGCAGCGCCGCCGCCGCCGGAGGCATTGCGCTCATCAACTCGGTGGGCAACCTGGGCGGCTTCGTCGGGCCTTACGTGATGGGCTGGCTCAGGGACACCACGCACAGCTTCGCCGTCGGACTGCTGGCCCTGGCGGGAACGATCTTCCTGGGAGGGCTGCTGGCCCTCATCGTGCGGCGCGAGCCTCTCTCTGACCAGGCCGCCGTCTCGATAGACGAGCGCGACGCTCTCCTCGCCTCGCCTTCCTCCGACGCTGGCGGCTGACAAGCAGGCGGTACGCCTAGGATTCAGGCTCAAGCCTCCTATGTTATAATTTAGGTTGAATGGACGCGGAGGTAACCCAGAAGATGACTGTCTACGAACTCTATGACCAGACGATTAAGCCTTTGCCTGCCGAAGAGCGCTTGCGGCTTGCCAAGCTCATCTTAAACGATCTCTCTCCCGACGAAGAGACGCTCAAGGGGGCTGCTCCGGAGCGGCCAAGCGAGATACGCGACCAGGATCACCTCGAAGAACTCCTCCTTGCCGGCCTGAACTCGCCTAAGCGTGAGATGACCAAGCAGGATTGGGCCGCTCTGCATCAGGCGGCGCGTGAGGCCGCAGGCCAGAAAGCCTGACGCATGGCGCGCAGCATTCATCGTCGGGAAGAGGCCCAGACCGACCTCTACAATCACGCCACCTATATTGCCAAAGACAATCTCTCGGCTGCCGAATGCTTCCTTTCTGCCGTATCGGGACGATGCGACGTGCCTGTCGTCCGGTTGGCTAACGATACTTGCAGTTTTTTTGAGGAAAAGATGGCGTTCAACTGGCCTCACTCGCCCATTGAGGATAGGAAGTTAGAAATCTTTGGCCACCGGGCCTATGAGCTATGCGTTCAGTGGTTTGGCGTCCCTGAGGATGCAAGTTGGCCCTATATACTTCTCAATGGCCCTCGCAATGCCTGTACTCGAAATCGCTTGCTGCGAGCTTCATTTTTATAGGAGGCCAGTGTCGTGCAGAGATTGTTCCAGCTCGCAATGCCTGTACTCGAAATCGCTTGCTGCGAGAATACGACATTGTCATACTGAGAAGTTACCGCTGTGCCGGGCAGAAGGCCGAGCAGAAGAAAGCTTCCCTTGCGCATGAGATGTGCCATCGCGTGACGGTGCGCAGAAAGGGACTAAGGCAACAGCTATGGGTGGATGAGATGCTGGCCTTTCTCGCCTCTCAGCACGTACTTGTGGAGCAAGGTCTGACGGAATATGCCCATCTTAGAATACGCGCGCACCGAAACAGTCAGCCCAAGCTGGATATTTCCAGGTTGAAGAAAGCGCGAACCAGGCGCATTGCCATGGTTTTTGGTGGAGTGGCTTACCCTGAGGGGTTTGGCGCAAGCGTGGCCTGTCTTGGCGACGAGCTAGAATCTAGTTGGTTGGGAAGCGATATGCCATATTATTCAATGCCAGACCTGGCAGGAATGGCTCGCCTGCATCCCCGAAGAAAAGCACCCTATCCTGCATCGGATGCTGGGTTGCGGGATAACAGGAGAGTTCCCGCTGCATGGCGAATAGACAGCCATGCGCAAGACCGCTCTGATAATCGGGCTGATCGGCTTGCTCTGTGCGGGCTGCTCTCTGGAGCGCGACGAACCCGGCGCGCAGATCACCCTCGAAGTCGCCGTCTTTGAGGGCGGCTACGGCATTGACTGGCACAAGAGCGTTGCCCGCCAGTACGAGAAACTGCACCCCAACATTCGCATCAACCTCTGGGGCGATCCGCGCGTGGATGAGAAACTCAAGCCGCGTATCCTGCGCCGCAACCCGCCCGACCTCGCCAACTGCACGCTGCCCGTCTGGAAGCTCATCGTGGCCGGGAAGCTCTATCCGCTGGATGAGGCCCTGGATACGCCCGCCTACGGCCAGCAAATCTCCTGGCGTGACTCGCTGGAGCGCGGCGTCCTCTCCGACTACCAGTATCAGGGCAAGTCCTACGCCATGCCCACGAACCTGAGCGCCTGGGTCTGCTGGTACGACAAACGGCAGTTTCGTGAGCACGGCTGGAAAGTGCCCAAAACCTGGTCGGAGTATATGCGCCTGTGCGAGCAGATCAAGGCGGCAGGGGTCGCGCCGCTAGCCTTCCAGGGCAAGTATCCCACCTACGCCTGGCCGACGCTGCTGAGCATCTACCAGCGGCTCGTACCGTTCGAGCGGTGGTACGCGATGCAGGACCTTGAGCCGGGCGCGTTTCTGGACCCGGAGTTCGTCCATGCGGCGCGGCTCTTGCAGGAGATGTCCACGAAGTACTTCCAGCCCGGCGCGATGGCGATGACCCACACGGAGAGCCAGCTAGAATGGGTCAACGGGCGGGCGGCCCTGGTCTGGTGCGGGCTGTGGCTGAAGAACGAGCAGAAGAACACGATTCCGCCGGGCTTCGAGATGGCCTGCTTCGCCATGCCGACGGTGGAGGGCGGCAAGGGCGACCCGCGCGCCATCTTCGCCGGAGGCGGCGAGAACTTCTTTGTCTTCTCGGAAGCCAAGCACCCCAGGGAGGCGCTGGACTTCCTCAAGTACATGACGAGCCTGGAGAGCGCGCACTCCTATATCCAGCGGCTCGATACCCTCTCGCCCGTGCGCAACTCGGTCAAAGGCATCCCGATCTCGCCCGATCTGCAAAGCGCGGTGGACATCATGGAACGCCGTTCACGCATCTTCTCCGACCGCCTGAGCGGGCTGTACCTGACCTTTACCAAAGCCACCTTGCAGGACGCCCTCGCCGATCTGCTCTCCGCCAAGACGACTCCGGAACAGTTCGCTCAGCGATTGGAAGCGGCGGCGGACGAGATACGGCGCGACCCGGAAATCTACAAGCCGCCGAAGCGAGGAGTGCCCAATTAACCTCACCCCGGCTCCTCGTGCAGGGGGTAGGGTATAGGGGGTAGGGAGTAGAGGCGTCCTCACCCCCTAACCTCCTCTCCCACGTTGCGGGAGAGGGGAGAGCAGAAGACCTGGAGAGAGGGCTTCTGCTCTCCCCAGGTCTTCTGCCCGTGCAGGCGGGCAGGGGGCCGTAGGCCCCACAGCGGCAGGCTAAACCCTGCCGCGAGAGGGGGTGAGGTCATAAGGAGTGCCCAATTGAGATGAGACGGCGCGACCAAAAACTGTTTATCGCCACCTTCCTCGGCCCGCCGCTGGCGCTGTACGCCGTCTTTGTGCTGATCCCGGCCTTTAACGCCTTCCGCTACAGCCTGCTGCGCTGGGACGGGTTGGGCAAGCCGACCTGGATCGGCCTGGCCAACTTTCAGAAAATCCTGGCGCGCGGCTCTGACTTCCTGCCCGCGCTCTATCATAACGCCTTCCTGACGGTCGTGCCCGGTTCCATCATCCTGGTTCTGGCCCTGTTTTTCGCCTACGTCATCCATCAGCGCATCAAGGGCGCACGTCTGTTCCGCATCGCCTTCTTCTTCCCCAATATCATCAGTTCCGTCGCCATCGCGCTGCTCTGGATTCTCATCTACAGCCCCGGCGGAGCGGGCTTGCTCAACAACCTGCTGAAATCATGGTTCCACCGGACGCAGCCTATCGCCTTTGCGGAGAGCAGCCACCTGCTCTGGGCGCTGGTGCCGATGATCGTCTGGAGCGCGACGGGATTCTATCTGGTGCTGTTCCTGGCGGCGATGGAGAACATCCCGGAGTCGTTCTACGAGGCGGCACGGCTGGATGGGGCGAGTTCGGCGGGGCTGTTCCGCCATATCACGCTGCCGCTGATGTGGGATGTGCTGACGACGGGCATCATCTTCCTCATCATCGGCGGGCTGAAGTTCTTCGACGCGATCTGGGTCATGGAGAACGGGCGTCCCTCTCCCAACACGCACACGATGTCCACGCTGATGTACTCCAAAGTCTTTGAGGAGTACAACATCGGCTACGGGACGGCCATCGCCGTGCTGCTGTTTCTCCTGGTGCTGCTGGCGACTCTGATCAGCCGCCGCCTGCTGACCCGCGAAAGGCTGGAGTACTGATGACCGACGCGCTGCACCGAATCGGTTCCGGCTTCAAATATGCCCTGCTGGTGGCATACCTGGCCGCCGTCGTCCTGCCGATGCTGTGGGTCGTCTACACGAGCGCCAAAAGCACGCAGGAGATCTACCAGAACCCGTTCGGCTTGCCGAAGGTCATCACCGCACCCAACCGGCAGAGCGCGCAGACGCTCGCCAAGAACTATAACAAAGCCTGGATCGGGAGCCACTTCAGCCGCTACTTCCTCAACAGCCTCAAGGTCGTCGGCATCAGCCTGGCGCTGATCCTGCTCTTCGGGAGCATGGCCGCCTACGTGCTGGCCCGCTTCGAATTCTTCGGGCGCGGCTTCATCTCCACTCTGTTTCTGAGCGGCCTGCTCATCCCGATGCAGCTTATCCTTATCCCGCTCTTCTTCCAGTATTCCGACATGAGCGAGTGGCTGACGAAGGCGTTCAGCCCGGTAACGCAATCTCTGCATCTGGGCCGCGCGGTCTTCTCCCTCCACGACACGCACGCCGGATTAATCCTTATCTACGTGGCCGCCAGCCTGCCGTTCACGGTCTTTGTGCTGACCGCCTTCTTCCGCACGCTGCCCAACGAGGTCCGGGAAGCGGCCATGCTGGACGGGGCGAGCGAGTACCGCATCTTCTTCTCGGTGATGATGCCGCTTGGCAAGCCCGGCCTGGTGACGGTCGCCATCTTTAACTTCCTCGGCCTCTGGAACGAGTACCTGTTCGGGCTGGTCTTCCTCAACAGCGACGAACTAAAAACGCTGCCGCTCGGCCTGGCCAGCATCAGTATGCAGGCGCAGTACAAGAGCGACTTCGGCCTGCTGTTTGCGGGCCTGGTCATCGCCATGCTGCCCACGCTGCTGGTCTACATCTTCCTGCAAGAGCGCCTGACGCGCGGCATCACCGTCGGCGCGCTCAAGGGGTAGGCCCTCACCCCCGTCCCCTCTCCTTCTCAAGGAGAGGGGAGAAGCCCCCACCCCTTCATCCCACTGCCAGGGTCGGGGCTACAACGGACTGCTAGGGTCGGCCCTGCAATGGTTCGGGCCTCCGCCTTGCGACCCCCAATTTTAGGAGAGGGGGAACGGTCAAGCCAGGCGTGAACTCTCCCCTCCCCTGTTGTTGGGGGAGGGGATGAAGGGGTGGGGGCCAGTACAAAAGGGCCATGATCAAACGGAGGGAAGGGAGGAACTGGAATGCGAACCATCATCGAGCCGTTCAAGATCAAAATGGTCGAGCCGATCCGCTTCACCACGCCGGAGGAGCGGGCGGAGATACTGCGCCGCGCCCACTACAACCCCTTCCTCATCCACGCCGAGGACGTCCTCATTGACCTGCTAACCGACAGCGGCACGGCGGCGATGTCGGCGGCGCAGTGGAGCGCGATGATGGTCGCCGATGAGAGCTATGCGTGCAGCCGCAGTTTCTTCAAGTTTGAGCGGGTCGTGCAGCAGCTAACGGGATTCACGCATATCATCCCGACGCATCAGGGGCGCGCGGCGGAGCGTATCCTATTCGAATTGGTCGGCGGGGCGGGCAGGGTCGTGCCGAGCAACAACCACTTCGATACCACGCGCGCCAACATCGAGTACTCCGGCGCGGAGGCGCTGGACCTCGTCATTGACGAGGGCAAAATCCCGTCGGCGCAGCACCCGTTCAAGGGCAACCTGGACGTAGCCAAACTAGAGGCATTAATTGCGCGCATGGGCGCGGAGCATATCCCGCTCGGCATGTTAACGGTGACCAACAATACGGGCGGCGGGCAGCCAGTCTCGATGGCCAATATCCGCGATGTCAGCGAGACGCTGCACCGGCACGGCATTCCTTTCTTCCTGGATGCCTGCCGCTTCGCCGAGAACGCCTATTTCATCAAGATGCGCGAGCCGGGCTATGCCGATAAGACGCCGCGCGAGATCGCTCAAGAGATGTTTTCCTACTGTGACGGGGCGACCTTCTCCGGCAAGAAGGACGGGCTGTCCAACATCGGCGGCTTCCTCGCCATGAACGACGGCAAGCTGGCGGAGCAGGCGCGCAACCTGCTCATCCTGACGGAGGGCTTCCCGACCTACGGCGGGCTGGCGGCGCGCGACCTGGAGGCGCTGGCGGTCGGCCTGAACGAGGTGCTGGACGAGCGCTACTTAGAGTACCGGCACGCCTGCATCGAGTACTTTGCGCGGGAACTGCGGGAGGGCGGCGTCAAGATCGTCGAGCCGCCCGGCGGGCACGCCATCTACATAGACGCCCGCGCCTTCCTGCCCCACATCCCCATCGAGCAGTATCCGGGGCAGGCATTGGTCTGCGCCCTCTACGAGATCGGCGGCGTGCGCGGCGTGGAGATCGGCGGGGTGATGTTTGGCAAGCCCGACCCGGAAACCGGCGCCGAAATCTTCCCCTCAATGGACCTGGTGCGTCTCGCCATCCCGCGCCGCGTCTACACGCAGAGCCATGTGGACTACCTGGGCGAAGTGATTCTGGAGACTTTTGCCCGCCGGGACACCCTTCGCGGCCTGCGCATCGTCTATCAGGCTCCCTTCCTCCGCCACTTCACCGCGCATTTCGAGCGAATATAGATCAATGGGACGATAAACAAACGGGGCAGGGATTAACCCATGAACTCATGTCCCCGTTTACTCATTGCCCGCTTTCTGGCGGATACTTCTCAATCCTCGGCGGGCGAGGCATCTCAAACATTACCTCCGGGGTAACGCGGGCGTACCAATCCGCGCCCATGCGGGCGATGTAGTCCACGCGGCGGGCGTCGAGCTTCTCCCCCTCCAAAAGCTGCCTGGAGACGTGAAAATAGACGACCTCGCCGATGACGTAGTTGGCAGCGAGCGGCCCGCTGCCGTGCGGGACGATTTGATACAGGCGGCACTCTATCGCCAGCGGGCTTTCCAGCACGCGGGCAGGCTTGACTTTCACCGTCGGTGCAGGCGTGAAGCCGACCTCCTCCCACTCATTGACGCCATAGGGAAATTCGGCGGAGGCGTGGTTCATCTTCTCCCGCATACCATAAGTTACGACATTGATGACGTACTCGCCCGTCGCCTGGATGTTCCGCAGCGTGTCCTTCGGTTGGCCGGTGCGGTCGGTCAGCGGGGAGATGGCGACCGAGGGCGGGTTGGCGCCGCCCGCGATAAAGTAGCTGAACGGCGACAGGTTGGGCACGCCCTCTAGCGACAGCGTTGAGGTAAAGGCGATGGGGCGCGGCGCGACGCAGTGCAGCAGCAGCCGGTGCGCGTCGGCGCGGGAGAGTTCCGCCGGGTCAATGCCGAGAAAGTCATCTGCGGACAAGAAACGCCTCCTCAAGGCGATAGGAACCACCCGCTGCGCTAGAGGCACGGAGACACGGAGGACACACGGAGAAAAATAAAAAGAGAAAGAGAAAAGCAAAAGGAGACAGGATTAACAGGATTTACGGGATTAGGGAAAGACAGACAAGCCTTGCTTCTCTGTGTGATTGAAATCCAGTTAATCCCGTTCATCCTGTCCAAAGGCTTTTGTCTTTGTCTTTCTCCGTGTGGCTTTTCCTCCGTGTCTCCGTGCCTCTAGCGCAGCGGGTGGTTTATTTCTTCCAACTGAACGGGTACTGCCCGTCTTCGAGGGCGACGGCAGCGCGGGTCAGGCGCAGGGGCCGGAAGGTATCCACCATCACCGCCAGTTCTTCGGTGCGCGTCTGGCCCAAGCTGGCCTCCACCGCGCCGGGCTGCGGGCCATGCGGCAGGCCGGAGGGATGCAGCGTAATGGAGCCTTGCTCGATGCCCCGGCGGCTGGCGAAGTTGCCGTTGACGTAGTAGAGTACCTCGTCGCTCTCCAGGTTGCTGTGATTGTAGGGGATAGGCACGGCCTGCGGGTGGTAGTCGAGCAGGCGGGGCACAAACGAGCAGACGACGAAGTTATGCGCCTCAAACGTCTGATGCGAGGGCGGCGGCTGGTGAATGCTGCCCGTGACCGGCTCGAAGTCGCCGATGTTGAACGCCCAGGGATAGAGGTAGCCGTCCCAGCCGACGACATCCAGAGGATGGAAGTCATAGAAGTAGGCGGTGAGGCGCTGCCTGGCCTTGATGCGTACCTCGAAGCGGCCCGGCTCGTCGTGCGTCTCCAGCGACTCCGGTACGCGAATGTCGCGCTCGTAGTAGGGCGCATGTTCGAGCAACTGGCCGTACTCATTGCGGTAGCGGCGCGGCACCTCAATGGCGCTGGCCGATTCGATAATCAGCATCCGGGTTGCCGGCGACTCGGCCACGACCCGGTAGATCGTGCCGCGCGGAATCACCAGGTAGTCGCCCTCATGGTAGGGCAGCGTGCCGAACATCGTCTCCAGCCGCCCGCGCCCTTCGTGGACGAACAGCAGATCGTCGCCGTCGGCGTTCTTGTAGTAGTAGCTCATCGTCTCGGCGGGGCAGCAGAGGCCGAAAGAGACATCCTCATTGACCAGTAGCGGCACGCGCCCGGTGATCGGGTCGCCGCAGGGCGTCATCTTCTGCGTCTTGAGGTGATGGTGGCGCAGCGGCTCTTCGGGCGCCAGTTCCGGTCGCGCCTCTCCAAGAAACTCGAACTCCGCAACCTGCGTGGGCAGGTGGCAGTGGTACAGGATGGACGCGATGCCGGAAAAGCCGCGCGTCCCGAAGACCTGCTCGGCGTAGAGCGCGCCGTCCGGCTTGCGAAACTGCGTGTGCCGCTTGGGGGGAACCTGTCCCAACTTTACATAGCGTGGCATCTTTGCCCTCCTACTCCACGACGGGATTTTCCAGCGCGCCCAGCTTTTCAATTTCGAGCCGCACCATATCGCCGGGCCGCAGCCAGGGATACGTGCCTTCCGGGAACTCGGTAATGCAGCCCGTGCCGACCGTGCCGGAGCCGATCAGGTCGCCGGGTTTTAGCACCGTATTGCGGGAGGCGTAGGAAATCATTTCGGCAAACGTCCAGTGCATGTCCTTCGCGTTGCCGCGCGAATACTCCCGCCCGTTGACATGGGCTGTCATGGTCAGGTCGTAGCGATTGCCCCGGCTGCGGTCGGGCAGCAGGCGATCTTCCAGTTCCTCCGGCGTCACCAGATAGGGGCCGATGCTGGTGGCGAAGTCCTTGCCTTTGGCCGGGCCGAGGCCGACTTTCATCTCCCGCCGCTGGAGGTCCCGCGCGCTCCAGTCGTTGAGGATGGTGAATCCGGCGATATAGGAGTCGGCTTCGGAGACCGGAATATCGCCGCCCTCCTTCCCGATGACGACCGCAATTTCTAACTCATAATCTAGCTCGTTTGTCTCCGGCGGCTTGCGTATCGGCGCGTTCGGCCCGACGATGCAGGCCGTATTGGAGAAGTAGAACGCGGGCGCATCGTACCATTCGGGAACCATCTCCAGCCCACGCCGCTTCCGTGCGTTGCGCACGTGCTGCTCGAAGGCGTAGAAATCCCGGAACGAGGGGATATGTGTCGGCAGTGCCAGCTTCATCTTGGCTACAATCCCGGCCCGTCTGGATGCTGACCAGACGGGTATCTCGATGCCCGGCTACAGCGTTCCCCGGCGGGCCTGTTCGCGCTCGATGGCCTCAAAGAGGGCCTTGAAGTTGCCCTTGCCGAAGCTGCGGGAGCCGTGCCGCTCGATGATCTCGAAGAACAGGGTAGGCCGATCCTCGACGGGCTTGGTGAAGATTTGCAGCAGGTAGCCCTCGTCGTCGCGGTCTACCAGGATACCCAACTCGGCCAGTTCGTGCAGGTCTTCCTCGATCTGGCCGACCCGCTCCGGCAGCATCTCGTAATAAGTCGGCGGAACCGTCAGGAACGAGACGTCGTTGTGGCGGAGCGCTGTGACCGTCTCGATGATGTGGTTGGTGGATAGGGCGATATGCTGCACGCCCGGCCCGCCGTAGAACTCCAGGTACTCCTCGATCTGCGACTTCCTCCGTCCATGCGCTGGCTCGTTGATGGGGAACTTGATGCGCCCCTGCCCATCCTGCATCACCTTCGACATCAGGGCGCTGTACTCCGTGCTGATGTCCTTGTCGTCGAAGTGGACAAGCTGCGAAAAGCCCATGACGCGCTCGTAGAAGCGGACCCATTCCTCCATCTTGCCCTCTTCCACGTTGGCGACGATGTGATCAATGGAGACCAATCCGGCGGGATGGAAGGTGCGTGGGCTGTAGCGGTCAGGCTCGATGGGCTTGTAGCCGGGGGCAAAGACGCCTTTGTAGCGGTCGCGGTTGACAAAGCTATGAGTCGTGTCGCCGTAGGCGCGAATGGTAGCGAACTCGTAGACGCCGTACTCGTCTTCCTGGCAGGTGGGCGGCGTGACGCCGACGGCTCCGCGCGCAGTCGTCACCTCATAGGCCCTGGCAACATCGTCCACTTCTAACGCGATATCCTGCACGCCGTCGCCGTGAATGGCGAGCCGCCGGTTCTCAGGATGGTCGGCGCGCAGGGGCGAGACGAGTACGAAGGTGATGTCTCCCTGGCGCAGCACATAGCCTGCCTCATTGCGCAGTCCCGTCTCCAGGCCCGCATAGCCGACGACATCAAACCCATATGCATTGCGATAGAAATAGGCCGATTGGCGCGCGTTGCCGACGAAGAAGCGGACGTGGTCAATGCGGCGAAGCGGCAAGGCATCCCCTGGCATCTCCAACCTCCCGGCAGGCTTCCGGGCTTGCCAGGGTCCTTTTTCTTTCCGGGCGGCTAAAGCCGCAGCAACCAGGGCACAAAGTCGGCCTACGCCGACTAAACCTGAACCCGCGCAGGCGGGTTTTGTGCCTTTGTTGCCGCGAATTTATTCGCCCGCTACCGAGAGCGGAAGAACCCTGCGGGCCTGCCTGATCAAAACGTTTCTTACCTACTAATACGCAGCGTTATCGCCTTTTCTTCCCGCGATTTGCCCGGTTTTCGCCAGGGAAGGAAGGGCATCTTTTGAAGGATGGCATTTCCGCGCCTCTGCTCACGTATAGAAAAGCAGGAGAGCATTGCAAGAGAGGGAATAAACCGTTCAGATATTGCCTGGAGGGGAGGCGCTGTGATGAACGAGATGGCTGAGAACGTCACACCGGAGACCGTGCCGAACATCTACCACGCACGCTGCCTTTCCGACCGCCGCTGGGAAGATCGGCTGTTTCTGTACGCCAATATCGGCGCGCTGTTGGCCGAGCGCGCCCAGGATACGCCGGACAAGAACTTTCTGACCTTCTACGACGAGAACGGACGCGCCTGCGCCTACAGCTACGCTGAGTTCTACGACGCGACCTGCCGTGTCGCCGCGCTGCTGGCCGGGCCGCTGGGGCTGCAAACGGGCGACCGGGTGGCGACGCTGATGGTCAACGACGCGCGCACCGTGCTCATCTACTTCGGCGCGTGGCTGCTGGGCGCGACGGTCGTGCCCATCAACATCGGCGAGGACGACGAGCGCATCGGCTATATCCTGAACAACTCGGAGGCGAAGGCCGTCTTTGTGCTGGACGAGCAGGCGGAACGTTATGCGGCGATTGCCTCTGCATTGCCCCGGAAGATGGCGGTCGTGCAGGTCGGCGGGCAGGCGCGCGCAGGCTTTCTGGATTTCGCGGCAGAGATGGCGCGGCAGTCGCCGCTCGATCCGCCGTCCGACCTTTCGCCGGATACGGAATGCCTGATCGTCTACACTTCGGGAACGACGGGCGCGCCGAAGGGCGTCGTACTGGAGCAAGCCAATTTGCTGGCGGACGCGCACAGCATCGCCGCATGGCATCGCTTCGGGCCGGACGACCGCGCGATGTGCGTGCTGCCCATCCACCACGTCAACGGCACGGTGGTCACGCTGGTCACGCCGCTCTATTCGGGCGGGAGCGTGGTCTTAAACCGCCGGTTCCGGGCGCAGGCGTTCTGGCCGACGCTGGCCGAAGAGGGCTGTACCTGGGTCAGCGTCGTGCCGACGGTGCTGGCGTTCCTGTGCGAGCGGCACGACGACCTATCGCAGTGGGACCTCTCTCGCTTCCGGCATATCATCTGCGGGGCGGGGCCGCTGACGGTGGAGCTGGCCCGCCGCTTCTACGAGATGTTCGGCGTGCGCATCGTCCACGGCTACGGCCTGTCGGAGACGACCTGCTACTCCTGCTTCCTGCCTATCGATCAGGACGAGGCGGCCTACCGCCACTGGATGTTTGAATGCGGCTTTCCGTCCATCGGCTGCCCCATCTCCTGCAACGAGATGGCGATCCACGACGCGCAGGGCAACCCGCTGCCGGAGGATGCGCGCGGTGAGATCGTCGTTCGCGGCCAGAACGTGATGAAGTACTATTTCAAGCGGCCCGACGCGAACTGCGATACCTTCGCGCACGGCTGGTTCCGCTCCGGCGACGAGGGGTTCTATCGCACCGGAGAGGACGGGCGGCCCTACTTTTTCATTACCGGGCGCATCAAGGAGCTGATCATCCGGGGCGGCATCAACTACGCGCCCTTCGACATTGATGAGGTCCTAAACGCGATACCCGGCGTCAAGGCGGCGATGGCCGTCGGATTTGAAAATGACTTTTACGGCGAGGAGATCGGGGCCTACGTGCAGTTGGAAGCGGACGCGAACCTGACGGAGGAGCATATCCTGCGCGCCTGCCGGGAAAAGCTGCCGTTCGCCAAAAGCCCGAAGGTCGTCCTCTTCGGAGAGAGTTTCCCGGTCACTTCGACGGGCAAGTATCAGCGCAACAAGCTCAAGCCGCTCTTTGCGGCCTGGAAGGGGACGCAGTTCCGAGAGAAATGAGGAGCGCGTAACATGGCACAGGTAACCGCAGAAAAGACCGCTGCGCCAGCCGGTCTGACCACGACAAAGGCGCCCTTTATCGAGGAGGCCCGCAGTCACGGGCAACTCTATATCCACCAGCCTTACGAGCTCTACTCGGAGGAGAACCACGAGGCATGGCGGCGGCTCTACGCGCGCATGGAAGATCACTGGCAAAAGTACGCCAACGAGCACTTTCTGCGCGGGATTAGCTGTCTGTGCCTGGACCCGCAGCGCGTGCCGCGCCTGGAGGATGTTAATCGGTTTCTCAGCCCGCTAACGGGCTTCAAGGCCAAAGCCGTCAGCGGCTACGTGCCCGCGTTTATCTTCTTCGACTGCCTGCGCAATCGCGAGTTCCCAACCACCATCACCATTCGCGATGTCAACCACCTAGACTACCTGCCGGAGCCGGATATTTTCCACGACATCGCCGGACATGTGCCGATGCACACCGACCCGGCCTTTGCCGATACGCTGGTCCGATTTGGCGACTGCGCCCACACAGCAGTTGAGATCATGGCGGGCCTGAAGGATGAGGAGGAGAAGACCCACCGCATGTCCAGCATCTTTAAGGCGATGGCCCGCTTCTTCTGGTTCACCATCGAGTTCGGCCTGATGCGCAGCCAGGACGGGCTGAAGATCTACGGCAGCGGCCTCCTTAGCTCCCACGGCGAGATCGAGCACGCCATCGAGTCGCCGGAAGTCCAGCGCTACCCGATCCAGCTAGAGTGGGTGATCAACCAGTACTTCGAGATAGACCACTACCAGCCATTGCTGTTCATCGTGGACTCTTTCGATCACCTGTTCGCTCTGGTGGGCCAGTTGGAGCAGTGGATGCGCCAGGGCAAGCTCAACAACGTCGCCCCCGGCGAGCCCTACATCAGCGAGAGCGACCTGAAGAGCTTCCTCCACGCCACGACAAACTGATTAAGAATCCACAGATTACACCGATTACCACAGATTAGAACCAGAACTTAAACACGGATTGAACGGATGACACGGATGCAACAGATAAGAGGCTTGCATATCCGTGTTATCCGTCCAATCCGTCTCATCCGTGTTCTTCTTTGGTTTTAATCTGTGTAATCTGTGGATTATTGTTTTTCGAGCTCTGGCAGGTCGAAGTAGCGCAGCATACCGGGCAGGAGGATGCTGTAGATATTGTACGCATCGTAGTGCCGCGCCTCCACCCACTCCGCGTAGCTGCGAATGCCCTCCGCCACCTCCACCTTGCGGATACGCGCATCCAGCGCCGCCGCCAGTCGCCCGTAGATGCCTGGCCGACCGTACGCGTAGACCTGGATGTCCGTGGCATCCAGTCCCGGCCACTGCGCGACCATATCCAGAGCGCGCAACACGTCATAGGTTCGGAGGGAGGCCAGGTCGTCGTCCAGCCAGATCAGGTCGTCAGCCAGCTTATGGATCACGCCGTAGAACGCTTTCGGGTCGCCGGCGGTGATGGGGCGCGGAGCCAGGGGGCCGGCGCCGGAGACGTCGAGCACCAGGACGGCGCGGCCCTGCTCACAGGTACGCCGCAGCCATGCGAGGTGCGGGTAGAGTGAGTTCGTGCCATCCTCCCAGAGCGCCAGCGTCACCGGCAGGTCGCGGTCGGCGTGCTGGAAATGGCGGAAGAGGTAGCCGTGATTGAACAGGCCCTCCTGCGCCCACCAGAGCGCGATCTGGACGGTCATCTCCTCCAGGCGGTCGGCGTGATAGAAGCGGGGATTGAGGTCGCAGGGCTTGCGGTGGCGGGTCACGCGCTCGCGCAGCCACCGCACGGCCCGTTCCCGCTGCTCGGCGGCAGGCAGCGCGTGACGCTCCTGCGCCAGAGCCTGTGCCCGCTCGCGGTTAGTCTCAAACACGGTGAGGGCGTCCTTGATCTCGCCGCGCACCTGGCCGGAGGCCGTACACCAGAGGCGCGACGGCTCAAAGGGAGCGATCTTAGCATCGTCGAAGGAGGCTTCTTTGCCCAGCAGATGACGGGCGAAGAACTCTCCGGCGGCGCGGGCCAGCTTCTCCGTGTAGCGGTGCGTGCTGGTATCTTCGACCAGGTCCAGGTCGCCTTCCTTGCCATAGAGCTTCCAGAACCGCTTGCTGCGCTCGACCGTGCGGCGCGTGCCTTCAATGGGGAAGAAGTCGCCGGTCACCGCCAGCACGCGCACCGGACGCGGCACCATCGCCAGCAGCACGTCCTCGTGGTCGTAGCCTGCGGCGGTAAAGCCGGGCCAGATCTGCTCGGCGTCCTGCGCGCCGCCCGCAAGCAGATAGGTCTCGCGGTTCATGATAAAGGTGCCGGGAGCGGCAGCGGCGATGCGCGGGTCGGCCAGCATCATCAAGCAGGTCTGCGTGCCGCCGCCGGAGTTGCCGGTCACGCCGATGCGGTCGGGGTCTATCTCAGGACGGCTGCGCAGGTAGTCTATGCCGCGCATGGCGTCGTGCAGGAAGTAGCGGGCCAGGCTGTCGCCTAACGGGAGGCACTGCGCCCCGACGTAATCATGCTCCAGCGTGCCCCAGTTGACCGTGCTGCCCTGCAAGGTGGGCTCATAGTAGGCGAAGCGCTCGCCCTGCCCGATGGGGTCTTGCGCCAGGACGATCAGGCCCGCCTGCGCGAGATACTGGCACACGATCTGATATTCCGGCTGGTGCTTGGCCTGCTGATGGTGCCCGCACAGGAACTGCACGGCCCCGCGCGGCCCGTCTAACCCCTCCGGAATATACAGGTTCGCCGTGACATAATGCTGAGGTCGGGGCTGGAAAATAACCTTTTCCACGCGGAAGCCGCTGCCTATCACCACGCCGACGGTGCGGGCCTCCAGCGGCGTATCCAACGGCGGCAGCCCACCGACCGATTCTATCAGGAACTCCCGCACCTGCCGCTGCCGCGCCTCCAGCGCCGCCCGGTCGGTAATGGCGTCACGGGCGGCGTCGCCCACTGCAAACGCGCGTTCCGAGCGCCGGTAGATATGCTGCTTGAGCTGGTCGTTGACATCGTAGAAGTAGTGGCCGGGGGAGTATTGCTCCAAAGTTTGCACGCTCGCCATAGTCTTGCCTCCCTGTGAGATTTAGCCAGGATGAGTGGATAATCTAGAGCGTGTGATGCACTTGGGTCCTCTTGAGGAGATAAGCCAGCCGCTCATTAGAGGCTTGGTGCTCGCTTTTTAGCAAGCACCAAGCGGTCATCAGCCTCCAAGTCCTCTCTCGAAGCAGGCAAAAAAGGGCATAACACCCTCTAGATTAAGAAGCCGGACACGGTGGGTTGTCTTTGCTCGGTACTCTTGCCATACCACAAGAATACCCGAAACAACCCTAAAAAGAGGGACTGCTCACTGGTGATTTCGGGTGACTATAGGGGCTTTAGCAAAATCGTGCTGGTGACGGAGCGAAAGAGGCTGGACAAACTATTCAAGTAACTCACCTTACGCAGTCGCTGCCATGACTTTGAGAACTGGGAGTTCTCGATAGGCACTGGCGAGCGCCGCACGATAGAGCTTGCTCTTCATGGCAACAGGTAATCGCTCCCAACGGTGTTGACGTATCTCCTCAGCAGCAGGCTGCGTGAGATTGATCCACACGGCTGGGAGTGTCTACCTGGCAACATGGTTCATCCTGGTTTTGATCCGCAGGCTTTCCAATTTTACATAAGCCCATAGGCAGGCGAAGATATGATTGCTCTGGGTACGGATCGTCTTGGTCGGCGACTTGGCAAAACTGGCGCTGCTCTTGACCGATTTGGGATATGCCTCGACTTTCCACCGTTTTGGGTAGATTGTCTGGATAGAGGAAGCGCTCAGTGCCGTGTCACTGGTGACCAGATAGACAACGCCTTGGCTGCCGTCCTTGTTTGTAAAGACCTGCACAGAGAGCAGAAGAGGGAAATCCACCCCCTCCAGCCAGATTGCTTGCGTGGCGTTGGCTTCCAGTTGTACCGAGGAAACGCTCACATAGCGTCCTGCTAACTTGTCTTCCTGGCTCAAAGCAACCTTGCGGTTCTCCTTGATTGGAGCGTCGGGTCGCGCCGCTGGTTCGGTTCGGAAAGGCGATCTCGGCCAGGAGACAGGTTTTGGCCTGGCAGGAGAAGCCTCCCCTTCCCACGAACACTATAGCGCGTATTGCCTAGGAGTAGGAGGCGCGCTATGACTCTGCCAACTGGAACGGTTACTTTCCTGTTCACGGACATTGAAGGCAGCACCAAACTCTGGGAGAAACACCCGGAGACCATGCGCTCTGCCCTCGCCCGCCATGATACCCTCGCCGCCTCGGTGATTGAGCAGCATGGCGGCGTTCTGGTCAAGAGCCGGGGCGAAGGCGATAGCCTCTTTGCCGTCTTCCCCCATGCCACCGAGTCGGTTGCTGCCGCCTGCGCCTTGCAGCAAGTCTTCGTCACCGAACCCTGGCCCCAGGAGACGCCCTTGCGCGTGCGTATGGCCCTGCACACCGGAGAGGCCGACCTGCGGGCAGGGGACTACTACGGCTCTGCTGTCAATAGATGTGCCCGCCTGCGGGCCATTGGACATGGAGGCCAGGTGCTTCTCTCGGAGGCAACACACGAGCTTGTCGGCAGCTGCCTGCCAGAAGGGGCTTCTCTGCGGGAGATGGGCAGACACCGCCTCAAGGACTTGCAGCAGCCCGAACTGGTTTATCAACTCTGCCATTCTGATCTGCCCTCCGACTTTCCTCCCTTACGCTCCCTCTCTCCGACTTCGACCAACCTGCCTATCCAGGCTACCTCCTTCATCGGACGCGAGCGGGAGATAGCCCAGATCAAGCGGCTTCTGGCTAGAACCCACCTGCTCACGCTCACTGGCTCTGGGGGCTGCGGTAAGACGCGGCTGGCCTTGCAAGTGGCCGCTGACCTGGTGGAAGAGTACGAGGAGGGGGTCTGGCTGGTGGAGTTGGCCTCTCTCTCGGACCCAGGGCTGGTTGTTCAGACCGTTGCCGATGCGCTGGGCGTGCGGGAAGAGCCCAATCGTCCTCTGGTGGAGACCCTGACAAACTATCTCAAGCCTAAGTTTCTGCTGCTGGCGCTGGATAACTGTGAGCATCTGCTCTCCTCCTGCGCGCAACTGGCTGAGAGGTTGCTGCAAGCGTGCCCTCATCTACGGATACTGACTACCAGCCGGGAGGCGCTGCATGTCCAGGGAGAGCAGCCCTGGCGGGTGCCCTCGCTGTCGGTGCCGGACGTGTCCCATCTGCCACGAGGAGCAAAGAATGTCGCTGCCGCCCTCTCGGAGTACGAGGCGGTGCGCTTGTTCGTGGACAGAGCCAGGGTGCATCGGCCTGATTTCTCGCTTACCCGGCAGAATGGGTCTGCGGTGGCGGCCGTGTGTCAGCATCTGGACGGCATCCCGTTGGCTCTGGAGTTGGCGGCAGCGCGGGTGCGTGCTCTCTCGGTTGAGCAGATGGAGGCACGGCTTAGCGACCGGTTCCGCCTGCTCACTGGAGGCAGCCGCACCGCCCCAACAAGGCAGCAAACCCTGCTGGCAACCCTGGATTGGAGTTATGCCCTGCTCACTGGGCAGGAGAGGACTCTGCTGCTGCGGCTGTCGGTGTTTGCCGGAGGGGCTACCCTGGAAGCCTGTGAGCAGGTCTGCTCCGGAGGAGAAGTAGCAGAGTGGGCGGTGCTGGACGTGCTGACCTCGCTGGTGGATAAGTCGCTGGTGGTCTACGAAGAAAGGGAAGGAATAGCCCGCTACCGTCTGCTGGAGACCATACGAGAGTACGCTCGGCAGAAACTAAGAGAGACAGAGGAAGGGGAGAGCCTGCAATCCCGACATCGGGACTACTTCCTGGCTCTGGCGGAGGAAGCAAAAGAGAAACTCAAAGGCCCGGAGCAGGCGGAGTGGCTGGAGCGGTTGGAGACCGAGCATGATAACCTGCGGGCCGCCCTGGATTGCTGCCAGGGGCAGGATCAGGGAGCAGAGGCGGGGCTGCGTCTGGCAGGGGCGTTGCAGCAGTTCTGGTGGATGCACGGGCATCTGAGCGAGGGGAGGGGGCGTCTGTCACAAGCCTTGGAGCGAGCGGCGGGTTCTGGGCCGAGCAAGGCACGGGCTGATGCCTTGAACGGGATGGGCGCTTTGGCGTATATGCAAGGCGACAATACGGCGGCCCGGTCGTTTTATGAGCAAAGCCTGGCTCTCCGAAGAGAATTGGATGATAAGAGCGGTATTGCGGCTTCGCTCAATAACCTGGGGCTTGTGGCCTGTAATCAGGGTGACAATGCTGGGGCACGGGCATTCTATGAAGAGAGCCTGGCAATCTGCCGGGGACTGGGCAACAAGCTGGGCATTGCGGCTGCGCTGAGCAACCTGGGGCTTGTCGTCCATGCACAGAGTGATTATGCTGGGGCACGAGCGCTGCAAGAAGAGAGCCTGGCTCTCCGGCGGGAACTGGGCGATAAGGGAGGCATGGCCCTTTCGCTCACCTGGCTAAGCGCTGTGGCCCACGACCAGGGCGACTATCCTGGTGTCCAGAGGTTCCTTACCGAATGCCTGATCCTCTGCCGAGAGTTAGGAGAAAAGCGAATTACTGCGTACGCCCTCGAAGGTTTTGCCAGGCTGGCCTATGCTCAGCACCAGCCAGAACGGGCCGTACGGCTCTATGGAGCGGCGCAAGCCTTGCGCGAAGCCATCGGCTCTCCTATGCCGCCCAACGTGGGTGCCAAGTATGAGCGTATCCAGGCCGACCTGCGGGCTGCGCTCGGTGAAGACGGCTACCAGGCGGGCCTTGACGCGGGCCGCGCACTCTCGACAGATCAGGCTATCGCGTATGCGCTGGAGGAGACAGCCGCCGGAGGGCAAGACACCACAAAAGGCAGACCTGGCGGATAGTCCGTGCGACTGCACAGACGCCACTCTTTCAGGTTAAGCTCGGCCTTTCTAGCTTGGATGAGGGATAGAAAGGAAACAGCCTTATGTCACTCACGCGCCGCCAACTCGTGCAGCAGATGCTTGCGTTACCGATCACGACAGGAGCAGGAGTCTTCTACGGCTTGCGCCCACAGACCCAACGACCACTGACCCGACGCTCCCCGCCTCCGCTGCCTACCTATCCCTGCCGCAAAGTCCAGCCCTTTGCCCTGGATGGCGATCTGCAAAAAGCCATCTGGCGTTCCTGTCCCGCAAGAACGCTGGTTCCCGCTACAGGCAAGCGAGGACGCCTGCAACCCACCACCGTAAAAGCCTGTTGGAGTGACAGGTATCTGTATGTGGGCTTCTCCTGCCGGGACACCCACATCCTCTCCTCCTTCACCAAGCGCGATGAACCCCTCTATGAGCAAGACGTCGTGGAGGTGTTCCTCAGTCTTCCAGGGGACTTGCGCCACTACTTTGAGTGCGAGTTCAGTCCCCGCAATGTGATCTTCGATGCCCGCATCTTCAATCCAAGTGGCAGGGGGGGAGCCGGGATGAAGGTGGATACCGATTGGAACTGCGAGGGATTGCAGAGCGCGGTGAAGGTGAGGGACGATCTGGCGGAAAGCCCTGGCCGCGCTCCCGGCTGGTCAGTTGAGGTCGCCGTTCCATTTGCGGGTCTGGGCGTTGCCGCGCCTGCCGTGGGCGCACGCTGGCGGGGGAACTTCTACCGGATTGACTATGGTGGTACGGCTACCGAGTTTTCGGCCTGGTCGCCGACGCTGGTGGAGCCCGCCAGTTACCACGTCCCGGAACGGTTCGGGTGGCTGGTCTTCGAGGGGCCATGATCGGCGGAAAAGTAGGTTTTCCGAGCGTTCCAACGCGCCTAGAGACAGCCACCGGAGTTAATAAAGCTGGCCGAGGCCGGGACCGACGGCCTCGCCTGCCGGGCCGCGCGCGAACGTGCTGAAGTAGGGGAACGCCTTGATGCGGAGCGTGAAATAGATCTGGCGCTCGCTGCGAAAGCTGAACGGGTTGTCGGAATAGGTCAGGCTGGCCTCCAGGCAGTCCCACTCCTTCGTAAGTTGGTAGTTCTGGCTCTCAAAGGCCCCGCTAAACCCGTTGTAGCGCAGCAGGCCCGCCAGCCGCCAACTGCGGCCCAGCGGAATATCAAAGAGGGCGTTGATCTGGCTGAACTTGCCCTGCTGCGGATCGTAGCGGGTGATGAGATCCAGGCCGAAATCGCTTCTGCCGCGCAGGCGCAGCATGTTGGTAAGGGCAAAGAAGCGGCCCGTGTTGGGATCGTAGGTGGCCAGCGAGTCGAGACGGAAGCTTGGGGTCGGGTGCCACATCATGCGGGTGGAGAGCGATTGCCAGGGACGGTCGCGAGAGATGCCCAGGAAGTCGTAGCCCACGCGCGCCGTAAGCTGGAAGTGCGGGTCGTCCAGGTAGCCGCCCTCGGCGGTGAGATAGTGGCTCGCGCTGAAGGTGTCGAAGAAGAAGGGGGTACCGCCTTCTGGCTGCTGATACTGGTACGAGAGGTCGAAGCCGGAGCGTCCTCCCAGGCGCTGGCGCAGGCGCGTGGTGTTGCGCAGAATATATTGGGCGGCACCATCGCCGTAGAGCCGCTGCTCGAATCCGCCGCCTACGGTCATCTCAGTGCGGCCCCGCAGGATGGGCGTCTCCTGGAGGGTCAGGCCCATCAGCACGCGGTCGGTGAGGATGCTGCTGCTAGGCTCGGAATAGCGTCCCAGTCCCAGATCGAAGTGCAGCGGCAGGCGGCTCAGCCAGCCGCCTTTGAAGTTGGGCGAGTCGGCGCTCAGGAGAAACTCCGGAAGGTGCTCCAGCGTGCCGAACGCGGAGGCGCCGGTCTGCTCGCCGATAGGCGTGCTGGCGTTGGCTAGGGCTTCAAACGCATATTCGCGGGAGACGTGCCGAAACTCCAACTGCGAGTCGAGCCGAGCCGTGCGCTGGCTGGATGCGCTTGCGCCGTTTTCGCCGCTCGCCATGGTGAGGTAGCGGTTAAAATCGAAATTATAGGAGAGGCTGTTGCGGGTAGAACCGCCGGAGCCGAACTCAAAGGACTGCCGGTAGTTGCCGGTCAGCTGGTTGGTGGAGAAGCCGGCAGAGTCGTTGGTATTGAGGCCCAGCGTGAGATCGGCGTTGACGCCGTGGGTGAAATCGTCATGGGTGAACTCCAAGCGGGTGAGCTGGCTGGTCTGGTTTGTGAAGGTATAGAAGCTGTTGCGCTGTAGCTCGGTTTGGAAGGCGATGCGGTTGTTGCTGCCGATGCCCTGCTGGTGGCGGAAGCTGGCGTTGAAGTTGCGGCTAAAGCCCTCGGAGAAGTAGCCCTGCATGGCAAAGAGCCCGCCATTTTGCGGGCCGAGGCCCGTTCCCAGGCGGGGCAGGCGCGGGCCGAAGGTGCCGTAGCCGTAGATGGAGGCGGGAGCGCCGTTCGCGCCGGTGGTGCCGAACCCGCCGGAGAAGCCGCCGGTGCCGGTGCTATACTCGTAATCGGGGGTGGCAAAGGCGCTTTCCTGCTTGCCGGCCAGATACTCCTGCTCAAAGCGATATCCGAAGCCGCGCTTCTGGGTCGCATCCAGGCGCACGAAGGTCGCAGCGCTGGTGCCCTCGGCGAAGGCGTAGGGGAAGCGGGCGTAGTAGCCCTCGTCCACGTTCTGGCCGAACTCGGGCAGGTAGTTGGTGCGGGGCCGCTGAAGGCGGCGGTCCAGGGGTACGGAAAGGTAGGGCAGGACGATGAGCTTCTGGCCGAAGAGGACCACGCCCACGTGCCGCAGGATGAGCCGCTTATAGGGGAACAGCTCGGCGGAGCCGATACGTAGCTCGTAGTGGGGTCTGGGCTCGATGCAGGTGGTCGCGATAAAGTTTGTGGCGTTGGCGTAGCCGGTGCGCGTGCCGTTAAGCTCTCCGCCGAAGACGTAGACCGGATCAAGCACGCGGTTTTGCAGGAAATCGGGCTCCAGGACGGCGCGCGGGTTATCCAGGCGGTAGGAGCGGGTGCGCGGGAAGAAGTGGATAGCGTCGGCGTTGGAGACGGCGCCGTGCGTCTCGATCCGGGCGTGCCCGCTAAAGACGAGCTCGCGGCGGAAGTTGCCCTCCAGGCGGTCGGCAGTCAGGGTAACGCCGTCGTAGGTAACGCGGACATCCTGGGCGACGATGTTGCCCGTGGCCTGATCCAGCGTATAGTTGCTGGCGTAGAAGTCGAGCATCGGCTGGGCCGGGGGGGTCAGGCTGGGCGCACCCGCGCCGGGATTGGGCGGGGCTGGCGGGAGGGTGGGCGGCGTTTGCGCGGGCGCAGGCGGTTGCGGATTGGCTTCTGGAGGCGGCTGGGTCGGCGGTTGGGCAGAAGGCGACGCGGAGGGAGCGTTCTGCTGCGCCGGGGACACGCCTGCCGGGAGCAGGAACGCGAGGGCCAGAGGCAAGGCGAGTAAGCCGGGGGGCGGGGGGAGGCGGCGATTGTGATGAGACCGCATCTTCATAGCCGCCGCCATTATAGCATACGGACTTCTGGCCCCGCAAGAGTCGGTTAGCAGGAACGCGCGGGATGGAACTGTTTCAGTTGCATTATTTTGTCGCGGCGGCGCGGCACCGCCATTTTACGCGGGCAGCGGAGGAGATGTGCGTCTCCCAGCCCTCGCTCTCGCTCCAGATCGCCAAGCTGGAGCGAGAGGTTGGGGCACCGCTCTTTCTGCGGCAGGGACGCACGGTGCGGCTGACGGACGCGGGCGAGGCGCTGCTGCGGCACGCCGAGCGGATTCTGGCCGAGGCCGAGGCGGCGCAGCGGGCGGTGCAGGAGGTGGTGGGGCTGCGGCGCGGGCGGCTGACCCTCTGGACGCTGCCGACGCCGGGCCAGCACCTGCTGCCGCCCCTGCTGGCCGCGTTCCGCCGCGCCCACCCACAGATTGAAATCTTCCTGCGCGAGACCGTTCCGGCGCGGGCCGTGGCGGAGGCGGTGGCGGAGGGCCGCGCCGACATCGGCATTGTGCATCTGCCCTATCAGGTGGCGGGGCTGGAGGAGCGCGTGCTGCTGCGGGAGGAGATGGCGCTGATCGTGCCGGAGACGCATCCGCTGGCGGGCCAGGGGCCGGTGCCGCTGGCTGCCGCCGCCGACGAGGACTTCATCTGGGCGCCGGAGGGAGCGACGGAGGCGCATCCGCTCTATGCGGCGTGTCTGGCGGCGGGATTTGCGCCGCACATCGCCTGCATGAGCGGCAGCGCGCAGGGAATGCAGGCGCTGGTAGCGGCGGGCCTGGGCATTGCGCTGCTGCCCCGCCTCGCCATCCATCCGCCGCCCGGCGCGCGCGTGGTGGAACTGGCCCCGCCGCGCCCGACGCGCACGCTCGTGGCCATCTGGGACGAGGAGCGCCTCTCCCACGCGGCCCGCGCCTTTCTCGCCCAGCTTCAACCCGCATCTGAGCCTTCCGGCACAGGGAGCAATCACGAGCCACGAGTCACGAACGCAGAGGTCTGAGCCTTCCAGCACGGGAGCAGTCACCGTTCCGGGTATTCCAGGCCGTAACGGGAGAGACGGTCGCGCCACCACTGCCAGCAGAAGCGTGTGTCGCCAAATTTGGGCGGGAGGAATGGTTCGGGGGAGGCTGCCTGTCGCACGATCTCGGGGATGGCGCGGGTCAGTTGTGCCGGATTGAAGGGCACGACCAGGCCCCAATCCCAGCGCGCGATGCGCGTCAGCAGCCAGGCAGGGTTCTCGTGCGCGGGAACCTGTAGCAGCAACAACACCGGCAAACGCCGTGTCAGCGCATCGCCGCGCATACGAGCTAGCAGTTCCAGGCCGGACATCGCGTTGGGGAAGAAGGCGTTCGTGATGACCAGCGAGGGCAGGGTGCCGGTCTCGGTCTGGAGGTGAATCCAGGCTTCCTCGGCGGAGGAGGCGCAGATGACCTCGTAGCTGGCTGCGAGCAGATTGGCCTCGATCAGGCGGCGCAGCGTAAGGTCGGCTTCGGCGATGAGTATCTGGCGCGGCGCATCGGCGCTGAAATCCGTCATGGCGGCATCTCTCGTGCGCGCTCCGTGAGCGGCGCAACTGATCGCTGGGCGAGGAAAGAAACCAGCATCGAGACACAATAGGAGCGGGAATCCCGCCCGTCTCTCCTCAGTCGAGATAGATCCGGACAGATGGGAGGCAAACCTCCTTCTCAACCATTCGCGGCGTGCCTATCGGATTCCTGCTGCCGCGCCAGGGCATTCCTCAGGGCGCTGGGTGCAGAGCGTGCCCGGCATGAGGAGAACCTAGCTACAGGCAAAATCCTGTGCATTGATGCGCTCCCAGCCTGTAAAATAACCGCGTATCTGCCAATAATGCCTCCGATAGTCCCATGCCGAAGAGAGTATCGGACGGCTTTGCCGATTTTGCCTTCTCGCTCCGGAAGCGAGAGCGACCAGACAAGCGATGTATAAGACAATATGAAACCGGCGCAGATCAAATTTGGACAGTACGGGGTCAGCCTGTATGGAGATATTGTCCATCTGAGCGCAGAGCAGATCATCATCCGATTGCAGGAGGAGCCGGCGCGGAAGGATATCTTCCACCCTGGCATCCCGGCAACGTTAATGATGGTGGTCAAAGGCTACGTGCATCAGGTGGATGTGCAGGTGGCCGCAGAAACGAACGGCGAATTGACGCTAAGGCTGCGCGGGCCGATCTGCCAGGTGCAGCGCCGGAACCGGATGCGGATCCCGTTTCAGGTATCCGCCACGATACGGGCCGTCCGCCTGGATGGGTATCTGGGCGCCTGGCAGAATGCGCAGACGATGGACATCAGTCAGGGAGGAATGCGGCTGCTATTGGAGCCCTGTGTGGATATTCCCCAGTCGCTTGAGGTGCTATTCACCCTGCCGGATGTCGCCGTCTTTCTCTCGGGGCGCAAGCGGTCCCGCACCGGCGATGGCTCCGATTTCTTCAGCGTTTCCGGAGCGGGCACGGCAATGCGGGTGCAGGGCAGGGTCACGCACGCGCACCGTACCGAGGATGGCTCCGTCTCCGTCGGCCTGAAGTTTACCCGCCTGCTGCCCTCCGACCAGATATTGCTGATCAACTTTTTAAACCAGGTCGAGGCGAGTATGGCTCGGCCCGATGCGGCTTAGAGCTCCGAGCAAAACGCCTTAGGTCCCTTTCTTTCGAGAGGAACAAGGGCGCAGTTCTGGAGGAAGCAGGAAACTTCCCTCGCGAGCGAAAGAGGCTCAGGCTTTTTTAAGCGTAGGAGTTGTTACAGGCTGGCATAGATCACCGGACAGAGCTCCAGGTCGTCAATGAATTGGGTCAATCCTTCCCGCTTATTCTCGACCGGGCGTGAATTCTGGGTGCGCATGTGGAGGGCAAAGCTGCGGCGCGGCCTGCCAGACGTATTGGGCCCGGAGCCGTGAAACGTCAGGTTATGGTGGAAGCTCACCCCGCCCGGAGGCAGCAGGGCCGCCACTTCCTCCCATCTTTGCCCTGCGGGAACCTCGATGGCGCTGCGCTGTCCTGCAACGTCCTGCTCGAAAAAGTCGCCCTGATTGCGGAATCCCCAGCGGTGGGAGCCGCGCACAAAGCGCATTGGGCCGCAATTCTCCCGCACGTCCGAGAGAGCTACCCAGGCCGTGAAGAGCTCGCTGCCCTCCTCCCATTGCCGCCAGTAGTACCGATCCTGATGCCAGCCGATGTTGGTTTGTGCCTGGGGGGTGGCGGTCGTCGAAGGCTTATACAGGAGCTGCACCCACCAGACCTGCACCATCGTCGCGCCTGTGATCGCGGCGGCGAGCCGACCGAGTGCAGGGTGGCTGACCAGTTCCCGGATGGCTTTGCTGGCAAATTGCGGCTGCTCTATTTTGCATAGCCGGTTGGGATCGTCTCCCGGATTCCAGATCGAGGGGCAGGGTGGGCGGCCTGTATCGTACTCACCGCGCCGGATGGCATCCATGCCCTCACAGGCGCGCGCCACCAGGTCGGCAGGAAGAACAGGCTCCGTAGCCAGAAAGAAGCCATCCGCCTCGTAGCGCGTCCTGGCCTCCGCAAGCGAAATCGTCTGCATCTGTCTCCTCCAGATCCTCGAATAGATACAAGGGTAAACTTCACCACAGGCAAGCCTCTTCCTGCTCCGAATACGCTTCTGCCAGGGTGAGCGCGTTTCTAATTCCCGCTCTCGATTGGTATAATAATGTATCATGGCGCCTTTATCCTCTCTGTTCGGGCAGGACTCGGCGGTGCGCGCGCTGCGCAAGGCGCTGGAGTCGGACTGCCTGCCCGGAACCTATCTTTTCGTCGGCGCGCCGGGCCTGGGCAAGGGGGCTCTGGCGCGCGCCTTCGCGCAGGCGGCGGCCTGCCTCTCTCCACGCCGCGATCCGTTTGATGCCTGCGACGTCTGCGAATCGTGCCGCCGTGCGCAGGTCGGAACGCAGCCGGAGATCGTCACTATCCTTCCGGCTGGCGAACAGATCCAGATATGGCAGTTCTGGGACCGGGAGAACCGGCCTGCGCCCGGCGTCCTCTCCCATACGCTCGCCTATGCGCCCACGATTGGCAGGCGGCGCGTCTATATCGTCGAGCAGGCGGACACGCTGACCGAAGCGGCGGCCAACAGCCTGCTTAAAGTCCTGGAAGAGCCGCCGCCCTACGCCCTGTTTATTCTGCTGGCCCCGCACCCGGCGCGCGTGCTGCCGACCATCGTCTCGCGCAGCCAGATGGTGCGCCTGCGCGCCGTCCCGGTGGAAGCGCTGACCGCTTACCTGCGGGATAAGATGGGGCTGGAGCCGGAGCGCGCCGCGATGCTGGCCGCCTATGCGGAAGGGCGGGTCGGGCAGGCCGTGCAGTTGGCGCAGAATCCGGCGGTCGGCGCCGAGATCGAGCGCGTGCTGGACTTCGCGGCGACCTTACCCAACGCCCCGCCCATCCGCGCCCTCAAGGCCGCCGAGCAGATGCGCAAGCTGGCCGGCCAGATCAAGGCGCTGGTGGGCGAAGAGCCGACCGCCACGCCGGAGGCGACCGAAGAGGGCGAGACGGGCGCTGCCTCCAAAGAGCGCACTGGCCGCCGCCAACTGGCCGCCGTCCTGGACCTGCTGGTGGCGTTCTACCGTGACCTGCTGGCCCTGCGCCTCGGCGGTGCGGGGGCGCAGACTATCGTCAACCGGGGGCGTGCCGAGACATTGGCGCGCCTGGCGCAATCCGGCGCGCCGCAGCGCTGGGCGCGCTGTCTCGATGCCTTGCTGCTGGCCCGCCGCCGTCTGGATGCCAATGCCAATATCGCCCTCGTCACCGAGATCCTGGCGATGCGGCTGGTGGGCAGTCGGGAGGCCAAATCATGAACCTGATCGTCATTTGCCTGGATTCCTTCCGGCAGGACCATGTGAGCTTCTATAACGAAGGCAAACCGGCCTTTGAGGGGGTTCCGGCCTGCCAGACGCCCAATATAGATGCCTTTGCCCGGGAGTGCGTCGTCTTCGATAACATGTATCCCTGCGGTATGCCGACGATCCCCATTCGCATGGAGCTCATGACCGGGCAGTTCACCCTGCCCTATCGTCCCTGGCAGCCGTTGGCTCCGACCGATGTGACCCTCGCCGATGTCCTGCGCAGGGAGGGCTATGTCTGCGGCCTCATCTCGGATACCTACCACTACCGGGCGCCCGGAATGAATTATCACCGCAGCTTCCACGCCTACCGCTGGGTTCGGGGACAGGAATACGATCCCTATAATTCTGCGCCGACGCGCCGCAACATCGAGGATTACGTGAATGCGAGCTACCCTCCGCTCTGGCGCGACCGGATCGGCCAATTTTTGGCCAACACCGACGATTTTACGCAAGAGGCGCATTGGTTTCCTGCGCAGGTGGTAGAGCAAGCCTGTGATTGGCTGATGAAAAACCGGGGCCACAAGCAGATTTGCTGCTGGATCGACTCGTTTGACCCCCATGAGCCCTGGGACCCTCCCACCCGCTTTGATGCTTATACCGACCCTGGTTATCAAGGGCCGCGCCTGATTATGCCGATGGGGGGCGTCGCCTCCACGTGGGCCGCGCCGGAAGAGATCCGGCACGTCCAGGGTCTGTATGCGGGCGAGGCCGCATTTGTGGATCACTGTCTGGGACCGCTCTTTGACTGTCTGCGCAACAACGGCTACTATGAGGACTCGATCATTGTCTTGCTGGCCGACCATGGCCATCCCCTGTGCGATCACGGCAAATTTCTCAAGGGGGCAGACAGGCTCTATTCCGAGTTGCTGAAAGTGCCGTTTATGATCCGGCTGCCGGACGCAGGGACAGGCAGGGCCGGCACGCCGCGCCGGACACAGGCGCTGGCGCAGTTCCCCGATGTGCTACCCACCCTCCTGGACCTGATGGGACACGGAAACAACACCGGCTCTATGCACGGCAGATCGCTGCGGCCCGTCCTCTCCGGCGACACGGAGGAGCATCGTGACGCGGTCATCAGCGGGTATTACGAGGGCCAGGACCGCTGCATCCGAACGAAGACCTGGAGCTATATCGCGCGCCCGGAGGGCCAGCCCGATGAACTCTACCACCTCCAGGACGATCCCCGCGAAACTCAAAACCGGATTGACAAGCAGTTCCAGGAAGCGGTGGCTCTCTCCGCGCGCTTCGGCAGTTACTGGCGGCGTCAGCCCGCGCGCTTCATCAAAGGCGTGCAGGGGCGCTATGAGGTAGCCAGCGGAGCCGTAGAGTAGCGCAAGACGGGAAAAGCATGGCTGGCCGCCATGACCGGCGGCCAGGGAGGGATTACGAAATGGATGCGCCACTTGTCGGCTTAATCGCTCGCTATGCAATTCTGGCAGGTCTTCTGAGCCTGGCGATGCCGGGGCGTGCCCAGGAGCAGGTCATTTCGATCTGGCCCGGCGACGCGCCCGGTTCCGAGAAGTGGACCCGGAAGGAAGTCACCTTCGTCGGCTTTGGGAACCAGCAGATGGTGCGGAACGTGGTCCGTCCGACTCTCACGGCGTTCCTGCCCAAGCAGGGCGCCGGCAATGGCACGGCTGTCGTCATCGGTCCGGGCGGCGGATTCCGCTTCCTCTCCTGGGAGAACGAGGGCACAAAGGTCGCGCAGTGGCTCCGTGACCGGGGCGTAGCCGCGTTCGTGCTCAAGTACCGCCTGGTGGACACCGGCGCAACCCAGGCAGAGTTTCAGAAGAGTCTGGAGGAGTTGTTCCGGAACATCGGCAGAGTGAGCAGCGGCGACAAACCAGGGAGCAATCCCCTCGACGATCCCGAGACGAAACAAGTCATCGAAATGGCCGCCGAGGACGGTCGGCAGGCAGTGAGAGTGCTGCGCCGCCGCGCCTCGGAGTGGGGCATCGCTTCAGACCGGATCGGCATCATGGGCTTCTCCGCCGGCGGTATCGTCGCCGACCAGGTCGCCCTGCACCATGACACCGAGAGTCGGCCCAGCTTCGTCGGCGCGATCTACGGCGCTCCCCTTGAGGATTTCACCGTACCGGCGGACGCGCCGCCGCTCTTCATTCTCTGCGCGGACGATGATCCGCTCGCCGCACGTGGCAGCGCCCGGTTGTATTCGAAGTGGAAAGAGGCCGGCAAGCCGGTCGAGCTGCACATCTACGCCAAGGGCGGTCACGGGTTCGGGATGAGCAAGCGTGGTCTGCCGGTGGACAGTTGGATCGAGCGCTTCCGCGATTGGCTCGATTCACAGGGCCTGATGAAGCCGGTCCACTGAAAGAGGCTTCGGCGCAGCGAATATGCGTGCGTTATGTAGCTATGACTTGAGGATAAGTCACTAAGATAATTTGATTTCCTGGGAACCAATTTCGCGCGATCCGCGTTTTATATTATGGAACTCAACGGTGGAACCTCTCTTCGAACGGCCTTTCCAGGCCCATTCTCAAACCAGATGCCGACATGCGGCCAGATCAGGAAAGGAGGCAAATATTATGCTGCGAACTTTGGATCCGTTCCGTGAAATGGAAGCGTTGCGGCGCGAGATTGACCGCGCCTTCTCGTCCCTGCTGTCGAATTGGGGTGAGGGCTTCTTCTCTACGGCCTTCCTGCCGGGACGCGCGGCCCGTGCGTATCCCTTGCTTAACCTCAGCGAGGACAAAGACAACGTCTATGTTCAAGCCCTCGCCCCTGGCCTTGACCCGCAAAGTTTGAACGTCACTATCCAGCGCAACAGCCTCACGATCACCGGCGAGAAGCCGGCCCCGCAGGGCGTAAAGCCCGAAACGTTCCACCGCAACGAGCGGGCGGCGGGTAAGTTCGTGCGCAGTATCGACCTGCCGGTAGATGTAGATAGCAACCGCATCCAGGCCCGCTACCAGGATGGCCTGCTCGCCATCATCCTGCCCAAGAGCGAGGAGGCCAAGCCTAAGCAGATCAATATCGCGGTGCAGTAGAGTTCACCCTCAGTAGAAAAGGAGGCAAGGACCATGAGCAACTCGACACTCCCTGTCTACACGGATCAGAATAGGGCGCTGGCGAAACAGGAACCGTCTGCCCAGGAGATGACGCGTCAGCAAGAGCAGTGGATCACTCCTCCGGTAGACATCTATGAGACCGAAGATGGACTGATGGTGATTGCCGACCTGCCCGGCGTCTCGAAAGACAATTTGGACATCGAAGTTAAAAACGACCTGCTCACCATTCAGGCCCGGTCCCATGTCGAGACGGTAGGCAACCCGATTTATCAGGAGTTTCAGCTGGCCAACTTCTTCCGGCAGTTCCGGCTGACGGACACGGTGGATACGAACCGCATCCAGGCCGAGCTCAAGCATGGCGTGTTGACGCTGCGCCTGCCCAAAGCCGAAGAGGCCAAGCCCAGAAAGATTGAGGTCCAGGTTTCCTAGGGTAGGGGCAGAGAGTGATCTATCCAGACGCTGCCTCTTCGAAGATAGTGCCGGGAACCGGAGAGGCGACTCGGGAGTCAAGACGTTACCATTGGTGGCAGGCCCGCCCGAACGGCCTGGCGAGAAAGGAGTAGCGCCATGGTAACCGATCCCGTGTGCGGCATGCGGGTAGACCCCAACAACGCGCCCGCATCCTGCACCTACAACGGCCATAACTTCTATTTCTGTAGCGAGGAGTGCAAGCAGAAGTTTGAGGCCAACCCGGAGGAGTTTCTCAGCAGCGCCGAGGCCATGAACCCGGAAGGGTATGGCACGCCGACCCCGGCGATTTAGCAGCTCGCAAAAGCCTAGACAACACAGAAACCTCCGGCAATCGCGGTGGGAAGAGGCCACCGCGATTGCCGGAGGTTTTGTTCTATTGGGAATGCCGTTCTTCGCTAGGAGAGACTGCTCACCCGCCGGGCAAACTCATCTGCTCGACGCTCAGCCTCCTCGCGCGCATACCCGTATCTTTCCTGAAGCCTGCCTATCAACTGGTCACGCTGGCCGGCGATCCGCTCCAGATCGTCGTCGGTGAGATCGCCCCACTCTTCGCGCGCCTTGCCTTTAAGCTGCTTCCAGTTGCCTTTAATCGTATCCCAGTTCATCCTCGTAAAACCTCCTCGTCAGGCTTCACCGGAGCGGCATTCTGAGCCAAAGGGGTGAACTCCTGATGGAACTTGAGGAGGAGACGGAACGCAATTACCCTTTGTTCCGGCAACCTGGAACCAAGGAGCCAGGACGCTATCCATAAAGGTGCCGCCAGAGCGCACCAGCGCTCGTATCCGTGCAGGACAATAGGGGGCCAAAGAGGAACTTCCCCTCAAAATCTTGCAGGATACCTAGCCCCATGCGCAACGTGATACTTGTCAGCCTGGATACGACCCGCGCCGACCGCCTGAGCTGTTACGGCCATTTTCGGCGCACCAGCCCGCACCTCGACCGCGTGGCCGAAGAGGGCGTGCTCTTCACCGATTTCTTCAGCCCCCATATCCCCACCTTTCCCGGCCATACGACCATGATGACCGGCAAGGACATCTACGCGCACCAGATAACCGGGCAGTCCGGCACGCCGGAACCAATCGAGGGCGTTCGGATGCTGGCGGAGCTGCTTAAGGAACAGGGCTATTTCACCGCCGCCGCCGACAACCTGGGACGCTGGTTTGCGCGCGGCTTCGACCTGATCGAGGGCTACGGCTGGAGCACGAGCTCCTCCTGCGCCTGGCGCAAGGGCGAGGCGGTCGCGCAGGCGGCCCTCAAGGTCATCAACGCGGCGGCGGCGCAGGACAGGCCCTTCTTCCTGTTCTTGCACTTCTGGGATCCGCACACGCCTTACCTGCCGCCTCCGCCCTTCGACCGGATGTTCTACGCGGGCGATGAGAAAGACCCGGAGAATCGCAGCATGGACGTCCTGTGGGAATTTGAGGCGTTCAAGTGGTATTTCCGCGAGTGGATGCCGGGCGTCACGGACGTCGAGTTTCCCAAGGCTCAGTACGACGCCTCCATCGCCTATATGGATGCCTGCTTCGCCCACATTCTTACCCGCCTGGACGAGCTTGGCCTCAGCGGGGACACGCTATTAGCCATCACCGCGGATCATGGGGAAGAGCTGGACGAGCACGGCCACTGGTTCGACCATCATGGCCTGTACGATACCAATCTCCACATCCCGCTGATCCTGCGCTGCCCTGCCGAACTGCCCACCGGAACGCGCATCGGCGGCCTGACGAATATGCTTGACCTGACCCCGACGATTCTGGATTTCCTCGGTCTGGGCGATATCGCGCAGCGGGAGAAGATGCTGGGCACGAGCCTGCTGCCGCTGATACACTCCCCGGCCTCCGCTGCCCGCGGCACGACCGACTTCCTGCATATCACGGAGAATACCTGGATGAAGAAGCGGGGTCTGCGCACGCACGAGTGGAAGCTGATCGTGCCGCTGGAGACGCCGGACCTGCACGGCAACTCGGAGGTAGAGCTCTACCACCTGACCGACGATCCCGGTGAGCTGCGCAACGTCGCCTCCGAGCGCCCGGAGATCGTCGCCTGGCTGGAGCGCCTGAATGCGGAGTGGCTTGCGCAGCGCCTGGCCGCGACCGGCCTGCCCGACCCACTGCCCATCCAGCCTATTCCCCTGCGGCGCATCGGCAACATGGAGGCGGCGGTGCCGCGCGATAAGAAGCTCCTGGACGAACGGGAAAAGCCCGTTGAGGAGACGCACACCGTTCCTGCCGATGAGAAACTGGAGGCGGGGGATTTCGTCGGTTACGACCGGGAAGAGGAATAGCCCTCACCCCCTATCCCCCTCTCCCGCAGCGCCGGGAGAGGGGGACGGAGAAGCCGGGTCACCCCCTTCCCTTCTAGGGAAGAAGGGGGACGGGGGGGTTAGGTCAAGAAGGGGCCTTACCGCGCTGCGGAGGTGGCGGGCTTGTGCGAGAGCAGGACGAGGTCTGCCAGAATGCGCTCGGTCTCCTCAAGCGTGGTGTCCAGGGCGGGCAGCGATTGATTGGCAGTGGTGCTGTCCGTCTCGTCAGCCATTGCCAGGGACTTCTGGGCCTCCGCCTTGCTCAGCGCCGCCTCGGTCGTCGGTGGGGGCAGGCCCGGCTGATCCGCCTGCTTGAGCGTGATCACATAGACCTTCGCCTTCGACGCGGGCCGGGACGCCAACTCCTTCTTGCGCGCCTGGAGCAGGGCATCGGCCTCCTGCTTCTCCTTCAGCCGCTGCTCCTCGTTGAGCGAGACCACCTTGCGCGCCAGCATCTGCTTGAACCGGTCAATCTCCCGGCTCAGGAACGCGAAGTCCTTATCGTGCGTGACCCGATCCGTGGAGCGACGGCGCAGCTCCGCCAGGTAAGGCTGAACCCGGTTGAGCTTCTCGTAGGGGGCGCTGCGAATGGAATCCCAGGGCAGCGGGTTATCCAGGGACTTCTCGCCCACGTCAACGTAGTTGGTCAGCGCCGGCACCACAATATCGGAGACGACGCCCTTGAGTTGGGTGGAGGCGCCGCTGGGCCGGTAGAACTTCTCGATGGTCAGCTTGATGGCGCCCGGATCGGCCTGGAGGGATGCGCCGGTACGCTCCATGATCCCCGCCAGCTCCAGTACCGCCTGCACGGTGCCCTTGCCGAACGTGGAGGTATCGCCCACGATCAGCGCCCGGCCGTAGTCCTGCAGGGCGCCCGCCAGAATCTCGGAGGCGGAGGCGCTCAGGCGGCTGGTCAGCACAACTAAGGGCCCATCATAAAGCACCGTCGGGTCCGGGTCCTCGTCCACCTGCACCCGGCTATCGGAGTCTTTGACCTGCACCACCGGCCCCTTCTTGATGAACAGGCCGGTCAGCCGAATGGCCTCCTCCAGAGAGCCGCCTCCATTGCGCCGCAGGTCCAGGACGATGCCGTCCACCTTCTCGGCTTTGAGCTTCCTCAGCAGCTTGGCCACATCAGCGGTCGTGCTCTTGTGGCTCTGCGTGCGCGCTTGCAGGTCGGCATAGAAGGAAGGCAGATCGATCACGCCCAGCCGCAGCGTTTTGCCCTGCTCCACCGGCAACTCCACAAGCCTGGCTTTGGCCTCCTGCTCCTCCAGCTTCACCTCGTCGCGCGTGAGCACGATAGTCTTGCGGGTAGAGGGGTCCGGGGCGTCCGCCGGGATGATGCTCAGGCGGACTTTGGTCCCTTTGGGGCCGCGGATCAGCTCCACGACCTTATCCAGCTTCATGTCCACCACATCTACCGGCTGGCCGTTCTCCTGCGCTACGGTCACGATGCGATCCCCCGGCTTCATCTGCTTGCTGCGCGCCGCCGGGCCGCCCGGAATGAGTTCGATGATCTTAGGATAGCCATCCTCGGATTCCTGGAGTAGCGCGCCGATGCCCACCAGGGACAGCTTCATCTGGATGCCAAAGGTCTCCAGTGTCTCCTTGCCCATGTAGTCGGAATGTGGGTCATAGGCATGGGCCAGGGCGTCCAGGTAAAGCTGGAACACGCTGTCGTTGTCGTACTCGTGCCAGGTGCGCGCGACGCGGTCGTAGCGGCGGGTCAACGCCTTGACGATCTCCTCCGGCTTCTGCTTATTGAGCTTCTCCTGCAGGTATTCGTAACGCAGCCGCTCCCGCCACAACTGTTGCGCCGCGTCCAGGTCTTTCGGGCGCGGCATGGTTTTGCGGTCTAGGACGTAGGTATCGTTGCCGTTGAAGGTGAACTGCTCGGACTTTAGCAGTTGCTTGGCATACGCGGTCTGCTGGTCAACGCGCTCCAGGAAGCGGGAGAAGATTTGGTTTGCCGGGGACGTATCGCCGTGCTTGAGCATATCGCCCAGCTTCGGCCGCAGCGCATCAAACTCATCAACATCGCTCTGCAGGAAGTAGAGGCGCTGCGGATCGAGCGCATCAAGGTAGCGCGCGAGAAGCCGACCCGCGAACTCGCCATCTAGAGGGTGGTGCAGGTAGTGTTTCTGCGACAGGATCGCGGTGGTGAGCCGGGCGATGTCGGCATACTCGGCGGCGCTCGTCTGCTGGGGCTTGCTCGCCGAGTCGCTTTCCTCGGGGCTGTTTGCGGCTCCCTGCAGGCTGGCTATGGTCGCTCCTGTATCGCCCGGCAAGCGCGGCTGAAGCGGCGCTACCGCCTGATGCCGGGCGCAGCCCGCCGTGAAGAGCGCGAACATCAGCAGGAAGCGGGTTATCATGCGTGAATTTTTCATGAGTTAGTCAATTCCTTCATAAATCGCAAAGGCAGCCCCGTAGACACACTCAGCGGGCCTGGACCTCCAGCGGGCCGAGCGGGTACCAGCCCTCGTCCGTGCGGCCCGCAATCGCCAGCCGGACCGCAGGCTGCTTGGAGCTAGGATCGACGACGCCGAAGGAGAGTTCATAGCGCCCCGGCTGAAGAGTCTCCGGCAGTGGGACGGTTGCGTTTACCTCTTTTTGGCCGGGCAGCCAGCCCTGGATCGACGTTGCATCCATCAGAACGGTTGGCTCCTCGTCGGCTTTATCCGTGCGGCGCAGCCGCAGAGCCAGCTTATAATCTCTATACGGCGGGGCCACGCCCATGTTCTCCCAGAGCATGGAAACGATCAGCGTAGCCCCCGGCACCGCAGCCCGCGCGTACTCGGCCCGGCGCAGCACCAGGCGATATCCCAGCCGGCGCAGGAAACGCTCGATTTGGGCGCGGGTGCCTTCCGGGATCGGCGCCGATTTGTTGTTGAGGTAGCTGGCGTGGTAGCGCAGGCCATAGTCAAAGATATAACGAATGTCCCAGCCCTCTTGTTTCCATTTGCGCATATCCCAGCAAGTCTCAAACGCGACGGGAGCCGTTTTCCAGACCTCCTGCGCGCCGGACTGCTGCACGGCCTGCGGATAGGCGTTGGCCATATGGTTCCAGGTCTTGGAGAAGCCGCCCATATCGCCCAGGCAATCGGCACGCCACCCACAGCCTTCCTGTATCGCATGCTTCATGCCATCGGTAGCATCCACCTGCATCACCACCGGCGTTTTGGAAAACGCCTGCCGCCAGGCATCAATGATGGCCAGTTGTTCGTGGAGCGAGGGCATCGGAACCTCCTGCTCGGTGCCGACGATGCGCGTGCCCGACATATGCCACTCGCCCCAAAGCCCGACCGAGCCGATGTCTACCAGGTCCAGGTCGGGATGGCCGTTATAACGCTGCCCAAGCTCGCGGATCAGGCGGAAGTGCGCTTTTTGAAAGAGCGGATCGGCAAAGTCCGGCACCCAGTGTTTGGCCGTGTCCCCGCGATACTGGAACTCGACGCCACGACAGCCCAGATCTTTGAGCCACTGCGGTACATCCATATACTGCTCTGACCCGGTACACATCACGCGAAACGCCAGTTTTTGCCCGGCTTTTCTGGCATGGGCCAGGAGGTTATCGAATTTGGCGAAATCAATCTGCCCTTCCGTCGGCTCGATCTCGCGCCAGTAAAACCGGAAGTAGGCGCTGGAAGAGGGCAGCCCGGCCAGGTTCTTATCCTCATCGGCGAAGGTGTGGAACGTCTGCCAGCCCATGCCGGGGTTTGCCAGCAGCGCATCAATCTCCTTCGGCTCAACCCGGACACGCGCGGGCGCGTCTCCCGTCCCGGAGGCGCCCGCTGCCGCCAGGCTAACGAGCAGCGCGGCCACGATGATGCCTGCTCCCATGATCCATGCTTGCATCGGCTTCCTCCAAACCATCCGATTGATCCTCTTGATCCTCACTATCCTCTCTTGATCCTCATTTTCTGCCGGGGCGCTCTCGCCGTCCCCATCGGCACAGACGCCAGAACGTTCGCCATCTCTTTCGGCATTCCCTGCCTATACCCAGGATCTTTCCATTCAGGCCCCCACCCCCAACCCACTGCCAGGGTCGGGCCTACAACGGACTGCAAGGGTCGCGCCTGCCATGGTTGGGCCCCTGCTCGGGTCGGCGCGGCAATGGTTCGCGCCTCCGCCTAGCCACACCTGGCCACAGCCCTCCGCCTGACGATCCCCAAGAACAGGGGAGGGGAGCCTCGACTTCTCGGTTCCCCCTCTCCTGTTCTTGGGAGAGGGGGACGGGGGGTGAGGGCCACATCTATCTTGACGCCGCGCGACAAAAGCGTTAGAGTTAAAGGCAAAATAAACGGCAGAGGAGAAGCGCGATGGTTATTGACGGCATGATGCACCTGGAAGTGGTTGGAGAGTACTGGGACGGGCTGTTTGAGGAGGTCATCCAGCACTACGATGCGGTTGGCATAGACAAAGGCGTGGTGATGAACACCTGGATGCCCTCGCGCGAGTCCAACGACCGCACGCGGGCGGCCTGCCAGCAGTTCCCGGATCGGTTTATTCCGTTTGCGCACGTGCGCCCCATAGACGACTGGGAGGACGAGCTTAAGCGGATCACGCAGGAGTTCGGCTGGACGGGCCTGAAGCTGCACCAGGGCGAACTCAAGCACGGCGGCCCGGACATGACCGCCACGACCCGCGCCATCGTCGCCCGCGCCGCAGAACTCGGCATCCGTCTAGTTAAGATTCATCTGGTGGATTACGAGGCCATCGAGACTCTGACGCGCGAGTTTCCCCAGGTGACCTGGATTCTGCCGCACATGGGCTGCTGGGATCGGTGGCAGGAGATGCAGCGCTACTGTGAGCTGGCGCGCAGCCGCGCCAACGTCTATCTGGATACGTGCGGCGTCTGGGCCTATTATAACTTCGGCAAAGCGATCCAGTGGGCGGGGGCCGACAAGATCACCTTCGCTACCGACGGCTACCTGTTCAGCCCCCTGGTCGAGAGGGCCAAGATAGATACGCTGCGCCTGCCGACGCCCTACCGCACGCCCCTGCTCACCGCAGAGGAGTACGCCCTCATCATGGGCGGCACGATGGCGCGGCTGCTCGGCTTGCCGTAGCCGCCCGCTCCCGGCCCTGCAGGTACAGCGCGATGCCTGTCAGCGGCGCGACCAGCAGGTAGTTGATGCCAAAGGCCAGCGGCCAGCCCCACCGCCCCGCCAGCGCGCCCGTCCACCAGGGCGGCAGCATGGCCCCCAGCGTCATCGCCACCGACAGCGTTCCGGCGACGGTGCCGGCGCGGGCCGGAAAGAGCCGGGTGCCGTAGGCCAGCGCGGTCGGATAGAGCCCCGACAGGAACAGGCCGCTCAAGAGCATCCCGGCGGTCACCCACAGGGGGCGCTGCCCGAACGTGACTAATGGATAGGCTAGGGTCGCGCCGAGGGCACAGAGGAGCAGCGTCCTGCCGTAGCCCCAGCGTTCCGCGCGGTGCGCGCAGAGAAAACGCCCGCCGGTCAGGGCGATATAGAAGAGCGAGATCTGGCTGTTGGCGAGGGGGCCGGGGCGCAGCCCGCCGCCCTGCAGGTAGACCTTGATCCAGCCCAGCAGCGACCAGGCCACGCCGTTATAGATGAAGGCGACGGCAAAGAGGAGGACAAAAATCCCCTCCCCCAGCATCCGCAGGTCGAAGGCGCGCTTTGGCGTCGTGGAATCGGCGGGCGTCGGGTAGCGGAAGCCTGGCGCTAGAAGGCCTACCAGCAGCCAGACCAGGGCCGTCCCGACGAGGACGCCCCGCCAGCCGGCCTCGCGCAGCCCCCAGCCGATAACGAGCGGCGAGAGGGTGGCCCCCAGGCTGTAGGTGCCGTGGAGGGCGTTGAGGGCGCGGCCCCGCTGCCGGGAGCCGAGGTCCAGCACCAGCGCGTTAATGGCGATGGAGAGAGCTCCCTGCGCCAGGCCGATCAGCCCGAATCCGGCCACGAACAGCAGCCAGCAGGGCGCAGAGGCCGTCAGAAAGAGCCCCAGCGCGAGCAGCCCGGCGCTGCCGGCGATAAAGGGCCGGCGCCCGAACCGATCCGAGCCGATGCCGCAGAGCCATCCCCCGGCCAGCGAGCCAAGCGCGTTGGCCGGAAACACCAGGCCCGCCGCCGCCGTGTTCAGGCGGAACGCCCGCAGCACGGCAGGCATGATCGCCGGCACGAGGACGGCGGCGCTGCCGATGCAAAAATAGCTAAACAGGCAGAAGCGCGCCAGCCTGGCCTCGTCCCGTTGTGAGGGCTGCATCGGCGACCTGCTCTTTCCTGTGCGCCTACCGCCCGCCGCCGAGCGGATAGCCGACGCCGACGAAGAACTCGGGGTCGTCGCTGCTGATATTGACATAGCCGATGCCGAGGTTGACGCCCCGACCGAGAGACCACTTCAGGCCGACGGCGCTTAGGGCCCGGCGGTCAAAGGTCGTGTGCGCCTCCACCAGCGCGCTTACCGTGCGGCTAAACGGGATCTCGACGCCGTAGTAGCCATCCAGATGCTCGTCCACGTGCGGCAGGTCCGTTCGGCGGGTATAGTGAACGCCCAGGTGCCCGATGAAGAGGGGACGGTCGGCGCGGGTGAAGGTGTGGCTGAAGACGGCGGAGAGCGAGAACAAGCGGATGCTTCCGCCGAGGAGGCTGCCCGCTATGGCGAAGGCCGGCTGTCGCGGCGTATCCGGCATAAGCTGGTATTTCAGGAACGCGCCGCCTGAGTCGCCGCCAGGATTGCCGCGCGGCTGGTTAAGATAGAGCGCGCCCACCTCAAACTGCGGCGACACGCCGTAGGTCAGGCTGACGGGCACGAACGCAGAGCGTGGGTTCGGGGCGAGGCGCTGGGTGAAGTAGGAAACATTGAGGTCTAGCTGGCGCGGGCGCGGCATGAAGGCGGAGGCGTGCACAAACAGCCCACCCGGGCCATAGGTCGCCTGTGCCTGTCCACTCTTGCCGATGCAGACCAGGGCGACGATAGCGAGCAGGAGCCGAAGGCGACAATTCATGGGCAAGGCTCTCCAGAGACAGGGATGATGGGATGAGCAGGCTGCGCACGCTGACGCGCTGCCTGCCGCAGCCGACTGTGCTCGGCAGGAAGGAACCGAAATGCATGTCGGCTATTGCTTCACCACCCGGGCCAGGATGTCCTCCTTGCGCAGTAGGGACATCTCGGCCTGGAGGATTGCCGCCGTCTCGTCGCCAACCGCGGCGACGAGACGGCCCCGGATCGCCTCGAGCTCGTGCTGCTGCCCGTAGGAACGGGGAAGGCCCAGATCGGCGCGCAGATTTTCCGCTGCCAGCAGGGCGAACAGCCCCTCCTCGCAAGCGCTGCGGGCATCCAGCGCCCGCGCATAGATCTCAAGCAAGGTCGCAATCAGCTCGTCCTGCCCGATCTTCCGGCAGATGAAAAGCGCCTCCCGAATTTGACGTTCGGCCGTGGCCTCGTCGCCTTGCTGCAACGCGGCTTCCGCCAGATTCGCGAGCGCACAGGCCACCCCGAATTCGTCGCCTAACTCTCGGAAGAGCGCCAGGCTCTGCTCCGAGTACCCTTCCGCCTCCAGCCAATCTCCCTGACGCAGCGCTAGATCGCTTAAGTTGCACAGGCAGGCCGAGGTCGAATGGATGTCCCCAATGCCCTTGAAGATCGTCAGCGCCTCTCCCAGATAGCGGCGCGCTTCCTCAAGCTGGCCTGTCTCCACGGTCAGCCGTCCCAGGTTGCTCAAGCGCACCGCCACCTTGTCCTGATCGCCCAACCGACGCGCCAGGGCCAGCGACTGCTCAAAGAGTTCGCGCGCTTCTTCAAGCCGGCCCTGGGCCTGCGCCGTCGAGGCCAAGTCGTTGAGCGCATACGCCTCTTCCTCCGTATCCGCCAGTTCCCGGCAAAGCGCCAGGCCGCGCTGCTGGAGCGCTCCGGCCTCCTCATACGCCGCCGTCCGATAGGCAAACCATCCGGCCCGTCCCAGCAATCGCGCACAGCAGCAAGCGTCGTCAATCTGGTCCTCGTGCGCCAGGCAGCGCTTCAACGTATCGAGCCCTTCCTGAAACGAGCTGCGCCGCTCCCAGAAACCGGCCAGCGCGACGCTCATCTCCGCCGCCTTCTCGATCTGCTGATGGGCCAGCAGCCAGTCCAGCGCGGCCCGCAGGTTATCCAGGTCGGCGGCAACGAGATTAAGCGATTCCAACTGGTTAGGCTCTTTAAATTGAGGGGCCATTTCCCGCGCCAAGCACAAGAAATGCTCGGCATAGCGCGCCCCGATCCTCTCCGCCTCTCCAGCCTGCGCCAATCGCTCCCGACTGTACTGCCGGATCGTCTCCAGCAGACTATAGCGCGCTGGCTCGCCCTGCTCATAGAGGACCAGGGACTTATCCACGAGCTGCGAGAGCAGATCCAGGACTTCCCAGGCTTCGAAGCTCGCCCCCTGTGCCTCAGTAGACCTCACCCCCGGCCCCTCTCCTTCGTAAGGAGAGGGGAGGCCCCCACCCCCGGCCCCCACTGCAAGGGACGCCGCTCAACGGTTCGGCCCTCCGCCTGGCGATCAAAAAGAACCGGGGAGGGGAGAGCAGAAGCCGGGTCACCCCCTTCCCTCGTAGGGTCGCCAGGCAGAGCCGCGAACCGTTGAGCGGCGTCCCTTGCAGTGGGGGCCGGGGGGTTAGGTGATACACGAGGGGGAGAGGGGGCGGGGGTGAGGGCCGCTCCCTCCCATTCTAAATTGGAGGGCGTGTCCGCGCAGATGGCTTCTGCCGCCTCCAGCGTCCAGCCGCCCGCGAACACGGAGAGCCGGCGCAGCAGCGTCCGCTCCGGCTCCTTGAGCAGGTTATAGCTCCAATCAATCGTAGCGCGCAGGGTCTGATGGTGCGGCAGGGCGGTGCGGCTGCCTCCGGTCAGCAGGCGGAAACGGTCGTCGAGCCGTCTGGCGATCTGCTCCACCGGCAGCACCTTCACGCGCGCCGCCGCCAGCTCTATCGCCAGCGGAATGCCGTCCAGCCGGCGGCAGATCTGCACCAGGGCCGGCGCATTGGCCGGCGTGGGCACAAAACCGGGCAGCACGGCGCTCGCCCGCTCGACAAACAGGCGCACGGCCTCGTACTGCAGCAGGGTTTCCAGGGGAGGTATCGGATCGCAAGTGGGAAGCGAAAGCGAGGGCACTGCGTAGGTGATCTCTCCGGCGACGCCCAGCCGTTCCCGGCTGCTGGCCAGTATCTTGAGCTGAGGGCAGGCGCGCGTCAGCCGATCCGCCAACTGCGCGCAGGCTTCTACCAGGTGCTCACAGTTATCCAGCACAAGGAGCAATTGCCGGGCACTTAGCTGCTCCACCAGGGTCTGCGCCAGCGCGCGGCCCGCCTCCTCCCGAATATCCAGCGCCGAGGCGATCTCCTGGGGCACCAGCGCCGGGTCGGACAGAGGCGCCAATTCCACCAGCCAGACGCCATCTGGATACTGATCCACCGTCTCTGCCGCCACCTGCAGGGCAAGCCGAGTCTTGCCCGCGCCGCCGGGTCCGGTCAGCGTCAGCAGGCGCGCGTCGGCCAGCAGGCGCTCGACTGCGGCGATCTCGGTCTCGCGCCCGACAAACGAGGTCAACTGCTGCGGCAGGTTGTTCTGCTGGGGATTGAGGGATTTGAGCTTGGGGAAATCAGCGGGCAGCGCCGGATGCAACAGTTGGAACACCTGTTCCGGCTGTTGCAGGTCTTTGAGGCGATGCCGTCCCAAGTCTTTAAGGCCGGCTCCGGCAGGCAGCGCATTCCGCGCCAGCGCCTCAACCGTCTGGGAAAGAAGCACCTGTCCGCCGTGCCCGGTCGCCAGCAGGCGGGCGATACGGTTGAGCGTAGGGCCGAAATAGTCTCCGGCGCGCTCCTCGGCGGGGCCTGCGTGCAACGCCATCCGTACGCGCAGCGTTCGGTTTTCCGCCAGGGTGAACTGCGGATTCTGGAGGGCGATCTGGGCCTCCAGAGCGGCCTCCAGCGCCTCCTGCGCGCTGACAAAGGCGGCGCAAAAGGCATCGCCGACGGTTTTGAACACATGGCCGTTGTGCTGCTCAATGGCCTCCTGGAGCAGGGCGTCATGGCGGGCCAGGGCCGAGCGCATCGCCTCCGGGAAGTCCTCCCAGAGCCGGGTGCTGCCCTCAATATCGGTAAACAGGAAAGTGACGATTCCGGTCGGCAGAATCATAGCGGAACCTCCGGCGCTGCAGGGCGGATACTTACACAACTCACCGTACGCAACCGGGCTTTACCAGGAGCGTGCCTGCATAACAGGGGTTACGAACTGCTTCACCGCAGGGGTTCCCTTTTCCTCCCCTTGTGTCGGGTACAGGATGTACCGGGCAGGAAATGCCTCAGGAGAGGTATCTATCCATCCGCCTCGCTTTCTGCCTCCTCCTTCAAGGTAGCGAACCCTGCCTTCCAATCCGGCGAGAGGATAACCTGCTTGACCACCTGTTCCCATTTCTCCACTTCGTTAAAACGGCCCCAGACCAGCGGCTTCGGGATAGACCGATAGAGTTCGACCGCCGCATCGTAGAGGAAATACATCCAGTGCTCGTCCACTTCCGGCTGCCCCACCGGAGGATAGTAGCGGCGTGTAAGCCCCTGGCGGTGCAGCGCGTCGTTGATGGCCACGTAGATGCGCAGGTAGTCCTTCAGTTTCTCCTCCCAGTCCTCCGTAGCGAGGGCGCGCTCCAGGATCGGGGCCATTTCTGCGCTAAATTGGGGCAAGCGCTTGAAGCTGCGGTAGAGCCACTTGTTGTAGGGAGCATACGTGCGATTGAGCAGGTGGCCCATCTCCAGCAGGCGCTTGACCGTCACGCCCTGGTAGATGGCCGCCGCGGGCCAGTCCTCCCGCTGGCGCACCCGATTCAGATTGTAAACGCCGTGCCCTGTCAGGTAGACCATCCAATCCGCCATCTTCTTGCGCCAGATGGGGTCCGGGTAGTAGGCGAAACCGGCGCGGCGGCGCGTGAAGTCGCCGGTGGCATCGTAGAAGAGCTGGCCGCTCGTGATGGCAAACAGATCCGCCTCGGTCATGCGGAACCAGTCCGCCGGCTCGGCAGGCGCCTCGGCAAAGCCGACCATATCCTCAAAGAACTGCCCTATCGTCTCCACGGTAACCCCGGAGCGGTTATATTTCAGATGATAGACCTCAAATCCCAGGTACTCACGCGGCAGATGATTTTGCAGATACGCCTCCACCTCGGCGCAGAGGTCCTGCAGGGAGTCGCCGAGCAGGATATTGCAGCGCGGCCCCCAGTGGTGCTCGCGCGATAGCTCGTCGTCCAGCCCAGCGGCATCGGACCCCATGCCGAACACGCCGGCTGCCATCTGGGACTCGATGCCCGGATATGCCTTGCGGATCAGCGGTGCAATGCACTCCTCAAAGAACTGCCGGCTCAATTCCCAGCCTTTCATTTCCAGCCCTCCTTACGGAGATAAGTTCTTGCTTCTGCGGCCTCTTTCTACGTTCGTTCGCGTGCGTCCTGCTCGCGGCAGGGTTTAGCCTGCCGGGAGAAGGGCCGGGGATGAAGGTAGATAAGGCAACACACAAGGCCCCTGGGTATTTAGGGCCCAAAGCAGGACTTCCGGCGTGAAGGTGGAAGGTTTATCCCATCCCTATATAAAGGATGCCAGTCCCTATATAAAGGATGCCAGATGAGGAGTGCGCCATGAAGATTACCGCGATTCGCTGCTATGTCCTGGAGGCTCCGGCTCCTGCGCCACAGTTTCGCTGGCGGCGGGGTCTGCCCGGCGCAGGCGATGGCACGCCCCCCGGTGCGCCGACCTATTCGGCCCTGATTAAGGTGGAAACGGACGAAGGGGTGGTGGGCATGGCCGGCTCCGGCGACGGTTACGCCGTTGCCAGCCTGGTGCGCCGCCGCCTGCAAAAGCTGGTTGGCATGGACCCGCTGCTGACCGAGCAGCTCTGGAAGGCCGTCTGGGAGATTGACCGCATCGAAGAGATGCGGATGAACCACCTGGGGCTGCTGGACATCGCCTGCTGGGATATCAAGTCCCGGAAGGCGAACCTGCCGCTCTATAAGCTCCTGGGCGGGCACGACAGCCGCGTTCCGGCCTATGCCTCCACCGTCACCTGGGACACGATGGACGAGTACGAGCGCCACATTAAGGAGTGCCTGGATGCAGGCTTTACCGCCTTCAAGCTGCACGCCTGGGGCGACCCGAAGGAGGACTTGCGCCTCTCCCGCAATCTGCGCAAATGGACGGGCGATGAGGCCGATCTGATGTTTGATGCCTCCGCCGGGTGGGACTACGTGACCTCGCTGAAGTTTGGGCGCGGGCTGGAAGAGCAGGGCTTCCTCTGGTATGAGGAGCCGATGCGCGAGTTCGACCTGCCCAGCTACGCGGAACTGTGCCGGAGCCTGGATATTCCCGTGCTGGCCGCCGAGACCTCGGACGGCTGCCATTGGAATGCGGCGACCTGGATACAGTACCGCGCCCTGGATATGATGCGCACCAGCACCCATTATAAGGGCGGCATCACCGGGGCGATCAAGGTAGCGCACCTGGCCGAGTCGTTCGGGATGCGGGCGCAGGTGCATGGCGGCGGCTATGCCAATGCCCACCTGTGCGCGGCGATCCCCAACAACGATTACTACGAGGAGCTTGTGGTCAACACGGAACAGATACGCGGGCTGCCGACGAAATCCCACCTGCCTGTTATCGGCGGCTATGTCACCGTGCCCGACGCGCCGGGCATCGAGCCGCATCCCGATTGGGCCGAGGTGGAAGCGCGGGCCGTGCTGGTGGTCTGAGACATTCTGGCCCCCACCCCCAATAGCCCTCACCCCCTTCCCCTACTGCAAGGGTCGGGCCTGCAATGGACTGCATGGGACGCCGTTCAACGGACTGCAAGGGTCGGGGCTACCATGGTTGGGCCACTGCTAGGGTCGCCGGAGTTACGGCCTCCGGCTCCGCCTAGCGACACCTTGCGACACCCCTCCGCCTGGCGATCCACGCTGCGGGAGAGGGGCGAGAAGGAGGCACATGAAACGAATAGCGCGCGAACAGGCGCACAAATTTGCTTTTGACTGGCGCGACGAGCCGCTGTTACGGGTCACGCCCGGCGAAAGCTTCGAGATCGAGACCGACGATGCCAGCTCTGGCTACTTCCGAACCGAACAGGACAAAGCTATCCCCGCGCTGCGGCCCGGCTTCGACCGCACGCCGCCCCAGGTCAATCCCATTGGCGGGCCGGTGTGGCTGGAAGGCGCCGAGCGCGGCGATACGCTGGTCGTCACGATTGAGGACATCCTCGTGGGCGACTACTCCTGGATCGCCATCGGCCCCAAGCGCGGCCCTCTGGGCGAATCCACGCGCTGGCCCGAGCTCTCCTCCGACTATACCACCCGGATATTCCCGCATGTGCCAGGGCCGAGCGGCACCACGCGCGACGGCACGCTGCATTTCAACGCACGGATTCACTGGCCCATCACGCCCTTTATCGGCACGCTGGGAGTGGCCCCGGATCGGGAAGTGACGACGAGCGTGGATGGACAGGGGGAGTGGGGCGGCAATCTGGACGTGCGGGATGTGGCTCCCGGCAATCGCATCTACCTGCCGGTCTTCCATCCGGGGGCGCGGTTTTACCTGGGCGATGTCCATGCCAGCCAGGGAGACACGGAGTTTACCGGCACGGCAGCCGAAACGACGGCGACGGTGCGCCTCCATCTCGACCTTGTCAAGGGTAAGCGCATCCCCTGGATGCGAATCGAGAAGCCGGAATCCCTGATCGCGCTCTTTGCGTTCCGGCCTCTGGAGGTGGCCGTCGAGACGGCGACCTTCCACCTGATGGATTGGCTGATTACCGACCACGGCTTCACGCCTACGGATGCTTACTGTCTGGTGAGCACTTGCCCGGATTTCCGCATCAACGTCTATCAGATGTGCCGTCTCGGCAAGCTCAACTATGTCGCGGGCGCGGAAATTCCGAAGCGGTATCTGTAGAGGCAGCGTTCCGTCTGAAGAACCGCCGTAACAATGCAGTGGAAGTCCGGCAGCGCGCTATTCTCAAGCCCCAATTAAGGGGGCATACGCCTCAACAAAGGAGGTACTACGCCGATGATTGTAGACGTCCATCAGCATGTCTTCTGGCATGGCCGCGACGATGCCGGTCTGGTCGCCGACATGGATGCCCAGGGCATTGACGTGGCGTGGCTGTTAAGCTGGGAGGTACTGCCTCACGAAGACGAACGCGCCTATCATGGCGTGCTCAACCCGCAACATGCCCGCGCGGATGGAACCCACCCCGGCATTCCGCTCCAGGATTTGCTGCGCGCCCGCGCCCGTTACCCGAACCGTTTCGTGGTTGGCTACTGTCCGCACCCACTCTTGGGCAGCGCGCCCGAGCTATTCGAGGCCGCCTACCATATTCACGGCGTGCGGACCTGCGGGGAGTGGAAGTTCCGCCTCCCCTTCGACGATCCGCGCTGCCTGGAGCTGTTCCACAAAGCGGGCCAATTGGGCTGCCCGGTCACCCTGCACCTGGACGTGCCCTATTTGCCCCACCGCGAGACCGGCAAGCCGGTCTATCAGCGCAGCTGGTATGGCGGCACGGTAGCCAACCTCGAACGGGCGCTGCAATCCTGCCCGGAAACTATCTTCATCGGCCATGCGCCGGGGTTCTGGCGGGAGATCAGCGGCGACGCCGACAGCGATCCGCAGGCTTACCCGACCGGCCCGGTCAAGCCGGAGGGTCGCCTGTATGACCTGTTCGCGCGCCATGCCAATCTCTATGCAGACCTATCCGCCGGCTCCGCCCTCGGCGCTCTCCGCCGCGATCCGGGTCATGCGCGGGACTTCCTCTGCCGCTTTGCCGACCGGCTGCTGTTCGGGCGCGACTATTATGGCGGCGAGCTGCTAACGTTCTTGAGGTCGCTGGACCTACCGCCGGACGTTCAGGACAGAATCCTTTCCGGCAACGCGCTCAAACTGGTCGCGGCCCCAACGGGTCACGCCCGCTCTACCGGATAGAGAAACCAGGGGCACGCTGGCCGGTTTCAGCCCCGGCGCGGTCGCCGTTACCTGGATCGGCCCCGGATGGTCGCCAGCCTGGATCAGGACCATGCATTTGCCGTTGAAGGCGCGCCTCTGCGGAGCTTTGTTCGGTTCGTGGCTGCTGGGGTCGCCGTTGCCGACGCCGGCGATCCGGGCGCTCCCGCGTACGTGAAAGCCTACCAGGTTATCGGCGGTCGGAACGAGGCGGCCCTGCGCGTCCAGGACCTCTACGGCAACCGGAATGGTATCCTCGCCGTCGGCGGTGAGAGTCGTGCGATCCGGTGTCAGGCGAAGCTGCGCCGGAGGGCCGGTTGTCTCGACGGCATCGGAGGCGATCACGCGGCCTGCACTATATCCCCTGGCCTCCAGTCTGCCCGGCGCGTAGGGAACCTGCCAGGCCACATGGCCGTTGCGGGGCATGGCTTTGACGCCCAGGCTCTGGCCATTGAGGAACAGTTCCACCTGATCGCAGTTGCTGTAGCACCAGACTTCGATGGGCTGTCCCTCCTTGCCCGGCCAGTTCCAGTGGGGAAAGACGTGAACCACCGGCTTATCGCCCCACCAGGCCTGGTAATAGTAATAGGCGTCTTTGGGAAAGCCGCACATATCCATGATGCCGAAGTGGGAATTGATACACGGCCAGCCATAGGGCGTCGGCTCGCCCCGGTAGTCGAAGCCGGTCCAGACAAAGCACCCCGCCATGAACGGGCGTTCCGCAATGGGCTGCCAGGCTTGCTCGGCGGTGTTGGCCCAGCCGCCGCCCGGTCGCAGATCGTAGGCATTGACGTACCCCCGTACCGGATCGTCGCCGTAAATGCCCCGGTCGCCGACGGCGCTGGCGGTCTCGCTGCCAAACATCGGCATCGTGGGATGCGCCTGATGAAAGGCATCGTAGGCGTCGGGATTGTAGTTACAGCCCTGTAGATCCTCCACCCGCGAGATGCCCTGCCCCCAGCCGAAGTTCATGGCGCAGGTGATAGGGCGCGTGGTGTCATAGCGGTGGACTACCCGCATCATCGCCGTAAAGATCCGCGCGCCCTCTTCCGTGCTTTGGAGTCCCTCCTCGTTGCACATAGACCACATGATGATGCTCGGATGGTTGCGGTCGCGCTGGATCATGCTTGCTAGATCGGATAGGTCCGAGTAGGGCGTGCCGGGCGAACTGTGATCGCGGTACGTATCGCCCAGATGCCGGTTCTCATCCATAACCAGCATCCCCAGCCGGTCGCAGGCATCCAGAAGCTCGGCGGTGGGCGGATTGTGGGAGCAGCGGTAGGCGTTGGAGCCCATCTCTTTGAGTTTTTTGATGCGCCAGGCCAGCAGGCTGTCGGTCAGTGCGATCCCCACCCCGGCGAAGTCCTGGTGGTTGCAGGTGCCCTTGATCTTAACCGGCTTGCCGTTCAGGAAGAAGCCCTTGTCCGGGTCGAAGCGGATCGTGCGGATGCCGAAGGGCGTCACCACACTGTCCACAGTCCGCCCCTGCCGCTCTACCCTGGTTAACAGGCGGTAGAGACGCGGCGTTTCCAGGGACCAGAGCTGCGGCCTCTGGAGCGTGAGCGGCTGCATGACCTCCTGGCTGGCTCCCGCCGGGATTTCCACGCTGCGGGAAGCTTGCGCGACCATTCGGCCATCCGGGGCCTGAATGGCGGAAACCAGCGTGCAAGCTGCCTTCGTCGCTGCGCTGTTGGTCAGCGTCGTCGTAACGGTCAGGGCGGCTGTCTCCGGGTCAGGCGCGTTCGGATCAGAGACGGTGGAAGCGACGAACGTGCCCCAGGGAGCGACGTGGAGCGGATCGGCCTTGTTCAGCCAGACGTGCCGGTAGATGCCGCCGCCTTCATACCACCACCCCTCCGAGGCGCGGGCGTCGGCACGCACGGCCAGCACGTTCGCGCCCCCGTAGTTGGCGACTTCGGTAATATCGTAGCGGAAACTGGTGTAGCCGCTGGGATGGGTGCCGAGCCAATGCCCGTTGAGCCAGACCGTGCTGTTGCGATAGATGCCATCAAAATCTATCCAGAGCTGGCGCCCCCTGTCGCTTGCGGGCAAGGTGAAGGTCTTGCGGTACCAGCCGATGTCTTTGGGCAAGAAGCCATGTGAGCCGTCCGCCTGCGGGGTGAACGTTCCTTCCACCACGAAATCGTGCGGCAGATGTACCGTGCGCCACTTTCGATCATCGAAACCGACGCGCGCGGCCTCAGGAGTTGCGGTCTCCGCCGTTTGCAGCTGCGCCGCGCCGATGCCGCCCCGGCCATTGGTGTTCTGCACCAGCACGGCGACCATGTTAGGACCGCCCTCCTTCCAGGCGCGATCCAGGGGCACATCGAAAGGCTCATCCCAACCCGCGTGCGCAAGAAGCCGCTGGCCGTTCAGGTAGACCGTAGCGTTATCGTCCACGCTCTCGAAATGCAGCAGGCGATGTGGCCCCGGCACATTGCCGAGGGTGGCGCGATACCAGGAGTACCCGCGACGACCGTGGAACGTGTCTTCGTCCGGAGAGGCGTCCTGCCAATCGGTCCCCACCGTCGCCAGCCCAGGATCGGCCATCTCCGACGCGCTCGCCTCGCCGCGATCCGCAGCCTTCCATCGCCAGTGGGCGATAGGGATACCCGTCATCCGCCCGGACGGGTCGCCCCGATAAAAGCGCCAGCCCGCATCCATCAAAATCCGCTCGCGCCCCTGCGGTGTCGCCGCATGGGCCATCGGGGACGCCGCAAGTAGAAGCGCCAGCCCCAATAGCGCCCCGCCAATAAGTTGCCGCAACATGCAACCTCCCTTTCCTGCAAGATACCCTCTGCCCGCACCGAACTCCGCGCCCCTCACTCTGATGGAGGGATTTACTCCATCAGGAAGGACATCTCTAACCTCTCTACCGGCTGTCCGCCCTGTGCGGCATCGGTCGGGCTTTCCAGATAGTTTTGCATGAACTCCTGCCAGCGCGTATGGACCTCGGATTTAGCAAGGTACTCGCAGGCAGCCTGCCAGTCATCGCACTCTAGATAGCCAAACTCCATTCCGTCCGGGCGCAGCCACAGGCTATAGTTGCGAATACCTGCCGCTCTGAGTTCCGCAAGCAGTTCCGGCCAGACATGCGCGTGCAGGCGCTTGTACTCTTCGAGCTTCTCCGGCTTGACCTTGATTAAGATTCCGACTCGCTGCATAGACCGTGTTCTCCTGTCCTTAGAGCCTCTCCCGGCAGGGCACTGTTGCCTTCTCGCACGTCTGCCTGTCGGGTAGTGTCCCTCTACAGAGTTGATAAGGTCATCGGCGACGAAGTATCAACTCTCTATGGGTACACTACCTGCCTGTCGGGAGAGGCTGTTAACGGCGCGGGGATTCCCGGATCATCCGGTTTAGAACATTGGCCGTGATCCGCTGCACCATGGGGCTGACTCCGAAGGGGCCGCCCACCCCGCCCACCCTAGCGGGAATGTGCCCCGGCGGGCAGGAAAGGCCCTCGGGCCACCAGATCGTGCCCGCATTAAACACCCAGTTCCCTCGGGGGCCGGGATAGACGACTGCCGAATGGCGCGTCTCCTCCTGGCTGCCGCGCGGATAGAGAGGGCCGGAGGCCACCACTTCCAGGCCCGGTATATCGGCGGGCGTGCCATGGTATTCCCAGCCGATAATGGCCGGTATCTTGTCGCCCGCCTGCAATCCCGTGCCCTCGTAAATCCAGTGCGCCGGCTGAGTCACAATCCAATCGCCATAACCCGGCCCATACGAACGGACGCCCATTAGTTTGTCTTCGTCGGCGAATGGCTCTTTGCGCGCAAAGGCCCGTGCCGGCGCACCTGTCACCGAACTCTCATAGAGGATAATTTCGGTATCTAGCGAATTCCCGGAGAAAAAGGCCAGGCTCAACCCCTCGTCTCTGGCCTTTGTTGCCGCCTCGTACATCTGCCGTGACCAATATTCGTCGTGCCCGACCGACAGGAACACCTTGCTCGTCTGGAGAATAGAGGGATCAAGGTGCAGATCCAGATTCGAGCAGTAGGCGACATCGTAGCCCTGCTGCTCCAGCCAGAACGTCATTGGATGCTCCCAGAGCAGGAACTCTCCGGAGCCGACGGATAACGGCGCCTCCAGGCATTGGCAGTATTTGGCGTAGGGCCGGTCGAAGCTGACGCGCACATGAGGGCCGGTGTACCAGACTTCCGGGGTGCCGTCATCGTAGAGCGAGTCCTTGCCCGGCCACTTGTTGTAGGCTTGCCAGGTAAAGTCGCTGACCTGACACAATAAGTCCGAGGGGCGGCGGTCCTTGACGACAAAAATGATATAACTCTGCGCGCCAAATGGCTCTTCGCGCGTGAGCTTGCCCAGGTAGACCCCGCTGGGCCATTCGTCGGGAACAGTCAGCGCAGCCGATTGCGGCCAGGCGCACTCCCGCAGCCGCTCGACGGTCATCAGCGGTACGGGTTGCGGCTCGGCCTGGAAAGGCCCCAGCCTTGCCATATGGCGCCCGCCCATCCCGCCATAGTAGCCCATGCGATAGATGTCCAGGAGGAACTTGCCAGCGGGCCGCATACTGACCATGAAGTCAATGGTTTCCCCCGGCAAAACGCTAGTCCTGGAGGCGTACCCTTCTATTGCGGAAGAGCGCGTGTAGCGGTTCAGCGGATAAGAGGCCAGCGTAATCGGCGTGTCGAAGCGATGGAACTGTAGCTGCCACTCTACCGTGCCGGGCTTGCTGTTCTCCTCCACGATGCGGTTATCCGGCCTGGAGGCGGGCCGCAGGGAAGCTATGGGCTGGGGGAATTCCATCTCTTCCGTATTCTCCTTTTCAGGCCATAGTCCGCTCAATCCGGGCGCAATGGCTTTTCGACCGTGCGCCGGATTTATCCTCCTCATACCGGGCAGAACTCAGGGCCATTCCATTGTCCCGCGCTCGCCGCCGGGCACTGAAAGTACCCGGCTCTAGGGCCTGCGGCCAAGCGTCCTGGCGGACGCCCAGCCAAGCCAGGTGTTCCGTCCGAAGGACGGTTGGCGGCGCAGCCGCCCTCTAGCCGGGTATTTTCCATGCCCGGCACGGATCGGAGGTTTTCAACCCCCGGCTCTAGGGCCTGCGGCTCTAGGGCCTGCGGCCAAGCGTCCTGGCGGACGCTAAAAACGCAAAAGCGCCGAGAACGGAAGGGCCCTGGGTGAAACTATCGGGCAGACAGATCCCGAGAAAGGAGCCGCTATGAAACCAGGCTTCATGCTCTACTCGCTAGGGCGCTCCCTCGCCGATGGCAGCCTGGCCGTGCCCGGCGCGCTGCAATTCATGAAGGAGCTAGGTGCGGAGGGCGTGGATATTACCGCATGGCACGTAGACCAGTATACCAACGCCCAGGTTCGGCAGTTGGTGGCCGATGCCGGGCTGGTCACCTCCTGCTATATCGGCGGGACGAGCCTGACGATGGACGCCGGGCCGGAGAGACGCGCCGCTCTGGATACGGCCCGCAAGATCATGGACGATGCCGCCGAGGTTGGCGCACAGATCGTCCTGCTGACCGCCGGCAGTTGCGCGCCCGGTCAGGATAAAGCCGAGGGGCGGCGCAACGTGGCGGCGGGGCTGGCCCAACTGCTGCCGCACGCGCGAGCGAATGGCTGTATCCTGACCATCGAGGACTTCGGCGCGTCCAGTGCCGCGTACCAGACCGCAGCGGAGTGTCTGGAGTGCTGCGAATTGGCCGGACCGGACATGATGCTGACCTACGACACGGGCAATATGGTGATGGGTGATGAGAACCCGGTGGATTTTCTGGAGGTCGTCAAGGCCCGCGTGGCGCACGCCCACGCCAAAGACTGGCGGCGATTGCCTTCCGATGCCGAGCAAGGCTTGAGGTCGCGGGCAGGCAAGAAATATATCGGCACCGTGGTCGGTCAGGGCATTCTCAACTATCCGCGGATCATCGCGGCGCTGAAGGCGATAGGATACGCAGGTTTTCTTGCCTTCGAGTATGAGGGCGAGCAGGACCCGATGGAGGCGGCGCGCGAGGGGATGGCCTACCTCAAGACGGTGATGAGCTCGGAAGGAGACGGGCGATGATGGAAGCCAGGCAGAGGAAAGAGATACTCCGGCGCGGTATGCAGGTCCAATGGATCGGCGAGCCGCTGCTGGGAAGCTACTACGACGAGGAAGAGATCGAGGTTGTGGTCAGGATCATCCGCGAGTCGATGGATCCCACGATTGGCTTTGGCTTTATCTGCCCTGAGATCGAGGAGTTCGAAGCGGCTTTCGCTCGCTATTGCGGCACCGCCGATGCAGTCACCGTCAACGGCGCCGGCACGGGCCTGGACATGGCGATGATGTGCCTGGACCTGGAGCCTGGCGACGAGGTCATCTGCCCTTCTATCAACTTCCGGGCCGCGCCCATGTCTATTGTGGGCCAGGGCGGGCGCTGGGTCCCCTGCGAGATCGATCCGCGCACCTTCCAGGCCGATCCGGAGGACGTGGAGAGGCGGATCACGTCGCGCACGCGGGCTATCTATCCGGTACACATGAACGGCCTGTCGGCCCCAATGGCGGACTACTTTGAGATCGCCAGGCGGCATCCCCACCCCAAGCACGGCCCGCTCAAGGTCATCGGCGATGCGGCGCGCGCCCTGGGAGGCAGTTACCGGGGCAACAAGATCGGCAAAGAAGGCTGGATGACGGTCTTCAGCTTCCACACGCAGAAGAACATGACCACGCTCGGCGAGGGTGGGGCGGTCACCACCGACGATCCGGCGGTGGCGCGGCGTTTGCGGCAGATGCGCCAGTTTGGAGGCGGGCAGCAGTGGGGCAGCAACTACAAGATGACCAAAGTGCAGGCGGCGGTCGGCCTGGTGCAGTTGCGCAAGCTCGATCAGATGATCGCCGACCGCCGCCGGATCGCCAAAGCGCGCGACGAGATGCTCTCCGGCCTGCCGGAACTGACGCTGCCCTACGAGCCGCCGGATTGCGCGCATAGCTACTATCTCTACACGCTGCTCGTTCCCAGGGAGTGGGCCGGAGCTAGGCGGGACCGTCTGATGGCGCTGCTGCGCGAGGAGTATCAGGTCGACTCCGTCGTCGCCAACCCGCCCACGCATTCCACGATTCCGCTCCTCAAGGAGCATACCGGCAACCCGCACTTGCCGGTCTCGGAGGAGATCGCGGCGCGGCTGTTCTGTGTGCCGATCCATCCCCGGATGAGTGACGAGGATAACGAGTACATCTGCGCTGCGCTCTGGGAGGCCGTGGAGCGGCTGCGTGGGGAAGCGTAGCGCAGAACCAGGGCTTCCCTTTCAACGGGGATCACATAGGAAGGATATAAGCCCGCTCCCTCTGCGAGTGTGCCTAAAGGGGCCTCTTTCTCAGACATCACTCAGCCACGATAGAAGCCCGTTCCGGCCTCAGGCGCGATCTCAGTCCCCGATTATATGCTTGCCGCTGCCTTTCTTGATCCGGAGGCAGTCCGATCTTTACGTCCGCTGCGGTGAAGGTGAGGACCATGACCTTGCGCGGCGCGTCATCCACATTAACGGAAGCGCCATGCACCGTAGCGGTGGTCAGCACACTGACCTGCCCCGCCTTTGCCAGCAGGGGAATGGGATCGGCATAGCTCAGCGCGGGCAGTTGCGCCAGTGCGACGCCCGCCACTTCCGGCACAGCACCTTTGCGTTCGGGATGCCGGCGTTCTCGCTCCTCGGCAATCAGCAGATGGCTTCCGGGGCGAACCATCATCGGAGCGCGCCGCGCGTTCACATCGGTGAGCCAGAGAAAGTAACTGCAAACGATCCTTCTCGGCACAGCCTGAAAATCGGAGAGGCCGTATTGAATATCCACATGCTGCTCAAAGCTAAAGGGAGTGTTGGGTTGGGGATAGGCGGAGGTGATGGCGGTTTGGAAAAAGCGCACCTGCTCAGCCCGGAGAACCCTTCTGGTTACCTCCTCGAAGAAGGGATGCTGAAGTATCTCCAGCAATTCTGGATCATAGAAGCTGCATGTCATCCCGGCCCGGTAACGCGGCGGCTGGCCCTCCTGCGGCTCCTGAAAAGGCAACAGCCGATCCAATGCTGCCGAGGCGGCAGCGATCTGTGCCTCGGTCAACGGCGTGTCTATGGTCACCGCCCCCTTCTCGTCAAATTGCTGAATCTCCCGATCCGTTATCATGCTCCTCCTCCAGCTAAAGCACGGGGGTCTTTCCGTGTTGCGTTTGGTAATCCCTTCCAGGCTTCAGGCAGGGTCCTTGCGTTTTGGGTTGCGGGCGAATTTATTCGCAGCAACAAAAGCACGAAGTCGCCCTACGGCGACTGCCCTCACCCCCTAACCCCTCTCCCGGCGCTGCGGGAGAGGGGAGAGACCTCACCCCCGGCCCCTCTCCTTCTACAGGAGAGGGGAGAGGCCCTACTCCCAGGCGCTTCCGTACTCTTTTATCTACCCTCCTCCCCGGCCCTTCTCTCTCCAAGGGAGCAGGGGGAGCAGAAGCCAGGCCCCTCTCCTTAACAAGGAGAGGGGTGGCCGCAGGCCGAGGTGAGGTTTGGAGTCCGCGTAGGCGGACTTCGTGCCCTGGTTGCTACTGCCAGGGTCGGCAGGGTTAGGCCCCTGCCTCCGCCTAGCGAGGCTTTCGCCGCCCGAAAGGAAAACGGAAGGAACCTGGGCTTTAGGCCAGAAAGCGTTCGATGACGTTGCGGGTTATACGCGAGATCGCCGTGTCCACAAGCAGGGAAGCCGGATAGGTGATGGAACCGACCGCAAAGACCTCGCCTCCGCTTTCCGTCGCGTAATAGACCATCTCAGCGCCGCCCTGATCGGGGTTCAAACCTTTGGCGAGCAGCAGCGTGTTGGGCGGGGAAGAGGGGCTGCGCTTGTCGGTCTCATGGCCGGACGCGCCGCCGTGACAGCGCTCATGCAGGCTGGCGCTTCCGAAGCTATCCCCGTTTTGCAGCCCGGTTCCCGCAAACGCCCAGTGTTCCGCCATGACGACCCGGTAGGGCGCGGCGGTCATGATGCCGCTCTCCGTCGTTACCACGCCAAGCAGACTCGCTTCCGACTCGACGGCCCGATGGAAGCGGCTCTCCAGGTAGCGCGTTGGGTCCTGCGGGTCCGGCATTCCCAGACGCCCTGCCGGACTGAGCAGGTGCGTCTGGCAGCGCAGGGCCGCCGCATCCAGAAACTCGATGGCGCAGTTGAGGCCGTTTCCGCCCAGATACATCAGCCGCCCGCCCTGCCGATAGACCCATTCCTTGACGCGCCGGTACATCGTCTCCGACCAGTACTCCGGATGGGGGCCGAGGATCAGGAGCTTGTAGGCGCTCAGATCAAGCTGCCCGCTGTGAAGATGGTAATCAGCGTAGAGGTCATAGGCGAAGCCCTCGCGCTCCAGCCAGCCCAGCAGACGCCATTCCGCCGGAGCCAGGTGGCAGCCGTCCCGACCCGTTATCGGATCGGTTAGCTTCGCGTTTTCCGGAACAGAATTGCCCGGCTCCGGGCGGTCGAAGGACAGCGGCGCATAGAGGTCGTCCTCCGGCGTCCACTCCTCAAACGTCCCGCCCGCATAGCGGCGCAGGTCCTGGCGCGCATTCACGGTCGGCTGCGCGGGAAGCTGGGCGGCATTGACGTAGTTGCTGCGTCCCCCGAAGTTGTTGTAGGCGTTCCAGGTGTTCGTTGCGGCCAGCACCGCAATCGGCGCTTGCGGGCGGGCCGGCGCGATCACCCAGGGAAACGCGAAGAATGCGCCGGATGGGGTTTGGGCGTGAAAATAGTAGAGGCCGGAACGGTTCGGGGCGGCGATCCGCTGCCCATGATGGGCGCTGCCGTATCCCTGCCGGTTCCATTCCACGCCCGTCTGCGTGTAGTCTCCATCCGGGGTGATCTGCATCACAGCGCGCGGGCCGTGCTCGTCAAACCAGCCCAATAACCGCGCGCACTCTTTCTCCAGGCCGTAGCGATACAAGCTCAGGCGGTAGGGCGCAACCGAATGCACCCGGAACTCGCCGGCCTCGCCTGTCCGCGCCCATTTGGGCCAGACATACCCCAGCAGACCGTCCGATAACAGGCGAAAGCGATAGGGACGCTCTGGCGAAACCGGAACGGAAACGGTCTTGGAACCGTAACCTGCTTTGACCAGGGTGACCGCGTACTCTCCGGGGGCAAGGTCGGCATAGATCGCTCCGCGCGGCGTCGAGCGGACGACCAGGCTCTGCGGTTCGCACGCGAACTCTACCAGGACGTCGGCCAGCACCACATCGCGCTCATCGCTCACATATCCAACGAGCATAGACCTTTCCTCGGCCGGGTCGGAGCCTCGGCTAACGCGCCCGATAGCGTTCCACCTTCTCCCTATCCAGTTCCACCCCAAGTCCGGGAAGCTCTGAGGGCCGTGCCTGGCCTCCAGAGAGGGACAGCGGTTCCGTCAGCAGGTTCTCGTCATAGTAGAGCGGCCCGATGATGTCGCAGGGGAACTCCTCCGCGCCGATGCCGGACGTTGCCATCGCCAGATGGATCATGGCCGCGCTGGCAACTCCCGTTTCCAGATTGCTGCCAATCGTACAGGTGATGCCTGCCCCCTCGGCGACCGCTGCGATCTTGCGCGCTGGGCCGATCCCGCCTTTGCCGACGTAGACCGAGAGGATGTCGGCGGCCTCGGCCCGCACAATCGAGATCGCATCCTGGAGCGTGTAGATACTTTCATCCGCCATCACCGGGACCGGAACCTGTCGCCGCACGTCGGCCAGCCATGCCACGTTGGAAGCAGAGACGGGCTGTTCGACGAAGAAAAGGTCGTACTCCATCAGGCGGCGGATCATTTGAATGGCGGCTCGTGGCGACCAGCCGCCGTTGGCATCCACGCCCAGCCGGACCTGCGGGCCGATAGCCTCCCGCACGGCCCGAACCCGCGCGATATCCTGCTCCGGATCGATCCCGACCTTGACCTTCATGGCGCGGAAGCCTTGCCCGACGGCCCAGGAGGCCAGTTCCGCCGCTCTCTCCGGCTCCAGCCCGGAGATCGAGAACTTGATCGGCACGGAATCGCGCACCGGCCCGCCGAGCAGCCGATAGACCGGTAAGCCTGCCGACTTGCCGAGAATATCCCAGAGGGCCATCTCCAGCCCCGACTTCGTGAAGGGATTGCCGGCCAGGGCAGCACCCATCTTCGCAGTCAGCCGCTCGATCTCCGTCGGGTCTTCGCCCACCAGTTGCGGCGCGAGATACTCGGCGATGACGTGCATGGCCGTCCGATGATCTTCGCCGCTCCAGGCCGGAGTGCAGGAGATTTCGCCCAGGCCGACAATTCCCGCGTCCGTATGAACCTGGACGAAGACAAACGGCGATACCTGATGGTAGCCCCGGCTGGATCGGATGGCGCGCTGCGGGCTTACAGGAATCTCAACAGGGATGGTTTCGATACGGTTAATCTTCATGGAACGGAACGCCCCCGCTGTAACTAACCACATACGTTTCGGATAGCCAGCGCCTACTTTCTAGCATTCTGGAGCGCCTGCGCGTAGGCGGGCGGCAGCTTGGCCGGTCCACCTTCCGGCGTCCACCAGCGCGGCGTCTCGCTGTAGATCCAGACGTACTCATCCGCCGTCTGGAGCGCCTGACGCGCCAACCGCTCGAACTGCGCGGGCGTGTGCGGGTTCTTGGAGACGTCCTGGTCATTCCAGCCGTTGCGGCGCCAATCGTAGTCCAGCCAGAGGCCAAACGAGCAGGAGACCACCTTGCGGTATTTCGCCGGGTCGGCGACCATAGGCAGCAGTTTCCGCGTCAGCATCTCGTAGGACGCCGTGAAGTCCTCCGGCCTAGAGAACCCATAGGCCAGTTCGTTCCCCTCCACGATCCGCGTCTTGCCCCGCGCGGCTTCTACCATGCCGTCGAGGAAGGGCGCCAACAGGCCATATCCGGCGTCTGCCAGGGGCTTCTTTCCGTTGTCCGTCTGGACCCAGGGCAACCCATAGCCGAAGGTCATAAAGACGACCAGCCCCGGATAGCCCTCCTGAAACGCCTCCATCACCTGACGGCCCCGCAGTCGGACCTGCGCCGCGTAGGCGTCCCAACTCTTCGTGGCGGCATCCCGCTGGTTCCGATACCGGAACAGCGGCCCGTTGTACTGCTCGATATCGAACAGAATGCCGGGACAACCGCCCTGCCGGGCCAGCCGGGCTGCCAGGCGCGCATTGTTCAGGACGGCACTGTAGTCGTCGAACCAGTCAATATCGGCAGGGCAGGTGTTGAAGCGCAGGAAGTTGTGCCGGAACCGTCCGAAGCGCGTCGCCTTCAGGTCTTCCAGGGCTGGCCGCAGATCCGCTTCGGTAAACGCCTTCTTGCCCCACCCCTCCCAGGTGAAATTGCCGCTTTTACCGTCTGCCCTCTGGTAATTGACATGGAAGACGCAGCCATCGAAGGGCGTCTGCTGCATCTCCTGAATGTGCTGGCGCAGGAACGCTGTGTCCGGTTCGTCCCATCCGAACTCAATTAGCTTCTTCTGCCGGGCCGGCGACGCGCTCCCGGCAACGGCGCAGGACGCCAGCCAGACAACCAGGAACAACTTTCCCAGAACGCTCATGCTGTGAACCTCCTCTGGCATTGATATACCGAGAATTAGAGGGCCTCAGGCCCCGAAGAAGTTATAGGTACGCATGTGGAGCAGCAGGCTGAGCAGTCCCCACAGGCAGCCGACAACGCAATCGCCCAGGATCAGGCCCAGAAAGAACGGCAAAAACTGCCGGTACGCTCTCAGGCCGCCATAGCGCATTGTCAGCCCCTTGAAACTCCAAGCGATCAGCATCGGCAGCCAGACGAGATTGATCGCCCATGCGGAGGAGACGGCGTATCCGATGGGATGCAGCGGGAACCCAAAGTAGCGCAGCCGCAAGGATAGCAGCAACAGCGTTGCCAGCAGGCCGACGCTCATGGCCGTAACCGCAGGCAGATTCGGGCGCATGTCCCGCGTGCCGCCAACCCATCCGGCCATCCGCTCAAAACTCTCCTGCGCGAAATGGGTGCCCGCATTCCACTGCGCCGCCGTGCCCAACTGATAGGCTTGATGCTCGTAGGCCCAGAAGGTGCAGAGCGTTCCCCAGACGGTAGCAAACAGGATAACGCCCAACATCCGACGCATCTCCAGGCCGCGCCGCCGCGCCATCTGCTGGCTCTCCAGCGCAATGGGCATCGTGTCGTTGCTGCGCGAATAGGTCAACGGATAGCTGAGCGAAAGGAACGCCAGGTCGGTCTGGCGCAGTGGGGAGGTGCCCAGAGCACGCGGAAGCATAAAATCCGGCCCCATGAACGTGAAGTCGTGTACCGGCGACCCCAGCTCCGCCCGGATGCGCGTCACCACGACCAGGAGCGGAATATAGAGCGCGAAGAAGGCAATCACCACCCACCACGTCACCTTCGCCGCCAACCCAAAGGCGAAAAGCCCCGCCAATCCGAGGCCCATCCCCATTAACGCCGTGCGCTCGCTTATCCCCTCCTGGCTGGACTCGCTCTGCGGATCGTGTGCCCGGCTCCAGGCACGCCGCCAGATCGCCGCGTACGTCCGCCTTCCCGACCACAGGTAGTAGAGAAAGAGGCCCATGACGGCCCCAAAGCCCTGCTCCGAGATGAAAGGAAAATCCGGCGTGGCGTCCCAGGCCATCGCGTTGGCGACCACCCGCTGCCCTTTCCAGAAGAGATAGAAGAACCAGCAGGAAAAGAGCAGATCCAGCGGCAGCAGGTAGCTTAGCCCAATCGCCAGCGGATAGAGGGTGCTGGGCGTCCAATCAATCGCGTTCCAGGGCTTGGAAGTCAGAAACGGCTTCAGATCAATGAGGCCGATGGGCAGCGTCGGCAGCGAGGGATAGAGAAAGGCGATACCGTTCCACAGGTTCAAGCCGCCTGCCACGGCAAATCCGGCCCACATCAGTCGGTTGGTGAAAAAGGCGGTCCCCGTGCCGCCTTCGGTCATCTCGATGGGCAGCCAGATAATGGGAAAGGTAAGCCGCTCTCTATCCGCCCACTGACGGCGAACCAGCATGTTAATGCAGTAGACGACCAGCAAGATCAGGCAGAAGAGAAGCGTCCAGGCCAGAACAGGCGTGAGCCAGGCGCGCAGCACTTCGGGCCGGTAGAAGCTGGAATGGCCCAGGAAGTGCCCGCGCACAATCTCCCGGTTGCGGATAACGAGCCAGTCGGGAAAGGCGCCCAGAAACGCCTGCCAGCCGTTATCCGGCGTGGCAAACCACGCGCCGTGCCCGATCATGCCGCAGACGATGTTCAGGCCGGATTGACCTGCCATCCCGGTCGAGATTGCCAGCATCGTATAGGTGGTAATTAGTTCTCCCTGCGAGAAGGCCAAGCGCGGCGCGAAACGCTTCACCAGGGCATTCGCCCCGACCAGGAAGAACAACAGAAAGACGACGTTGGCGAACAGCGAGATAAGTGAGGGGTAGGGGCCATACATCACCTCCTCCATGCGAAGGGTCCAGAAAGCGTTGAGCGGGGTGAGCGCTGCCCCCAGAACAATAGCCCGCGCCGTAACCCCGCGCATTTGCCTGGCGGCGATAGGGCGGGTCACCTCCACATTCGCTCCTCTTCTCTCAAGTCTGGCTCATTCCCCTCTCACTGGGTATTCTGCCCGCGCAGGTGTCGCAAGACAGAGCCGCGAACCGTTGAGCGGCATCCCTGGCAGTCCGTTGTAGGCCCGACCCTGGCAGTCAGCGGGCCTGGCTAGGCGGAGATCGCCAGGCAGAGCCGCGAACCGTTGAGCGGCGTCCCTGGCAGTCGAGCGAGCGCAGCGCCGCCCCTGGCAGCGCCCCACAGCGGCAGGGTTTAGCCTGCCGGGAGCGTTAAAGCACATAGAGCGGATTGTGGCAGACGTAGCGGTCCAGGCACCCGAAGGGACGCGAGCTCATAAGCAGATACTGGAAGATGATCTGCCAGCCACAGTCGAGCAGCCAGCGCAGCATGACCTCATTAGAGCCGGGGATGGCGAGGTACTGTTCGGTGGGCAGCATCCGCTCCAGGGCGTTGGCGGCAGCCGAATGCGCGCGGGCCAGCGCGGCCACGTGGGCGATCATCCGGGGCAGGTCGGTCGGGTCGCGGGCCAGCGCAGGGCCGCTGGAGTGCGTCCCGATATAGGCATAGCCGGCGATTTGCCCATCCTCCGCCCGGCGGAACAGCCGGGAAGGCTCCAGTGGACCGGCCATTTCCGCCGCCCAGAAGGCATGTTCCGGCGGGCGCGCAAAGCCGACGATCTCGCGATCCAGTGTGTCTAGCTGCGCCTGTAGCTTTGACGTAAGGCACAACGGCTCGGCAAGGAGCGTTCCGGCTGTGGCGGCTTCCCTCCCTGCGCCGTTCGCGGTAAAAGCGAGGTCCAGAACGTTCGTTGTCTCAAGGATCTGCGCTTCGTCCTCCGCCCCGACGACCCGCAGGTTCTCGGTCGGCCCGGCCAGAAGCATCATCGGCAGGCGCGGGAAGCAGCCCGCCTTGCGAATATAGAGCGCATCGGCGGCAACGTTGTGCGAGGCCAGCACAAAGCGCGTCTCGACCCCGGCCTGCGTCCCATCCGCCAGGCAGCGAGCGAGCAGGGCGCTGCCGATGCCCCGACGGTGGTAGTCGGGCAAGACGAAGAACTCGGTCAGATTCCAGACGCGGTCGCGCACGACACTGCGCGCGTAGCCCACGATCTTGGGTCCGCCAAAGCGGGGTGCGTCTTCGGCAACCCAGAAGCTGACGCCGGGTGAGGTACGCAGGTGGTGGCGCGCGGCGGCATGGTGCGGCCAGTTCATCTCATAGCCCATCGCGCGGCCCATCACGCCAAAGGTGGCAAACTCATCCTCGGCCGTGCCGCGCCGGATCGTAACGCCGCGCGGCAGCCCCCGCGTCCCTGCCTCTTTCTCTCGATGCGCAAAGAACGTCATGCTCTCCTCCCGGCTGGCACACACCCCTGCCTGCCGCCGCGCTGCCCGCATAGTATTCTACGCTCCCCGCCCTTATCTCCTTGTGGCAGACCCTCAGGATCATTCCCTAGCAAGCGGATTAGGATCCAGGACGCCAGCGATAGAGCAGATTTTTGGCCCGGAAATCTTCTTCTACGAGGATCAGATACTCGCCGTTGCGCCGTTTGATAGCCTGTAGCGCATAGGGCATGTCCAGCCAGCCGGCCATTCCACCTACGTCATCTCCCGGCGCGAACGCGCCCACATACCTTCCATCCGCAAGGCGCAGGACGTGAACACGCTGCTTGCCCTGAGTCGGCTTTACCATGCCCACGAACAGATAGTCTCCGGCAATATCCAGCGCCTGCGGCGTGAGCGGGCCTTCTTTGGGATCGGAGTTGCCGTCGCGAGGAAGATCGCGATTCGTCCAGCGAAGCGCCCGCTTGCCGGCCAGCCAGCCATCGTAGCGGCGTGCCGTCGGGCCGATAACGCCCCAGGTTTCCACGCGTTGCCCGGCCAGATAGCCGGTAAGATAGAGCGTATCCGTGGCCGCATCGTACTTGATGCGCCGGATCAAGTCCCACCCCTCCGGCCAGGGCCAGGTCTGTGGGTGCTGCCAGTTATATTTCGGCTTACCGTCAGAAGTCCAGCCCTGAAAAGCATAGTAGCGGATCGTCTTGCCGGGCGCATCGCCATGCCAGATGCCGCCCTTCTGGTCCACGTCCCACGCCCACTGCTCACTCTCGCCAATCTGGGCGACCTCATGGGCCAGATATCCGCGCGGCTCGTCAAAGGTATAAAGCCGATAACCGCCTGCGTACTGGCCGATGGTATAGAGGAGTCGCCGCCCCTGAAGATGGCGCAGTATCACGCTGCACCCATAACGGCTGCGTGGGTCCTGCGGTTCACCGACGGGATCGAGGGTAAAGGCGCGCGCCCGCCACTCGCGGCCCGGCGTGGTCTGCTTTAGATCGAGGTCGAAGACCGCCGTGCGGCTGTAGACGACCGCGCCGTCGGAGTCGGGATCGAAGCCGAAGGTATCTACAAAGGCGGCGGCCATGACTTCCCAGCGCAGCTTGCCGGAAGGCGTAAAAGAGCGCAGGATCAGGTTTCCATTCGGGCCGTTACCGTAGCTCATCGCGACGGTGAGATTGCCGGCAGCGTCGGTCCCGGCCCCGCATAAGGCAAAGAGCTTATTCGGCGCGGCCAGACCGGGAACGCCGGAGCGTAATCCGCCCTTTACGCCGAATGCGGACACGAGCCGGGGCGAAGCGGAAGAGATATCAAAGCAAAGCACCTGCTGCCTGTGCCCGTTCTCGCACACCAGGAGCCTGCCTCTGTTGTCGAAAGAGAGCGCGGTGGGGCGTTCGAGAGCGGGCACGGAGACGCCCAGCGCTTTTCCCGTTCGAGAGACGTGACGGACTGCATTTCCGGCCAGAACCCAGAGGCTGCCGTCGGTGGCGATAGCCGCATCGCGCCCGGCGGAGAGGGGAAACTTGCCGATTATGTTCAGATCGTCTGCCGAGCGGAGCTCTACGGCGTCCGGGTAAACGACAGCAAGCGTGTCGCCACGCGCCGCCAGGCCGACGGCCTCCGCATCCATCTTGCGCGCGTCACGAAACCGGGCCGAGTTGATGTCTCCGGGTTTCCAGACGAAGCGGAGCAGCCGCTTGCCGGTGCTGGCGACATAGATTATATCGCCGCGAATGGCAATTGCGTTGTTACCCGTACCCCAGCCCCAGGCCGAATCGGGCAGGTCACCTCCCTCCGCTTTAAGCAGGAGGCGATTAACCTGACCGTCTTTATAGAGGCCGACGCAGCGACCGGCTTCATCCCAGGCGACCCCGGCGATCACGGTGCCGTCCGGAGTGACTTCGATCTCATCCGCGCCATCCTGCACCCAGTAACCGAAGCCGTTCTCGCCGCCGTTGCCGCCGAACGTGTTGCCTACCCAACTGGTTCGGTACGTGCCGGGAGGCGATTGGATGGCGCTCTGGCTCTGCGGCCCTAATGTTGCTGCTGGAGAGGCGCCAAAAAGGAAACAGAGCGCAGAGATCAAAAGCATGGGATCTATCCTCCGGTCTATCCGCATGTACCAGCGCGCCCATAGTGCATAGTGTGCCTTGACCATGATCTATCCTCCTGTCTATCCGCGTGCAGCCCAAAACGGAAGGACTCTGAATGGCTTCCGGGCAAGGCAGGATTACGGCAGAATGCCGGCGAACTTATCCGACGAGTTGCCTATCCCAGAGGAGAAAAATAATGGCTGACCTGTCCGCGCCCGCCGTTGAGAAGCCGCGCCTGACGCTGGCGCAGCGGTTTCATTTCGATGCCTACGGCTATGTGCTGCTGGAAAATATATTGACGCCCGACGAAGTCGCGCGCATGAAAGCTGCGCTCTACCGGATGAAGGCCGACCCCGACCTGGAGGCCAAGCGCGTCTATACACGCCGCCACGGCGATCACCACACCCTGTTCGGCCATCTGGTCGAGTACGATCCCGCTTTGCTGGAATACGCGGCCCACCCCCGGCTTGTTCCGCTCGTCGAGGAGGTCGTCGGCGGGGCCGTGCGGCTGGAGGAGTCGGAGGCGATCATCAACCGGCGCGATCCCGATGCCGTGCTGCCGCCGGGACGGCGCATCCTTCCGACCGGCTTTCACACCGGCACGCGCCCCGGATGGGGCACCTACGTCGAGCAAAACCGCTTCCACTGCCTGTTCGTCAAGACTCTGGCGTATCTGACGGATGTTGGGCCCGACGACGGGGGCACGGCGGTCATCCCCGGCAGCCACAAGATGAGCTGGCCCCAGGAGGAGATGATCCGGGCGGCTCAGGAGGATGAGCGGCTGATCCACCAGATCGAGGCCAAAGCCGGCTCGGTGCTGCTGTTTGCCGAGTCCCTGATCCACAGCACCACCGCCATTCGTAGCGACCGGGAACGCGTCATCCTCGTCAGCGGCTATACGCCCCCGATGCTGCGCGAGTGGCCGGGCAACGAGATCAGCCCCGAGTTTGTGGCAACGCTCCCCGAATCCATTCGCCCGCTGATCTCCGGCAGCGATAGCTGGTACTGGCGGCGGAACTACTGAATCGGGTGCATTCCGGGCGCGGCTGGCGCGGCAAAACAGAGCTGTGCCGCACCCAGGATGCCCGCCGCATCTCCCAGTGTGCCGCAGCGGATCTCCAATCCCAGGCGGTACTCCGGCGGGCAGTGGCGCATGAAGGCGTTCCGGATGCCGGCCCGCAGCGGCTCTCCCGCCTGCGCCATGCCCCCGCACAGGATCACACGCTCCAGATCCAGGAGCAGATGCACGTTGACGATGGCAATTCCCAGCGCCTCATAGATGGCCGCCAACAGCGCCTGCGCGGACGCATCACCTGCCTCGGCGAGCCGAAAAGCGTCCTCCGCCCGCATACCGCCCGCCAGCAGCCCGACCGCCTGCGCCGAAGCGACCTCCTCCAGCGCGACCCAGGTAGAAGGCTCCTCGCCCACCGCCCGGCGCGAATCCCCCGTCAGGCGCTGGATGAGCGGCGACTGCGGGCCGAGCAGCAGCCGGGTCAGCCCGACCTCCCCGGCGACGCCGTGCGGCCCCTCCCGCAGCTTCCCGTCCAGCAGCAGCCCGCCGCCGATGCCGGTGCCCAGGGTCAGGCAGAGCACGTTGGCGGCGCCGCGCGCCGCCCCGAACGCCGCCTCGCCCAGCAGAATCAGGTTGGCGTCGTTGGCGAGATGGCACGGCACGCCCAGCCTCTCCGCCAGCTTCTCCCGAAAGGGATAGCCGACCAGCCCCGCCAGATTGCTCAGCCCCGGCAGAACGTGCCGCTCCGGCCCGGCCAGCGCCGCCGGCACGCCCATGCCAACCCCAACTATCGGCCCGGAAACCCGGCTCAGCAGCGGCTCTGCCAGCGCGACAATCTGGGCGACCAGCCCCGCCCCATCCGTCGATGCCTCCACGGGCCGCGTCTCCAGCCCTTCTAGCCCGCCCGCCTCGCTGACCAGACCGGCGCGTACATTCGTTCCCCCCAGGTCCACTCCGACCGCATACCGCATTGCACCTTCCTCCCTGCCCGCCTCCATCGCGGACCGACCTCCCCTTGCCCGCTCTGTGTTCCCATTGCGGTTATCCCTACACGTCCGCATGACGCGGAGGCGGCATCTTGCCAGCCACTGTCGCGCGCTTTCTTCCCTCCCTCTGAAGGATATTGTACCTGACGGTCCGCCTGCCCCGCGCCAGCAAGATGCCGCCGGTCAGTGCCATCGCCCACAGCGCTTTTCCCTTCTCCTCCGCCTTCTTCCGACTAAAGTCTTACACAAAATTCCAACTTTAGTTACATACTATTCCTCCCTATCACCCGATCTATTAAGCGCTAGGGGAACTGCCGTTGGCATCGTTCTCTGAATAAAGCAAACCGCTCGCGCTCAAGATGCGAGCCTGAAGGGCTAGAGGCGCACAGAATGCCAGAGATGGCGACTTGCTGCTGGCACCTCCCCGGAAGGAGTACAAGCATGCCAGAAAACAAGAAACGGGACGAGGAAGAACGTGGCTCCATGACGGTCCAGGAAGCGGGACGGATGGGCGGTCAGAAAGGCGGTGAGACCGTCGTTTCGAAATATGGCCCGGAGCATATGTCTCAGATCGGCCACAAGGGCGGTCAGCGCGTGCGCGAGCTGATCCAGCAAGGCAAGCAGGCTGAGCGCAGCAGGTAGGCCAGAGAGCACAGAGCGATCAACTAGATTGATCTCTGTAGGCTCTGTTGCCAATAGGGATGAGTCTCTGCGCCATCGCTTAGGTTGACAACCTCAAACCAAACACCGACAACCTCACGCAATGTCAAGCTGAGCGAAGCGAAGCCTCTCCTATTCCCCACACAGGTGGGGGTGAACCGGCATCTATGCAACAGAGCAATCTCTGGATCTCCGGGCAGAGGAGACCAGAGGCGGCTCAGTCCCCTCTGGTCTCCTTTCCGTATGAGCGTTGAGGAGAATCATCATGCCAGAGAAAGAGAAACGCAACCAGGAAGACGAAGGCACCATGACCGTCCAGGAGGCCGGTCGCAAGGGCGGCGAGGCCACAGCCCGGACCCACGGCCATGAGTTCTATGAGGAGATCGGTCACAAGGGCGGCGAAAAGGGCGGCCAGCGCGTCAAAGAACTGGTTGAGGAAGGCAAGCAGGCCGAGGGCGAGGAGAAGCGTTCCTGAGCCAGGGGCGCCGTCCCTTTAATGAAGGGCGTCTGCCCGTATAGCGAACCAAGAGAAAGCAGGCTTACCCCGGCCTGCTTTGCTTTTAGATATGGTAGGCGCGGCGGTGCGGAGCAGCCGGGGCAGCCGCCGGTGCCGGCTGGCGGTTCGCGTCAGGCAGGTCGGGGCTGATGTCGAGGGCGGTAAAGCTTTCGGAGAGGGCCTCCAGGCTGGGATTGCGTTCCGGCATCACCATCACGGTATGCACCTTGACCCTAGCCTCCAACAGCCGCAGGCGCGTGCTCTCCAGGATCTCGGCACGGCCATCCGTTACCAGAAGCAGGGTCGCCTCCAGTTGCTCCTCACGACGCAGGTTCTGGATGTCCGTGACGGCGACGTTTAAGGCGTCGTTGACGTGGGTGGCGGCGCCGTTGAAGTTGGTAGAAAGGATAGTATCCAGCAGGGCGTCCTTTTCCGCCAGCGTGCGCGCCTGGACAGGCCGTTCGACCACGCGCGGCCACATCTCCTCGGCATAGCGGCGGAACAGGTAGCGCGTGTCGCGCTGGCCCATATTGGCGCGCAACGCCGCCGCAATCACCGCCATCGCCAGCGTCGCGCTCTTGCCCTGCATGGAGGCGCTGTAGTCCAGCAGGATATAGAGCAGTTGCCCGCCGCGTCCGCTGCCGCCCTCCATCTCAATCGGGATCGGCACGGGCTTGCGTACGGTGACCTCCAGCCGCCGCTGTTCCGGGCGGAACTCCAGCCGCTGCCGTGTGCCCTGGCGAATGGGAATCAGGATCTCGCCGCGATTGCGCTTGTCCACCAGGATCTCCGGCGGCAGGATTTGATCGAGAAGCCGCGCCTGCCAGACCTCCTGGAGCGTGCGGGCCGGGCGCAGGGTCATGGACGATAGCGGCTGGTCGCGCCAGCTCTCATCGGGCACGAACAGCGTCACGTCCTGCACCTCGCGCACTACCTGCTCCCGCCAGATGAACTCCTGGCTGTGCGTCTCGCCGCCCTCCTCCCCACCCGCGAGCACGCGCCCGACGTAGAGCCAGGGCGGGTTCTCCTCCAGTATGCGGCGCATCAGCCGCTCGACATGGACCGGATCGGCAAAAAAATTTCCCTCCGGCGTGCGGAATCGGGCGGACAAAGCCGCGATCTTCTCGACGTCCTTGAGGTCATGATGCCGTTGCAGCAGGCGATTGACCTGTTCCTTGCGCAGCGCGACAGGCTGGCTCTGCGTTCCGATCCGCAGGTGCCAGGGCCGCAGCTTCCGAGCGCGATGCCGACCTGAAGTGGCGGCGATCCGCGCCAGCAGCGCCAGCCACCCCTTGAGCCACTCCAGCAGATAGACCAGCAGCCCCAGCGTTCCCGGCGGATACTTCCTGCCCTCGCCTGCTCGTCCTCTCTCTCGTGTGTGACCTAACTCCCCATCTTCCGGCAGGCTAAACCCTGCCGCTGTGGAGCCTACGGCCCGCTGCCCACCTACGTGGGCAGAGGTAGCGCTGGCTTCTCCACCCCCTTCTGCCTTGCAGGGAGAAGGGACGGGGATGAGGGTAGAACCCGACAACTCCTCTTCCCTCTCCCGCAGCGTGGGAGAGGAGCCGGAGGTGAGGGCAGACATCGGGTTAGCAGGCTTGTTCTTCTCCCGCCTCATGTGTCGTCGCCTCCCAGCCGCACGACCGCCTGCCGCAGCACCTCCACCAGGCACTCCACGCCGGAGACGCCGCGCACCTTCCCCAGGTGCCCCAGCAGCTCCCGACGCGCGGAAAAGATGGTCGGCATGCCGGGCAGGCGCAGCCGGAACTCGCCGGGGCGGTGCCGTCCGTGGTGCTGGTAATCGAGTATCTGCTGCGCCAGATCGCCCAAGGCATCATAAACCGCAAGGTCGTCGCGACCCATCCGGCGCGGCAGCACCCTATCCAATACCTCTTCCAGGATGGCGTGCGCCGCCAGCCCGTCCGCATCGTCCCCCAGCGGCAGCGCATAGGGCAGGTAACGACGAACGTGAGAGTAATCGGCGCGGGTGCGGCCCTCCAGCACGGCCCCGGCGCGAATGACGTCCAGAAACAGGTTCTCCCGGCGCAGGTCGGAGGAGAACAGGCCAGAGCGTCCCAGATGCGGGTCCTCCTGGCAGCGCCGATGGAACTCGCCGGAAATCCAGCTCTCTACCAGCAGCACGCCGGGCGGAACTTCCATCTGGTCGCGCTGGCAGGAAAGCTCGCGCACCTGCTCCACGTTCACCAGAGGCAGTTGTGGCGCGTGGCCGTGCGTGTGCAGATAGACCTGCGCCGTCTGGAAGCGGCCCCAGGGGGTCGTCACCTCCGGCGGGGTGAAGCGAAAGGCGATGCGGCTCCAGACGGCCTTCCACTCCTCGCCATGCGGAGCCTGGTTGGCCGTCAGGATAGCCGAATGGAGCTGAGCGGGCAGCGGCGGCTGGTCTTTGACCTCGAACAGACGCTCATAGAGGATGGTGTTGAGGCTGCGGGCCAGCGCCACGGGGCCATCGGTGAACTCCTCCAGCAGCGCTAGATCGCAATTGAGGATGCCGTTCTCGGTGTTGTAGACCTGTCGGCCCTCCTCCAGATAGGTATGCGGGATGGGCGCGCCGACCAGATGGTCGGGCATGGTGTAGGCCGTGATCTGGGTGCGGAAGACGCGCGCCCCCTGCACCGCCCCCAGGAACAGGCGGGCGGGGTAGGACTTGCCGCGGCCAGGACGCCCGACCAGCAGCATGTGCTGTCCCGTCAACAGAGCCAGCTTGAACTGCTCGACGCCCTCGTCATAACCGACCAAATGTTCCTTAAGTGTATCGAGCGCCGTCGAAAAAGAGGTATCGCTCACGCAGCAACGCTCCTTCGCTTTCTCTCTTGCCTTGAGAGGGAGAACGGACAATGGTTTTGTCAGGTATGCTTCAGTATATCAGGTGCCGGGCCTGTTGTCTAGGTTGCAATCTGCCCAAACATCTTTCTTCTGCTTGTGGTTTACCCGCCAAGCGAAAAATTCCTGCCCCGCGCACTACGGACTGAAACAAGGGACAGAGCATTGAACGCTGCGCCATCTGGCCCCGTTGATTAGGGTGAGAGGGAATTTCCATGCCGAAGCGGGACGCCAGCGACGACGAACTGATGCAAGCCATCTCTGGGGGAGATGACGCCGCCTTCTCCAGGCTGATGCAGCGTCACCGGAGGTAGGTCTGTTCCCTTCTGCGCGCCTTCGTTCACGAGCGAGACAAAGCCGAAGACCTGACTCAGGAGGTCTTCTACCGCGTCCACCGGCACGCCCCCGCCTAGGAAGCGCAGGGGAATTTCCCTGCCTGGCTGAAGCGTGTCACGGTGAATCTGGCCAAGGATTTTCGCCGCAAGCAAAGGCAGGCGGCCCTCGTGCCGCTACAGGAGCTAGAGACAGAGCCGGAGCAGCAGCCTATATTCGACCCGGCAGCAGCGCTGATGTCGGAGGCGTTGCGGGAGGACGTGCGGACTGCGATCCAGGCGCTGCCGGAGGAGCAGCGGTTGGCGCTGGTCATGCGCTATTTCGGGGATATGAGCGTGCCGGATATCGCCTGGGCCATGCAATGCCCCGAAGGAACCGTGAAGTCTCGCCTATTCCATGCGCTGCGCAACGTCCGAGAAACATTGACGGCCCATTGGCAGAAAGAAGCAGGAGACCAACCACTATGAAAGACACTACCATCGTCCGCATTGCCGAGGAGACATCCAACGCGCTCTCGGAGATAGATGCCGAGTGGGAGCTCAAGCGCGTGATTCCCTCTTATAATGCGCTGTTACAGGCGGCGAAAGCCAACCATCCCTCCGATCCCTTCCTTAGCACTCTGTCGCACATCCAGCTAGATAAAGACGAAGACGGCATCAGCGTAGGGGAGCTGCGCATACTATTCGCTCAGCTTCGCATCGCGCTGGAATCGCTGGAGAGTGAAGAGGCTAACCCGCAATTCCGCTGAGCCTCCATGAACCGCCGTTCACCTGATTGCATGAAAATACCTCTCCCCTCTCCTTGCGAAGGAGAGGGGCCGGGGGTGAGGTCTCTCCCCTCTCCCGCAGCGCCGGGAGAGGGGGAAGGGGATGAGGGCTATTCGGCAGGCGGATCGTTTTGCCGAGGAAGTGCGGTGCAAAATTTGGGCTTATCGAGCAGGAAACCAATCATCGGACGCGAATCTGGCATCAATAGGCGCGCTCCTCAGCGAGGGCATATTCCCTCTCCTTAAGAGGGCTTTCGCCCATCAGAAAAAAGATCACTTCCTTGCGGAAGGTGCAACCAGATGACCCTGACCGATGCTCCGCCACCGCTTTCCCCGGTACCGCCTCGGCCTCCATCCCTGACCAAGCGAATCCGGCGCTTTCTCCTGGGCAGCCCTGTCGCCAGCGAACACTTGGAGCACACGCTGCTGCCCAAGTTTCTGGCCCTGCCCGTCTTTGCCTCCGACGCCATCTCCTCCGTCGCCTATGCCACCCAGCAGATTATCCTGGCGCTGGGTGCGGCGGGCCTCTGGCTGGCAGCAGAGCGAGAGCGGTATGCCCATTACACGCTGCTTATCTCGGGCCTGATCGCCCTCCTGCTCGCCATCGTCGTCACCTCCTACTGGCAGACCGTCTTTGCCTATCCCAAGGGCGGAGGCTCCTATATTGTCACTAAAGATAACCTGGGGACTCTGCCCGGCCTGGTGGCTGCCGCCGCCCTCCTCATTGACTACGTGCTGACCGTGGCCGTCTCCATCGCCGCCGGGGTTCAGAACCTGGTCAGCATCCCCTTTGCGGCCCGGCTTCACCTCGGCGACCATATGATCTTGCTGTGCCTGCTGTTTATTGCCATCCTGGCGTTGGCTAACTTGCGCGGCCTCAGAGAATCGGGAGCCCTGTTTGCCTTCCCCACCTATCTATTCGTGACGATGTGCTACCTGATGATCGGGCTGGGGCTGTTTGGCTCTCTGATCGGCTGGCAATTCCATCTGGAAAACGTCAATCAGACCTGGCCCAGCGGCGAGGAGGCGGCCCGCCAGGCGCTCGGAGCCTTCAGCATCATGGTCCTGCTGCGCGCCTTTGCCAACGGCTGCTCGGCCATGACCGGCACGGAAGCCGTCAGCGACGGCATTCCCGCCTTCCGCGAGCCCAAATCGAAAAATGCCGCCTATACGCTGCTGATGATGGGCTGCATGTTGGGCACCATTTTTGTCGGCATCTCCTGGCTGGCGACCAGGTTTCACGTCGTCTACTGGGAAGAGGGCGGCAGGACCGCCCCCGCCGTCATTGACCAGCTCTCCGGCGCGGTCTTCGGCAAGAGCGGGCCGTGGAGTTTCGCCTATCTCATCACCCAATTTGCCACCGCAGGCATCCTGATTCTGGCGGCCAACACCAGCTTTGCCGACTTTCCCCGCCTCTCCTTCTTCCTGGCACGCGACCGCTTTATGCCCAAGCAATTTGGCAATCTGGGGGATAAGCTGGTCTTCAACAACGGCATCATCATCCTGGCCCTGTTTGCCGGAGTGCTGATCATTATCAAGCGGGGCAACGTGGATGTGTTGATTCCGTTCTACGCGGTCGGGGTCTTCCTGGCCTTTACGCTCTCTCAGAGCTCGATGGTCTGGCACTGGTATACGCGCCGGCAGCCCGGCTGGCAGCGGAAGATGGCCATCAACGGCATCGGTGCATTAGCCACCTTCACCGTCCTTCTGGACATCGTCTTTGAGAAGTTCCTGGAAGGGGCCTGGGCGGTCGTCATCCTCATTGTGGTGCTGGTGCTGATCTTCCGCAAAATCTACAATGTTGAACGACAAATATCCTTCCTGGTCGGCGACAATTAGATTTCCCGTTGCCTCTTTTTCAGGATGGTGCGATTTCTGCTGCTTGCTGCTGGCTTTGCGCCTGCTCCATACGGTAACTGGGCAGGT